>JAAIGE0100330198.1_pt1 | contig 112029 bp, 98 predicted proteins | sample 6487951 | NCBI WGS metagenome assembly JAAIGE01 (sample SAMN13974128, study PRJNA590717) | phyllosphere metagenome | biome: tomato field; feature: multiple bacterial spot infested tomato fields; material: tomato leaves; isolation source: leaves from tomato fields | host: Solanum lycopersicum ...
GCTTCGGCGTTGGACCCGAGGGTCTTTCGTCGTTGCGAGCCGCCTATTATGCCGGACTTTTCGAGTCCGTCAACACCTTCGTTCGATCAACTCGTTCGTCGGTGGTGGCGTCGCTGTTCGCGTGCCGTTTCCGAAGAAGCGGTGTGCTGCAGCAAGGGAGCGAATTCTAGAGATCCTGCAGATTTCGTCAAGCCTTTTTTTGCAGGGTGATGACAGAACCGCCATGACATCACGCATGACGTACGCTCGAAGATCGCTGCGGTGTTGACCGCGCGTTGCGCGGTCAACACCGCAGCGGCTATCAATGCACGGATGCACAGTAGAGGGACAGTAATGAACATGCAGGTGCGGCGGGTGTGGTGGCGCGATCTTTCGATGCCGGCGATCGTCGCTGGCTTCATTACTGTATTGGTCGGCTTCGCCAGTTCGGCCGTGATCGTGTTCCAGGCTGCACAGGCCGTCGGTGCCGACCAGGCGCAGATCGCCTCATGGATGTGGGCACTGGGGCTGGGCATGGGCGTGACCTGCATCGGCCTGTCGCTGCGCTACCGCGTGCCGGTGGTGACCGCATGGTCGACCCCGGGCGCGGCGATGCTGGTGGTCGGTGCCGGTGGCGCCTCACTGTCTGAAGCGACCGGCGCCTTCCTGCTTGCCGCGGTGCTGGGCATGCTGGCCGGCTTCTCCGGCATCTTCGCCCGCCTGATGCAACGGGTGCCGATGGCGCTGGCCGCCGGCATGCTGGCCGGCGTGCTGCTGCGCTTCGGCCTGGATGTGTTCGTGGCGATGAACACCCAACTGGTGCTGGCGCTGGCGATGTTCGCCACCTGGCTGGCCGGGCGCCGCCTGTTCCCACGCTATGCAGTGATCGCCACCCTGGCGGTAGGTATCGCGGTCGCGGCCAGCCGCGGCCTGCTGCACGCACAACAGGTACAACTGCAACTGGCAGTACCTCAGTGGGTCACGCCGTCACTATCGTGGACGGCGGTGGCAGGCATCGCCCTGCCCCTGTTCGTGGTCACCATGGCTTCGCAGAACATTCCCGGCGTCGCGGTGATGCGCGCATCCGGCTACGAAGCACCGGTGTCGCCACTGATCGGCTGGATCGGTGTGGTCAACACGCTGCTGGCCCCCTTCGGTGCCTATGCGCTCAACCTCGCTGCAATCACCGCCGCGATCTGCATGGGCCGCGATGCGCATGAAGATCCGGCGCGACGCTATACCGCGGCCATGGCAGCGGGCGCCTTCTACATCGTGATCGGACTGTTCGGTGCCACCGTGGCGGCACTGTTCGCCGCGTTCCCGAAGGAACTGGTGGCCTGCGTGGCCGGTATTGCGCTGTTCGGCACCATCGCCAACAGCCTGGCCAGTGCGCTGGCGATAGAGCGGGACCGCGAGGCGGCACTGGTCACCTTCCTGGTCACCGCCTCCGGGGTCAGCCTGGCCGGCATCGGCTCGGCGTTCTGGGGGCTGGTGGCCGGAGCCCTGTGCCTGCTGGTACTGCGGCCACGCCAAGCCGGCTGATCCGGCCTACCCCGCCAACGCAGCGCCGACCGTACTCAGCACCACCGCGATGACGATGGCGATCAGTGTGGCGACCACGCTGGTGCCGCCGCGTGCAGTCAGCTCGCTGCGCAGCCGTGCGTCATCGCCGCCGGCCACGGTACGGGCCTGGGCGATCAGGCGCTGGCAGTGCGCCAGGTACCAGCTGTTGCCAAAGATGCCGGTGGTGATGCTGAGCGCGAAGGTGATGACCAGCGACAGGCCATCAGGAACATCCAGCAAGGTCTCGACCACGCTGATCAGCAGCAGCAGGCCAGCCCACATCGCCGCCAGACGGTACATCCTGCGGTACATCATCCACACCAGGCCGAGCAGGAAGGCCGGCCAGTGCCAGGTGCCAGTGCCCGTGGCGATGCCTTGATCCAGCCGCCAGCGCTGGCGATAGATCGGGAAGTTGCCTCCCACCACACTGGCGTACAGCGCCAATTCGCCTTCCAGCCCAGCCGCCGCTGTCGTATCCGGTGCAGTGGCCGGCGCACGATACGGATCGGAGGGATCGCCGACGCTCGGCGCGATGCCCTCCACGACAGGGGCTGCGTCGATATCCGGGGCCGGAACCACTTCGATGGGCGTTGGAACCTGATCCAGCTCGGCCAATGGACGCCACGACGGCATCCCTTCGCACCACAGCAGCGTGCGTGCCGTTACCGTCCCGTCCTGCTGCAGCTTGCGAAGACCGGCCAAGTCGACCGGCCCACTGCTCTGCCTGCCATTGGCATACCACCACTGTGCTTCCTGCATGTTCTCCATCCTTCCTGCGTACATCATCAAACTGGAACTGCTGCCACCACCTATAGCGGGGCACTGGCCAGGGTCTGCGCCAACCGGTGGCGCTCCCCCGGTGCGAGGGTGATCTGCTCGGGGCCGGCATTGGCCACCTCCAGGCAGACATAATCGTGCCAGCCATCGCCGACGTCCGCCATCTTCGCCGCCGCGTCCGCACCCGGGTTCCATGCCACCAGCGTCTGGCTGCCTTCGCTGCGGATCTCGATCCGCCGCTGCAGTACGGGATCACGCAGCGCGTAATGGCCGCCAGCACCGGTATAGATGCGATCGCTGCGGCCGGGATCACGCGGATCGCGCAATGACCACGGTCCCTGCTGCAGGCGCGCCTGCGCGTAATCCTCGTACTTGTCGAGATACTGCAGTCCATCGAGGCCATCGACCTCGACGCGACCGGCATCGCCAACACGGAAATAGCTGTGCAGGGCCTGGGTGAAAGTGACCGGGGCGCTGCCGATGTTCTCACTGGTCAACTGCTGATGCAGCTGGTGGCCGATACGCAGCTGCATCTGCAGACGCAGGCCGAGGTCTGCAGGCAATGGCGGCGCCAGCTGCAGCTCCAGCTCTCCCGTGTCGTTCTGGCGCACCTGCTGCAGTTCCCAGCGCACGGTACGCACCAACCCGTGTGCGGGAACATCAGTGTCCTGGCCCTGGCGTCCGAACCACGGCCAGCACACCGGCACACCTCCGCGGATCGGCGTGGGCAGTTCGGCGCGCGTGGGCGACAGCCACAACAGGTCGTGCTGCCCTTCCGGAATGAACGACAGCAGCTGTCCACCGAACACGCTGATGACCGCCGTGGCATTGGCGGTTCGCACCTGCCAGGCCTCCAGCCCGTGATACAGGCCGCTGCTGATGTCCGGATTCGACTGCATGCGATGACGCTCCTTGAAGACCGCGGCGATGATGTCGCGGTCAGCGTGCCTGGGGCAAGGCCTTCTGCACGCCGGGCGCTGCCGCTGCGGCCTCTTCCTGCAGCGTGCGCAGGATGCGCTGCCCAGCACGCCCATCGGCATTGGTCCAGCCGAGGCGCTGCTGCTCGGACTGGATCGCGCGACGCGTGGCCGTACCGATCATGCCATCGGCGCTGCCGATATCGTGGCCGCGGGCCAGCAGCAGGGTCTGCAGTTGGCGGCGCTCATCGCGGCCCAGGCCCGGGTCGTCGGTCGGCCAGGCGGTGGCCAACCCGTTGCCGCCACGCAATTGGTCAGCCAGCGTCGCGATCGCCAGCGCATAGCTTTCGGCGGCGTTGTAGCTGTAGATCGCGTCGTAGTTGCGGAACACCAGCAATGCCGGGCCCTTGTTGCCGGCCGGCAGCAGCAGGGCGGCGCGCGCGTCGGCCGGGAGGTTGGCCGGTGCCAGCGCGCTGCCATCCAGCGCGGTCACGCCCTGCGCGCGCCAGTCGGCCAGCGCGCGGCGTTGGGTACGACCGGCCTGGCTGGCGTTGAAGCCGGCCGGGATACGGACCTCCATGCCCCATGGCTCGCCACTGCGCCAGCCGGCACGCTTGAGGTAGTTGGCGGTGGACGCCAGCGCGTCGGGAATGCTGCCGACCAGATCACGACGACCGTCGCCGTCACCGTCGACCGCGATGCGTGCATAGGTGCTGGGCATGAACTGGGTATGGCCGAACGCGCCGGCCCAGGAACCAGTCAGCCCCTGCGCCTGCAGGTCACCCCGGTCGATCAGCTTGAGCAGGGCCAGCAGTTCGCCACGGAAGAAGGCCTGGCGACGGCCGGCGCAGGACAGCGTGGCCAGGGACTGCAGCAGCGGGCGCTTGCCGAACACGCGGCCATAGTCGCTCTCCACGCCCCATACGGCGACGATGGTGGTCGGATCGACGCCGTACTGTGCGGACACGCGATCGAGCAGGTCACGATGCTGCTGCAGCATCGCGCGCCCATCATCAACGCGCTGGCGATCGACCAGGGCTGCCAGGTAATCCCAGATCGGCGTGGTGAATTCCGGCTGCGCATCGAGCAGGCCGAGCACGCTGGGGTCCGGGGTGAGGCCGGCGGTGATTTCGTTGAAGCGGTCGGCACTGATGCCCTGGCTGGCGGCCGCGGCCTGCAGGCCCGCCAGGCAGCGGCTGAAGGCCGGATCGACGCCGGGATCGGGTGCCGTCGGCTGCGCCGGCGTCGAGGCGAGGGCGGCGGCCAGGCCGAGCGTGATCAGAATGGGCATGGCGTCCTCCGTGTTGCCGGTGCAGGGCCATCTTAGGGCCAGCGGTGCAGCCGAACCTGAAGCGGCACCGGCGGGTGATCGGTCCTACAGAGCGCACAGCAGGCGCAGGCCATAGGCCGGGGCGTCGGCATCCCAGCGCTGCACCACCTGCAGCCCGGCCTGCAGCAGCAGCTGTTCAAAGCTGTCGTCGGTGTACTTGTGGCTGTACTCCACGCGGATCGGTTCATCGGCGGCAAAGTGGAAAGTGCGGCCGTCCAGATGCACATCCTGCGCCCAGCGGCTGACCAGATCGGTCTCGATGCGCAGCCGCGCGGTGCTGTAGCAGGCGCGGTGGCGGAAGCCGTCGAGGTCGAAGTCGCTGCCGATCTCGCGGTTGAGCCGGGCCAGCAGGTTGAGAGTGAACGCGGCGGTGACACCCTGCGCATCGTTGTAGGCCGCTTCGATCAGCGCCGGGTCCTTGTGCAGGTCGATGCCGACCAGGGCCAGCCCGTCACGGCCCATGGTCTGGCGCATCGCGCGCAGCAGTGCGACCGCGTCTTCGCCTTCAAAGTTGCCCAGTGTGGAACCGGGGAAGAACAACAGGCGTCGCGCGGGTTCGCGCTCGGGCATGGGCACGGTCACAGGGCTGGTGAAGTCGGCACAGACCGGCAGCATCTCGACCTGGGGCAGCGCCGGGGCCAGATGGTCGATGCTGGACAGCAGTGCGGCGCGTGAGATTTCGATCGGTGTGTAGGCCACCGGGTCGTGCAGGGCGGCCAGCAGCAGCGCGGTCTTGCGGCCGCTGCCGCTGCCCAGTTCCACCACGTGCAAGCGCGGGCCGACGCTGCGGGCAATGTCCGGCAGCACGCGCTTCAGCAGGGCCAGCTCGGTGCGCGTGGGGTAGTACTCGGGGGTCTGGGTGATCTGCTCGAACAGGCGCGAGCCACGTGCGTCGTAGAAGTACTTGGACGGCAGCTGCCGCGGCGAACGTGAGAGCCCGGTCACCGCGTCGGCCAGGATCTGTTGGCGGCCGGGAGTGAGATCGGTCAGCGCCTGCAGCGCGTCATGCACGGTGCTCATGTAAGGTCCCTGGCCAGGCGCAGCCCGGAGAACTGCCAGCGCGCCGGTGGCATGAAGAAGTTGCGGTAGCTGGCGCGCACATGTCCGCGCGGCGTGGCGCAGCTCCCGCCGCGCAGCACCCACTGCCCGCACATGAACTTGCCGTTGTACTCACCCAGGTTTCCAGCAAATGGGCGGAAGCCGGGGTAGGCGCCATAGGCCGATTGGGTCCATTCCCATACATCGCCGAACAGCTGCCGCAGTCCACTGCCCTGCCCCGCCTGCGGGTGCAGGTGGTCATCCTCTGCGAAGTGGCCGCTGACCGGTTGCGACGTCGCAGCCGCTTCCCATTCGAACTCGCTGGGCAGGCGCGCGCCGGCCCAGCGGGCGCAGGCATCAGCCTCGTAGTAGCTGAGGTGGCAGACCGGCGCGTGCGGATCCAGCTCACGCCAACCGCCGAGGGTGTATTCGCGCTGCAGAGCGTCATTCCAGTACAGCGGGTGCTGCCAGCCCTCGGCTTCGCGCAGCGCCCAGCCTTCGCTGAGCCACCAGCGCGGCTCCCGGTAACCACCGGCCTCGATGAAGGCGAGGTATTCGGCATTGCTGAGCGGGCGCTCGGCCAGGGCGTGGGCGGGCAGCAGCACGCGGTGCGCTGGCGATTCGTTGTCGTACGCGAACGCGGCCTGCTGCGGCCAGGCTGCGGCGCCGACGGTGACGATGCGCTCGGGTGACTCGATCCAACCCTGAGCGCTGGCGCTGCTTGCGGTGGGTTGCAGGTCTTCGCGATACGGCGGCTGCAGCGGATTGCACCAGAACGCGTGCTTGATGTCGGTGAGCAGCAGCTCCTGATGCTGCTGCTCATGCTGCATTCCCAGCTGCAGGTGCTGCAGCGCCTGCTCATCAAGGTCGCCTGCCATCAGGCGTGCCTGTACCTGAGCATCGACCTGCTGCCGGTAGTCGCGCACCTGCTGCAGCGAGGGTCGCGACAGCAGCCCACGCTGCGGCCGCGCATGCGCCGGGCCGATGCTCTTGTAGTAGCTGTTGAACAGATAGTCCCAGGCCGGGTCATGCGCCGGTGTGGTGGCGAGTCCCGCCAGCACGAAGCGCTCGAAGAACCAGGTGGTATGGGCCAGATGCCACTTGCTCGGGCTGGCGTCGGCCATGCTCTGCAGCATGGCGTCCTCGGCACTGAGCGGTGCGGCCAGCTGCAGGCTGCGCGCCCGGATGCGGGCGAACTGGTGGGCGAGATCGTGCTGCGGGGCAGCGACGGCGGCGGGTACGCTGTCCATGCGCGCAGCATCGGCGCAGAACGGTGAGTGCGATGTCATGGTTCGGCGTCACTTTGTTCACATGGGTAAGCCACCCGCATTCAAGATGCAGGCACGAACGCCGCTAACGGCAATGCTGCGGCCGCGTCGTCACCGCGCTGGAATTCCTGCTTGCCCCTGCATCCGCTCCGCCAGCCTGCGCATTACCTGTTCGTGCTGCCCGCCATGCTGGTCGCCGTGGTGCTGTGCACCGCATTGGGTGCTGAAGACGTGGCCAGTCCCGCCCAGCGCATCCTGCCCTGGCTGCTGGCCTGCCTCGGCGCGGGGCTGGCCCTGCTCTACCATCAGATGCGCGCGCTGTGCCTGCTACTGCTGGTGGCGGTGGTGTTTGCGCTACTGCACCACGATGTCGCTGGCTACCTGCGCAGTGGCCATGTCACCGCACTGACGCCGCTTCGCTTCCACGCCATCTCAACCTGGTTGCCGCTGTTGTTCGCCGGACTGGCGTTGTGGCCGGAGCGCGGGCGCCGACGCCACGACCTGTTGCTGCGTGGTATTGCCAGTGGCACCGCGCTTCTGATCTTCCTCCTGCTGGCGGCACAACAACCGCGTGGCATGCACGACCTGCTGTCGAACCGCCATTGGAGCTGGATTCCGGCCGACTGGAACGCGCTGGCACAACTGCCGGCGCTGCTGTTCCTGCTGGCCACCGCTGCGCTGGGCTGGCAGGCCTGGCGGCACCCGCGCCCGCTGCATACGTCGATGCTGCTTGCGATGCTGTGCCTGTGGTGGATGCTGCCGCGGGTGTTCCTGCAGCCGGTGCTGCTGCCGGCGCTGAGCTGCGCCGCCCTGCTGCTGGTGCTGGGTGCGATGCTGCAGGAATCCTTCCACATGGCGTTCCGCGACGAACTGACCGGCCTGCCGGGGCGCCGCGTGTTCAACGAAACCCTGCAACGGGCACGCGGCACCTACAGCATCGCGATGGTGGACGTAGACCACTTCAAATCGTTCAACGATACCCATGGCCACGACACCGGCGACGACGTGCTGCGCCTGGTAGCCTCGCGGCTGGCGCGGGTGGGTGACGGCGGCCGCGCGTTCCGCTATGGCGGCGAGGAGTTCGCGGTGGTGTTCCTGGACCGCCCTGCGGCGGCCTGCATGGATGCCGTGGAGGCGCTGCGGCAGAGCATCGAGGACACCCGCATGCAGCTGCGCGACCGCAGCACCCGCAGCCGCGATGACGAAGCCGGCCGCCAGCAGCGCGGACGCGGTGGCAGCGGCCAGGTCGTGCAGGTGACGGTGAGCATCGGCCTGGCCGACAGTCGTGTGGACCGGCGACCGATGGCGGTGGTCAAGGCCGCCGACCAGGCGCTGTACGCGGCCAAGGACGGGGGCCGCAACCAGGTGCACGCGCAGGCCGGCCAGCGCGTGCTGGCCATGCGTGGCGGCTGAGGCTCAGACCGCGTCGAGGTAGTACCAGCGGCCGTCGATGCGCAGGAAGCGGCTGTGTTCGGTCATCTTCACCGCGCTGCCGCCGCCGATGCGGTAGCGCGCGGTGAAGCGGACGTCGGCGCTGTCGGCACCGGTAACGGTGTGCTCGTGCACGGTCAGGCCCAGCCAATGCGTGCGCTGGCCCGGCGCATCGTCCAGCGTCAGCTCGGCCGGACGCGTGTCCGGGTGCCAGGTCTGGCGCAGGTAGTCGGCCAGACCCCGCACGTAGGCGCTGTAACGCGAACGCATCAGGCGCTCGGCATCGGGCGCGGCCTCGCCGGCGTGAAAACGGCCGCAGCAGGCGGTGTAGTCGGCGGCCAGGCCGCAGGGACAGGGATCGGCGGGTTTTCGGCTCATGCCGGCATTGTCGCCGGGTTGCATGGATTGATCCACGCGCGGCACGGGTCAGCTGATGCAGGACAGGCGTATGCTGTCGCGCCCCCCACCTTGATTGATCGCCGTGCTGGAACTGGTTCCCCCTGAGTTGTGGTGGCTGGTGGTGATCGCCTTCATCGCCGGCCTTGTGGATGCCGCCGTCGGTGGCGGTGGCCTGGTGCAGCTGCCCGGCCTGTTCACGGTGCTGCCGCAGCAGACGCCGGCGATGCTGTTCGGTACCAACAAGTTCAGCTCGATGTTCGGCACGGGTGCAGCGGCCTGGCGCTATGCACGCAATGTGCGCTTCCCGTGGAAGCCGGTGCTGTTCGCGGCTGGCACGGCCTTCATCTTCTCCTTCGCCGGGGCCACCGCGGTTAGCCTGCTGCCCAAGGATGCGGTGCGCCCGCTGGTACTGGTGCTGCTGATCGCGATGCTGGCTTACACGCTTTGGAAGAAGGATTTCGGTGCACTGCACCGGCCGCAGGAGATCGGCCGCCGCGAGCTGGCCATCGCACTGGCCATTGGTGCGGCGATCGGCTTCTACGATGGCTTTTTCGGGCCGGGTACGGGCAGCTTCCTGATCTTCCTGTTCGTGCGCTTCTTCGGCCTGGATTTCCTGCGCGCATCGGCCGCGTCGAAGGTGGTGAACCTGGCGACCAATGTGGCGGCGATCTCGTTCTTCGTGCCGACCGGCAACATCCTGTGGCTGTTCGCGCTGCCGATGGCGGCGGCCAACATCATTGGATCGGTGGTGGGCACGCGGTTGGCGCTGAAGGGTGGTACGCCGTTCATCCGCAAGCTGTTCGTGGGGCTGGTGGTGGTGCTGATCGCGCGGATGGCGTGGGATACGTTGCGCGGAGCGTGAATGCGGTTGCCGGCCAGCGGCCGGCACTACCGGGCCATGAACCCCGCCATGGGTAGTGCCGGCCGCTGGCCGGCATTCCCATTCAATCGGCCAGGTCAGGCCTCCGCTTCTTCCGGTTCGTTGGCCTGCTGGCGGCTGCGCTCGGGCAGCTTCAGGCGCTTGCCCTCTTCGTCGTACTCGATCAGCAGCACGCCGGAATCGTGGCGGCCGCTGATTTCGACGAAGCAGGCGCCACCGATGAACGGTTCCAGCGTCATCACCGACTTCAACGGGGTGGCCACCACCATCTGGAAGCCGAAGTTGTCGAAGATGTTCATCGCCAGTGCGGTGAACTCGTTGTCGGCCTTGTCGAAGGCTTCGTCGAGCACGACCGCGGCATAGCTGGGCAGCTGGCTGTCGGCGCCGCCGAGCTGGTAGCGCAGGGCAGCCGCCAGGCAGGTGGTGGCCAGCTTCTGGCGCTGGCCACCGGACTTGCCGGCACCGCTGCGGTAGATCTCGACCTGCTGGCGCGTCTCCGCATCCAGCTCGACGCCGATGAACTCCACGTGCATGCGCACGTCCAGCACCAGCTCGCGCCAGCGCTTGTCTTCGCCTTCCTGTGAACCCAGGCGGTTGACCAGCTGGCGCAGCACGGTGAACTGCGATTCGGCCAGCTCGCGCTGCTCGGTCTGCTGCTGCGACAACACTTCGCGCAGCTGCAGATGGAACTCGCCGACTTCCGGCAGGCGGCGGTCGCTCAGTTCGATGGTCAGCAGCGTGCCGCGGTTGAACGGCACCTGTTCCAGGCTGGCATTCACTTCGTCCAGGCGCTGGCCGATCGACTTGCGGGCCTCGGCGCTGTGGCGCTGCAGGGCTAGCAGGTTGTTCTTGCTCTGGTTCTGCAGCAGGTCGAAGAAACGCTCTTCGTGCTGCGGCAGGCCATCGCGCTCCAGGCGTTCGAGGCGTGCAAGGAAGTCCTCGGCCGAGGCCACCGACACGGTGAAGTCGCCCGATTCCTCCGGCCACTGCTGGATGAAGCGGCGGAAGCAACCGATCAGCTGGTTCTCGATGCGGTTGAGGTCCTGCTGCGAGGACGACAGCTGCTCGTTCAGCGCGTTGCTGACCTGGCGCATGTGCGCTTCCAGCGTTTCCAGGCTGAGCGGGCCCTGCTCCTGCAGGCGCTCGGCAAGTCCAGCCTCGTGCTCCTGGGCCAGGCTCGGCAGCACCAGTGCACGGCTCTGCTGGCGTGCACGGTCCAGGCGATCACGTTCCTTGACCAGCTGCCCACGTTCGACGCGGACGTCTTCATAGGTACGGCGCGCCTGCTCGATGTCGGCACGCACGGCGTCGATCTGCTTGGCCAGCTTGGCGAGATCGGCGTTGCCTTCGCGCAGATCGCGCAGGGTGGCCTCGATATCGCTCAGACGCTGCTGTGGGGCGGCGATATCGATCTCGTTCCAGCTGATGCTGACCAGCTCGTGGCAGGCCAGGCGACGTTCATTGTCGCGGTCACGCTGGCCGCGCAGGCGCGCTATGTCGGTCTCGCAGCTGGCGATGCGCTTGGCCAGTTCCTGTGCTTCGCGCTCGAAGGCGCCCACCTTGTCGTGGTTGTTGAAGCCGAGGATCCAGCGACGGCGGTCGCCCACGGCACTGCGGTCGTCCTTCTCGAAGCGGTCGCCCGGATGCTTGACCTGGCCTTCGCGGGTGATGCCGCGGTCGACATTGCGCAGCTGCTTGGCATCGACGCATTCGTAGTCGAAGCGCTTGCCGAGCTCGCGGCGCAGCCAGCTTTCGAACACGTGCTCGCGCAGTTCCAGCTTGTGCAGCAGCGACTTCGCCGACGGCTCACGCGCGAACGCATCGTCATTGCGGCGCACACGGTAATAGGTGAAACGCATGCCCAGGTGGGTACGGTTCACCCACTCGGCGACGTCGTTGTAATGCTTGTCATCGACCAGCAGTGACAGCGCGAAACCGCCCAGCACGCGCTCGATGGCGCCCTGCCAGCCCTGCTCTTCCGAGCGGACCTGGATCAGCTCGCCGACGAACGGCAGCGCCGCTTCGGCAATGCCGGTTTCCTCGGCCAGGCGCGCGCGCAGTTTCTGCATCGGTGCCGGGATGTTGGAGGGCGTGCGCTGCATCGCTTCAAGTTCGCTGCGCACTTCACCGAAGCGGCGCTCGTCATCGCGCTTGCCGCCGAGGCGATCGCTGATCGCATCGTCCAGTGCTGCCGAGGCACGCTGGCGGTCCTGCAGTTCATTCTGCGCACGCTCGACCAGCTCGGCGAAGCCATGGGCATCGTCGGGCAGTTCGGCCTGCAGCTGCTGTGCGGCTTCCTGGGCCTGGTCACGCTTGGCCTTGCGGCGGTCGCGCTCGGCTTCGGCGCGGCCCTGTTCGCGTTCCAGTTCCTCGATGCGCTCACCGCCCTGCTGGCGGCGCTGCAGTTCCAGTTCGGCCAGACGCTCGGTGTGGTTGTCCAGCGCGGCACGGCGCTGGGCTTCTTCGCCGAGCAGGCCACGGTCACGCACATCCATCTCGCGCAGGCGCGCTTCGATCAGCGCCTGGCGGCGGCTTTCGCGGAAGCTGTCGACGCCGAGCTTCAGTGCTTCGTCGTCGCCGCGCTGGCGGTGCATTTCCTTCAGGTCGTTGTAGTAGGCGCGTGCCGGCAGCAGGGTTTCCACCTGGCGACGGGCGGTGACCACGGCCTGATGTGCGCCATCGAGTTCGGCGAAGTCGCTGACCAGGCGCTCGGCGGCGTCGAAGGTCTTCGGCGTGTCGAGCATGAAGTCGCGCAGGAAGACGTTGAGGTCGCCCAGGTTCTTCGCCGACTGCGTCTTGTGCAGCAGGCGCAGCGCCATCTCGTTGTCGATGCCGAGCAGGTCGCGGAAGCGTTCGGCGTAGCCGGAGAAGGTGTCGAAGTGATGCAGGTCGGACAGCTTCTGCTTGAGCTTGCGCAGGTCCAGGTCGAAGCCGCCGAGATCCTTGGCGATGTCGAACGGTCGCTCGGCGATCATGTAGTGCTTGCGCACGTCACCGGCCGAGGTGCCGTTGCCGGAGATCCACAGCAGGCGCACCAGGCTGACCACGCGGCCGTCGCCGGCGCGGTATTCCAGCACCAGTGCGGTCCAGGTCGCGCCCTTGCGCAGGTACTGGGTGGCGATTTCACCGGTGCCGCTGTCCTGCTGGTCGGCCCAGGCGCCACGCACATAGGACACCAGGTTGCGGTCGCGGCCACTGCGCTCGGCTTCACGCGCGGCGGCGTTGAAGTCGACGATGGCCGGCGGCGTCAGCAGCGCGGACATGGCATCGAGCAGGGTCGACTTGCCCGAGCCGGAACGGCCGACGAACAGGAAGCCGCGCTCGGCGATCGGCACTTCGGTCAGGCCATTGAAGGTGCCCCAGTTGTGCACCTGCAGGCGGCGCATGCGGAACTGCTGCAGACGCGGGTCCGGCAGGCCTTCGTTGAACAGGGCGGGAGTGTGCTTGGAGATAGCCATGCGATGGTCGGGTCTCTCAGGCCTCGGCGGCCGGGGTTTCGCGCAGCTGGCGGTATACCGCCGAAAGCTGGGACACGTCTTCGGCGGAGAACAACAGCTTCAGCGCCGGCGAGACTTCGTGGCGGTCTTCCTGGCCGCTGAGGCGGGTCAGGATGTGGTTGTCCTTCATTTTCTGCACCGCCGAGGCGACACGGCGGTTGAAGCCGGCGCGGTCGGTGGACAGGTTTTTCTCGTAGATGGCCAGTGCTTCGGCCATCTCGGCGTCTGCAACCACCGCGCGATTGCCGCGCGCATCGGCCTCGGCCAGCTGCTGGCGCAGGTACAGCAGCAGCACCGAATCGATGAAGGTCAGCGGCGAGGTGCGCAGCAGCACCGGCGCATCAACGTCTTCGGTATCGGCCTGGCGGGTGAAGGCCACACCGCTGTCACGGTCGAGCACCAGTTCCAGGAACAGGTCGGCCAGCGACGAGCGGATGGCGGCTTCGCTGCGGATCAGCGCCGGCCACAGTTTGGCGTGACGCAGCTGGTCGATGCTGGGGCCGATCAGCAGCTGGCACAGCGCGCGGCGCGCATCCAGCGGCAGGCGCCCGGTATCGCCGAGGTAGTACACGTCGTTGCCACGGCGGGGCTGCGCCACGGTCGCCACCGGTTCGGCTTCGTAGGCGTCTTCCGCCACGTCGGCCTGCGCTGCGTCGATGGGATCTTCATGCCAGCTCATGGCGTCTCTCCTGGGTGAACCAAACCAGCGGGATGCGGGCGCGACGGATCTGGCCGTCGCCACCACGCCATTCGGCAAGCTCCTGCTCACCGGCGACCACGTTGCCGAAGCGCGTGCCCAGCGACAGGTAGCCGATGACGCTGCCCAGGCCCTGCGGCGCTTCACGCTGCGACAGCGCCTGGGCAATGCTGAGCCGCGGCTGTGCATCGAGCAGGTCGTGCAGGTCGCGGCGCAGGGTGCGGAAGTCGATTTCGGACGAGGCGACCAGGTCGCCGACGCTTTCCAGGCTGATCGCGGCCGCGTCGTTGTATTCGACGTTGCCATCGACCTGGGCACTGCGCGGATCATGCAGCTTCCACTGCGACCACGAACGCAGGCGGCTGGTGGTCAGCTGCAGGTCGCGGCCGATGCCACGCTGTGCGGGGAACTCGTCGCGCAGCGCCAGCGCTTCGGACTGCGCCTGTTTCAGCAACTGGTTGAGGCGGCGCTGTTCCAGGTAGCCACGGCTCTGCACGAAGCCGCGCAGGCTGCGCGCGAAGTTCTGCAGCACGTCGTGCACCTGGCCACCGCGTTCAAGCATGGTGCTGGTGAAGCCACGCAGGAAGTTGCGTTCGTTGCGGTCCAGGCGACGGGCAAAGCCACGCGCCAGCACCGCTTCCAGCGCTGCATCGAGCTGAGCGCTCTGTTCGGCGTCGTTGAGCAAGCGCCAGAAAGCCTGGAAGCTGCGTCCTGCATCGCTTTCGCCGATCACATCCACGCCTTCGAACAGCTGCGACAGCACATCGCCGCGCTCGCCCTCATCGTCAATGATGCGTTCGCGGAAATCGCGGTTGAGCTGCTCGAAGTCGTCGCGTACGCGGCGGAAGTCCTCGGTCAGTTCGTCGGCAAGGCCGATGATCTGGCGCGCACGTTCCAGCGCGCGCTTGCCGTCCAGCGCGATCACACGACCGGCACCGACACGGGCGATCTCGGCGTCGATGCGGTCACGCTCGTCGCGCAGCGCCGACAGGCGCGCGTCCGGATCGGACTCGGTCTGTGCGGCCAGCTGCGAGAGCTGTTCGATGACCAGCGCCAGGCGGCTTTCGGTGGCGGCCACGCGGGCCTGCTCGAGGCCGTCGGCGAAGCGGATGGCCTGCAGCGCCGCGGTCGACAGTTCGTACTGCTCCTGGTCGGCGCCCTCGGGCAGGCGGCGTTCCAGCCAACCCTGGGCCAGCCAGTGCGCGATGTAGGCCTGCGCGGTGCGCGGCAGGTCGCGCGACAGTTCGTCGCCGTTGAGCTGGTCCAGCGCACGTTGCAGGCGCTCGTTGAGTACCGACGACGACAGCGTGCGCTCGCCGTCCATCAGCAGCCCTTGCAGCAGGCCGATGATTTCCGGAGCGTGGTCGGCGGCGAGCAGCTTCCACTGGGGCTGTTCGCGCAGATGGCGGTAACGGGAGATGCGTTCGCGGTGCTTCATGCAGCGAAAGGAGTCATGAGGGCTGGCGGGGACGAGCAGCCACGCACGGCTGCCGTGCAGGCAGCCGTGGGCATGCCGGCCACGCGGGGCCAGCGGGGTGCGGGCAAGCGGCTCAGCGCTTGCCGCCCACTTCGATGAAACGCAGGAACTCGGCGCGGGTACGCGCGTCGTCGCGGAAGCTGCCCAGCATCTTCGAGGTGACCATGCTGACGCCGCGCTTGTGGATGCCGCGGGTGGTCATACATTCGTGGGCGCCTTCGACGACCACGCCGACACCGATCGGCTGCAGCACATCCTGGATGCACTGGGCGATCTGCGCGGTCATCTTCTCCTGCACCTGGAAACGGCGGGCGTAGGCTTCGACGACGCGGGCCAGCTTGCTGATGCCCACCACCTTGCCGGCCGGCAGGTAGCCGACGTGGACGCGGCCGATGATCGGCGCCATGTGGTGCTCGCAGTGGCTTTCGTACTCGATGTCGCGCAGGACGATCAGTTCGTCATAGCCGGCCACTTCCTCGAAGGTCCGCTCCATGTAGGCGCGCGGGTCGTCGCGGTAACCGCTGAACCAGTCGCCATAGGCTTCGGCAACACGGCGGGGGGTATCCAGCAGGCCTTCACGGGACGGGTCCTCACCGGCCCAGCGCAGCAGGGTGCGCACGGCATCCTCGGCCTGGTCCTGGGTCACGTCGCCCTGCGGGGCGGCCTTTTCGTTGTTCTTGCTCATTGCGTACAGCGTCCCGATCGGGGGGCGAGCATCGTACCCGACCGGGGGGTGGGTCGTCCTGTTGGGACGGTTCATCGGGGGGTACTTCCGGCGCGTGCTTGCTATCGGTCTGGAGTGGGAGAGGGGGCTGCGCAGGACACGCCGTAAACCCGTCCATGGGGGCTCGATGGCGCCATCCATGGCGCCAACGGTCCTGCGCAGCCCCCCCCCTCCCCCTCCTTGACGGTTTCCTGCGGGCGCGGCCGGACCGCCCGAAAGCGGGGTCAAAAGCTGGGGTTCATGGCTTCGGAAGCACCGCGCGCGACTGCGCGACTGCTGTGGTGGGTGCGGACCGTTGGTCCGCACAGCTTTGGCTTCTGCTCCTGCCTTTAAAGAGCCAACCCACCGCGCTCGCGGGGTGATGGGCGGGCAGCGGGGGGCAGGCGGTGCAGGACCGTCCGCGGCATGGATGCCGCGGCCGAGCCCCCAAGGATGGGTTCACGGCGTGTCCTGCACCGCCTGCCCCCCGCTGCCCCATCCCACACCAGGTAAGCGCAACGCTTTCCTCACTGCACCCCGCCCATTCAGAAAAACCCATTGATAGGAATGAAATTAGTAGTATCCTATCTATCTCTTATGGACCGACCCCTCGACGAGCGCACCGTGCTGCAGATGCAGCTCAGCTCCGGCCTGCTGTACGCAGGGCGGCAGTGGCAGCGCCTGGCCGACAGCCGGCTCGGCAGCTATGGCATCTCCACCGCCTGCACCATGCCGCTGCTGATGATCGGCCGCTCGGGGGGTGGCATCCGCCAGGTGGCGCTGGCCCAGCAGCTGGGCATGGAGGGGCCTTCCCTGGTCCGCCTGCTGGACAAGCTGTGCGCCAGCGACCTGGTCCGCCGCGAGAGCGACGCCAGCGACCGCCGCGCCAACCTGTTGTGGCTGACCGACGCCGGCCACGCGCTGGTCAGCGAGCTGGAAGACCAGTTGATCGGCCTGCGCCAGGACGTGTTCGGCGAGCTTTCCATGGATGAACTGCACGCCGTGCTGAAGGCATGGCGCCTGCTGGCCGAGGCCGCCGACCGCATCACGTAAGACCGCTGCCCCCGAGTACCGCCGCTGCCGTTCACACGCCAGCGGCTTTTACCCGTTGCCGTTGTTTCGTTGTTCCTCCCCTCCCCCACCTCGCCCCCGCCCCTACCGATGCCCGGTGAATTCAGTCTCCACGGAGTGTTCGTCCCGACCCTGCTCGGGTTGATGTTGTTGGCCTATCTGGTCAACAGCGGCCTGCACGCGCTGCTGCAGCGTGCCGGCGCCTATCGCCATGTATGGCACCCGGCGCTGTTCAACCTGGCCCTGTACGGGATCGTGCTTGGCCTGCTGTTCCACCTTCTGCGTTGGATGCAATCGTGAACAAGATCGTGAAGAAGACCCTGCCGGTGCTGCTCACCAGCGCAGCCGTGATCGTCGCCCTGCTGGTGCTGCGCCAGCTGTGGGTCTACTACATGGATGAGCCATGGACCCGCGACGCCCATGTCGGCGCCGACGTGGTGCAGGTCGCACCGGATGTGTCCGGCTTGGTGGAAACAGTGCAGGTGGCCGACAACCAGGCGGTGAAGAAGGGCGATCTGCTGTTCGTGATTGATCGGGCGCGCTACCGCATCGCGCTGGAACAGAGCCGCGCCAGCCTGGCCGAACGCCAGGCATCGGTAACGCAGCTGCGCCGCGAGATCGGGCGTGATCGCAGCCTGCAGGACCTGGTCGCCGCCGAGGATGCCGAAGTACGCCGCGCCAAGCTGCAGGCCGCCCAGGCCGCGCTGGCCACCGCGCAGGCGGCGGTCGACCTGGCCGAACTCAACCTGGCCCGTACGGAAGTGCGTGCGCCGGCCAATGGCCGCGTCAACGACCGCACCATGCGCGTGGGCGACTACGTGGTGGCCGGCAAGCCGGTGCTGGCGCTGCTGGATACCGGCTCGTTCCGCATTGACGGCTACTTCGAGGAAACCCGCCTGCGTGGCGTGGCCCCGGGACAAGCCGTGGACATCCGCCTGATGGGCGAATCGACCCCGCTGCGTGGCCATGTCGAAAGCATCGCCGCCGGCATCGAGGACCGTTATCGCAGCAATGGCAGCACCCTGCTGCCGAACGTGACCCCGGCCTTCGACTGGGTGCGGCTGGCGCAGCGCATTCCGGTGCGCATCGCCATTGATGAAGTACCCAAGGGCGTGGAACTGATCGCCGGCCGCACCGCCACCGTAACCGTGGACACCGGCCGCCACCCGCACAACGACAAGGCCGGCACCGCGCCGACACAGGCGGGCCTGTGAACGCCGCCCTGCCCCGTCTCGGCCTGATCGTCGCGCTGGCCAGCCTGGCCGCGTGCAGGACCGTCGGTCCCGACTACGCATTGCCGGAAGGTTCGGCGTTCAAGCGTCCGCAGGCCAATGCCGCCTTCATCGACACGCAGAACCCGCAGATTGCCGCCAACCAGGCGCTGCCCGACCGCTGGTGGTCGCTGTACAACGACCCGGTACTGGAAGGCCTGATCACCCAGGCGCTGCGAGACAACGTTGAACTGAAGGCCGCCAATGCGCATCTGCGTCGCGCTGCGGCGGTGTACGAGCAGGCGCTGGACGCTGGCGGCTTCGAGTACGAGGCCGAGGCCGGGGTCAGCCGCGCACAGCTGTCGGCCGAATCGTTCCTGCAGGAGCACGAGCTGCCGGTGATCAACCTGGCCGATGGCAAGTTCGCGGTCAGCTACCAGTTCGACCTGTTCGGCAAGCTCAAGCGCGGCGCCGAAGCGGCGCGTGCCGACGAGCAGTCGGTCGCCGCAGCACGCGATCTGGCCCAGGTCAGCGTGGTCGCGCAGGTGGCGGACAGCTATCTGGAAATCTGCCACGCCAACCACGAGCTGCACGTGGCCGAGCATTCCCTGCAATTGCAGCAGCGCAGCCGTACGGTCACCGAGCGCCTGATCGCGGCTGGCCGCGGCACACCGCCGGAACTGGCCCGCGCCAATGCGCAGGTGGCGCTGCTGGAAGCCGCACTGCCACCGCTGCATGCGCAGCGCTCGGCCGCCGCCTATTCGCTGGCCGCCCTGCTCGGGCAGACCCCGGGTCAGCTGCCGGCCGGCGTGATCGACTGTGCACATGCCCCCAGCCTGGCGCAGCCGCTGCCGGTCGGTGATGGCCGTGCGCTGCTGCAGCGTCGCCCGGACGTGCGCCAGGCCGAGCGCAAGCTGGCCTCGGCCACGGCGCGGATTGGTGTCGCCACTGCCGAACTGTACCCGGACATCCGCCTGGGTGCCTCGCTCGGTGCCGCCGGCCTGCTGGAAGACTTCGGCACGCCGATGACCCAGCAGTGGTCGATCGGCCCGTTGATCTCGTGGACGCTGCCGTCCTCGGGCACGCATGCGCGCATCCACGCCGCCGAGGCGGGTGCCGATGCAGCCCTGGCCGAGTTCGACCACACCGTGCTGCAGGCGCTGCGCGAGACCCAGACCGCGCTGGATCGCTATGCGCAGGACCTGCGCCGGTTGCAGTCGCTGCGCATCGCGCAGGAGCAGGCCGCGCTGGCCGCCGAGCAGAACCGCCGGCTGTACCAGGGCGGCCGCACGCCGTACCTGTCCAGTCTGGATGCCGACCGCAGCCTGGCCACCAGCGACGCCACCCTGGCCGCCGCCGAAGCGCAGGTCTCGCGCGACCAGATCCACCTGTTCCTGGTGCTGGGTGGTGGCTGGCAGGCCAGCGCCGCCGCGCCCAACCCCCCGACCGCAGCGAAGTAAGCCATGAACGCGCTGACCGACCGCCAGGCCTGGCTGTTCTCGATCAAGACCTACCTGGCCGCGGTAGCCGCGCTGTACATCGCCATGGCCGGCAACCTGTCGCGCCCGTACTGGGCGATGGGCACGGTGTACATCGTCAGCCAACCGCTGCTCGGCCCCACCCGGGCCAAGGGCGTGTACCGCATCGTCGGCACGCTGGTGGCGGGCCTGGCCACCCTGCTGGTGCTTCCGGCGCTGGTGGAAACGCCGCTGGTGCTGAGCGCGGCGATGTCGATCTGGCTGGCCGGCTGCCTGTTCATGGCCCTGCTCAACCGTGGCCCGCGCGGTTACGCATTCCTGCTGGCCGGCTACACCACCGCCTTCATCGGCTTCCCGGCAGTGACCTCGCCGGAAACCATCTTCGACACGGTGGTGGCACGCAGCGAGGAGATCATCCTCGGCACGGTGGTGGCAGTGCTGTTTGCTTCGCTGCTGTTCCCGGCCTCGGTACGCCCGATGCTGCGCGCGCGCATCGGCAACTGGATGGAGGACGCCGCGCAGTGGTGCCGGCAGATCCTTGAACGTGGCCGCGCGCATGCGCCACGCAACCGGCTGGCCGCCGACCTGGTGCAGTTCGAGGCGCTTATCGAATTCCTGCGCCGTGATGATCCGCGCCATGCCGGTTCGGCGGTGTCGATGGAGCGCCTGCGCGAGCGCATGCTGCTGCTGTTGCCGGTGCTGTCTTCGATTGCCGACCGCCTGAGCGCGCTGCGCAGCGATGGCCACGCCCTGCCCGAAGGCCTGCCGGCGCTGGTCGATGACATCCACGACTGGCTGGACGGGCCGACCAACGCCAGCGAGTACGCCCGCCTGCGCGCGCGCATCAGCGCACTGAAGCCGCAGGTGGACCGCGACCTGCAGCATCTGCAGCTGGCCAGCCTGCTGCTGCGCCTGGAGGAGCTGGTGGACCTGTGGCAGGACTGCCGTACCCTGCAGCATGCGATCGACCACGGCACTGCGCCGCTGGACCGCGCGCACTACCGCATCCGCACCGAACGAGTGCCCGCCGACAAGCACGTCGACTACGGCATGGCGCTGTTCTCCGCGCTCAGCGCCGGCGTGGCGCTGATGAGCTACTGCGTGCTGTGGATCGGCCTGGGTTGGGAAGGCGGCGGCAACGGCGCGATGATGGCCGCGGTGACCGCCGCGTTCTTCGCCGCACAGGACGACCCGGCACCGAGCATGGTGTCGTTCCTGGTGTGGGCGATGGTTGCCTCGGTGGTGGCCGGTGTGTACCTGTTCGGCGTGTTCCCGGCGGTGCACGACTTTGGCCTGCTGGCACTGGTGCTGGCGGTTGCGTTCCTGCCGCTGGGGCTGATGCTGCACCATCCGAAGAGCGCGCTGTTCGCACTGCCGCTGACGGTGAACCTGGCCGCGCTGCTGAGCCTGCAGAACACCTACAGCGCCAACATCCAGACCTTCCTCAACTCGTCGATCGCGATGTTCATCGGCATTGGTTTTGCGGTGGTGATGACCCGCCTGTTCCGTTCGGTGGGTGCCGAGTGGACCGCACGCCGACTGGTGCGGCAGGGCTGGACCACGCTGGCCGAAGCCGCCGAGGGGCGGGGCCAGCAGGATCGGCAGCGCTTCGCCGCACGCATGCTCGACCTGCTGGGCCTGCTCGCCCCACGACTGGCGGCGACGCCGGAGGGCAGCGACATCGCCTCGGTGGATATGCTCAACGAAGCGCGCATCGGCCTGAACATCCTGCAGCTGCGCCGCGCGCGACTGGAACTGCCCGAGCGCAGCCGCGAAGCGGTCGAGCACATCCTGGAAGAAGTGGCCGTGCACTACCGGCGACAGATTGCCGCGCGCAAGCCGATTGTGGCGGCCGAAGCGCTGCGCGAGCGGCTGGATACCTCGCTGGGCCGGGTCGGCAGCGTGGCTGCCTGCAAGGCCCGCGATGAAGCCCTGATGGGCCTGATCGGCCTGCGCTTCGCGCTGTTCCCGGAGGCGAAGGCATTGGCGCCGGGGCTGGCGATGAGTGCGGACGCACAGCCGTAGCGCGATACCCTGTGCGTCCACAGACTCCGCGCAGCGGTCAGAGCCCTCTCCTGCAGAGAGGGATCCGACCCTGCCGCTGCAACAGGACGGTTCAATGAGTTACGACATGATGGTGTTCGAGGCCAGTGCCGCCCCACGCGAGGCCGCGGCCTTCATCGCTTGGTTCGAGAAGCAGACGCAGTGGAACGAGCGCCACGAGTACGACGACCCAGTGGTCAGCAGTCCCGCGTTGCAGGCGTGGTTCGCGGAGATGGCGCAGGAGTTCCCGCCAATGAACGGGCCGTTGAGCAATGACGACGATGATCGTGCCGAGGTGACCGAGTACAGCATCGGTAGTCAGGTGATCTACGGTGCATTCGCCTATTCGGTGGCCGAGCGCGCGCATGGCCGCGTGCAGGACCTGGCCGAGAAGCACGGCGTGGGGTTCTTCGATGTCAGTGCGGACGAAGCGGCGATCGTGTTCCCCGATGGGCTGGTACTGATCGCGGAATGACGCAGGGTCGGACCCCTCCCGGAGGGAGGGCTCTGACCCGGAGCACGCGTGCCTCGGCGACGAGGGTCAGAGCCCGTTCCCATTGGGAACGGGATCCGACCCCGATTCAGAACAATGTGCCCTGCACCGTAGGCTGTTCAGTACGCGCCGATTTTTCGACCACCGCTTCCGCACCCAGTCGCCAGGCCAGGCCACCCAACCGGCTGGCGTGGCGCTTCAGCGCGGCCTGCAGCACGTCGGCACTGCCGGCCACATGCAGGACCTGACGAGCGCGGGTCAGGCCGGTGTAGACCAGTTCGCGCGACAGCACGCGGCTGTCCTGGCGCGGCAGCTGCAACCACACTTCGTCGAACTCCGAGCCCTGCGCCTTGTGCACGGTCATCGCGAAGGCGCTTTCGTGCGCGGGCAGTGCGGCCGGGTGGAAGGCGCGCGGCTGATCGACGCTGTCGCCGGGGAACCAGGCCACCATCGCGCCGCTGCCATCACGCAGGCAGATGCCGATATCGCCGTTGAACAGGCGATGCCGGTAGCTGTTCTCGGTGACCAGCAGCAGGCGGCCCTGGAAGTAGCCGGGGGTGTTGCCGGCCAGCAGCTGTTCGATACGGCTGTTGAGCCCGCGCGCGCCCTGCGGGCCTTCGCGCAAGGCGGTCAGCACGCGCAGGCGACCCGCCTGCTGCAGGGCCCGTACCGGATCGGCGGTGTCGGCCAGCGCGCGCCAATGGCCCAGCAGGTGCTCACGCTGGCCACGCAGCGGATCGGCTTCGCCTTCGTGGAAATGCACGCCGGCCAGTTCACCACTGCGCAGCAGCTGCAGCGCGGTGCTGCTGTCGCCCTCGCGCACGGCATGTGCCAGCGGTGCCAGGTCCAGCGCATCGCTCTGCCGGTAACCGCGCTGCAGCTGCACGCGGCGGCCGGCGAAGGCGCGTGGCGAGGCCTGCGGCTGCAAGGTGGCCGGCGCCAGCAGGCCGTGCAACGCCTGCGCGTCGTCGGCACGGGTGCCGATGCCGTCGCCGCTGGCACGCAGGATCGCGCTGAGCACGTCGCCGGCTTCGACCGACGGCAGCTGGTCGGGATCGCCGAGCAGGATCAGCCGGGTGCCGCTGTCGATCGCATCGACCAGCTTGGCCATCATCGGCAGATCGATCATCGAGGCTTCGTCGACCACGACCACGTCCACCGGCAGCGGGTTATCGGCGTGATGGCGGAAGCGCGGTGAATCGGGAATCACGCCGAGCAGGCGATGCAGGGTGGTGCCGGTACTGGGCAGCGCCGTGCACAACGCCGGGTCCAGTCCTTGTTCCTGCAGCCTTTGCACGGCCACGCGCAGGCTCTCGGCCATGCGCTCGGCGGCGCGCCCGGTAGGCGCAGCCAGCGCCACCTCGGGAAGCGGCTGGCCGGCCTGCCGGGCCTGCGCGGCCAGCAGCAGCAACAGGCGCGCGATGGTGGTGGTTTTGCCGGTGCCGGGGCCGCCGGTGACCAGCGCCAGCGGATGGCGCAGGGTCACGCCGGCGGCGCGTGCCTGGTGATCCTCGCCGCCCAGTGCCTGTGGGAACAGCTGCGCGAACAACGGCGCCAACGCTGCCATGTCCGGCGCCGGCAGCGGATGCCGGCCGATGCGCTGCAGCCCAGCCGCCAGCTGACGCTCGTACTCACGGTAGCGGCGCAGGTAGAGCAACCCGTTTTCCAGCACCAGCGGTGCATCCTCGGCGATGGCGTCGGCCTGCTCCGGCGTCGCGACCCAGGGCGATGCGCGCAACTGTGCCAGCCAGTCCTGCGCGGCAGGCCACTCGGGAACGCCTTCCAGCAACCGCTGCGGATGTGCCGGATCGAACGCTGCGTGTCCCTGCGATACCGCCAAAGAAGCCAGGGCGGCCGCCAGTGCCACACTCTCGGGCGTGTCGTCGCGCAGCCGCTGCAGGCTGGTCGCCAATGCATGGTCGAGGGTGCGTAGCAAGCCTTTCTTGTGCAGCTCCTTCAACAGGCTCATGCGCCGGCTCCACGGGCACGCGCGGCCAGTTCGGCCTGGGCCTGTTCGCCACCGGCGAACAACGCATCCAGGGCATCCACCAGCGCCAACGGGAAGCGGTCCACATGCACACCGTTGCCGGCGGCATCCAGGCCGCGGCAGAACAGATAGCGGATGCCGCCCATGTCGCGCTCGTAGTCGTAGGCCGCACCCAGGCGGAAACGCAGCCAGCGATGCAGGGCCACGGTGTAGATCAGCGCCTGCAGGTCGTACTCGCTGTGGCGCATGGCAATGGCCAGCAGGTCCGGGCTGTAACCAGGCAGGCGGTTGGACTTGTAGTCGAGCACGTACCAGCGCCCGTCGCGCACATAGGTCAGGTCGATCATGCCGGTCATCAGCCCTTCCAACCGGCGGCGCTGGCCGAAGCCGCGTCGCGTGCTGGAAACACCGTGCGCATGCAGCACCTGCAGCAGCGCCGGCACCGTGGTCGGTTCGATGGCGAAATGGAAGTCGATTTCCGCGCGGCGCTCGCCTTCGCCCAGACTGTGCAGCGCGCCGCCTTCGGGCAGCGGTACGGTCAGCGTGTGGCCGACCAGCGGCACCAGCACCGCCACGCCATCGTCCAGATCGGCATCGGCATAGCCCTCATCGTGCAGCGCCTTGCGCAGCACCTCGGCCTGGCCTTCTGGCGCTTGTTGGCCGGGCTGCCAATCGCCCCAGGCAGCGAAATCGACGTTCTCCATGGCTTCGTGCAGCACGTTGCCGAAACGACTGCCCATGAAGCGCGGGTCGATCGGTGTGCTGTCCTCGGCCGCCGCCGCGGCTTCCGGCAACGCCGGTTCCAGTGGCAGTTCCGGGCCAGCGGGTTCGTCAGCAGCGGGCGCCGGCAGCTCGGTCGCGGCGGCTTCGATGTCACTGCCCGCGCCGGCATCGGCATGGGCGAGCTGGGTGAAGCTGTACACCCACCAATCGTGCGGTACGCGCCGGGTCAGGGCACGCACCGCCGGAAGGTCACCTTCCACTTCGGCCGCCAGCGGTGGCAGCGAGGACGGTGCCTCACTGTCATCGATGTACACATCGGCGTGCGCGCGCAGCGCCTGCAGGTCACCCAACAGCGGCGCCAGACGCGTCTTGCCGAGCCCCGCCAGATCACCCACTGCGATCCACAGCGCATGCTCGGCACGGGTCAGTCCCACATACAGCAGGCGCGCATCCTCGGCACGCTGCTCACGCTCGCGCTGGGCACTCGCCGCTTCCCAGGCCTCGTCCTTGTCCAGCTGCCAGTGCAGCTGGCGCTGGCCGCCCACATGCACCGTGCAGTGCGAGGCAGTGTTCGGTGCGCCACCGTCGATGCCGACAAACGGCAGGAACACCAGCGGATACTCCAAGCCCTTGCTCTTGTGCAGGGTTATGATCTGCACGCGGCGCGCGTCCGATTCCAAGCGCAGCAGCTGTTGCTCGTCATCCTGGTCGGCGCTGGCCATCTGCCCCTGCAGCCAGTCCAGCAGGCCGTGCATGCCCAGCGCCTGCGCCGAGGCTTCCTGCAGCAGTTCACCCAGTTGCAGGTAATTGGTCAGACGGCGCTCGCCGTCGATCAGCGCCAGCAGGCGTTCGCCCTGTGCGGCGCAGACATCGGCAATCACCGCGAACGGCCCGCCGCGTTGCCAGCGCTCGCGCCAATGCAGCAGCCGCGCCTGGAACTCGCGTTGCAGGTCGCCCTCGCGTTCCATCGCGGCGATCGCACTTGCCCGCTGGCCAAGCAGCACGGTGGCCAGCACCGCACGCAGGCGGCCTTCGTCGGCGGGTTGCAGCAGTGCCAGCAGCAGCGCACGAAGATCGCGCGCTTCAGTGGTGGCGAACAGGCTCTGCTTGCCGGCTGCCACCGCGGGAATGCCGACCGCGGCCAGCGCGCGCTGTACCAGGGTGGCCTCGCGATGCGAGCGCACCAGCACCGCGATGTCACCAGGCTGCACCGGGCGCCCACGCAACACGGCATTGCCGGCCCGCGCAGCGACCAGGGTCTGATGGATCGCGGCCACGCAGGCCTGGGTGGCCGCATCGCGCGAGGCATCGGCACTCATTACCTTGTCACCGCCACTGCGCAGCACGCGCAGGGTCAGCGCCACGGCGGCATCACCGTTGCGCAGATAGTCCGTATCGATACGCACGCCACCGGGCCGCACCGGCTCGAACTGGATGTCGCGTTCGAGGAAGGCGTCCTCACCACCGTTGTCGTACAGCGCCTGCAGCGCACGCAGCACAGCCGGGCGCGAGCGGAAGTTCTGGTCCAGCACAGGCGCCTGCTGCGCCACCTGCCTGGCCTTCAGGTAAGTATGGATATCGCCGCCGCGGAAACCATAGATCGCCTGCTTGGGGTCGCCGATCAGGAACAGCGCCGGTGCCAGGCCGAGCTCGCGTACCTCCGGCGAATCGCCGAACACGGTGTGGAAGATGCCCCACTGGCGGTCGTCGGTGTCCTGGAACTCATCGACCAGCGCGATGCGGTACTGCGCGCGCAGTTGTTTCACCAGTGGCAGCCGTTGCGGGCCTTCCAGCGCCACCGCCACGCCATCGATCAGATCGTCGTAGGTCTGCACCCGGCGCGTGCGCTTCAGCGCCTGCAGCCGCTGCGTGGCTTCGGCGCGAAGCACGTGCAGGAAATTCAATGCAGTGGCACGCAACCAGGCATCGCGTTCGGCCAGCAGCGCGACATAGCGCGCCAACGGCGCCTGCAATGGCGACGACGGCGTGCGATCGGGGAATTTCTTGTTGGTCTTTTCGGCCAGTACATCCGGCAGCAGTGCTGGCAGGCGTTCGCTGGCCAGAAGTTCGCGCGGGTCGGCACGCTCGGCCCAGGCCAGCAGCTGCCGGCCCAGCGGGTGCAGCCAGCCCAGCTTGTAGGACACCCCGTTGATCCACTTGTTGTCGACGGCATCGCAGAGGTCGATGAAGAACTGCTCGCCATGCTCGCGCACGCTTGCCGACAGTGCTTCCGCCGCGCACTGCAATGCCGGGTGTGGATCGGCCAGCGCCACCGCCTGTGGCAACGGGTGCAGTGGCGGCGCAGCCAGCAGCGCGCGCAGATCGGCGGCCAGCGCATCCGGGTTGGACCACAGGCAGGTCAGCGGCTCCAGCGTGGCCGGGTCGTTGGCATGCACGCGCCACAGGTCAGCGGCCAGCTCCTCCAGCAGTTCACGATCGCTGGCCAGCAGTTCCGGCGGATCAAAGGTATGGCCGCTTTCCAGCGCATGCTCACGCAGCACGCGGGTGCAGAAGCCGTGGATGGTGAAGATCGAAGCCAGGTCGATCTCATCGGCGGCCACCTGCAGGCGTCGCTTCAATGCGGCCGCGCTCTCGGTTCCGACCTGTAGATGGCGCTGCAGTACCTCGCGGGTCAATCGCACGTCCGGTGCTTCACCCTCGGCCGCTTCCAGATCGACCAGGCGCGCGGCCAGCGCCAGGCGCTCGCGGATGCGCTTGCGCAGTTCCTGGGTGGCGGCATCGGTGAAGGTCACTGCCAGGATCTGGCCGATACGCAGGCCCTGCTCCACCACCAGCCGGGTGAACAGCGTGGCCAGGGTGAAGGTCTTGCCGGTGCCGGCGCTGGCTTCGATGAGGCGGATGCCGTCCAGCGGCAGGGCCAGATAGGGATCGCGGTTGAGGGATTCGATGCCGTCTTCGGCGATGGCGGTGTTCATGCGCCGCCCTCCTGGCGTGCTTCGGCGCCGAGGGTGCGGCCTTCGCGCACCGCGCTGAAGACCACTTGGCTGTTGCGCAGCAGGTCGGCATAGCTGGCATCGGTGGCGAACGGGTCGGCGCCACGCAGCAGCAGCTGCCAGGCGTCGCTGCTGGCTTCACCCCAGCTGCGGTCGCTGCCGTGCCACTGCTTCCAGCCTTCGCTGCGCTGTTTTTCTGCCGGCGCGTTGTACAGCACCCAGCCGGTATACGGGGCAAAGCGCAGCGGTTCACGCAGGCCACGCTGGCGCAGCTGCAGCAGTGCACGCAGCGCCGCCCGTGCAGCGGGAACGCTCAGTGCCGGCAGCACATGCGGGCCCGGACCGGCATCGCCGCCATCGTGGAACTGCACGAGGGGCAATGCGTCGCCGGCGGCGTTGGCCAGCAGCCAGTCCAGGCCCTGACGGATCACTGCGTTGCCATTGAGCGTGCCGGCGCGCAGGCGTACCAGCCCTTCGGGATGCCGATCGGCCACGCGGCCATGCAGGCGCACGCCATCGATCTCCACCTCATAGCGACGGCTTTCCAGTGGTTCGCCCTGCATCCAGCCCAGCAATGCACTGGCATACGGGCGCGTCTTCAACTGCTCCACCTCGAACTGGCGCTCGCCCAATGGACCCGAGGGCAGCAGGCAGCGTGCGCGCAAGCGCGGGTACAACGGCTCGATATCGCCACTGAGCGCAGCGCGCACCACCGCCGCCTGCACACTGCGCTTTTCCGGGCCACGCGAAGACAGCACCAGCGGTTCCAGGTCATCGACCTCCTCGACCTCGTCAGCCAGGCGCAGGCCCAGCGACTGCGCCAGGAACTGCCCGGCCGGATCGCACAGGAAACGGCGCAGGGTATCGAGCGCGACCTCGTCTTCCACCGCATCGTCGAGCGGCGGTGGCAACGGTGCATCGAACCACGGCTGCAGTCCACCACGCTGGCCGGTGAGGCGACCGGCCGCCGGATGCCACTGGCGGCGATAGCTGAAGCGGCGTGGATCGCCATCACCAAACGCGGCTGGCGAGAACGGCTGCAGTGCGTGGCGCACGGTGAAGTCGCGGACCGCCAGAGGCGGATCGAGGTGATACGCAGCGGCGGCATCGATCAGTTCGCTGACCAGCACCGAGGGCTCGCGCACGCTTCCATCGCGCGGATCGGCGCCGAGATAGCTGAGATAGAACACCTCCTGCGCGGCGGCGAACAGCTGCAGGAACAGGAAGCGGTCGTCCTCGCGCGTGGAGCGGTCGCCCGGACGGCGGCGCGGCGTATCCAGCTCGGCGGTGAGCTGGTTGAGACCGGCAGCCGGGTCACGGCGCGGGAAATCACCGTCATTGAGGCCCAGCACGCAGATCACCCGGAATGGCAGCAGGCGCATCGGCACCATGCGGCCGAAACTGATGCCACCGGTCAGCAGCGGTGCGCGCGTATCGGCCTCGCCCAGCGCACCGGCGAAGTGCGAACGCACCACCTCCGGTGGCACGCCGTCTTCGAAACCGGCCTTGGCGGCATCGTCGGCAAACTGGTTGAGCAGCTTGCGCAGGCGCTCCAGCGCGCGCTGGCTGTTGGGCGAGCTGGGCGCGGTGGGCAACAGTGCATCGAGCAGCGACAGCAGCCGCTGCCGCCACTGCGCCGGGGTCAGCAGCTCGCCGAGGCGACGCTGGTAGATCGCCAGCACGCGCAGCAGGCGCAGCAGCCGGTCCAGCGCTTCCAGCGCACCCCCTTCCAGCTCGATCCACGGCGCCACGCCGGCCAGGTCGGTCTCGCTGCCGGTGGCGTGACCGAGTACCAGGCGGTCCAGCGCGAACTGCCAGGTGTAGGCGTCGTCGGCCGGCGCCTGGTGCTGGTGGCGGTGCTTCGCATCCAGGCCCCAGCGTGCACCGGCCTGCTGCAGCCAGCCATGCAGGCGGTCGAAGTCCACCGCTTCCAGCCCAGCCGCTTCGGCCAGCGGTGCACTGGCCAGCAGGTCCAGCACTTCATTGAGCCCGAATCGCGATACCGGCAGCCCCAGCAGGTGCACGAACACATCGGCAAGTGGTTCACCTGCAAGCGGGCTGCTGTCGGCCAGCGCATAGGGGATGTGCTCCTCCTCGCCACCACGGCCGCCGAACACCGCTTCCAGGTACGGCACGTAGGGATCGATGTCCGGCGCCAGCACCGCGATCTCGCGCGCCTGCAGCGGCGGGTCGAAGCGCGGGTCCTGCAGCAGGCTGCGCAGCTGGTCGTGCAGCACCTGCAGCTCACGCAGGCGGGTGTGGCAGGCGTGCACCTGCAGGCTGGGGTCGTCGCTGCGCAGCCCGTCGCGCAGCTCGCCCGAGGGCAGCGCGCGGCGGTGGAACAGATCGCGCTGCAGGCGATGCAGCAGGCTATCGGACAGGCCGCCCTGGTCCAGGCTCGGGCGTGTGTCCTCCTCCGGATCGGAATAGGCCGCAATCTCGCCGGCCGGGTGCACCACCTCGTAGCTGCCCAGCACCGCCATGAAGTCGCGGCCCGCCGCACCCCAGGCTTCCAGCAGGCGGTTCTCGCCTGCGGCCTCGCCGAACGGGTCCGGCGCGCCGCTGCGCAGGCGCTCGGCCAGGGTCTGCAGATCGCCCCAGTACGACTGCACCGGGGTGGGCATATAGAAGTGCAGCTCGCCGACACGCGCCTGGGTGGCCATCACCCGCAGCACGTCGGGCGAGATGTTGAGCGTCGCAAACGCGGACATGCGCAGCGGCAAGCCCTGCGGCAGCGGCTTACCGGCACCCTCGAAGCGGTCCAGGTATTCCTGGATGCGGCGCGCGCGATAGTCGTGGCCGTGGGTGATGGTGCGCCACAGGATCGCCTGCGGGTCGGCCGGATCGGCACCGGCGGCCCAGCGCAGCAGCCAGTCACGACGCCAGGCCTGGTACTTCTCGAACACCGAGGCCAGCTCGCCGGCCAGCGCCCACGGTTTCAACGCGTCGCCACCGGCAAGATAGGACTGCAGCGCGCGCATCGGGGGCTGCGCCAGCAGTACCGGGTCACGCAGTGCCTGGTACAGCTTCCAGTGCAGGCCGGCCGCGTCCAGGTCGTCCTGCTCGCCGCTGACATTGGCCTTCAGCGCACGGGCCACGAACTCGCCCGGGGTCAGGAATTCAAGATTGGCGGCAACGCCAAACTCAGCCGCCAGTGTCGCTTGCAGCCAACGCCGCATCGCCACCTGCGGGATCAGCACCACTTCCGGTGCCAGCAACGGCTGGCCAGATACCGGCGCACGCACGTTGCGCGCCAGCAGCGCGGCCAGCACGTCCAGGGAGTTGGAATGGTAGAGGCGGAAATCGCTGCCCGGGTCACTCATCGTGCACAGTGTGCAGCACGGCACGCAGTATTCAATGATCCGGGCCATCGCCGGTACGGATTGTTCCGGGACCCCTGTCGATTGTCCCGGCCTGCGCGAGGGCTTGCCGTGCAACAATACTGGACCGTCCAGTCTGCTTATGTTCAGCAGACGGGCCCGATCCTTCGATGTCTAAAAAACGTTAATGGTGCCCATGTCGGCTTCCGCCTCCAGTCTGGTGCAGTTATCCAACGTCCGCATCGACCGGAGCGGGCGCACGATCCTGCGCGACGTGTCGCTGCAGGTGCCCAAGGGCAGCATCACTGCGGTGCTCGGTCCGTCCGGCAGTGGCAAGTCGACCCTGCTGGCGGCGCTGACCGGCGAACTGCGCCCGGTCGCCGGCGAGGTCACCCTGTTCGGCAAGCCGATTCCGCACAACAGCGGCGCGCTGCTGGAAATGCGCAAGAGCGTGGGCGTGCTGCTGCAGGGCAATGGCCTGCTGACCGACCTCACCGTGGCCGAGAACGTGGCGCTGCCGCTGCGCACCCACACCCGCCTGCCCGCTGCGGTACTGCGCCGGCTGGTGCAGATGAAGCTGCATGCGGTGGGCCTGCTGGCCGCCGCCGATGCCTGGCCGCGTGAGCTGTCCGGCGGCATGGCCCGGCGCGTAGCGCTGGCCCGCGCGCTGGCACTGGACCCACCACTGATGATCTACGACGAGCCGCTGACCGGGCTGGACCCGATCGCCTCCGGGGTGATCATGAGCCTGATCCAGCGCCTCAACCACAGCCTGGGCCTGACCAGCATCATCGTCAGCCACCACGTGCACGAGACGCTGCCGATCTGCGACCAGGTGATCGCGATCGCCAATGGCGGTGTCGTGTTCCAGGGGTCTCCCGAAGCGCTGCAGTCCAGCCAGGACCCGCTGCTGCGGCAGTTCCTGCATGGCCAGCCCGATGGCCCCATTCCGTTCGATGCCGCGCCGCGCGCGAGGGTCGCCTGATGCCGTTCGTCCAAGCCACCCGCTCGCTGGGCCGTGCCGGCCTGTTCTCGCTGACCGTGCTGCGTGGTTCGCTGCCGACCCGTGATTTCCTGGGCGAGCTGACCCGCGAGATCTACAAGATCGGTGCGCGCTCGCTGCCGATCATCGCCGTCGGTGGTGCCTTCGTCGGCCTGGTGTTGACCCTGCAGGGCTACCGCACGCTGACCACCTTCGGTGCGGCCGACGCACTATCGACCCTGCTCGGCCTGTCGCTGTACCGCGAACTGGCACCGGTGCTGACCGCGTTGCTGTTCATCGGCCGCGCCGGCAGCTCGATCGCCGCCGAACTGGGCCTGATGCGTGCCACCGACCAGATCAAGGCACTGGAGCTGATGGCCATCGATCCAGTGGCCAAGGCCGTGGCGCCGCGCTTCTGGGCGGCGGTGCTGACCGTGCCGCTGCTGACCGGCGTGTTCTGTTCGCTGGCGATCAGCGCCAGCTACTTTGAAGCAGTACACGTGCTGGGCCTGGACAATGGCGTGTTCTGGTCGGCGCTGCGCAACAGCGTGGACTTCTGGGACGACTTCGGCGTGGCGATGCTGAAGTCGGCGATCTTCGGCGGCACCGCGGCACTGGTCGCGTCCTACGTCGGCTTCCATGCCGAACCGACCATCGAAGGCACCTCTGTCGCCACTACCCGTGCGGTGGTCAACGCCTCGCTGCTGGTGCTGATGTTCAACTTCGTGCTTTCGGCAATGTTGTTCACCTAACCCCTCCACCGGCGGTGCGCATCGGCGCGCAGCCACAACGACTCGATCAGGTAATCCACATGGCCATCCGCGGTCCCAGACTCGAATTCTCCGTCGGCGCCTTCCTGCTGCTGGCCCTGGCCTCGCTGATGGTGCTGGCCGTGGCCTCGACCAACCAGCGCTGGAGCTGGGGCAGCGAAGGCTACGACCTGAAGGCACGCTTCTCCCAGGTTGGGCAGCTGCGCAAGCAGGCGCCGGTGAAGATCGGCGGCGTCACCGTCGGCCAGGTCGCTTCGATCGACCTGGACCCGGTGAAGTTCGAATCGATCGTGACCCTGCGCATGGACAGCAAGGTCAAGGACCTGCCGGCGGACACCTCGGCCGGCATCTTCACCAGCGGTTTGCTGGGCGAGAGCTATATCGGTCTGCAGCCGGGCGGTGATCCGGACGTGCTCAAGGCCGGCGACGAGATCGTCTTCACCCAACCCGCCGTGGACCTGATCCAGCTGGTCGGCAAGTACATGTTCAGTGGTGGCGCCGGTGGTGGCGCTGCTCAGAAGCCCAACGATGGCGCGCAGGCGCCTGCAACGGAACCGCAACCATGAAGATGAAACTGATCCCGGCCCTGCTCGCCTCGGCGCTGCTGGCAGCCACTCCGTTCCTCGCCCAGGCGCAGGCCGCCGCTCCCGCCGCAGCCGCGGCGCAGGGGCAGGCGGGCAAGGTGGTGATCGATGCCAGCAGCCGCATCCTGAGCACCCTGCAGCAGCGCAAGAGCGAATTCACCAGCAACCCGGCCAGCCTGCGCAGCTACATCGACAGCGAGCTGACCCGCACCTTCGACCGCGACTATGCCGCGCGCCTGGTGCTGGGCCCGCACGCCCGCGGTGCTTCCGATGCTGACATCAAGCTGTTCGCCGATGCGATGGCCGACAGCCTGATGCAGCGCTACGGTTCGACCCTGCTGAACATCCAGGGCAAGCCGAGCTTCCGCCTGAAGGGTGAAAGCCCGCTGCCGGGCAATCGTGGCGTGCGCGTGAGCACCGAACTGGTGCGTGCCGGCAACGAGCCGACCCCGGTCGAGTACTGGATGCGCAACGTGAACGGCCAGTGGAAGATCTTCGACGTCAACATCGAAGGCATCTCCTACGTGCAGACCTTCCGCAACCAGTTTGACACCCCGCTGCGCCAGAAGGGCATCAAGCAGGTGGCCACCGAACTGCACAGCGGCAGCATGCAGGCCGGGCCCGCAGGCAATGGCAAGTAACGCGCTGGCGCTGCTGGAAGGCGACACCCTGCGCCTGCGCGGGGTGCTCGACCGTGCCGCGGTGATCGCACTGTGGCCGCAACTTCAGGCACTGCCGGCGAAACTGGCACGGCTGGAGCTGGGCGAGGTCGAGCGCGTGGACAGCGCCGGCCTGGCCCTGCTGGCTGAGCTGGCCGCGCGTGCACGCACGAGCGGCCATCCGCTGGCGATCTCCGGCGCGCCGGCCGGCTACAACGAATTGAGCGCGGCCTACCGGCTGTCGCCCGACCTGGATTTCAACGCTACTTCTGCTGCGAGCTGACATGAACGTCGTACGCACTCTCCCCCTGATCGTCCTGGCCACCGCCCTCACCGCCTGCGCCGGCAAACCCGCGCGCAGCGATGCACCGGTGGCCAGCACCGTGGTCCCGGCCAGCACCACCGCCGAGGCCCCTGCCGTCGATACTGCAGCGGCCGAAGCCGGCTCGGCCGCACCCGTCGCAAGCCCGCCGGCTGCGGCCAGTCTGCCTCCGGCAGCGGCCGCGTCCAGCGCCGACACCGACGCTGCGAAGGCTGCAGCCGCCACCGCACCGGGCGGTGACGACGACTTCGATGCCCTCTACGGTGGTGCCGGCAACACCGGCAGTGCAGCGGCCTACGACCCGTGGGAACCGTTCAACCGCAAGGTGCACAAGTTCAACAACGCGGTTGACCGCGGCATCGCCCGCCCGCTGGCCACCGCCTATACCCACGTGGTGCCGCGCTTCGCGCGTACCGGTGTCAGCAATTTCTTCAGCAACCTGCGTGCGCCGGTGACCATCACCAACCAGCTGCTGCAGGGCCGCGGTGGCGATGCCTGGGACAGCCTGGGCCGCTTCCTGATGAACAGCACGCTGGGTATCGGTGGCCTGTTCGATCCGGCCAGCAAGGCGATGGTGCCGCGTCGCAATGAAGACTTCGGGCAGACCCTGGGTGCCTGGGGCTGGCGTCGTTCGCGCTACGTGGAACTGCCGTTCTTCGGCCCGCGCACCGTGCGCGATGTGTTCGGCCTGGCCGGTGACATTCCGCTGTCGCCGATCCGCCGCATCGAAGAGGACAAGCTGCGCATCGGCCTGCAGGGCCTGCAGCTGGTCGATACCCGCGCCCAGCTGCTGGCGATCGACGACCTTCGCGACACCGCCGTGGACGAGTACTCGCTGGTCCGCGACGCGTGGATGCAGCGCCGCAACTACCAGATCGAGAACGATCTGCGCAGCAAGCGCGACCGTGGTCACGACGACGCCAATTCGCCGATCCCGGTCGATGCGATGCCGATGCCGCAGTGGACGCATTGAGTCCTTCCATCGATGCATGAAAAACCCCGCCTCGGCGGGGTTTTTCTTTTCCAGCGAGATTCTTTTCCGGTAGGTGCCAACCTTGGTTGGCACGCTTTCCTCAGGCGGCCAGCGCTGCCTCGATGGCCTCGCGCACGCGCGCATCGTCAGCGGCCACGTCCGGGGCAAAGCGGGCGATGACCTTGCCGTCGCGGCCGATCAGGAACTTCTCGAAGTTCCACAGCACCGCCGGTGCCGGATGGATCGGGATCTCCTTGCTGGCCAGGCGCTCACGCAGCGGGCCTTCGCCGATCGACTGCGGCTGTGCGGCGGTCAGCTGCTGGTACAGCGGGTGGGTGTCGTCACCGGCCACGCTGATCTTGGAGAACATCGGGAAGCTGACGTCGTAGGTGAGCTGGCAGAACTGCTGTATTTCCGCCTCGCTGCCCGGCTCCTGGCCGAGGAAGTTGTTGGCGGGGAAGCCCAGCACTTCCAGGCCCTGCGCGTGCTTTTCCGCATACAGCGCCTGCAGGCCTTCGTACTGCGGGGTCAGGCCACACTTGGAGGCGACGTTGACCAGCAGCAGCACCTTGCCCTGGTAGTCGGCAAGCGAGGACGGCTGGCCGTCAATGGTGGTGAGGGAAATGTCCTGGATCGGGGTGCTCACGCGGGGGCTCCGGCAACAGCGGGGAATGGCCCACCAGCATAGCGCCGCGCGATGCCGGTAGTGCCGGCCGCTGGCCGGCAATCGTGCGACCGTTCGCAAGGGTTCATGCGGTTGCCGGCCAGCGGCCGGCACTACGATCAATCCACGCAGATCGTGCCCAGCGCCTTTCCATCCTCGATGCGCTGGCGGCAACCGAAGTTCTGGCTGGCATCGCGCTGGCATGTACCGGTGGCGGCACTGCCGGCGGCCACTTCGCCCGTGGCCAGGCACTGGCCGGTGCAGTCGCTCTTGCGGCTGCAGGCCTTGCCGGCATCAGCATGGGGAATCACGCATTGCTCGCGCTGCAGCCGGCCGAGCCGCTGCAGGGTGCCACCCGCTGCCTGGCAGTCGACGTCACGCGCTTCGCGGTACGCCTCGGCTGCTTCAGGGCTGGTGGCTGCGGCAGGTGTCGCCGCCGTATCGGCAGCCGGGGGTGCGCTGCTGCAGGCGGCAAGCAACGCGGTCAGGACGAGGCTGGTACAGAGGCACAGGCGCATGGCGGTACCTGATCGAGACGGACAGGCCGCCAGCATACGCATCGACGATGCAGGCGGCGTATCCGCGTGACTCAGGCCTCGTCGGTGTCGCCGTCGCTGCCTTCGTCCTCGCCCGCCGCATCACTCTCGGCCAGATCGCCCAGCAGCGACTGCGCCTGTTCGGATGCCAGCGACTCCACGCCACGCAGGCGCCGTTCGATCGTACGCGTCTTGCGGCTGGCCTCGCCGATGCTGCGACCAACCGTGGTGATCTGCTTCTCGGCCTTTTCCAGGATGCCGGCGAACTTGCCGAACTCGCTCTTCACCGCACCCAGCAGGCTCCACACCTCGCTGGAACGCTGCTCGATGGCCAGCGTGCGGAAGCCCATCTGCAGGCTGTTGAGCAGGGCGGTGACCGTGGTTGGCCCGGCCACCACCACGCGGTGCTCGCGCTGAAGCAGATCAACCAGGCCCGGGCGCCGGATCACTTCGGCATACAGGCCTTCGGTGGGCAGGAACATCACCGCGAAGTCGGTGGTGTGCGGCGGCGCGATGTACTTGTCGCAGATCGACTTCGCCTGCACGCGTACCGCGCGCTCCAGCTGGATGCCTTGCAGGCGCACACCCTCGGCGTCGCCCTGCTCCTGCGCGTCCAGCAACCGCTCGTAGTCCTCACGCGGGAACTTGGAGTCGATCGGCAACCACACCGGCGTGTCGTCGCCGCTGCGACCCGGCAGGCGCACCGCAATATCAACCATCTCGCCGCTGTCCGGGCGCACCTTCACCGCACGCGCGTACTGCTCCTGGGTCAGCGTCTGCTCGAGAATGTTCTCCAACTGCACTTCGCCCCAGCTGCCGCGGTTTTTGACGTTGGTCAGCACGCGCTTGAGGTCGCCGACGCCTGTGGCCAGCTGCTGCATCTCGCCGAGGCCGCGCTGCACCTGCTCCAGGCGTTCGGAGACCAGCTTGAAGGAATTGCCCAGGCGGGTTTCCAACGTCGACTGCAGCTTCTCATCCACGGTGTGGCGCATCTGCTCCAGCTTCTGCGCATTGTCGTTCTGCAGCGCGCGCAGCTGTTCTTCGAGGGTCGTACGCATCTCGGCGATGCGCTGTTCGTTGCGCTGGGTCAGTTCCTGCAGGCGCAGGCCCAGGCTTTCAGTCAGGCGCTGCTGCGACTGCGCACCTTCCTCGCGCCCCTTGCGCGCATCGTCCACCAGGGTCTGGCGCAGCGCGCCGAGCTGGGTATCGGTGCGCCCGGTGAGTTCCTGCAGCTGCTGGCCAAAGGCATGGATGCGGGCCTCCTGCTGCTGGCCGAACACTTCCAGCTGCGCGCGCAGTTCCTGCAGGCGCTGTCCCATCAACGCCGCGCCCCGCTGTTGGCTCTCGGCCGCTTCGGCACGCGCCTTGCGCGCGTCTTCGCCCAGCGCTTCGCGCAGCAGGTCCAGGCGCTGGTCGGTGCGGGTGGACAGATCGGTCAGCGCGCGGGCGAAGCCATCGAGCTGTTCACGCAGTTCACTGCGCCCGGAGCGCGCTTCCTCACGCACCGCCTGTTCCAGGCGATCGTGCGGCGGGCGGCGCAGCAGGGCGACCAGCTGCAGGATGAGCACGGCCAATAGAAGGGCGCCAATAAGCAGATATTCGGTTTGCATGGGGCAAGTGTAGGCTGGCCGAGTCTCAACTGCTGCGTCAGGACCATGCTCACCCTGTACGGAAAGACGACCTCGATCAACGTCCGCAAGGTACTGTGGCTGGGCGCCGTGCTGGATCTCCCGCTCCACCACGAACCGACGCCATCGTCGGCGCTGCTGGCCACGCTGAACCCGAACCGGCAGGTCCCGGTGCTGCGCGATGGCGACTTCGTGCTGTGGGAATCCAACAGCATCTGCCGCTACCTGGCCACGCGCGGCGGACGCGAGGACCTGCTGCCCGCCGCGGCGCAGGCCCGTGCACGGGTGGAGCAATGGATGGACTGGCAGGCCAGCGACCTCAACAGTGCCTGGCGACAGGTGTTCATGGCGCGCGTGCGCCAGCATCCGGACTATCCGGATGACGCCCGCGCCGAGGCCAGCCTGGTGCAGTGGAACCGGCTGATGGCGGTGCTTGATGCACAGCTGGGCGCTACCGACGGCTACGTGGCAGGCAACACCTTTACTCTCGCTGACATCGTGCTCGGGCTGTCGACCCAACGCTGGCGCAGCACGCCTGGCAACAAGCCCGTGCTGCCACACCTCGCGGCGTGGTTCGAATGCCTGCGCCAGCAGCCGGGTTTCGCCGCCCACGTCGACAACGGTGTGGCCTGAGCAGTGGCTTCCGCAGCTGTTGGTAGGTGTCGACCTTGGTCGACACGGCTGATCCACGCCATGCGTGGATGAAGCGCTGTAGAGCCGAGCGCAGGCTCGGCTCTACAGGAGAAACCGGGCCTTACCAGCCTTCCAGCACGATCTTGCCCTTGGCGCGATGGCTTTCCAGCAGCGCGTGGGCACGCCGCAGGTTGGCGGCATCGATGCGGCCGAAGTGCTCGCCCAGGGTGGTCTGCAGCACACCGCCGTCGATCAGCTCGGCCACCCGATTCAACAGGTCGTGCTGGCGCTGCATGTCGGCTGTGCGGTACAGCGGCCGGGTGAACATCGATTCCCAGTGCAGTGACAACGCCTTGCGCTTGAGCGCCATCACGTCGACCTGGCCGGGATCATCGATCAGCCCCAACTGGCCCTGCGGCGCCAGCAGTTCCACGATCTGCGCGTAGTGCTGGTCGGAGTGGGTCAGGCTGGCCACGTGCTGCACCTCGCTGATGCCCAACCGCGCCAGTCCCTCGGCCAGCGGCAGGCTATGGTCGATCACGTGGTGTGCGCCCATTGCGTACGCCCAGTCCTGGGTATCCGGACGCGAGGCGGTGCCGATCACGGTCAGCTTGGTCAGCTTCCGCGCCAGCTGCACCAGGATCGAACCAACGCCACCGGCAGCACCGATCACCAGCAGGGTCTGGCCTTCACCGCCGCCCTCGGGAATGCGCAGGCGGTCGAACAGCAGCTCCCAGGCGGTGATTGCGGTCAGTGGCAACGCGGCGGCGGCCGCATCGTCGAGGCTGGCCGGCTTGCGGCCGACGCTGCGCTCGTCCACCAGCTGGTATTCGGCATTGCTGCCCGGGCGGTCGATGACGCCGGCGTAGTAGACCGCATCGCCAGGCTGGAACAGGGTGACCTCGCTGCCCACTGCGTCGACGATGCCGACCGCATCCCAGCCCAGCACGCGCGGGCCATCGGCGGCCACGCCGCGGCGGACCTTGGTGTCGACCGGGTTCACTGCCACCGCGCGCACCGCCACCCGCAGATCACGCGGGCCGGGCTGCGGCAGCTCCAGTTCGATGTCGATCAGGGCCTGGGCATCATCGATCGGCAGGCCGGCTTGGGTGTAGGCAATGGCGCGCATGGCAGCGGTCCAGTGGGGAAGGAGGCGACAGGTTGCGCCGCGCGCGCTCCCGCAGAAAGGCGCAGAATCGGTCAGCACTTTCACTCTGGCAATGAAGATGATCCGCTTCGACGATCTGCAGCTGTTCGTCCGCACTGCCGCGCTGGGCAGCTTCTCGCAGGCCGCGCGCGAGGCCGACCTGCTGCCCGGCCAGGTGGCTGCAGCTGTGGCGCGGCTGGAACGCGAGCTGGACCTGCGCCTGTTCGTGCGCACCACCCGCAGCCTGCGCCTGACCGGCGAGGGCGCGCTGTACCTGCCGTACGCGCAGGAGGTGCTGGCCACCCTGCGCGAGGGCCAGGCGCGCGTGCAGGGCGAGGACACCGAGCTGCACGGCACCCTGCAGCTGTCGGCGCCATCGGACTTCGGCCGCAACCTGCTGCTGCCGTGGCTGAGCGCCTTCCGCGCCGCGCATCCACGCCTGCGCCTGCACCTGCGCCTGTCCGACGAAGTGGCCGATGTGTTCCGCGACCCGGTCGACGTGGCGATCCGCATCGGCCACTTCGACGACGCCAGCTACGTGGCGTTGCCCCTGCTGGAAGGCAACCGGCGCGTGCTGGCAGCCTCGCCCGACTACCTGCAGCGGCGTGGCACGCCCACCCGCCTGGAGGATCTGCGTGAGCACGATTGCCTGGTCTACCAGCTCAGTGGCCGCGCCTACGATCGCTGGTCGTTCGACGTGGATGGACGCCGCGTGGTGATGCCGGTGCGCGGCCCATTGGTCTGCGACGACGCCGATGTAGTGCGACGCTGGGCGGTGGCCGGCGAAGGCATCACTTACAAGTCCTGGCTGGACCTGCGCGAGGACGTGCTGGCCGGGCGCCTGCAGCTGCTGCTGGACGGTGTTGGCAGCAGCATCCCGCTGCAGCTGGTATGCCCGCACCGCAAGCAGTTCTCGCCGGCCGTGCGACAACTGCACGCGCAGCTGCGCCAGCACCTGCAACCGCTGCTGTCTGGCATGCCTGGTGGGTCCACCGGCCCCCTGTCGCCAATCCCGGCGCTGACCGACAATGGCGGCCCCCCGTAACAAGAGAACGCCGCCATGCCGTGGATGGGCATCCAGGACCTGTGGACGTTTCTGGTCGCTGTGCTGGTGTTTCTCGCCCTGCCCGGCCCTGGCACCTTCACCCTGCTGACCGCCACCGGCCGTGGCGGCGTGCGTGGCGGCTACACCGCGCTGGCCGGCCTGCTGGTCGGCGATCAGATCCTGATGTGGCTGGCGCTGGCCGGCGTTGCCGCATTGCTCAAGGCCAACCCGCTGGTGTTCCACGCGGTGCAGTACCTGGGTGCGGCCTACCTGGTGTGGGTGGGCATCAGCCTGCTGCGCACGCCCAAGCATGACGGCGGTGACGCCGGCCCGATCCGCATGCAGCCGGGCCGCTACTTCCAGCAGGCGATCCTGGTCAGCCTGCTCAATCCGAAGGCAATCCTGTTCTACATGGCCTTCCTGCCGTTGTTCATCGATCCCAAGGCGCACCAGGGCATCGCTACCTTCGCAGCGCTGGCGGGCATCATCCTGGTGGTCAGCATCGCCTACTGCTCGATGTTGATCGGGGTCGGCAACCTGGCCCGTCGCCGCCTGATCCAGCACCCACGGATCAGCGATGCGCTGCGCCGCGTGGCTGGCCTGTTCCTAGTGGGGTTCGGCATCCGGCTGGGGCTGAACGGCTGATACCGCAAGCGAGCAGGCTCGACGCTACGTCTGCCAACCAAGGTTGGCCTCTACCAGAGCGCGGGATCCGGTAGTCGCCGACCTTGGTCGGCGCTGGCGCCATCGGCGTTCATGAGGCTGGCCTCTACCCGCCGAGCATTTCCGCGCGCAGGTGGTCGATGAACACCCGCAGCTTTGGCGCCATGTGCTCGCGGGCGGGGTAATACAGGTGGAAGCCGGGGAACAGCGGCTGCCAGTCCTGCAGCACTGCCTGCAGCCGCCCTGCCGCCAGATCATCGGCCACCAGTGACGCGAACCCCTGCGCCATGCCGAGCCCGGCCAGCACTGCGGCATAAGCCAGTTCGGCATCGTTGAACACCAGCCGCCCATCAACCTCCACTTCCATGTCGTGGCCATCGCGACTGAACTCCCAGGGCATCAGCCGGCCATTGGCACGGCGATGGACGATGCACGGATGGCCCTGCAGGTCGTGCGGGCTCGCCGGTATGCCGTGCTGCACGAAGTAGTCGGGCGTGGCCACCACCACTTGCCGTTCCGGCGGCCCGATCGGCACCGCGATCATGCCGCGTGCCAGCGACTCGCCAAGGCGGATGCCCGCATCGAAGCCCTCGGCCACCAGATCGGTCAGCGCCGGCTCCACGCACAGTTCCACATCCACCTGCGGGTAGCGCGCCAGGAACGAAGGCAGGGCCGGTAGCACCCGGCGCTCGGCAACGATGCGTGGCAGGGTGACGCGCAGCTTGCCGGCCGGCACCGCACGCGCGCTGTCGAGATCAGCAAACGCCGATTCGATCTGTGCCAGTCCGCCGCGCACGCGCTCGAGGAAGCGCGCGCCGTGCTCGGTCAGGCCGACCCGGCGGGTGGTCCGCTGCAGCAGGCGCACGCCCATCCGCGCTTCCAGCGCGCGCACGCTCTGCGACAGCGCGGAAGTGGAGACGCCCAGCGCATCAGCGGCACGGGTAAAGCTGGCATGGTCGGCAACGTGGACGAAGGCGACCACTGCCGACAAGGGGGCGGAGGGATCCATTGTGAAGCCACTCTTCATGGTGAGTCCGGTTCCATCCAGTTTATCCACAGGATCGGGCGGCGGATGCTGTGCCTCCCGGCGGCACGCCCGCCTTCCTGTAATGGAGACCTCCCATGTCGCTGGACCACTATCGCCTGCTCGGCCGCTCCGGCCTGCGAATCAGCCCGATGGCGCTCGGTACGATGACCTTCGGCGCCGATTGGGGCTGGGGCGCGGACGAAGCCGAGGCCCGCCGCATCTTCGACAGTTACGTCGATCGGGGCGGCAATTTCATCGATACCGCGAACAACTACACCAATGGCAGCGCCGAGACCCTGCTCGGCCGCTTCGTCCAAGGGCAGCGCGACCGGCTGGTGATCGCCAGCAAGTACACCCTGGCCACCGTGCCCGGCGACCCGAACAACGCCGGCAACCATCGCAAGAGCATGCTGCGCTCGGTGGAGGACAGCCTGCGCCGGCTGGGTACCGACTATCTGGATCTGCTGTACCTGCACGCCTGGGATGACACCACCGGCGTGGACGAGGTAATGCGTGGCTTCGACGACCTGGTCCGCAGCGGCAAGGTGCTGTACGCCGGCATCTCCGATACGCCGGCCTGGCAGATCGCGCGCATGCAGACCCTGGCCGACCTGCGCGGCTGGTCGCCGTTGGTGGCGCTGCAGATCGAGTACAGCCTGATCCAGCGCAGCGTCGAACACGAACTGCTGCCGATGGCCGACGCGCTGGGATTGGGCGTGGTGGCGTGGTCGCCGCTGGGCAGCGGCGTGCTGACCGGCAAGTACAGCACGGCCGATCTGGCCAGCGCCGACGCGCTGCAGGCCACGCCGGGCGGATCGCGCCGCAGCGTGGCCCTGATCAATGGCGCGTTGACATCCCGTTCGCTGCAGATTGCCGATGAAGTTCAAAAGATCGCCGCCGATCTTTCGCATTCCCCTGCGCAGGTAGCATTGGCCTGGTTGTTGCGACGACCCGGTGCGGATGCGCTGCCGATCATCGGCGCCCGCACTCTGGAACAGTTCGAGCACAATCTGATCGCGCTGGATCTGGAGCTGCCGACCGAGGCATTGACCCGCCTCGATGCAATCAGTGCGGTCGCGCCGGCATTCCCGCACGATTTCCTGCAGATGCCTTTGCCGCGAATGCTGATGAGCGGGGGCACCCGCCTGCGCCCACGCGCGCGCTGAGGTCGCGGCAGCGGCGCTATGCTGGCAGCCCGTGCTGGAAGGATGCGAGAGGATGGCCCGCCTGGCCTGCTTCACCCTGCCGTTGCTGCTGCTGGCTGGTGCCGTCATTGCGGCCACCGCGCAGGACCATCGCTGCCTGAGCGGCGGCCGCAATGACGGCATCCATCTGGAATGGCGTTGGCTGGATGACGGCCAGGCCGACGTTCGCTATGCCGGGCAGCGTGAACGCCTGTTGCTGCGCCGGGTTTCGATGGAGACCACGGTGCTGGCCGAAGACCGCCCCTACCAGTTCGACAGCGTCTGGGAAGAGCACGTCGACGGCCGCCTCAACGGTCGCTACACGATCAGCACGCAGGGGGCGCTGGTGCTGGATCTGCGCTACGAACGCGCCCGCGATGGCCGTCGCACCTCCTTCCACGATGACATCGAGGCCTGGCAGGAAGACGGCTGCCACTGGCCCGGCGCCTCCTGAGCCAGGATCGGACTGGCCTCCCTTTATGCCGATTCCGGCAGCCTGGTCGCGGTGCAGCGCGCGTCTTGCCGGGTATGACCCCCGTCAGTGGTAATGCTGCGCTGCGTTCGGTCACACTCGGGAACTTGTCGTTCTCAGTCACCCCTTCCGAGGCCTGCATGTCCCTGTTCCGGCGCAAGTCCCTAGATTCCGTCACCGTCCACGAAGCCGGCAGGCGCCTGGTCCCGACCCTCAGCTGGCCGCACCTGATCGCGCTGGGTATCGGCGCCATCGTCGGTACCGGCATCTACACGCTGATCGGCGTCGGCGCCAACCTGGCCGGCCCGGCGGTGCTGATCTCCTTTGCCATCGCCGGTGCGGTGTGCGCCTGCGCGGCGCTGTCCTACGCCGAACTGTCGACGATGATGCCGGCCGCAGGCAGCGCCTACACCTACAGCTACAGCGCGCTGGGCGAAGTGTTCGCCTGGGTGGTGGGCTGGAGCCTGATCCTGGAGTACTCGCTGGTGGTGAGTACGGTGGCGGTCGGCTGGTCGGGCTACTTCGTCGGCTTCCTCGAATGGGTCCACACCCAGTTCGGCTGGAACGTGCAGCTGCCTGCCTGGCTGGCTGCCGGCCCGCACGTGGAAGGCGGCATGATCAACCTGCCGGCGATCGTCATCACCTGGCTGGTGGCACTGATGCTGATGGCAGGCACCAAGGAAAGCGCCACCCTCAACGCCATCCTGGTGGTGTTCAAGCTGATCGCGCTGGCCATCTTCGTGGCCGTGGCCCTTCCCGCCTTCGACAGCAACAACCTGCAGCCGTTCATGCCGTATGGCTTTGCCAAGTCGATGGGCCCTGACGGCGTCGAGCACGGTGTGATGGCAGCAGCGGCGATCATCTTCTTCGCCTTCTACGGCTTCGATGCGATCTCCACCGCAGCCGAGGAAACCAAGAACCCCAGCCGCGACCTGTCGATCGGCATCATCGGATCGATGATCGGCTGCACCATCGTCTACGTGCTGGTCGCGCTGGCGGCCGTGGGTGCGATGAGCTACGCCGTGTTCGGCCACAGCGCCGAGCCGCTGGCGCTGATCATGCGCCAGCTCGGCCACCCGACTGCAGCAATGGTGATCGGTGTGATCGCGATCATCGCCCTGCCGACCGTACTGCTGGCCTTCCTGTATGGCCAGAGCCGCATCTTCTTCGTGATGAGCCGCGATGGCCTGCTGCCGCGCGGCCTGTCCAAGGTCAACGCACGCACCGGCACGCCGGTGGCAACCACGCTGTTCACCGCCGTGGTGGTGTCGGCGCTGGCCGGCGTGGCGCGCCTGGACGAGATCGCCGCACTCGCCAACGCCGGTACCCTGGCCGCGTTCACTGCGGTGGGTATCTGCCTGGTGGTGCTGCGCCTGCGCGAACCGGACCGTGAGCGCAGCTTCCGCACGCCGTTGGCCTTCGTGGTCGGTCCGCTGGCCGCGCTGGGCTGCATCTACCTGTTCATCAGCCTGCCGCACCGCACCCAGCTGTACTTCCTGCTGTGGAACGTGGCCGGCCTGGTGCTGTACTTCCTGTACAGCCGCCGCCACGCGTTGATCGCGAAATAAACGGATCACCGGTAGCGCCGGGCCATGCCCGGCGGAATTCCGGATGCACGCAGGGCGCTCAGCCGCCCTGCTTTGCCGCGTAATCCTGCGCCTGACGCATCACCCGCAGCAGGTTGCCGCCCCAGATGCCGGCAATCTGCTTCTCGGTATAGCCTTTGCGCAGCAGCCACGCGGTGATCTTCGGCAGCTGGCTGACATCGGGCAGGTCGCTCAGGCCGCCGCCACCATCCCAGTCCAGGCCGATGCCCACGTGCTCGGGACCGACCACCTTGAGGATGTGCTCGAAGTGGGCGAAGAAGTCATCCAAGCTGGCGTGGCGCACCGGATGCTCGTGATCCAGCGCCTGCTCGGCCTTGAGCAGCTGCACGCCCTGCTCGATGCCCATCCCTTCCCAGCCGCCCAGCTGCTTGCTCAGCGCTTCCTCGGCCTGCTTGCGCTCGGGCGTCTTTGCGGTGTCGATCAGATAGCCGCCATAGGCATTCACCTGGATCACGCCACCGGCCTTGGCCAGCTTGCGCAGGCGCGCGTCATCCAGGTTGCGCGGATGGTCGTAGACCGCCTTGGCCGAACTGTGCGACAGCACGAACGGCACCGGCATCATCGCCAACAGGTCATCGAACACGGCGTCGGAGGCGTGCGACTGGTCGATCACGATGCCCAGTTTCACTGCCTGACGCACCAGATCCTTGCCGGTCGGGCTCAGCCCCTTCCACTCCGCGCCCTTGGGGTCGGTGGCCGAATCGGCGAACTCGTTGTTGGCGAAGTGCACGGTGCTGAGCAGGCGCAGGCCGGCGCGATGGTAGAAGGACAGCAGGCTGGGATCGGCCACCAGCGGGCTGGCGTTTTCCATGCTGATGTAGACCACGCGCTTGCCGGCGCCCTTGATCCGCGCGGCGTCATCGGCGGTCAGTGCCAGCGCGAAGCGCTCGGGGTTGGCCGCCAGCATCTCGCGGATCTGCAGCAGCCGCTGCAGGCCGTGGTCGCGCTCGGCCAGGTGCGCAGCGGCACTACGGTCACCCTGATCGGTGTAGATCGCCCAGAAACCGCCGTCCAGCGCACCTTCGACCATGCGCGGATAGTCGACCTGCGACAGCGCGTTGCGGTCGTGGCGCTGCTCGATGTCGAAGCCGGTGCGGCCGAAATTGGCCGGCGTGTCCAAGTGGCTGTCGAGAGTGACCAGACGCTGCTGCAGGGCCTTGGCGCGGGCCAGTTCCTGCGCACTGAACTCGATGGCGTGGGCGGACAGCGGCGCGCACAGCGCCAGAGCAAGCACGACGGACAGATGGCGCAACGAAGGCATGGGCTCTCACCGCGAATGGGAAGAGCCCGACCATAGCGCTGCGGCCACGCATTGGGTAGCGCCGGGCCGCGCCCGGCGCTACGGCATCACGCGATCAGTCGACCACGCGGCAGAACACGGCCTTCAGGTAACGCGATTCCTGGACGTGGGCCATGAACGGATGGTCCGGGCCGGCGCCGGCCACCTTCAGGATCTGGATCGTACGGCCGGAGAAGTACGCCGCACGACGCAGCATGTCGAGGAACTGGTCCTCGGCCACCAGGCCGGTGCAGGAGAACGTGGCGAACAGGCCACCGGGCTTCACCACGCCCAGCGCCAGCTTGTTCATGTCCAGGTACTTCTTCAGCGCGGTGATGACCTGGTCGCGGTCGCGGGTCATCTTCGCCGGGTCCAGGATCACCACGTCGTACTGTTCGCCGCGGTTGGCAGCATCGCGCAGCCACGGGAAGATGTCGGACTGGACGAACTTCGGGCGCACGTTGTTCAGGCGCGAATTGCCCTTGGCGATCTGGATGACGTCTTCATCGATGTCGATGCCGACCACTTCCGAAGCGCCACGCGCCGCCGCATACACCGCGAAACCGCCAGTGTTGCAGCACAGGTCCAGTACGCTCTTGCCTTCCACCTGCTGGCTCAGCCACTCGCGGTTCTCACGCTGGTCGGCGAAGAAACCGGTCTTGTGGGCACCAGCCGGGTCGGCGCGGAACTTGATGCCGTACTCGGTGATCACCGACGCTTCGGTGGTGGTGTTGCCGTGGAAGTCGAAGCTCTCCTGCTTCTGCACGTGCTCGTCGGCGAAGCTGTGGAAGCGGCAACCCGGGAACTGCTCGCGCAGCGCTTCGTAGATCCATTCGCGATGGCGGAACATGCCGGCGGCGAAGAACTCGACCACCACCAGATCGTTGTAACGGTCCACCACCAGGCCGGACAGGCCGTCGCCTTCGCTGTGCACCACGCGCCAGGCGTCGGACACCGCATCGAGCTTCAGCACCTCACGGCGCAGCGACACGGCCTGGGCGATCTTGCGCGAGAACCAGCCGGCATCCACCGGCACGTTCTGATCGGTTTCGAGGATGCGCACGGCGATGCGCGAGTGCCCGTTGTAGAACCCGCGGCCGATGAACTCCCCGTCCACGCCGACCACGTCGACGATGGAACCGGGCTTGGGCCGGACGGTCGGCTTCTCGACCAGTTTCTGGAAGATCCACGGGTGGCTGGAACGCCACGCATTCTTGAGGCGGACAATCGGAAGGGGGGTATTCATCCACCTATTGTAAACCGGGCGCCGGGGTCAGATCCCCGCAGGGGCTCTGACCCCGGCGGGTATGCCAACCAAGGTTGGCACCTACCAGAGCGGGGGCACGGGACGGGGGTCGGAGCCCCTTTGGGGATCCGACCCCCGTCACCCGCCATTTGACGGCGGCCGGGCCAGGCCGCAGAATCGGCGCCAGAAGGGGAGTAGCTCCCAGACGTTGTCGCCGTCATTTCGAGCCTGCAGGCTCCGGTGCAACGGCAGTTCCAGCCGACTGGAACTGCGAGCGAGACCTTCGCCGTACTGGCGAAGCTCTGTCCCTGGATCCCCCTCCCGATCCTCCGTTGCAGATCCTCGCCGTCCGGCCTGGCATTCATCTTTCCAACGGACATTCCCAATGCAGACGATCGGTAACGTGTGGTTGTGGGGCGGCTTCGGAGCAGTGGTGATCATCGCCCTGCTGGTCGACCTCGTATTGATGCGCCATGGTGGACCACACAAGGTCACCTTCAAGGAGGCCTTGTGGTGGTCCATTGGCTGGGTCGCGCTGGCCCTGCTGTTCAACGCCGGCCTCTGGTACTACCTCAATGAGACCGCCGGCCAGGTCGTGGCCAACAAGGTCGGCCTCGAGTTCCTGACCGGCTACCTGGTCGAGAAGGCGCTGGCCGTCGACAACATTTTCGTCTTCCTGATGATCATGAGCTACTTCGCGGTGCCGGAGGAGCAGCGCCAGAAGGTGCTGATCATCGGCATCCTGGGCGCGATCGTGCTGCGTACGGTCATGATCTTCGCCGGCAGCGTGCTGATCACCCAGTTCCATTGGCTGCTCTACGTGTTCGGTGCCTTCCTGCTGTTCACCGGCTGGAAGATGTGGTTCGCCGCCGGCCAGGAGCCGGATCTGGAGGCAAACCCCGCCCTGCGCTGGATGCGCAAGCACCTGCGCCTGCTCCCGGATTACGCCGGCAACGCAATGAGCGTGAAGCGCGACGGCGTGCGTTGGTTCACCCCGCTGTTCGCGGTGCTGATCCTGATCGCGGTGACCGACGTGATCTTCGCGGTGGACAGCATCCCGGCGATCTTCGCCATCACCACCGACCCGTTCATCGTGCTCACCTCCAACGTGTTCGCGGTGCTGGGCCTGCGCGCGATGTTCTTCCTGCTGGCTGGCATGGCCGACCGCTTCCACCTGCTGCCGTACGGTCTGGCGCTGGTGCTGGGCTTCATCGGCATCAAGATGATGATCATCGACCTGTTCAAGATCCCGACCCCGGTGTCGCTGGGCGTGGTGGCGGTGATCATCGCCGCGACCGTGGTGCTGAGCCTGAAATACCCGCCGAAGGAAGGCTCCGGCCACGCCTGATCACGGCCGGCCGGCGGGATTGTCCCGCCGGCCGCACCCCACTCTCCCGCGGCGGTGGCCTTGGTTTCGCGCCAGTCACCGCCATTGCTGAGGTATGAACAGCAACGCGCCCCTGCCCGCTGGCGACGCGCCAGCCCCCCGCAATGACCGCATGCGTATCCTGCGGGCGTTCAACGTCAGCCTGGCCGCGGTGCTGGTACTGATCGCCGTGTTCGCACTGCAGGGCACGTTCGACTGGCGGCCATGGGCGGTCGCACCACTGGAAGCGAAGGGCCTGCTTGGCCTGATCGGCGGCCCGCTGCTGCATGCCTCGGTCGAGCACATCGCCGCCAACAGCATCGCCATCCTGATCCTCGGTACCCTGGCCGGCAGCGTCTACCCCAGGGCTACTCTTCGCGCGCTGCCGCTGTTGTGGCTGGGCTCGGGGATCGGCGCGTGGATGCTCGGCAATCCGGGCAGCGTGCACCTGGGTGCCAGCGGCGTGACCCATGGCCTGATGTTCCTGCTGGCCAGCCTCGGCCTGCTGCGCCGCGACCGCGCAGCAATCGCCACCGGACTGATCGGCATGCTGTTCTACGGCGGCATGCTGATGACCATCCTGCCGCACGCCGACGGCGTGTCCTGGCAGTCGCACATGGGCGGCGCCTTCGCCGGCATCATCGCCGCGCTGCTGTTCCGCAACGCCGATCCGCTGCCGCCACGCCAGCGCTACAGCTGGGAAGACGAAGAGGACGCGGTCGAGCCGTTGTCCGACGACGAACTCGAGCCGCCGTCGCCGCAGCGAGTGCCGGTGCTGTGGCAGCCGCGCGAGGGGCAGGACTACGTGGTGATCCCGTTCCGCCGGCCGGAAGACCCGCGCGGTTGAAACGGTGACGGGGTCGGATCCCCGTAGGGGCTCCGACCCCACCCGGCATTTTCATGACCCGGTAGTGGCCGACCTTGGTCGGCACTCCTGCCGTGTGCCAACCAAGGTTGGCATCTACCAGAGCGGGTCAGTTCGCCGCGTTCCCCGCCGCGCCCACCCCATCCACCGCCTGCCGGCCCAATGCCGGATCATCGGTGAAGAAGGCATCGATGCCGGTTGCCAGATAGGCACGCATCTCGGCGATCGAGCCTTCCGCGTTGCGCGCGTTGTCGGCGCCCCTGCGCAGGTTGCTGGCCTGGAAATGATTCTCCGGGCGGAAGGTGTACGGGATCACCATCAGGCCCACCGCATGTGCATCCTGTACCAGCGTGGTTGGCGTCCCCAGTGCGCCCTTGGCGTCCAGCGGAATGATCGAGCGCAGTTCCGGGCCGATGCTGTCGGCGTAGACGGCGATGTCCTTCAGCCCAGACGGGGTCATCATCTGCGCGTAGGTCAGCTTGCCGCCTGCATTGACGATGTCGGCCGGCTGGGTGTCTCCCTTCCACAGCAGCTGCAGCAGGCGGATGTTGCTGCCGCGCGGGATCTTGCCGCGCAGGTAGCGCAGGTTGGCGGTCTCGAACGACTGGATGGTGACCGGGCCAACGTTGGTATAGGCATTGCCGCGCAGCGCGGCGAGCAGCTTGTCTTCCATCGGCAGGCCGACCGACTGGAAGTAGGTCGGGTGCTTGATCTCCGGCACCAGGCCGATGCCGCGGTTGGCACGACCGGCCTGCTGCACCAGGAAGGCCAGGATCTCGTCCAGGCTGGCAATGCGGAACTGGCCGTCGTAAGCGGTGCTGCGCAATTCCGGCAGGCGCTCACGCGCGTACAGTGTCTTCAGCTCGGCCAGGGTGAAGTCTTCGGTGAACCAGCCCTCGACCTTCTGCCCGTCGATGACCTTGCTTGTCCGGCGGCTGGCGAATTCGGGATGCGAGGCGACATCGGTGGTGCCGCTGATCTCGTTCTCGTGGCGGGCCACCATCACCCCGTCCTTGGTCATCACCAGGTCCGGTTCGATGTAGTCGGCGCCATCGGCAATGGCCTGCGCATAGGCCGCCAGGGTGTGCTCGGGCAGCAGCGCGCTTGCGCCGCGATGGCCATAGACCGACACCTTGTGCGCGGCCGGGGTGGAGGATTCAGCACTCATGGCCACCGATGGTGCCACGGCCAGCGACAACAGCAATGCACAACCCCACGACTTCACTGCGACTTCCCCAAGCGGTATGTGATGGGCGTCAGTATGCGGCGGCAATGTGACAGTTGGGGGAGCTGGGGTCGGATCCCCGAAGGGGGCCCGGCCTCATGTATCCGGTAGTCGCCGACCTTGGTCGGCGCTCTGCCAGCGGGCGTTCACGACCCCAGACGGCCTGTGCCAACCAAGGTTGGCACCTACCAGAGCGTGAGCCGCGCGATTGATCGATGACGGGGTCAGAGATCCCTTCGGGGATCTGACCCCGAGGTGCTGCCCCAGCCGAGCATGGGCTCGGCTCTACAGTTACTTGCCGATGCAGAAGCTGGAGAAGATCCTTCCCAGCAGATCATCAGCACTCATCTTCCCGGTGATCCCGCCCAGCGCGTCATGCGCCAGCCGTAGTTCCTCAGCGGCCAGTTCCAGGTGCTCGTGCGCCAGCTCGCCATCCGCGCGCTGCGCGTGTTCCTGCGCACGCTCGATCGCATCCACGTGGCGGGTACGCGCGGAGAATTCGCCATCCACCTGCTCCCCTGCCCCGGCACTGGCGATGCTGCGCAGGCGCGCATGCAGGTCTTCCAGCCCGGCGCCGGTCGCAGCCGAGACGAACACGCGATCAGGATCGTCCAGTGCCGGCAACGCATCCAAGAGATCCGACTTGTTGTGGATGTAGACCTTGTGCGGGACCGCGGCCACGGCTTCGCCCAGCGCGGCTTCACCTGCAACGGGGTCGCGCGCGTCCAGCACGATCAGCGCCAGGTCGGTGCGCTCGATTTCCACGTGGGCGCGGCGCATGCCTTCGCGTTCGATGGCGTCGCCGCCATCGCGCAGGCCGGCGGTGTCGACCAGGGTCAGTTCCAGGCCATCCAGCCGGATGGTCTCGCGCAGCGTGTCGCGGGTGGTACCGGCAATGTCGGTGACGATGGCACGCTCGCTGCCGGCCAAGGCGTTCAGCAGCGAACTCTTGCCCGCGTTCGGCGGGCCGATCAGCACCGCGTGCAGGCCATCGCGCAGGCGACGACCGCGTTCTGCATCGCGGCGCAGCAAGGCCAGGTCGCTGCGCGCCTGCTCCAGCCCACGCCGTACCTGTGCCCCACCAAGCGTATCAAGTGGTTCGTCGGCGAAGTCGATGGCTGCTTCCACATGGATGCGCAGCAGTACCAACTGCTCGATCACCGCGTCGATGCGGCGCGAGAACACGCCGTCCAGCGAACGGCGTGCAGCGCGCGCGGCGCGGTTGTCACCGGCGGCAATCAGGTCGGCGATGGCCTCGGCCTGGGCCAGGTCGAGCTTGCCGTTGAGGAACGCCCGTTCGCTGAACTCACCCGGCCGCGCCTGGCGTGCACCGAGCGCGATGCAGCGCGCGACCAGTTGCTGCAGCAGCACCGGGCTGCCATGGCCCTGCAGTTCCACCACTTCTTCGCCAGTGAAGCTGTTCGGTGCCGGGAACCACAGCACGATGCCATCATCAATGACCTCGCCGTCGGCATCGCGCAGGCGTGCGTAATGCGCGTGGCGCGGGCGCAGTGCAGGCGCGCCCAGCGCGTTGGCGATGGCCGCGGCGCGCGGACCGGACAGGCGCAGCAGGCCGACACCACCAGCGCCCGGTGCGCTGGCGATGGCCACGATGGTGTCGGTGCGGATCGCTTCGTTCATGGCTCAGAGTTTCTCCAGCTGCGCGCGCGCCTGTGCTGCGCCGCTGCCCTGCGGCTGCAGCGCAAGGTAGGTGGTGTAAGCCTGCTTCGCCTTGGCCTTGTCTCCGGCGTTGAAGTAGGCATCGCCCAGGTTGAGATAGGCCACCGCACGCGAGGGGTCGATCTTCAGCGTGTTCTCCAGCCAGCGCGCGGCTTCGGCGTAGCGCTGCTGACGGTAGTAGACAAAGCCCAGGTTGTTGGCAGCCTGGGCGAAGTCCGGGCGCAGCTTCAGCGCTTCGGTGAACTGCGCCACTGCTTCGTCGTACTGCTTCTCGCGGTACAGCTGCAGGCCACGGTCATTGGCCTGCTGCGCGCGCTGGCGGTCGGAGGCAGGTCCGGCAGTGGGCACCACCAGCTTGGCCTTGCCGCCCTGCAGGTCGGCCACGGTCACCGGTGCCTGGCTGCCCTTGGCTTCGCTGGCGGCATCCACCTTGCTGTTCAGCGCGATCGCATCGGCAGTCAGCTGGCGCGTGTCGGCATTGAGGAATTCCTGGCTGTCCGGCACCTGGAACACGAACTCGCCGCCCTGCGAACCGGGCAGGCTGCCGAAGGCCGGTGTCTGGTGTGAAACCGCGGACACCGCCGGCGCCACGTAGGCGGCCAGTTCGGTGCCGGTGATCAGGCCATCGCCATTGAGGTCCCCCTTGCCGGCCAGCGCCTGCAGCAGCACCCAGGTGAACACCGAATGGCCGTTCGGACCGGCATCGGCCACCTGCTGGTCCGCACCACCGGCGGTCAGCATCTGCCGCGCGCTGCGACGCGCATTCTCGCGCAGGAACGACGACGATGATGGGCCGCCGCGGGTCAGGCCGAGGCCGCTGTAGCAGGCATCCATCACGAACATCACGTGCTTGGCCTGCATGCTTTCGGCGATGTTCTGGATGTCGGTCATCGCGATGGCGTCTGTGGCGAATTCCTTCGGGTCCGAGTCCACCGGGATGATGTAGCCGAGGTCGCGTCCGGAGGCGAGCTGGCGGGTGGCGCCGTGGCCAGCGAAGAACACGAACACGCGGTCGTTCTTTCCGGTGCGGTCATCGGCCAGGCGGTCGTGGAAGGCGGCCAGGATGTTGTTGCGGGTGGCCTGCTCGTTCTTCAGCACGATCACCTGCGAGGACGGGAAGCCGAACTGCCCGGTCAGGGTATCGGCCACCGCCTGTGCGTCATGGCTGGCGTATTCCAGCTTCGGCCACTTGGCGTAGGTGTCGATGCCGACCACGATCGCCCACGACTTCTCGTAGCCGGTGGTGACGGTGGCGGCACTGGCCTCGCCCTTGCGCGCGCGGGCGACAGTGAACTCACGGCCATTCCAGCCGGCGAACTGGTAGCCGTCGGCAATCAGCCGGTCGAGAATCTGCGGCAACGCCTTCACCGCACGATCGTGGATGTCGTGGAACAGGATGATGCCGCGCTGTTCCTTGTTCACCTGGTCGAGCACGCGTTGCACGATCGACTCCGGCACCGGGTCGGCCCAGTCCATCGAGTCGATGTTCCACATGATCGACTTCAGCCCGGCCTCGTTGAGCAGCTGCAGGCCTTCGGCATTGCGCGCGCCGTACGGGAAGCGGAACAGCGGTGCGCGCTTGCTGTCGACATCCTTCAGCAGCGTATCGGTGTCGAGCACCTGCTGGCGCAGTGCGTCGCCGGTGGTACGCGACAGCTGGGCGTGGGTCAGGCTGTGGTTGCCCACGGCGTACCCATCTTCCATCAGGCTGCGGCTGATCTTCGCCATCGGCCCTAGGCTGACTTTGCCATCACTCTCGACCTTGCCGAGGTTGCGGCCGACTTCGAAGAACACACCCGGCACGTCGTAGCGCTTCAGGATCGCCACCACTTCATCGGTGTAGGCCTTGTGCGGGCCATCGTCGAAGGTCAGCACCACTGTCTTGGCTGGCAGGTCGCGGCCGAAGATCTCGCGGTCGCTGTCCTTCATTGACATCGGGTACGGCTCGATCACCCCGTAGTCGCGCAGGATCGCTTCGCGGCTATAGTCCTTGTGCAGGTGGGCGATGTAGTCATCCCACTTCTCGCGCTTCAGCTCGATGGCGCGGGTGCGCTCGAAGCGGCTGAAGATGCGGGTCAGTTCCTGGTTGTAGTTGCGTTCGATTTCGTCGAGCGCCTCCAGGTCCTCGCCGATGCGCTGGTGCAGCTTCACCGCCGGCAGCGACGAATCGGTACCGACCCGCTCGTGCAGATCACGCAGTACTTCGCGGAAGGCCAGGCGATCGGCATCGAACAGTTCCGGTGCGGATTCGATGTAATCCAGCACCGTGCCGAGGGTGGCGAAGCGCTGCGGGCTGGAACCGCGCAGCAGGCTGTCGAACTGCGCGGCGATGGCCGTGCGTTGTTCCAGGCCATCGTGGAACAGCTGCTGGCCCACGCGCGTGGAGGTGCCGCGGTCGGCGGCCGACTGCTGTTCTTCGTCGGCCAGCAGCACGATGATCCGGCGGTAGCCATCCAGCTGCTTCTGCAACACAGCCAGCAACGGCGCAGCGGCGGGATCGGCGGCGGCCGCGGCCTGCGCGCTGGGCTGGGATACCGTGGTCGCCGGCGCCTTCGCGTCCTTGTCGCCACAGCCGGCAACGACCAGGGTCAACAACAGCGAGGGCAGGAACAGGCGGAACGACGACGCACGCGGCATGGCGGACTCGATGGATGCAGGAACGGTGTGTGTGCCGGCGATTCTAACGCCGGATGCGAAAAGCCCGCCTTGCGGCGGGCTTTTGCTGAGGTCAGCCGGCCAGCGGCCGGCTCTACCGATTACTTCTTTTTGACCGGGGCCGGTGCGGTGGTGGCCGGAACCGGCTCGCCGCCATGGCGCTTGGTCATCCACCACTGCTGCAGCAGGCCCAGGCCGCCGTTGACCACCCAGTACAGGACCAGGCCGGACGGCATGAAGGCCATCATGACGCCGAACACCAGCGGCATGAACTGCATCATCTTCTGCTGCATCGGGTCCATGCCCGGTGCCGGGGTCAACTTCTGGGTGAACCACATCACCGCCACGTTGATCACCGGCAGGATGAAGTACGGGTCGCGTGCGGTCAGGTCCTGGATCCAGCCGAACCAGGGCGCCTGGCGCAGTTCGACTGATTCCACCAGCACCCAGTACAGCGCGAAGAAGATCGGCATCTGGATGAGGATCGGCAGGCAGCCGCCCATCGGATTGATCTTTTCCTTCTTGTACAGCTCCATCATCGCGGTCTGGAACTTCTGGCGGTCATCGCCATAGCGTTCCTTCAGCTGCGCGATGCGCGGCTGGAAGCGACGCATCTTGGCGCCACTCTTGTACTGGGTCGCCGACAGCGGGTACAGCACCAGCTTCAGCAGTACCACCAGGCCGACGATCGCCCAGCCCCAGTTGCCAACCAGCTTGTGCACCTGGTTCAGCACCCAGAACAAGCCCTGGCCGATCACCGCCATCATCGAGAAGCGGCTGTAGTCGACCACGCGGTCCAGGCCCGGCACGTCTTCCTTGGCGATCAGGTTGACCAGCTTCGGGCCGACCCACAGGCGGGCTTCGGTGCTGGTGGACTGGCCCGGGGCCACGGTGAATGCCGGGCCACGCGCTTCGATCAGGTCACGACCGGCCACCTGCGACAGCACGTAGTGTGCGGTCTGGTCCTTCTGCGGGATCCAGGCGGTGAAGAAGTGGTGCTGCAGCATCGCCAGCCAGCCGCCGGTGATGTTCTGGTTCAGCGTGCCGTCTTCCAGGTAGTCCTTGAACGCACGACGCTGGTACTTCTTGTCGTTGTCGTACCAGGTGGCGCCGTTGAAGCTGAAGGAGTCCGGGTTGGTCATGCTCCGCGACAGGATGGTCGGGCTGCGGTCCAGTGTGCGGTAGACGTAGCCGTTCCACGGCGCGGCGCCGGTGTTGCTGACCTCGTCCTTGAAGCGAACGGCGTATTCGTTGCGGGAGACGGTCAGGGTGCGCTTGATCGTCACGCCGTTGTCGGCGGTCCACACGAACGGGATCTGCAGTTCGTTCTGGCCCTTGGCCAACACGAAGTCCTTGGTGTCGCCGACCAGCTTGAAGCCGTCAGCGCCAGGGACGGGGGTGTTCTTGTCTTCACTGGCCCAGCCGCTGATCGCGCTGTACGGATGCGCGGGATCTTCGGTCAGCAGGCGCACCGGCGGGCTGCCTTCGTCCTTGCTCTGCGGGAACTGCAGCAGTTCGGCGTCGAGCACGCGGCCGCCATCGAGCTTCAGGCGCAGCACGTCGGTGGTGACGGTCACGGTCTGTGCGGACGGGGTGGCGCTGGCCTGGGCCTGTACTGCGGCCTGACCCGGGGCACCGGGAACCTGCGCGCTGGGGATGCTGCCCGGGGTCGCGCCCGGAACATTCTGTGCAGCGGCCGGAGCCGACGTGGTCGCCGGTGCCGGAGTCGGGGCAGCCTTTTCGCGGCTCCACTCCATCCACAGCAGCACGGCCACCATCAGCCAGGCAAAAATAAGGAATACGCGGGTCTGGTTCATCAGCGGGCAGGCTCAGCGGTGCCGGAACGCGGTGCCGGCTCGGTCAAAGAGGGAGTTGCGATGCCATCAGGCGGCGGCATTGTGCCGTCCACGCCCGGCGTGGGCAATGCACGCAGGCGCCGCAACAGGCGCAGGAAGGCCTGGCGGATATCGTCGTTGCTGGCGTTACGCGCAGCACTACGAGCCACGACGACGAAGTCGCCTGGCTGCATATCGGTTCGTGTCTGACGCAAAGCGTCGCGCAGGACGCGCTTGATCCGGTTACGCCCAACGGCGTGCGGATCGACCTTGCGGGAAACCGCCAGACCCAGCCTGGCCGGCCGGTCAGCCGGCAGCCAGTGCAGGGTCATCAGCGGATCGGACACACGGCGGGCGCCGTTGAAGACCGTTGAATATTCGGCACGCGTGCGAACCCGCGCAGAGCGAGGGAATCGCTTGCGCGGGTCTGCAGTATTCACTGTCGAATGGATTGCGTCTGCCGCTGGATGCGGCATGGCAATCAGGCGCTCAGGACTTTGCGGCCCTTGGCGCGGCGACGCGACAGGATCTTGCGGCCGTCAGCGGTCTTCATACGGGCACGGAAGCCGTGGTCGCGCTTACGCTTGAGGTTGCTGGGCTGGAAGGTGCGCTTGGTGGCCATGTGGGCCTCTCGTATGAATGGGACGGAAAGAACCGGAAATTTTAGAGAGGTACCCCACCCCGCGTCAACCCCTTGGAGCTACGCGAATTCACCGGCCTGTGCAATAGCTGTGGATGTTTTTGTGAATAAGTAGGGGACAAGCATTCCGAAGCCCTGCGCTCGGTGGTAGTCTGAGCCATCCATTTCCCCCCTTTCCGGCCTGTGTTTGGGCGCCTTGTCGCGTCCATGCCCCGGCCACCGGACGATTATTGCTGATGGATGCCTGGTCCCGTAGTCTCGAGCGCCTCGAAGCGGAGTTCCCGCCGGAAGACGTTCACACCTGGTTGAAGCCACTGCAGGCCGATCTGCGCGTGGACAGCCTGGTGCTGTATGCACCGAATGCCTTCATCGTCGACCAGGTACGCGAACTGTACCTGGCCCGGATCCGCGAACTGCTGGCCCACTTCGCCGGTTTCAGCGACGTTTTTCTTGAAATCGGCTCGCGCCCGCGGCCGGTGGAGGCGCAGAACGCGCCGGTTTCCACGCCGTCGGGACATGCTTCCAGCGAACCGCAGGTGCCGTTCGCCGGCAACCTGGACAATCACTACACCTTCGCCAACTTCGTCGAAGGCCGCAGCAACCAGCTGGGCCTGGCCGCTGCCTTCCAGGCGGCGCAGAAGCCGGGCGACCGTGCGCACAATCCGCTGCTGCTGTACGGAGGCACCGGCCTGGGCAAGACCCACCTGATGTTCGCCGCCGGCAACGCCATGCGCCAGGCCAACCCGGGGGCGAAGGTGCTGTACCTGCGCTCGGAACAGTTCTTCAGCGCGATGATCCGGGCCCTGCAGGAAAAGACCATGGATCAGTTCAAGCGGCAGTTCCAGCAGGTGGACGCGCTGCTGATCGATGACATCCAGTTCTTCGCCGGCAAGGACCGCACCCAGGAAGAGTTCTTCCACACCTTCAACGCGTTGTTCGATGGCAAGCAGCAGATCATCCTCACCTGCGACCGCTATCCGCGCGAAGTCGAAGGCCTGGAAGCGCGCCTGAAGTCGCGGCTTGCCTGGGGCCTGTCGGTCGCGATCGAACCGCCGGACTTCGAGACCCGCGCCGCGATCGTGCTGGCCAAGGCGCGCGAACGCGGTGCCGAGATTCCCGATGATGTTGCGTTCCTGATCGCCAAGAAGATGCGCTCCAACGTGCGCGACCTCGAGGGCGCGCTGAATACCCTGACTGCCCGTGCCAATTTCACCGGCCGTGCGATCACCACCGAATTCGCCCAGGAAACCCTGCGCGATCTGCTGCGCGCCCAGCAGCAGGCGATCAGCATTCCCAACATCCAGAAAACGGTTGCCGACTACTACGGCCTGCAGATCAAGGATCTGCTGTCCAAGCGCCGGACCCGTTCGCTGGCTCGTCCGCGCCAGGTCGCCATGGCCCTGACCAAGGAGCTGACCGAGCACAGCTTGCCCGAGATCGGCGACGCCTTCGCCGGTCGCGACCACACCACGGTGCTGCATGCCTGCCGGCAGATCCGCACCCTGATGGAGGCCGACGGCAAGCTCCGCGAGGACTGGGACAAGCTGATCCGGAAGCTGAGCGAATGATGCACGTCCGCCGATAAGGCGTCATCGCATAAAACGGTGCAAAATCCGGTAGCAAGCGCGGGACAGGGTGTGGATAAAAAAGCCGTTCGATTTCGCGGTAAATTTATCCACAGCTTTCCCCACCCCTTGGGGGCTGGTAGTGCAGAGGGTTTCGAGGCCTGAAACTTCTTTTATTACAAAGACTTAGCTGTGTTTTCCAGCGATTCTGGCTCTACCATCACCACCAAGCTTTTGATTTATTCCACATCTTTTTAAAGCATAGGGGCACGGAACCACATGCGTTTCACACTGCAGCGCGAAGCCTTTCTCAAGCCGTTGGCACAGGTCGTCAACGTGGTCGAACGCCGCCAGACCCTTCCGGTTCTGGCCAATTTCCTGGTCCAGGTGCAGAACGGCCAGCTGTCGCTGACCGGTACCGATCTGGAAGTCGAAATGGTGTCGCGGATCGCGGTTGAAGATGCGCAGGACGGCGAAACCACGATCCCCGCCCGCAAGCTGTTTGAGATCATCCGCGCCCTGCCCGATGGCAGCCGGATCACCGTCTCGCAGACCGGTGACAAGATCACCGTGCAGGCAGGCCGCAGCCGCTTCACGCTCGCTACCCTGCCCTCCAACGACTTCCCGTCGGTGGATGAAGTGGAAGCGACCGAGCGTGTTGCGATCGGCGAAGCGACCCTGAAGGAGCTGATCGAACGCACTGCGTTCGCGATGGCCCAGCAGGACGTGCGCTACTACCTCAATGGCCTGCTGTTCGACCTGCGTGGCGATGCGCTGCGTACGGTTGCCACTGACGGTCATCGCCTGGCCCTGTGCGAAACCGATCTGGCCAAGCCCAGCGGTTCCAAGCGCCAGATCATCGTGCCGCGCAAGGGCGTGACCGAATTGCAACGCCTGCTGGAAAGCGGCGACCGCGAGATCGAGCTGGAAGTCGGTCGCAGCCACGTGCGCGTCAAGCGCGACGATGTCACCTTTACCTCAAAGTTGATCGATGGCCGCTTCCCGGACTACGAAGCAGTGATCCCGATCGGCGCCGATCGCGAGGTCAAGGTGAACCGTGAGTCGCTGCGTGCGTCGTTGCAGCGTGCGGCGATCCTGTCCAACGAAAAGTACCGCGGTATTCGCGTGGAAGTCTCGCCGGGCAACCTCAAGATCAGCGCGCACAACCCGGAGCAGGAAGAGGCCCAGGAAGAGATCGAAGCGGACACCACCGTCAGCGACCTGGCCATCGGCTTCAACGTGAACTACTTGCTGGATGCCCTGTCCGCCCTGCGCGACGAGGAAGTCATCATCCAGCTGCGCGATTCCAACTCCTCGGCGCTGGTGCGTGAATCCAGCAGCGAGAAGTCGCGCCACGTGGTGATGCCGCTGCGTCTCTGACATCAGCGCTGTTTCACGTGGAACCGAACGACGCCCGGGATCTTCCCGGGCGTTTTTTTTTGTTCCACGTGGAGCATCGTCACCTGGATCTTTGCGGAGCTGAGTCATGCCCGCTGGTTCTTTCAGATGCTCCGCTTCTCTTCGATCACTCGTGGCGTGAAGTGCTGCCTGCATTGACGAAGAGCTTCACTCACCTCGAGGCCTGCTTCCAACGCAATTGCGATCATGTCGAGGGCGAGTTGTGCGGGTGAATCCGCAGATCGAGGGAGCGCTTCCAGGAAAGTGGAAGTCGCGACAATTTGGGTATGGCTCAACGATCGATCTGCAGTGCCTGCTGACGCGACTGTCCACAGGGTTGATTCCGGGGGATTCGGGCCCTGCCAAGCTTCTAAATCTGGGTATAAATCTAAAGCATGGTGGTGATGGTAGGGCCAGATTTCGTGGAGAAACAGCCTATCTTTATGATTTAAAAGAGATTTATTGGCCTGAAACCCCCTGTATAGCCGGCCCTGGGGCTGGGGGGGAACCTGTGGATAGTTTCGAACTGAGCGCTGAAGGCCTTTTTTACCCACAGATTGCCCATACCTTGTGTATAAGTCATACAGTCCTGCTGTGGATAGCGTGAAACGGCAATGCGAATTTCTTTGAAATCTGTGGAACCTCGCGGGCCAGGGCTTCCCGGATTTCAAGGAATCTGCAGGTGTAGATCCGGTGGCGGCTGGTGCCGCCTGCTGAAGATCCTGTAAGTGGCACTGAAATCGTTGAAATCTGCGGGTCAACCCCCTGCCACGGCGCACAGATTTGAAGGATTTTTCGCTGGGTGCGGGCCTTGGCACCGCCGCTACGGCAACCGTTGTCCACGTGGAACCCAGCATTGGGTCAGCGCCAACGGTGTCCTGTGTGCCAAGCATCCAGCTGCAGCCGCTGGGCTTGACCGATGCAGTAAGCTGATGGATTCCCCGCTCCTCTACCGCCCTGTGCGGATGGTCCTTCGCGCCCCATGCAGATCCGCCGCCTCGCCCTGCACCAACTGCGTCGCTTCAATGCGGTGGACCTCTCTCCGCAGCCGGGCTTGAACCTGCTGACCGGAGACAATGGCGCCGGCAAGACCAGCATTCTTGAGGCCCTGCACCTGATGGCCTATGGGCGCAGTTTCCTCGGCCGGGTACGTGATGGCCTGGTCCGCCAGGGGCAGGAAGCGTTGGAGATCTTCGTGGAATGGGATGAACAGCGCGCCAGCCACCCTCCTCATCGGCGAAAGGCCGGTCTGCGCCACAGTGGCCAGGACTGGAAGGGACGATTGGATGGCGAAGACGTTGCCCAGCTCGGCAACCTCTGTGCTGCCTTGGCGGTGGTGACCTTTGAACCAGGCAGCCACGCACTGGTCAGCGGGGGCGGCGAACCCCGCCGCCGGTTCCTCGATTGGGGCTTGTTCCACGTGGAACCGGATTTTCTATCCCTGTGGCGCCGCTACTCCCGGGCGCTCAAGCAACGCAATGCACTGCTCAAACAGGGCGGGCCTTCGCGGATGCTGGATACCTGGGACCACGAGCTGGCCGAGGCAGGCGAACCGCTGACCAGCCGCCGCCAGCACTATCTGGAACGGCTGCAGCAACGAACCGTGGCACTTGCGGCGGAACTGGCTCCCCAGCTGGGTATCCAAGCGATGGAACTGAGTCCGGGCTGGCGTCGCCACGAGTTGCCGTTGGCCGATGCGCTGCTGCTGGCCCGCGAACGCGACCGCCAAGCGGGCTATACCTCGGTCGGGCCGCACCGGGCGGACTGGAGCGTGGACTTCCACAGTATTCCTGGCCGTGATGCGCTGTCCCGTGGCCAGGCCAAGCTGACAGCCCTGGCCTGCCTGCTGGCCCAGGCCGAAGACTATGCGGAACAGCGTGGGGAGTGGCCGGTCATCGCCCTGGATGATCTGGCCTCGGAGCTGGATCGTACCCACCAGGCACGGGTACTGGAGCGGCTGCTTGGCGGGCCGGCCCAGATTTTCGTCACCGCTACCGAAACCCCGGTGGCGCTGCAGGAACTGACCCACATCGCCCGGTTCCACGTGGAACATGCACAGATCGTGGCTGTGCCATAGTGGGCACAACAGGGCCGCTCGACCCCGGCTGGTATAATTTGGGTTGGAATCCTTTCATTCTCGGAGCATCGCCCAAAGCGGTGCCCGACCTGCGGAGCCTACGGCAAGCGCAATGAGCGACGAACAGAACACCCCGGCAAACAACGGCAACTACGACGCCAACAGCATTACGGCCCTGGAAGGCCTGGAGGCTGTCCGCAAGCGCCCAGGCATGTACATCGGTGACGTCCATGACGGCACCGGCCTGCACCACATGGTGTTCGAGGTGGTCGACAACTCCATCGACGAAGCCCTCGCCGGCCATGCCGACCACGTGGCGGTGACGATCCACGCCGACGGCTCGGTTTCGGTGTCCGACAACGGTCGCGGCATTCCGACGGGCAAGCACGAGCAGATGAGCGCCAAGCTTGGCCGGGAAGTGTCCGCTGCCGAAGTGGTGATGACCGTCCTGCACGCAGGCGGCAAGTTCGACGACAACAGCTACAAGGTTTCCGGCGGCCTGCATGGCGTCGGCGTCAGCGTGGTCAACGCGCTGTCGCAGAAGCTGCTGGTGGACGTGTTCCAGGGCGGTTTCCACTACCAGCAGGAATTCAGCAACGGCGCCGCGGTCACCCCGCTGGCAAAGCTGGAGAGCACCACCAAGCGCGGTACCACCGTGCGCTTCTGGCCCTCGACCGTGGCGTTCCACGACAACGTGGAATACCACTACGACATCCTGGCCCGTCGCCTGCGTGAGCTGTCGTTCCTGAATTCCGGCGTCAAGATCGTGCTGGCCGACGAGCGTGGTGATGGCCGTCGCGATGACTTCCACTACGAAGGCGGCATCCGCAGCTTCGTCGAGCATCTGGCCCAGCTGAAGACCCCGCTGCACCCGAACGTCATCTCGGTCACCGGCGAGCACAACAACATCGTGGTGGATGTGGCGCTGCAGTGGACAGACTCCTATCAGGAGACGATGTACTGCTTCACCAACAACATCCCGCAGAAGGACGGTGGTACCCACCTGGCCGGCTTCCGTGGCGCGCTGACCCGTGTGCTCAACAACTACATCGAGCAGAACGGCATCGCCAAGCAGGCCAAGATCAACCTGACCGGCGACGACATGCGCGAAGGCATGATCGCGGTGCTGTCGGTGAAGGTGCCCGATCCCAGTTTCTCCAGCCAGACCAAGGAAAAGCTGGTCAGCTCCGACGTGCGCCCCGCCGTGGAAAACGCCTTCGGCGCGCGGCTGGAAGAGTTCCTGCAGGAAAACCCGAACGAAGCCAAGGCGATCGCGGGCAAGATCGTCGACGCCGCGCGTGCCCGTGAAGCCGCGCGCAAGGCCCGCGACCTGACCCGCCGCAAGGGCGCGCTGGACATCGCCGGCCTGCCGGGCAAGCTGGCAGACTGCCAGGAAAAGGATCCGGCACTGTCCGAACTGTTCATCGTCGAGGGTGACTCGGCAGGTGGCTCGGCCAAGCAGGGCCGCAACCGCAAGAACCAGGCGGTGCTGCCGTTGCGCGGCAAGATCCTCAACGTGGAACGCGCGCGCTTCGACCGCATGCTGGCCTCGGACCAGGTCGGTACGCTGATCACCGCGCTGGGTACCGGCATTGGCCGTGACGAGTACAACCCGGACAAGCTGCGCTACCACAAGATCATCATCATGACCGACGCCGACGTTGACGGCGCCCATATCCGCACGCTGCTGCTGACGTTCTTCTACCGTCAGATGCCGGAGCTGATCGAGCGTGGTTACGTCTACATCGGCCTGCCGCCGCTGTACAAGATCAAGCAGGGCAAGCAGGAGCTGTACCTGAAGGATGACCCGGCGCTGGACAGCTACCTGGCCAGCAGTGCGGTGGAAAACGCTGCGCTGGTTCCGGCTACCGGTGAACCGGGCATCGAAGGCCTGGCGCTGGAAAAGCTGCTGCTGACCTACGCCGCCGCGCAGGATTCGATCGAGCGCAACGCGCACCGCTACGACCGCAACGTGCTCGAAGCACTGGTCGACTTCGTGCCGATGGATATGGACAGCCTGCGCAATGCTGGCGAAGGCGAAGGCCTGGATGCACTGGCCAAGCGCCTCAACCAGGGCAGCCTGGGCAGCCCGCGCTTCACCCTGGAGCTGCAGGAAGCCAACGAGCAGCGCCCGGCAGCCGTGCTGGTGACCCGCCGTCACATGGGCGAAGAGCTCATCCAGGTGCTGCCGCTGTCGGCCTTCGAAAGCGGTGAACTGCGTGCGATCCACCAGGCGTCGACGCTGCTGCATGGCCTGGTCCGCGAAGGCGCGATCATTTCCCGTGGCGCCAAGTCGATCGAAGTGGACACGTTCGCCAAGGCACAGAACTGGCTGCTCGAGGAGGCAAAGCGCGGTCGTCAGATCCAGCGATTCAAGGGTCTGGGTGAAATGAATCCGGAGCAGTTGTGGGACACCACGGTGAATCCGGAGACCCGCCGACTGCTGCAGGTGCGTATCGAAGATGCCGTCGCAGCTGACCAGATATTCAGCACCCTGATGGGTGATGTCGTCGAACCGCGTCGCGATTTCATCGAAGACAACGCGCTGAAGGTCGCAAACCTGGATATCTGACACAATCGGATCATGGCCGGTGCGCGGGGAGGTGCACCGGCTTTCGACCCTTGAACGCAGGTACCTGATGTCCGCTTCCGCCCCGGTTTCCGCCCCGCCCCCGGTTCCGCCGGCCTCAGTCGCGCCGCGCGCGGGTTCCCCGTTGGCGGGCTTCTTCATCGATCTGGGCATTGCCGCGGTCACCCTGTTCGGCCTGAGCATGGTCACCGGCCTGCTCTGGGGCTTCTATCGCGCCATCGTGGTTGGTTATGCCAATGCACAGGCAAATGGCGGCGCCCTGTCGCCGGCAGAAACAACAGCGGCCGTCGGCCAGCCCGGGGCCCTGGCGCAGATCCTGATGGCCCTGATCGCCACCGGTGGAGCCGCCCTGCTCCTGTACTTCTGGCGACGCCCGGCCAATGCGGCCGAACGCCTGGCTTCACGACAGGCGCTGCGGCGGCCCTCGACCTGGGGCTGGACCGTGCTGGTGGCCCTGTTGATCGTGCTGGGCAGCAACGGCATCGCCTTTCTGGCCAAACAGTTTGGCATCGCGCCGGTGCCCACCAACGTGGAACTGATGCAGAACGCGATCGCGCGTTTCCCGCTGTTCCTGGTGCTGTTCGCAGTCGTGCTGGCGCCTGCCTACGAGGAGCTGCTGTTCCGCCGCGTGCTGTTCGGCCGCCTGTGGCAGGCTGGCCGTCCCTGGCTGGGTGTCATCCTCAGCAGCCTGGCCTTCGCGCTGGTCCACGAAGTACCAGGGGTGAGCAGGAATTCACTGCTGGGCATGGCCCAGCTGTGGCTGGTCTACGGCGGCATGGGCGCCGCGTTCTGCTGGCTGTACCAGCGCACCGGCACGCTGTGGGCGGCGATCACAGCCCATGCACTGAACAACGCTGTCGCACTTGCCGCTATGGTGTTCCTGGGATCAACGTAACGCCGTGTCCGCTTGACGAAAGATTAAGCCGTTACGCTACACACTGCGCATATGAACACGGGGGTGCACCCATGAAACACCTGCTGCTGGCCCTTGTCATCACCACGTTGGTCAGTGCTTGTGCGACCACGACGTCACCCACTGGCCGTCGGCAGATGGTCGGTGGCGTGTCACAGGCGCAGCTGGACCAGCTCGGTGCGCAGGCATTCGCCGAGACCAAACAGAAGGAAAAGATCAGCACCGATGGCCGCCAGAACGGCTATGTGCAGTGCGTGGTCAACGCCCTTGTCGCGCAGCTGCCGCCTCAATACCGTGGCGTACGGTGGGAGACGGCGGTGTTCGTCGACAAGGAGCCCAACGCCTTCGCCCTGCCCGGTGGCAAGGTTGGTGTGAACACCGGCATCTTCACCGTGGCCAAGAACCAGGATCAGTTGGCTGCCGTAATCGGCCATGAAATCGGCCACGTCATCGCCCGCCATCACGAAGAACGCATCACCCGCCAGATGGGCGCACAGACCGGCCTGGCCGTGCTCGGTGCGCTGGCCGGTGCCGCCTACGGGGAAGGCGCCGCCAGTACGGTCAACCAGCTCGGTGGCATGGGTGCGCAGACCGCTTTCCTGCTGCCAGGTTCGCGCACCCAGGAAAGCGAAGCCGACGTGATCGGCCAGCGGCTGATGGCGCAGGCGGGGTTCAACCCGGCGCAGGCCGTCGATCTGTGGCAGAACATGATGGCCGCCAGTGGCGGTCGTAGCCCACAATGGCTGTCCACCCACCCTGATCCGGCCAACCGGATCCAGGAACTGCGACGCGATGCACCGGGCCTGACCCCGGTCTATCAGCAGGCGCAGGCGGGTGGGCTGCGGCCAAAGTGCGGATGAGTGCGCAGTTTCATGCTGTATTGCAGCACATAAAACGATTTCTCACGCCATCTGTTTCTGATACGTTTGGCGGCTCAGATTTTTCTGACAGTCCGACTTTGCCGCTAACCGGCGGTTCGATCGAGGTGAACGATGATTTTCCGTAACCACAAAGCAGTGCTTTCCGTCCTCGTCGCGACCGCCCTGACCGGCGCCGTGGTCACCGATGCCTTCGCGCAGTCCTCGCGTTCCTCCGAGCGCGGCAACCGCGGTGGCAGCAGCAAGCAGGCCAAGGCCGAGGCGCTGTACCCGAACGCGACCCGCCAGGAGCCGTCGGTCAAGGCCTCGGCCAAGATGGGCAGCAAGCTGCAGAAAATGATCGACAGCTACAACAAGGAAAAGTTCCCGGAGACCCGTACCCAGGCCGACGCAATCCTGGCTGACAGCGCCGCGAACGAGTACGACAAGTCGCTGGCCGCGCAGCTGGCCTCGCAGGCCGCCTACCAGACCGACGACACCCCGGCTGCCGTCGCCTACCTGAAGCAGGTCCTGCAGTTCAACGGCCTGGACAACAACGGCCACTTCCAGTCGATGCTGATGCTGGGCCAGCTGGAGCTGCAGGAAGACAAGACCGCCGAAGGGCTGGCGACCCTGGACAAGTACTTCGCCGAGAGCAAGTCCACCAAGCCGGAAGAACTGATTGCCAAGGGCCAGGCGCTGTACCAGCTGGAGCGCTACCAGGAAGCGATCCCGGTGCTGAAGCAGGCCATCGCCGGCTCCGCCGAGCCGAAGGACAACTGGAACCAGCTGCTGATGGCGGCCCTGTCCGAAGCCGGCCAGTCCGGCGAAGCGGTCAAGGAAGCCGAGGCGCTGGCCGCCAAGAATCCGAATGACAAGAAGGCCCAGCTGAACCTGGCCAACATGTACATGCAGGCCGATCAGATGGACAAGGCTGCCACGGTGATGGACAAGCTGCGCAGCAGCGGCCAGCTCACCGAAGAGCGCGAGTACAAGCAGCTGTACTCGATCTATGCCAATACCGAGCACAAGGAAAAGGACGTCATCGCGGTCATCAACGAAGGGTTGCAGAAGGGCATCCTGAAGCCGGACTACCAGGTCTACCTGGCGCTGGCCCAGTCCTACTACTACTCCGACCAGGTGCCGCAGGCGATCGATGCGTGGCAGAAGGCCGCCCCGCTTTCCAAGGACGGTGAGACCTACCTGAACCTGGCACGCGTCCTGCATGCCGAAGGTCGCGTCCCCGAGGCCAGGCAGGCCGCCCAGCAGGCGCTGGCGAAGGGCGTGAAGAACCAGGCTGATGCCAAGAAAATCATCAACCTGAAGTAAGTAGGAATAACGCCTGAATGCCTGCACGGTTGATGCGCAGGCGCTCAGGATTGGTATAAGCTTGGAGGTTCCTGCGGTGTCATGCACCGCTGATCAGGGATTCCGCCCCCGGCATCCCGGCCCCACTATTGAGCTCTTGGCGCATGACGGAACAACTAGTCGTTCACCGGTACGAACAACCCGATGACAAGGGGCTGAGCTGGCCTCGCATCGTCGGCATCGCGTTTGTAATTGCCCTGCATCTGGCCGCCTTCATGATGCTCCTCATCCCCGCCGTGGCTCCCAAGGCCGTGGCTGAGAAGGAGCGTAACGTCATGGTGACCATCGTAGACGCGCCGCCGCCGCCACCCCCGCCGCCGCCGCCGCCGCCGCCGACGGATACTCCGCCGCCGCCGGTGAAGAACCTGTCGCCGCCGAAGCCGTCGCCGGTCCCGCCGCCGCCGCAGGCGCCGGTCGTGGACGTGCCGGAGCCGCGCCCCAGCGATATCGTCACCCCGCCGTCGCCGCCGTCGCCGCCGGCTCCGCCGACCTCGATCGAGGCCAGCGTGGACATCTCGTCGAAGGCCATGAACCCGCCGCGCTACCCGCCGGCAGCCTTCCGCGCTGGTATCCAGGGCGAAGTGATCCTGATCATTGATGTCGATGCCAGCGGCAACGTCACCAATGTCACGGTGGAAAAGTCCAGCCGTAACCGCGACCTGGACCGTGCTGCGATGGAAGCTGCCCGGAAGTGGCGTTTCAACGCCGCCGAAGCTGGCGGTAAGAAGGCTGCTGGCCGCGTCCGCGTCCCGGTCAACTTTGCACTGAACTGATGCGGCCCGGGTGGCCAGCTGGCCACCCTCGCCCCCGGTTCGATTGTTTAGCTTAGCTACACCCTTTATCACCACACACAACAAAGGTAAGCGTCATGCTGCAGGAAATTTTCATCGCCGCTGCTGCCGGGGGCAATCCGTCCAACGCCCTGTCGCAGATGGGCTTCGAGCATCTGATCCACGAAATGACCACCAAGCCGGGTGATTTCGCGGTCTCCTGGGTCGTGCTGCTGACCCTGGTCGTGATGTCGGCCATGTCCTGGTACTGGACCGTCATCAACATCTTCCGTGCTACCCGCCTGAAGAGCGCCGCTGATCGCGTCGTCAGCCTGTTCTGGGATACCCCGAACGCGCAGGACGCCATCCGTGCGATGGAAGAGCAGCCGGCTTCGGAGCCGTTCTCGAAGATCGCTCTGGACGCTGCCCAGGCAGCTGCCCACCACCAGCGCGCTGAAGGCGGCGCCACCGGTGGCGTGGGTGAGAACCTGAGCCGCTCGGAGTTCGTCGACCGCGCCCTGCGCCAGGCCGTGACCCGCGAAAGCAACAAGCTGCAGTCGGGCATGACCCTGCTGGCCACCGTCGGTGCGACCGCTCCGTTCGTCGGTCTGCTGGGTACCGTGTGGGGCATCTACGGCGCGCTGATCAAGATCGGTGCCACCGGCTCCGCTTCGATCGACGCCGTTGCCGGCCCGGTGGGTGAAGCGCTGATCATGACCGCGATCGGTCTGTTCGTCGCGATCCCGGCCGTGTTCGCCTTCAACTTCTTCAGCAAGATCAACAGCGCGACCATCAGCAAGTTCGATACCTTCGCGCACGACCTGCACGACTTCTTCGCCACCGGTTCGCGCGTCCGCTAATTGCGACGCGCTGTACCTGCGACGAAGTAAGTAGTCACCAAGATCTAGACGGAGCCCGTTATGGCTTTCAGTAGTGGTAACAGCGGCGGCCCCATGGCCGACATCAACGTTACGCCCCTCGTGGACGTGATGCTGGTGCTGCTGATCATCTTCATCATCACGGCGCCCCTGATGTCCCACAAGGTCAAGGTGGATCTGCCGGAGGCCAACCTGGTCCAGAAGCCGGACGACACCAACGATCGCAAGGGTCCCATCACCCTGGCAGTCAAGGAAGATGGCTCGATCTACTGGAACGACGAAGAAATCAACAAGCAGACTCTCGAGTCGCGCTTGGCGACCGCCGCCCAGCAGACCCCGCAGCCGCCGCTGAACCTGCGTGGTGACCGCACCACCAAGATGCGCGTCATCAACGAGATGACCAAGATCGCGCAGGAACAGGGCATGCTGGACGTCGGCTTCGTTGCGACCAAAGAAAAGGGGCAATAAGCCATGGCATTCAGTAGTGGTGGTGGCAAGGGCCCCATGGCAGACATCAACGTCACGCCCCTCGTGGACGTGATGCTGGTACTGCTGATCATCTTCATCGTGACCGCGCCGATCATGACGTACCCGATCGCCGTGGACCTGCCGCAGCGCGTGCTCAACCCACCGCCGCAGCTGGTCGAACCGCCGCCGCCGATCGAGTTGAAGATCGACGCCAGCAACCAGGTCTCGTGGAACAACAGCCCGATCAATGCGAGCGAGCTGCAGCAGCGGATGGAGCAGGAGGTCCAGCGTGACCCGACCAACCAGCCGGAACTGCGCATCGACGCCAGCCCGGATTCCGAGTACGACGTGATGGCCAAGGTCCTGGCCGCCGCGAAGAACGCTCAGATGAAGAAGATCGGTTTTGTGCAGCAGTAAACGCAATACCGCAATACAACAGTCATGACGCGACTGCAGACGCCCCTTGAAACAGGGGCGTCTTTTTTTTTGTCCGTCGGGGTCAGATCCCTTTTCCACAGAAAAGGGATCTGACCCCATCAGGCTGCACGCGCCCGTTATGATCGGCGGATGCTCGCCCTCTTCGACTCCCTGCGCCACTGGCTGGATGGCATCGCCCACCTCGGCACGATCCTGGCGGTGGCCTATCTGCTGTACCTGTTCGCGCTGGCGGGCTGGATCATGCTGCAGAAGCGCGAGCCGGTCGCCACGCTGAGCTGGATCCTGTCGCTGGCGCTGCTGCCGTACCTCGGCCTCTTCATCTACTACCTGCTGGGCCCGCAGAAGGTGAAGCGGCAGCGCCTGCGTCGTGGGCGTGCGCGCTCGGGCATGGAGCATTACAGCGACGTCTGCCCGCCCGATGCCGACTGCACCGAGCTGGCCAAGATCGCGCAGGCCACCACCGGGCTGGCACCGAGCAGTGCCACCGAAGTGACCTGGCTGGTGGACGGCGCAGCCACCTACGCCGCGCTGCTTGAAGCTGTCGCGCAGGCACGCGATCACGTGCATCTGGAGTACTACATCTTCAACCCGGACCATGCCGGCACCGCCCTGCGCGACGCGCTGGTGGAACGTGCGCGGGCCGGCGTGCAGGTGCGCCTGCTGCTCGATGCGGTGGGCTCATCCGCCCTGCCGCGGCGCTTCCTGCAACCTCTGATCGATGCCGGTGGCGAAGCGATCTGGTTCCACCCACGGCAGCTGTTGAAGCCGTTCAAGCGCCCATGGTTGAACCTGCGTACCCATCGCAAGCTGGTGATCGTCGATGGCCGGCTGGCCTTCACCGGTGGCATCAACATCACCGACGACGAAGACGAAAGCCGCAGGACCGATGCATACCGCGACCTGCACATGCGCATCCGTGGCCACGTGGTGCGAAGCCTGCAGCTGGTGTTCGCCGAGGACTGGCTGTATGCCAGTGGACAGGATCCATCGCGGATGGATATCGCGCGTCTGTGGCCAGCCGACATGCCCCTGCGGGGCGATGGCCCGATCAATGCCCAGGTACTGGTGTCCGGCCCGGATTCGGGCTGGGAGACCATCCATCGCCTGCACGTGGCGGCGATCCAGGAAGCGCACGAGCGGGTATGGCTGGTCACGCCCTACTTCGTCCCGGGCGAAGCGGCGCGGATGGCGCTGACCTCGGCCGCGCTGGGCGGGTTGGACGTGCGCCTGCTGGTACCGAAGATGAGCGACTCCTGGTTCGTCACCCAGGCCGCGCGCTCCTACTTCGACGAACTGCTGCACGCCGGGGTGAAGATCTACGAGTACGGACCGCGCATGCTGCATACCAAGGCCTTCATCGCCGATGACGATGTCTGCATCGTCGGCAGCGCCAATTTTGACCACCGCAGCTTTCGGCTGAACTTCGAACTATCGATGATGATCAGCGATCGAGGTCGTGTTGCCGCACTGGCCGAGCTGCTGCAGGGCGAATTCGACCGTGCCACCCGGGTGAATGACCAGGCCGGCCGTTCGCTGTGGCTGCATCGCCTGCCGGAGGCGTTCGCACGGCTGGCCTCGCCGCTGCTCTGACGCAGCGCTACACTGCGGCGATCATCCGGGGAGCCCGACTATGTACTGGTTGTACCTGCTGCTGGCGCTGGGCTGTTTCGCCTTCGCCCTGAAGACGCCCAATGCCGGGTTGATGACCCTGTGCCTGCTGGCCGCCCTCGCCTTCCTGCTGGCCTGGGTACGCGGCCGCTACGTGGCCCGCTTTGGCGATCTGCAGCGCGACCCCGCTACCCTGGTCGATGCCGAGGAACTGCGCCGCCTGCGCGAACAGGCCCAGGCCCGTCGCAATGCCGCCCCCGACGAACACGATCCGTCCCCTCTTTCCAAGTAGTTCCGTTCCATGACCCAGCTCAGCGTCAACGTCAACAAGATCGCCGTCCTGCGCAACTCGCGCGGCGGTGCCGAACCGGACGTGGTGCGTGCCGCCCAGGCCTGCCTGGATGCCGGCGCGCATGGCATCACCGTGCACCCGCGGCCGGACCGCCGCCACATCACCGCCGAGGATGTGCTGGCCCTGTCCACGCTGACCCGTGCCCGTGGCGTCGAATTCAACATCGAAGGCAACCCGTTTGCACCGCCGCGCGAGGGCTACCCCGGCCTGCTGCCCTTGTGCGCACAGACCCGTCCAGCGCAGGCCACCCTGGTACCGGATGGCGACGGCCAGATCACCTCCGATCATGGCTTCGACTTCGAGCGCGATGCCGAGCGCCTGCGCCCGCTGATCGCGGAACTGAAGGCGATGGGCTGCCGGGTCAGCCTGTTCGTCGATGCCGGCAACCCGTTGCTGGAGCAGGCGGCCGAGGTCGGTGCCGACCGCATCGAGCTGTACACCGGGCCCTACGCCGAAGCGCATGCGGCCGGCGATGCCGATGCGATGCTGGCGCTGTTCGCCACCGCTGCACGCCGCGCGCAGGCCGCTGGCCTGGGCGTCAATGCTGGGCACGATCTGTCGCAGGACAACCTGCGCGATTTCCTGGCCAACGTGCCGGACGTGCTGGAGGTGTCGATCGGCCACGCGCTGATCGGTGAGGCCCTGTACGACGGGCTGGATGCCACCGTGCGCGGGTATCTGGCGCTGCTTTGATGCATTGCAGCCGAGCGTAGGCTCGGCTCTACAAGGTCCCAGCATCAACTGTAGAGCCGAGCCCATGCTCGGCTCAGCACAGTCCTGAACCCTTCAGGCGCCCGTCGCAGCCATTGAGACGGCCGCAGCCTACGCTTCCGCAATGGGTATTGCGATCAAGGGCCGAGGTTCCACGTCCCACCTTGCCGGGCGCTTTGAAAGCACCGTCAGCGAGGCGGTGGACGACGGCTGGGCGGTCGACGAGAGCGAAGAATTCCTTGCTCCGCGCCTGCGTACCGAAGTGCGTGCCGAAACCGCGCGCAGCATCATCACCCGCAACAACTCACCGGACGTTGGCTTCAGCCAATCGGTCAATCCGTATCGCGGCTGCGAGCACGGTTGCTCGTACTGCTTTGCACGTCCCTCGCATGCCTATCTGAACCTGTCGCCGGGCCTGGACTTCGAAACCAAGCTGTTCGCCAAGACCAATGCGCCGCAACTGCTGCGCAAGGAACTTTCGAAACCGGGCTACGTGCCGCAACCGATTGCGCTGGGCATCAACACCGATGCGTACCAACCGATCGAGCGCAAGTTCAAACTGACCCGCCAGCTGATTGAAGTGATGCTGGAGACGAAGCATCCATTCTCGCTGATCACCAAGAACGCGCTGGTCGAGCGCGATATCGATCTGCTTGAGCCGCTGGCGGCGGAGAACCTGGTCAGCGTGCACTTCTCGGTGACCTCGCTGGATCCGCATCTTTCCGCAAAGCTGGAGCCACGTGCGTCTGCACCGCATGCACGGCTGCGCGCGATGAAGCGCCTGCATGAGGCAGGTATTCCGGTTGGGGTGATGGTGGCGCCGGTGATTCCGTGGATCAACGACAGCGAACTGGAAGCCGTGCTGGAGGCCGCACACGATGCGGGCGCCAGCACCGCCGGCTACGTGCTGCTGCGCCTGCCGCTGGAAGTGGCACCGCTGTTCCGCGACTGGCTGGATACCCATCATCCCGATCGCGCCGCGCATGTGATGAGCACCATCCAGCAGCTGCGCGGGGGCAAGGACTACGACAGCCAGTTCGGCACTCGCATGCGTGGCCAGGGCGTATATGCCGATCTGTTGAACAACCGCTTCAAGCTGGCACGCAAGCGACTGGGTTTCAATGCGCAGAACAGCCATTGGCCGAAGCTGGATTGCAGCCGGTTCCAGAAGCCGCTGCCGCCGCGCAAGGAATCGCCGCAGGGCTCGTTGTTCTGAGGCAGCGCTGTGTCGGAAGGACGCCATCGCGTTCCGTGAGACGCACTGCGCACTGTTCAATCTGTCGGATATCGGACTACCATTCTCTCCCTGAACGCGCTGCGCTTGCGCGGGGGGACGTGGATTGAAGAGAGGCTCAGTCCCTCAAGGATCGCCTGCGATGACAGGCTGAGGAGTGCGGCGAATGGACAAGTTGCCTCTTGCCACAATGGTAGCCCTGTTGCTGGCCAGTTGCAGCACCGTGGGGGGGGACATCATCATCCGTATTTCAGGGACAGTGCCGGCATCCTCAGTCATCGCCGAGCGCCAGGACACATGCCAGCTGCAGATGGTCTCCATCGAGACCGGGGAACATCTGAATACCAGGGAAGTTGAGGGTGAGTTCTCCTTGACGATGATGGTTGTCTCAGGCCCTGCGCCGACACACTACTTCTTTGTTGCCGACTGCAGCGATGGTCGCAGGTTGAACTCCAGGAAAATCAGCATCAGCAGTCGCCGCTCACAGAGCAGGACCTTCAATCTTGGAACGCTCAGTGAAGGCGACCTCTGACGCTTCGAACCGTTGTTCTGGATCATCTCCAGGTGCAGTGGAAGATGGAAATGCACCTGATCAGCACCGCAATGATCGACCGGGACAGCAGCGTTGTATGCGCGCGATCATGGGGACATTCAGAGCCTTGATGCCGCTGCTCATTGCGATGGTGCTGAGTGTCTGCGCCTTCCTGCCAACGAGAACAAGCAGTAAGTTCTATGTCGCAGCTGCGGACTCAGGTCGTGACGGATGCTCAATGGTTGCCTACAGGGAGCTGGCGTTGGCCTGCGGAGGGCCACTGCGGCGCCCGTGCATTCAATAGGCACATCAAGGCGGTGTGGCTTCCGGTTGAACGCTTGCCTGCGTGGGAGGGTGTCCCGGGCAAGGGGGACTCAATCATCGAGGAGAGTCTACCGCCGGCGTGAGGGAGCAATGCCGGCGAAGCCTGTGTGGTCGCCGCAGCTTACGCACTTCAGCCTGTAGCGATCCATATGCTCCCGGCGGAGTTGTAGAGGTTGCAACCGTCCGCTACGGTAGCAGGGGGAGCGATTCGGTCGACTATAGGATGACCGGTCAATCGCGGAAGCTTGCCGTGGGGAAGTCGAGGCAAAAGGGTGAATAAAGAACAGTTGAGAACGATGGCTCTTCCAGTCGGACGAGCCCTCTGCGTCGGTGCGGTGGTCTATTTCTACAGCAGAGCATCGTCCCTGTATCGCCTCGTCAGAGAGTGCCTCGATCATGTGGACGACACCCCTGCGTTCGAGTACTGCAAGGGATACCCGGATTCCATCCAGTTCCAGCTTATCGGTATGACGATCGCGTTCTTCATGCTTCTTCTGATAAATCACAGGATGGGAGCTTCCAATACGAACAGACCCGGGCGAACCTCCGGGTAACCACGCGGCGACAGGTGAATCTTCTCCAACCTCTGGCAGACAGCTTTCAATATGGAGCTCGAATCCAAGAATGAAGTTGTCGGTCCAAATACTCTGCTTCCTCATTCCTCTTGTGTTCGGTACGCAGCCTGCACAGGCGGAGAAAGTGCATGAATGTATCGTCGTTCCGCAGGCCACGGTCGTCACTGACATGCCGGCTGGCCTGGACGAGTTCGAACAACGACTATGGGCGGCAAGTACAGGTCAGAGAGTGCGCAAGGGCACGGACACCCTTCTTCTGCTGCGCCTCTTTTCGGAGTCGCCGGGCGTGATCGATTCCCAGCAGTACACCAAGATCACAGGCAGCCTGAAGCGAAACACGCCTTCGACGGAAGGGACGCCGGAGGTAGTGGATGCGCGCTTGACAAGTGGCGGCGCGGGCTTCGCGCACAAGGGAGACTTCTGGCTGTCCGATTCAGCGGACGTCGAACTACATCAGCCGCACAAGGGCGATAGTCGGTTCGAAGTCAGAGTGTCGGCTGTTGGGTGGAACAGCTATCGAAAAGAAGACCGTTCCTTTTATCTCCAGTTCACCTGTCAACTCAAGGAAATCCCTGTCGAGAAGCTCAGTGCCTGGCAAGGAGGCAACGACGATCTCTGGGGATCCTTTGGACCTGCCAGATAACGGTGCGACCTCGGCACATACCCGGCAGCTATTGATCAGGCGGCGTGGATCGGGCCAGCTTGAGAGCTCGTCTTGCTATGCCAACACGATGGAAACGACATGGAACAACTACGAGAGCCGGAGATGGAAGAACTCAAGTCGTGGACGCAGAACAGATCTGCCTGCTGGTTAGGGGCAATGTATCCGGAACAACGCGATAGCTGAAATGAAGATCATCTACTGGCTGGGTATCGCGTTCCTGTGGATGCTCCCATTGAATTTTCTTCTGCTGACTGCGGCCAAATTGCTGTCAGCGGATGCGCTAGGCATCGAAGAGCTCGTCGGCCTGGGCATGGCCGTATTTGGTGGGGTAGCGGGAGGGATCCTGTATCGCCGTCGTCCTCGCAAGCGCACCGATCAGCCGAGCATCAATGCTTCGGTTCTCGGGACAAAGACGATTGAACCCTTGCGGGATTCAAGTTGCAGCGAACAACGGCAGTCGGGGAATGGGCCATGAAAAAGGTGCCGTTGCGCCATCTGCTTCTATGCGCTGTCGTTGCTGCCTTGATAGGAGGGAATTACCTTTCAATGTTCGGATCCATCGGAGGTGGCGATTGGACCGGAAAGCCAACAGAAGCAGAACTGCGCGCTGCTACCGAGACTTTTGAACTCCCTTCAGGGATCCGTCCTACGAATGTGAGGTTCTTACCGAAGGTCACATTCATGGGTGTCGTTTTCGACGCCGAACTCGAATCTGATCCGGAGCAGAGCGCTGCCTTCTTCATCAAACAAGCTGCAGAGAAGCACTGGCGACTGCAGAAAGACAAACGGCAGCGCCATTACCGATTGATGGTCTTCTGCGAGGATCGCCTGGCGCACTCGGTAGAGCTGACGACAAGAGGCAGTACGGTGAAGCTCTATGGAGGAACCTATTGGGACTCGGACAGGGACGGTGACTACTACTGCTCTACGAGCACCCGGTAATCCACCGAAGGAACAACGAGCTTCCATGGATACTGGCTCCAATTGGAAGGGGCACGGTGACCTCACCCACCCCCAAACAACTTCTATGCGCCCTGGAACAGGATCCAGCTGGTCGCGATGAACTTATCCCCGTCCTGCGGCCGGTTGCCACGATGCAAGGAGCCTATGACGCCGCAAAAGCCGGGAAAGAGATGGTAGATGGCCAGTCGTCCGGCACCGATCCGTGCAATTGCAAGTGAGAGAATGATGAAGGTTCTACTTTGGGCACCAGTAGTTATATTTTCTTTGCTGTCATTGAGAGCAGTGGCTTTCGTCGTATACCAAGGGCTAAATGGATCTCCCTTCGAGGAGGAGGAGATCATTGTCGCTGGGATCGGCTTGATCTGTGGCTGGATCGCCTGGGTTATGTATAAGACCCTGATCAGACCATGGAGGAAGCCGAAGTCCTAGTCTTGAGCTGGAGATTGTGAGTCCCCCAGTCGCTGGATGGACTTTGCGCGCAGCCCGTCGCGCTGGGCTGCTGGTCAGCGCAACGGACGCAAGGCGACCGATAGCGCGCATCGTAAGCAAGAGATCACTGGTCAAATTGTCTCTGTACCTTGTCATGGCTCTCTTGATCGGAATGAAGACCGTCCTTCTATCTTCAGTTCAACTTTCAAATCAAGGATATCTCCGTCGAGAAGGTCAGTGCCTGGCAACACGGCAACGACAATTTCTGGCTGTTCTTTGGACCCACGAAATAGTTGGGTAGCCCTCCCCGTCCCCCTCCCCCTAACAACTTCAGCGCGCCCTGGAACAGGATCCAGCCGGTCGCGATGAACTTATCCCCGTCCTGCGGCCGGTTGCCACGATGGTTGGGGGTAATGCAGTCGGCGCGATCAGCCGGCTGCCGGTGCGCGGCGCGATCTTCCGCTCCTGCTACAGGAACTCGGTTTCCGAGACAGTACTACGATGGCGAGAGCGGGCTCTGGTACAACGGCTTCCGCGACTACGACGCGAGTGCGGGGCGGTATGTGCAGAGTGATCCGATTGGGTTGGCGGGGGGGATGAACACTTACTCCTACGTATCAGGCAACCCAGTAAGTTACATCGACCCTCTTGGATTGACTCAGGCTGACATTGATTGCCTCTATGCTCGTGCAAAAAGCGTCGAGCGTGACCTTAAGTTCCCAAAAAGTGATCCGACGGTCAAAGATCTCGGTGGCGATGTCGCTGGGGTTTACAATCATTTTACAAGGAGGATAACCCTCGACGACCGGTATATTAAAGTACTCACTCCGGTAAATATGCTGGATCTGTACGACACCATTGTTCATGAACTAGGACACAAGACGGTTGGTATCAAGTCCGGCTTGGGATCGGCCAATGAGGGGCCACATGCGCAGATTTACAGGGATGCGGCGGCACGCACAGAGAGGCAGAAGGAATGGATCAGCGGAGGCGGTTGTGATTGTACTCAGTAGATTGCACGCGCAATCCACTGTGTTGGCGATGCTGGCTTGGCTTCCGATGACAGCAGCCGCAGCGGACCGATCTGCGTTCTTTGTGAACCATGCGTCATCGATTGAAGACAAGTGCCTTGAAGTTGATACGAGAAGCTTGCCCTTCTCGTGCCACAGAATTTCCGATGGCGCGCAAACCGTAGTCGCTGTGAGGGAGTTCAAGCGTGCCTGGAATGCCGACAGGTCGAGTTTCTCAAAGCTGACGGTAGTACTTCCTGGAGTGCTCCGCGCTGGGCAAGTCCTCGCTATTGGAGATGAGGGAGTACGTGTGTTCTTCAGCAAGGGTGCGAGTGCTTTTGCAGGTAAGAGTGGCTGTTACAGTACAGCCGCTTCCGGCCAGATCATCATCGACGCAGTCGAGCGCAATTGGATTGAGGTTTCGTTGGAGGCGACTTTCACACTCGCAAGCCCTCTGGATTGGCCGGAAGACTGTGACGCTCCTGTCAGCATCCATCGCGCAATCAAGGCCGACAGCGCGGACATCGCCGAACTGCGAGCGTGGGAGGGGAGACCGGGTGGCGACGATTCCCCTTTTGAAGAGGCGAATCCCCCCAAAAGGCAATTGGAGTCAGGCTGATAGCTTCCGTCGTAGTCGCCGCTCCGATCCCTACATCAAGGACATCTGGACAGCGGCATTTCAGCTTGACCATCCGGACCGCGCCGCACCGCGCCGTCATGCGCGCCGCCGGGCGGGGGTCCCCGGTCCACTAGGCGATCGAGAGGAAGACTCGTACGCGATGCAACATCTGTGGTGTGGAGGTTGTCTCGGAACGGGATCAGGTGGTGTACGCCATCGGGTACGTGCTCACGATGGCCGATGTGACACCCGGGGGATAGTTCTTCCTGTAGGCGTCCTGGCCTCGATAGCCCTGGGTGGTCGCTGCGATGATTGCGGAAGAGATCCTCATCTGGGTACCCGCCATGTACTTCCATTCGCGGAACGCCAAGCTGCCTACCGTGCGGGAGCGACCGGAGCGATATGGGCGGAAGCAGATTGCGTAGCGTCTAGCAGACCTGACGTTCACCCCCCAAACAGCTTCTGCGCGCTCTGGAACAGGATCCAGCTGGTCGCGATGAACTTGTCGCCGCCCTGCGGCCTGTTGCCACGATGGGTATGAGTAAACGCAGTCGGCGCAATCAGCAGACTGCCGGTGCGCGGCGCGATCTTCCGCCCCTGGAACAGGAACTCGGTTTCGCCCTCTTCGAAGTCGTCGTTGAGGTACAGCGTCCACAGCACATGCCGGTGCAGGGTCTCGGCCTGCGCGTCCTTCGGGTACAGCTCGCAGTGCCAGTACGGATAGCCGCCCTCGCCCGCCGCATACCACTGCAGGTTGATCGCGCCCGGGCGCAGGCAGGTGCGGGCCAGATCGGCCAGCTGCTGCTGCGGCATGTCGGGGAAGTCCTCGGCAGACAGGCGTCGCGGTTGGCCGTTGCTGTCCTGGATCTGCAACATCAGCGGCGCGATCAACGCCTGTGGATAACGGCGTAGATAAGTCAGCAGGCCATTGAACACTGCGATCTGCAGCTGCTGATCGACATCCTGCCAGCCGTCCAGCCCACTGATGCGCAGATCCTTGCTGTGCTTGAGTTCCGGGAACACGCCACTGCCTACGGCACCGGGTTGCAGGCCACGCGTGGCGCGCAGGCGCTCAACGATCGCCGCGCAGACCTCGCTGGGGACGGCGTTGTGGATGACTTCGATGAAATCGACCGGGCCCTGCTCGTGCATGCGTGCATTCCTTAGGCGGCAATGGCTTGATGGTGCCGTTTGCCGCCCTCGGTGTCACCCCACGGTCATGTCATCGTTCTGTCATGACCGTTGTCGGGAGACTTGCTTCAGCCCTGCGCGTCGTCGTGCGCGTGGTGGTAGCGCACGGCTTCGGCCACTTCCTCGCGCGAACCGAGGAACACCGGCACGCGCTGGTGCAGCTGGTCGGGCTGGATGTCGAGGATGCGCTCGCGGCCGGTCCAGGCGGCGCCGCCGGCCTGTTCGACCAGCAGGCCCATTGGGTTGGCTTCGTACATCAAGCGCAGCTTGCCGGCCTTGGACGGATCCTTCTTGTCCCACGGATAGATGAAGATGCCGCCGCGGGTCAGGATGCGATGCACGTCGGCCACCATGCTGGCGATCCAGCGCATGTTGAAGTTCTTGCCGCGCGCGCCTTCCTTGCCGGCCAGCAGGTCGCCGACGTACGCCTGCATCGGCGCTTCCCAGTGACGCTGGTTGGACATGTTGATGGCGAATTCCTGCGTGGCCGCCGGAATCTGCATGTTCTCGGTGGTCAGCACGAACTCACCCTTCTCGCGGTCCAGGGTGAAGGCGTGGGTACCGTGGCCGACGGTCAGCACCAGCTGGGTGCTCGGCCCATAGATGCAGTAGCCGGCGGCGATCTGCTTGCTGCCCGGCTGCAGGAAGGCATCATCGCCCGGCAGTTCGACATTGGTCGGGCAGCGCAGCACCGAGAAGATGGTGCCGACGGAAACGTTGACGTCAATGTTGGAGCTGCCATCGAGGGGATCGAACAGCAGCAGGAAGTCGCCACGCGGATAGATGTCCGGCACCGGCTGGCTGTGGTCCATTTCTTCCGAAGCACAAGCGGCGAGATGACCGCCCCAGGCGTTGGCTTCGAGCAGGATCTCGTTGCTGATGACGTCCAGCTTCTTCTGCGCTTCGCCCTGCACGTTGCCGGTACCGGCGTCGCCGAGCACGCCACCGAGGGCGCCCTTGCTGACGGCAATGGAGATGCTGGTGCAGGCGCGGGCGACGACCGCGATCAGCTGGCGCAGGTCGGCGTTGATGCGGCCGGCGTGCTGTTCCTGGATCAGGAAGCGGGTCAACGAAGTACGGGACATGAGCGGGCAGGTCTCGGCAGCGGGAAAACGCCTATTGTCGCCCGTATGGCGGGGCCGTGCGTGAGCGCGGGAAGGCGTAATCGTTTCCAGATGCGTTGCGCTCGTGGCGCCTTCCTTTTGTCGAGGCTCGTGGGAGGGGGAGGCGATGCAGGACACGCTGCAAGTACGTCCATGTAAGCTCGATGGCGCCATCCATGGCGCCAACGGTCCTGCATCGCCTCCCCCTCCCACGCGCTTCAGGGTTCGCCGCGAGCGCGGTGGGTGTGGCAAAGGCAGGGGCAAATGCAAAAAAACAAAGGCGCCTTTCGGCGCCTTTGTTTTCAAGCACGTGCAACGTTTTTTCAGCTCTTGGCGACGGTGGCCACGGCCTTGGCGACGTATTCCAGATTGTTCTGGTTCAGCGCGGCCACGCAGATGCGGCCGGTGCCGACGGCGTAGATGCCGAACTCGTCGCGCAGGCGCTCGACCTGCTCACGGCTCAGGCCGGAGTAGGAGAACATGCCGGCCTGTTCGTTGATGAAGGCGAACTGCGGCGCACCGGCGGCGGCCAGCTTCTCGACCAGGCCCTGGCGCAGGGCATGGATGCGCTCGCGCATCTCGGTCAGCTCCTGCTCCCACATCGCGCGCAGTTCCGGGTTGGTCAGCACGCCGGCCACCAGCGCGGCACCGTGGGTGGACGGGCTGGAGTAGATGGTGCGGATCACGCGCTTGACCTGCGACTGCACGGCCTTGGCGTCAGCAGCGGTCGGCGCCACCATCGACAGCGCACCCACGCGCTCGCCGTACAGCGAGAACGACTTGGAGTACGAGTTGGCGACGATGAAGCTGTCGATGCCGGCTTCGGCGATGATGCGCACGGCGGCGCCGTCCTGCTCGATGCCCTTGTCGAAGCCCTGGTAGGCCATGTCGATGAAGGGGAACAGCTGGCGGTCCTTCAGCAGCTGCGCGACCTGCTTCCACTGGCTGACGGTGAGGTCGGCGCCGGTGGGGTTATGGCAGCAGGCGTGCAGCAGCACCACGGTGCCGGCTTCCAGCTTGCCGAGGTCGGCCAGCAGGCCATCGAAGTTCACGCCATGAGTGGTCGGGTCGAAGTAGGTGTAATCCACAACTTCGAAACCGGCCGCACTGAACACCGCGCGATGGTTTTCCCAGCTCGGGTTGCTCAGTGCAACGGTGGCGTGCGGCAGCAGCTTCTTCAGCACATCGGCGCCGACACGCAGCGCACCGCTGCCACCGACGGTCTGTGCGGTGGTGACGCGGCCGGCGGCCAGCAGCGGCGAGTCCTTGCCGAACACCAGCTCACGCGTTGCCTGCGTGTACGCCGGCAGGCCATCGATCGGCAGGTAGCCGCGCGGTTTGGCCTCGTTGGCGAGCTGCTGCTCGATCTGCTTGACGGCGCGCAGCAGCGGAATGCGGCCGCTCTCGTCGTAGTAGATGCCCACACCCAGGTTGACCTTGGTCGGGCGGCTGTCGGCGTTGTACGCCTCGGTCAGGCCCAGGATCGGGTCGCCTGGGACCAGTTCCACGTTTGCAAAGAAGGACACGGCGGTACTCGTTCGGTAGACGGAAAGGGGGAGGAATTGCGCCACGCGGTCTGCGGCTTTTCGGCCGGAAACAGCCCATCGTAACAAAGCCTGCCGGGGCTGGCCGCCGCCATCGTCATCCGTGTCCCCGTACCATGGCGTGCGTTGCCGCCCGATCCATCAACCTGAATCATGAATCCCGCCGCACGACGCCACTGCCTGCCGTTGTCCGCCCTGCTGCTGTCGCCACTGGCTGCCATGGCCGAGCCTGCGCCCACCGCCCTGCCCGCCGTGCAGGTGCAGGCGGCGCGGGTTCCGGGTATCGACCCGTTCGCGCTGCCGGCCAGCCAGGACACGGTCTGGATCGACGCTGGCCGGGCCGGCAACAGCGTGCAGTTGTCCGAGGCACTGGCCGGGGTGCCGGGACTGCTGGCGCGCGACCGGCAGAACTTCGCCCAGGACACGCAGCTGTCGATCCGAGGCTTCGGCGCGCGCTCGACCTTCGGTGTGCGCGGGGTGCGGGTGTTGATCGACGGGGTGCCCGCGACCATGCCCGATGGCCAGGGCCAGCTGTCGCATGCCAGCCTGCTGGGTGCCGAACGCATCGAGGTGCTGCGCGGGCCGTTCTCGGCGCTGTACGGCAACTCCTCCGGCGGCGTGCTGCAGGTGTGGAGCGCGCAGGGCCAGGCCGGCGACCCGTGGCGGTTGCGTCTCAACTCAGGTGCCGACAACACGCTCAGCGTCGGCACGCAGCTGAAGGGAGCCAGCCACGGGCTGGACTACAACATCGCCGCCAATCACTTCCGCACCGATGGCTGGCGCGAACACAGCCGCGCGCGCCGCGAATCGCTCACTGCGCGCATTGGCGGCGATCTGGGCGGTGGGCGACTGGAGCTGCTGCTCAACGCGCTGGATGCGCCGGACGCACAGGATCCACTGGGCCTGACCCGCGCGCAGGTCGCTGCGGATCCACGGCAGGCTACTGCGGTGGCGCGCCAGTACAACACCCGCAAATCGGTGCGCCAGCAGCAGGCTGGGTTGCGTTGGACCCGCGAAACCGACACCCAACGCTGGCAGCTGATGGGCTATGCCGGGCAGCGTGAGGTCACCCAGTACCTGCCGATTCCGCCGACCGCACAGGCCAACCCGTTGCATGCGGGCGGCGTGATCGATCTGGACGCAGGCTATGGCGGGCTGGACGCGCGCTGGGGCTGGCACGGCGATCTCGCCGGCCGCCCGTTGGATCTGGTGGCCGGGCTCAGCGCCGACCGCCAGCGCCAGCACCGTACCGGCTACGAGAACTTCATCGGCAGCGCCCTCGGCGTGCGCGGGCGCCTGCGCCGCGACCAGATCGACACGGTGCAGAACGTGGACCAGTTCGCCCAGGCCTGGTGGCAGTGGAGCCCGCGCTGGTCGCTGCTGGCCGGGCTGCGCCACAGCGCGGTGCGTTTCGAATCCGATGACCGCTACGTCACCGGGCGCAATCCGGACGACAGCGGCCGCCGCCGCTACCAGGCAACCACGCCGGTGGCAGGGGTCAGCTTCGAGGCCAGCCCGCAGTGGCGGCTGCACGCCGCCGTGGGGCGGGGCTTCGAGACGCCTACCTTCAACGAGCTGGGTTATCGCGCCGACGGCCAGGCGGGATTGGCGCTGGATCTGGCGGCCGCGCGCAGCCGCAATCTGGAGATTGGCAGCAAGTGGCGCGCACAGGATGGAACCCAGCTCGATATCAGCCTGTTCCGCGCAGATACCGACGATGAGCTGGCAGTTGCCAGCAATATCGGAGGACGCAGCACCTATCGCAACATCGGCCGCACCCGTCGCCAGGGCGTGGAGCTGCAGTACCGACAGCCGCTGGCCGAACAGCTGGAACTGCAGCTGGCCTGGACCTGGCTGCAGGCGCAGGTGCGCTCGCCGTACCTGACCTCGAACACCAGCGTGGCCGTGGGTAGCCGTCTGCCCGGCGTGCCACGCCAGCAGGCCTTCGCCCGCCTGCAGTGGACACCGGCTGACTGGCAGTGGGCGCTGGAGGCCTCGGCCAGCACCGATACCGTGGTCAATGACGTGGCTACGGCGCGCGCGCCCGGTTTCGCGCTGCTGCACCTGGAGGGGGGACGCCGCTGGACCCTGCCGGGCGGTGAGCTGCGCGCCTTCGCGCGGTTGGAGAACGTGCTGGACCAGGCCTACATCGGCTCGGTGATCGTCAATGACGGCAATGGCCGCTTCTACGAGCCGGGACCGGGACGGCGGGCCAGCCTCGGGCTGCAGTGGTCGTGGCGATGAAGTGGTAGTGCCGGCCGCTGGCCGGCATCGCGCTGTGCAGGACGTCAGGAGGTTGCTGGCCAGCGGCCGACACTACCGGTCAATCGGGGGCCTTGGCCGGTACAAACGGCGAGGTCGGGTCGCTGGCCGGGAAGGTCTCCTCCAGCGCCTCGTCCTGGTTGTCGCTGGCATGCTGCTTGCGCTCGCGGCGCTTGAGCGGGCTTTCCTGGCCCCCACGATGGCGGTCGCCGCCGTCCTTGCGGTCCTGTGCGGCCTGTTCAGACTCGTGCTTCACCGGCAGATGCGCGCCACCGTGTTCGGCGTCAAAGAACGGTGCGCCGGTGCCGCGGTAGTCGGCGCTGTCGGCATCGCGCTTACCGCGCTGCTCGCCGGGAATGGGCGGGTGGTTTTCCCGCAGCGGGTCACGGGAGGTCTCTCGGCTCATGATCTGGCTACCTGCGCTCGGGGGCTCCCACTACACCCCTCACAAGGTAAAGCCGCCGCGAACCTGGCGTCATGAACATCTCGCTCACCCCCCGGTAACGGGATCGCGCGTATTCCTGCCCACCCGCCCCCGCTGCAGGAGCCGGCCATGCCCCGTCTTGAACGACCCGCACCGTCCGTGTTCAACGCCCTGCTCGATCCGCTCGGCCAGCGTACAGCTCAGCGCCGCACGCGTCGCCATGAGGACCCGCAGGCGGTGGCGCAGGACTACCTGCAGTACATGCTGAGCGATTACGAAGAGCGCCGTGGCCAGAGCCATCGCAATTGGCGTGACCTCTGCCCGGTCTACGCCTTTGCGCTGACCACGCATGCCGCCGATTGGCCGCGCGGTGACGCCGCCGATACCTGCGAGGAGCTGGCCGAGCACTGGGAACAGATGCGTGGGCACTCGCGCTTGAGCTGGTCGCAGGCGCGGCCGGTGGTGGAAGATGCGTGGCGCGCACTGGACCATATCCCGGCGGCAGCGGTGAGGCCGTTGCTGCAGTAGCGCAGGGGTTCTGCGTACACGCTCAGGTGTGCTTTGGTTGCCGGCCAGCGGCCGGCACTACCGTGTTCCGTAGAGCCCACGTGCACGGCACGGACACGGCTGGTTTACGCCCTCCGGCCCACTCTGGGCCCCCTGCCCCGCCAAAGGTGCACCCATGGCTCGCCCGATCTGGACCGGCACGCTGTCGTTTGGCCTGCTCAACGTGCCGGTGTCGCTGATGTCCGGCGAACGCAAGGTCGATCTGCAGTTCCGCATGCTCGACTCCCGTGACCGCAAGCCGATCCGCTTCGAGCGGGTCAACGCCGATACCGGCGAGGAGGTGCCGTGGAAGGACATCGTCAAAGCCTACGAGTACGACAAGGGCAGCTACGTCGTGCTGGAGGAAGGCGATATCCGTTCGGCGGCGCCGGAAAGCCACGAAGCGGTGGAAGTGGAATCGTTCGTGGATGCGGCGCAGATCGACCCACGCTACTACGAGAAACCGTATCTGCTGGTACCCGGCAAGAAGGCCGAAAAGGGCTATGTGCTGCTGCGCGAAACGCTGCGCAGTACCGGCAAGGTGGGCATCGCGCGGGTGGTGGTGCGCACGCGCGAGTACCTGTGCGCGGTAATGCCGCAGCAGGACGCGCTGGTGCTGATGATCCTGCGCTATCCGCAGGAGCTGGTGGATCCCGAGGACTACAAGCTGCCCACCGGAAAACTGTCCGACTATCGCATCACCAGCAAGGAAACGGCGATGGCCGAACAGCTGATCGAGTCAATGGCCGGTGACTGGGATCCCTCGCAGTATCACGATGAGTTCCGCGAGCGTCTGCAGCTGGTATTGAACAAGCGCATCAAATCCAAGGGCGGCACTACCCGGGTGGAAGACGAGCCCGCACCGCGCGAAGATGCCACCACCAATGTGGTGGATTTCATGGCGTTGCTGCAGAAGAGCCTGGACGCGAACAAGCGCACGCCGGCGAAGAAGACGGCAACGCGCAAGGCACCGGCGAAGAAGGTGGCAAAGAAGGCCACCAAAAAGGCCGCAAAGAAGACCACGCGGCGCAAGGCAGGTTGAACCATGTCGCTGCACCAGTACCGGCGCAAGCGCAGACTGGGTGGTGGCGCCGGACAGACGCCGGAGCCTGACGACACGCCCGCACGCGGTGATCCGAAGCGGCGGCCGACCTTCGTCATCCAGCTGCATCATGCAAGCTCGCGTCACTATGACTTCCGCCTGGAAATGGACGGTGTACTGAAGAGCTGGGCCGTGCCGAAGGGGCCTTCGCTGCGCGTCGGTGAGAAGCGGCTGGCCGTGGAAGTGGAAGATCACCCGTTGTCCTACGCCGGCTTCGAGGGAAACATTCCTGAAGGCCACTATGGTGCTGGCCACGTGGATGTCTTCGATCACGGCACCTGGGCCTGTGAAGGTGATCCACTGCAGGCGCTGGCGGCTGGAAAGATCGACTTCGTGCTGCACGGGCAACGCCTGGCCGGTGGCTGGAAGCTGGTGCGTACGGCAATGAAAGGGCGTCAGGTGCAGTGGCTGCTGATCAAGCGCGGTGACGAGGAAGCGCGCGATGCCGAAGCGGATGACCTGCTGACGGCACCGATGCCGAAACGAGCGCCTGCGGCGAAGAAGCGTTCCGCAGAGAAGGCGACGCGTGCTGCACCTGCCGCACGCACGACCACACGCAAGGCTGATGCGCGCTGGCATGCGCGCGCGCTGAAACTGGACGGTGCACGCGATACACCCTATCCACGCGTGTTCAAGCCGCAGTTGACCGATCATCGCGACAGCGCGCCGGACGGCGCGCGCTGGCTGCACGAGATCAAGTGGGATGGTTATCGTCTGCTGGCCGATCTGCACGATGGTGAGGTGAAGCTCCGCTCCCGCAACGGCCTGGACTGGACGGCGGATTTTCCCGAGGTCGTGCAGGCCGTGCAGGCGCTGCCGCTGCGCGATGCGCGCCTGGATGGCGAGCTGGTGGTGTTGGACAAGGAAGGACGCAGTGACTTTGCGGCATTGCAGCGGGTGATCGACGGTAGTTCGAAACAACCGCTGCGCTACATCGTGTTCGATCTTCCGGGTGTGGCCGGCGTGGACATCAGTCGTGTGCCGTTGCTGGAACGCAAGGCGCTGCTGAAGGATCTCATCGGGCCGGCGCCCGGCACTCTGGCCTTCAGCGAACACGTTATCGACCATGGACCGCAGGTGTTCGACGCCAGCGGTGGGGCCGGCTTCGAAGGCATCGTCAGCAAACAGGTGGATGCGCCGTATGTGAACACCCGCGCGCGCAGCTGGGTCAAAGTGAAGCACGAAGACACCGACGAGTTCGTGATTGTCGGCCACACGGCACCCAAGGGTTCCCGGGTGGGATTTGGTTCGCTGCTTCTGGCCACGCCGGACAAGGCTGGCCTGCGCTATGTGGGCCGCGTTGGCACCGGCTTCGACGACGATAGCTTGCGCGCGCTGCTCAAGGCACTGCAGCCGTTGGCAGTGAATGCACCGGTGCTGCAGCTGCCAGCGCATGTGCCGTTCCGTGCCGCCAGCGTGCGCTGGGTGAAACCGGTGACGGTGGCGGAGGTGGCATTCCGTGGCTGGGGCAAGGAAGGCCTGCTGCGCCAGGCCAGTTTCAAGCGGCTGCGCAGCGACAGGCAGAAGGAGGATCTGGGTATGAGCACAGCCGACATCGAAGCCGGAGGCGAGGTCCAGATCACTCATCCAGAGCGGGTGGTGTTTCCAAAGGAGAAGCTGAGCAAGGGCGACGTGGCCGACTACTACCAGCGCATGGCGCGTTGGATCCTGCCCGAACTTGCCGGACGTCCGCTGTCACTGCTCCGGTGCCCGGACGGCGTGGGCAAGGCCTGCTTCTTCCAGAAGCACCACGGTCCCGGCCTGGGCGATGCCGTGCACGCGGTTCCGCTGCAACAGAAGAGCGGCCGCGAGGACTATGTCTATATCGACGATGCACGGGGCCTGTTGCAGCTGGTGCAGATGAACACCCTGGAGCTGCATCCGTGGGGCGCGACCGTGATCGATCCAGAGCATCCGGATCGCCTGGTGTTCGATCTCGATCCCGGCGAAGGCGTGAGCTGGGCACAGGTGAAAGCCGGTGCACGCGATGTGCGTGACCGCCTGCAGCAGGTGGGCCTGAAGAGCTTCGTACGCCTGTCCGGTGGCAAGGGCGTGCACGTGGTGGTGCCGCTGCAGCCCAAGGCAGGCTGGGACGAGGCGAAGGCGTTCTGCGAGGCGTTCGCGCAGGCAATGGCGCTGGAGCAGCCTGATCGCTACGTGGCGACGATGAGCAAGGCCAAGCGCAATGGCGTCATCTTCATCGACTGGTTGCGCAATACGCGGGGGGCCACCAGCGTCTGTTCGTGGTCGCTGCGCGCGCGCGATGGTGCGGGCGTGGCGGTGCCGCTGCGCTGGGAAGAGCTTGCCCGGGTGAGCGCGGCTGACGCGTTTCCGATGGCCAAGGCGCTGGCGCGTGCCCAGCGGCTGAAGGGTGACCCATGGCAGGGCATTGAACGGTTGAAGCAGACGCTGCCGTCGCTGAAGCGGTAGTGCCGGCCGCTGGCCGGCAGCTGTAGGATGGCCGAGGTTGCCGGCCAGCAGCCGGCACTACCTGGATGCGCTCAGCGCGGATCGCGCGACGCGCGGCGACCGAACCACCAGCCGGCCAACAGCTGCAGCGGCAGTGACGCCAGCAGCGAAATGACGAACCAGAGTGGGAAATCCGCGCCGGCGGTCCACATCGCGTAACCGCATCCGAGTGCGATCAGCGACCAGATCGAGAAGCCATGCGAACGCGGCCAGCACGGCGCGTAGTAGGTGGAGAAGGAAATGCCGGCAACGCCACCGAGCACGCTGAAGGCCAGGTCCCATCCCAGCTGCACGCTGTTGCTGTCCGGTGACAGGCCCAACAATGGGGGCAGCCAGCTGGCGACGCTGCTGACCAGCGCAAGCGACAGCACGCCGCCGATCAGGGCGACGAGGGACAGGAACAGAGTCTTGAGCAGGCCGGGCATGCGCGCATTGTACGGCTGCGCGAAGTGCCTGGGGATGCCGGCCAGCGGCCGGCACTACCCATGGATAGGCATGGCCGCCGCGTCCGTGGGAGAGGGGAACGGAGCGACGACGGCCATGCACAGGCGGTCAGGCGGCGAAGTCCAGCACCACGCGGCCTTCGATGGTGCCCGCGTGCATGCGCGCGAACACCTCGTTGATGTTTTCCAGGCGGTCGGTGCTGACCGTGGCCGCGACTTTGCCCTCGGCGGCGAACTGCAGCGATTCCTGCAGGTCCAGCCGGGTGCCGACGATCGAGCCACGCACGGTAATGCCGTTGAGCACCATGCCGAAAATGTCCAGCGGGAAATTGCCGGGTGGCAGGCCATTGAGCGAGACGGTGCCGCCACGGCGGACCATGCCCAGTGCCTGCTCGAACGCCTTCGGCGAAACCGCGGTGACCAGCGCACCGTGCGCGCCGCCGATTTCCTTCTTCAGGAAGGCGGCGGGATCGGTGGTGCGCGCGTTGACAGTGATCTGCGCGCCGAGCTGCCGGGCCAATGCCAGCTTGCTGTCGTCCACATCCACCGCAGCCACGTTCAGGCCCATCGCGCGGGCGTACTGCACCGCCATGTGGCCGAGGCCACCAATGCCGGAAATCACCACCCAGTCCCCTGGCTTGGTATCGGTAACCTTCAGGCCCTTGTAGACGGTCACGCCGGCGCACAGCACCGGCGCGATCTCGACGAAGCCCACTTCCTTCGGAAGCAGGCCGACATAGTTGGCATCGGCCAGTGCGTACTCGGCGAAGCCGCCGTTGACCGAGTAGCCGGTATTGCGCTGCGTTTCGCACAGCGTCTCCCAGCCACCCAGGCAGTGCTCGCAATGGCCACACGCCGAGTACAACCAGGGGATGCCGACCCTGTCGCCTTCCTTGACGTGCCCTACCCCGCCTCCCACGGCCACGATGTGCCCCACGCCCTCGTGACCGGGGATGAACGGCGGGTTCGGTTTCACCGGCCAGTCGCCCTCGGCGGCGTGCAGGTCGGTGTGGCAGACGCCACAGGCCTCGATCTTGACCAGTACCTCGCCCGCCCCCGGGCGTGGTACCGAGACTTCCTCGATCACCAGTGGCTTGCCGAACTCGCGCACGACAGCGGCCTTCATGGTCGAATTCATGTTCGGATCTCCGTAGTGCGCTTGCCCACAGAATGACGCCGGCACGAGGCCGGCGCTTTGATCACGATCAAACCTTTGAAGATTCCTGCAGCAGGTTCAGCCGGCCAGTACCGAAGCCTCGCGGGCCAGACGCTCGATCGCATCCCAGTCGCGGGTCTGCAGCAGCGCCGGGGTGGTAAGCCACGAACCGCCCACGCACAGCACGTTGGGCAGGTGCAGGAACTGCGGCGCGGTCTGCGCGCTGATGCCGCCGGTCGGGCAGAAGCGCACATCGGCGAACGGGCCATGCCAGGCGGCCAGCAGTGCGGCGCCACCGGCCTGCACTGCCGGGAAGAACTTGAAGGTGTCCTGGCCGTGCTCCAGGCCCAGGATCAGGTCCGAGGCGGTGGCGGCACCGGGCAGGTACGGCAGGTCGGCATCGCGCGCGGCGGCATACAGCGCCGGCGTGGCACCGGGGGAAACGGCAAAACGCGCACCGGCCTGCTTTGCCGCCTGCATCTGTGCGGCGTTGAGCACGGTGCCGGCGCCGATCACGGCATCGGGCACGGCCTCGACCATGGCCTTGATTGCATCCAGTGCCTGCGGCGTGCGCAGCGTCACTTCGATCACCGGCAGGCCACCGCGGAACAGTGCCTGGGCCACTTCGACCGCTTCATTCACATCTTCGGGGGTGTACACCGGAATCACCGGTGCCAGCTTCAACAGCGCGCGCAGGCGCGGATCAGCGCTGGACATGGTCTTGCTCCTTGCCCGACGGGGCATCGCGGATCGCCGCCGGGTCCGGCAGCGCAGCGGCGCATGATGCCACGTGGCTCACGAGGGTGCTGGTGGTGCCCCGCCCTGCCCCCCGCTCAGGCCGGGTCGGCCTGCAGTGCCTGGATGCGACGCTGGTACCAGTCACCACCGAGCGGATCGAACACCGCGGCCCGCTCCATCGGTGCCTCATACACATGCACCGAGATTGCCAGGGCCGCGTCGCTGGCATTGCGCAGGGTGTGGTACTCATGCGGTGGAATCAGGCTGCCAGCACTGCCGCAGCCCCCGCGCAGCGCGGCATGGCGACGGAAGCGGCAGCGCTCGCCGTTGCGCTCCAGCAGTTCATAGCGGGTGATCTCCAGTTCGCCCAACCACACTCCCTCCACACACCACATGGCATCGTGGTCGTGCAGCGGCGTGCCCTGCCCTGGGCCCCAGCTCATGGCAATCACGCTGTAGCCGTGTTCGCGGCTGTGGTAGAGCGGGCGTCGCGCGTAATGATCACCGACCGGACGATGCACGCACTCGGGAAGTTCGATGCGGCTGTCTGCGATGGCGTCCTGCAGTGCCAACTGCAGATCGGCGGTGATGCGCCCGGCATCACCGGAGGTCATCGCCGCGTCGACGGCGGCGATCAACCGATCGCGGCCACGGAACGCCGGAAACGGAGAAGTCTGCAGGTCCATGCCCCGACTGTAGCGGAGCCTGGTTAAGGGAATGTTGGCGTTCGCGCGCGTCGCGCCCGCATTCATGGTGAACACGCGCGGAAGAACGGTTCAGATGCACATCAAGTAGAGCGATCACAATGGAACCTCGCGGAGCAGAAGCGGTCGAACACGACGCGATCCATCTTCGCTGCGACATTCCGCAACTTCGCGCCCCAACGGCGCAAGGCTAGAATTCTCCGACTTACCTGGTTCTATACATGTCAGTGCGAATTATTAGCGATGCCGCGTTGCCGGCATCGAAGGGCAAGGCTGCCACGATCAACGACATCGCACGACTGTCGGGAGTTTCCAAGAAAACGGTTTCAAGAATCATCAACAACTCGCCGCTGGTGCGCAAAGACACCCGCGACAAGGTCGAGGCGTTGATGCGCGAGGTCGGTTACGTGCCCGACCCCCTGGCGCGCGGGCTCGCGTTCCGCCGCTCCTTCCTGATCGGCCTGGTGTATGACGACCCGGGCGCCCAATGCATCGTCGACCTGCAGCAGGGCGCACTGGAAGCGCTGCGCGGCACCGGCTATGAGCTGGTGGTGCATCCCTGCGACAGCCAGTCCGCGGACTGCGCGCAGGGTGTGCGGCGCTTCGTGCAGCAGCAGAAACTGCATGGCGTGATCCTTGGCCCTCGCGCCTCCGAGTCGGTGGCGCTGACTGGAATGCTCGACGAGATCGAATGCCGCTACATCCGCATCAACGCGCATGCCTCTGACGACGAAGCACAGGTGGTGGTCACCCACGATCGCGACGGTGCAGCCGCTGCGGCGGGCTACCTGCTCTCGCTCGGCCACCGCGACATCGCGGTGATTGCCGGTCCGGGCGACCGCCGTACCGCACGCGAGCGTACCCATGGTTTCCTTGATCGGCTGGCCCAGGTGGGGCTGACCCTGCCGGGTGAGCGTGTGCTGGAAGCAGGCGATACGTTCGAGTCGGGCGTGCATGCCGCCGAGCGCCTGCTGATGGGCGAAGGACGGCCCAGTGCGATCTTCGCCGGCAACGATGAAATGGCGGCTGGCGTGTACCAGGTGGCGTTGCGTGCGGGCATCGCGGTGCCGCAGCAGTTGTCGATCGTCAGCTACGACGACAGCCCGCTGGCGTCGCGGTTGTGGCCCCCGCTGACCTCGGTGCGCCGCCACGTCTCCGACATCGGCCGCATGGCCGCTGCGATGCTGGTGCAGACCGACGTGCCGGATGCGCCGGCTGCGGCCAGTGTGCATCCACAGCTGATGGTGCGCGGTTCCTGCCGGGCGGTGGACGGCTGACTGCCCTGCCCTCGCCTGCACCGCAGCAGCAGTGCAGGCAAGCATCAATGAAAACGGCGCACCGGAGTGCGCCGTTTTCATTGGCAGGTTGCGCGTGCTTACACGTCGCCGCCGTCGGCCCAGCCTTCGCCGCTGCCCTTCTGGAACACGCGGTCATCGTCCTGCACGTCACCCGCCGGCAGATGCGACTGATCGGCCAGCGCGGCGTAGATCGGGGTGAAGTCCGGTGACGTTGCCTGCATCAGCTGTTCGAAGCTGTCGATGACGAAGTAGGTCTTCTGGAAGGTGTCGATGCGGTACTTCGTGCGCATGATCCGCTGCAGGTCGAAACCGATGCGGTTGGGCGCGGCCGATTCCAGCGAGTACAGCGATTCGCCCTTCGACGACACGATGCCGGCGCCGTAGATGCGCAGGCCTTCGGACGTATCGATCAGGCCGAACTCCACCGTGTACCAGTACAGGCGGGTCAGGTTCTGCAGCGCGTCCGGACCGATCGCGTGGGCTTTGACGCCGCCACGGCCATACGCCTCCATGTAGTCGGCGAATACCGGATTCATCAGCAGCGGCACATGGCCGAACAGATCGTGGAACAGGTCCGGCTCGGCGATGTAGTCGATCTGTTCCGGGCGACGGATCCACCAGGTCACCGGAAAACGACGGTTGGCCAGGTGGTCGAAGAAATCCAGCTCCGGCAGCAGGCCTTCGACACCGACCAGGGTCCAGCCGGTGGCGGCGCCGAGCACTTCGTTGAGCTGGTCGAAACGCGGAATCATGTGCGCGCTCATGCCCATCTCGTCCTGCGCATCCAGGAATTCCTGGCAGGCGCGGCCGACCAGCAGCTCGCGCTGGCGCTGGTACAGCGTGCTCCAGGTGGCGTGGTCGTCGGCGCTGTAGGTGTCCCACGGCTGCTCGACGAGCGCGGTGGTATACACCGGCACGTAGCCCTTGTCGGTCTGCTGGTGTTCGACGCGGCGGGGCTGGGCGAGGTCCATGGGGCACTCCGGGATGAGATACCCACGATGCTAGGGCAGGGCGCGCGCAACAGGGTTGCAAAAGTTGCGTCGATTGGCCTTGTTGGCGCAATATCCTTGCGTACTCACCATGTTGCGGGGCAACAATGGCCGGAGAAGTCCAGTTCGATCGCACGGATATACGTCTGCTGGCTGAAATCCAGCGGGATGGGCGCGCCACCAACGCCGAGCTGGCAACGCGGGTGAATCTCTCGCCCTCGGCCTGCCTGCGGCGCCTGCAGCGGCTGGAAAGCGAGGGCGTCATCGTCGGCTATGGCGCGCGGCTGGAACCACGGCAGCTGCGCCTGGGCCTGCAGGCCTTCGTGCGCGTGCAGCTGGAAAAGCACGACCAGGCCGCGATCGGGCACTTCGTCGACAGCGTGCAGGCCTGGGATGAAGTGGTGGCCTGCCATGCGCTGACCGGCGACATGGACTACCTGCTGCACGTCTACGTGCGCGACCTGGAGCACTTCTCGCGCTTCCTGCTGGACCGCCTGCTCAATGCCGGTGGCGTGGCCGATGCCAACTCCAGCTTCGTGCTGCGCACGGTGAAGGGCTTCCAGGCACTGCCGCTCTCGCAGCTGGAGCCCTGAGCGACCATCGGGCGAACCCGGTGGCCAGGCATCACGCCGTCAGCATTTGTCCTTGCGGCCCATCAGCTTGCCCAGGCGCGAGGCTTCCTCGCACTTCGGCGCGGCCACCGGCGCCGGTGCCGCCGCGGCGGCGCGTGCGCGCTGCAGCTGCTGGATCTTGGCGCGGATCTGCGGCATCGCCGCCATTGCGGCCTTTTCGCCTTCCAGGATGGCGGTGCCGCGCTGGCTGAAATCGGCAGCGCCGATGTCCAGCACCTTCGGGCGGATGACGATGTCGGCGCGCGCCAGTTCCTGCTCGCCCAGGCGTTGGCCCATGATCGAGATGGACTGGTTGACGATGCCCAGCATATCGGTCGGCGCTTTGCCGCTTGCCTTGCTGGAGATGTCCACGGCGATCACGAAGTCGGCGCCGAGCTGGCGCGCGGCATCCACCGGCACCGGGCTGACCACGCCGCCGTCGATGTAGTTGCGACCGCCGATCTTCACTGGCTCGAACACGCCGGGAATGCTGCTCGACGCGCGCACGGCCTGGCCGACATTGCCGCGCACGAAGATCGCGCGTTCGCCGGTTTCCAGCTGGGTGGCGACCGCGGCGAACGGTTTCTTCAGGCGCTCGGCAGGACGGTTGGCGACCTGCTCGTTGACGTAGTCCTGCAGCTTCTGGCCCTGCACCAGGCCGCCGGAGAACAGGCGCACGTCGCGGATGCTGGCTTCGTCCAGCGCGACCGCCTTGCTCTGCATCTGGAACGCGTCCATGCCGCTGGCATACAGCGCGCCAACGACGCTGCCGGCGCTGGTGCCGGACACCACGGCCGGCTCGAAGCCGTTGGCCTCCAGCATCTTGATCACGCCGATGTGGGCGAAGCCCTTGGCTGCGCCACCGCCGAGGGCGATACCGATCTTCACCGGCTTGGCCTGCGGCACCACGGTCGGCGCCGGCGGCGGCGTGGGGCGGACCGGGTCGCCACCGCAGCCGGCCAGCAGGCCGATCAGGGCGACGGACAGCAGCATGCGGGGGCGGAACAGGCTCATCGGCAGTGCGCTCGCGGCGCCGGATTCAGGAAAGGGCGCCAGCATACCGAAGCCGTGGTGGGCCGGGCAGGGTGGGGAGTCTCGCCCATTCAGGAAAGGGGGCCGGTAGGTGCCGACCTTGGTCGGCACGCGCAGATTCCAGTGCCGACCAAGGTCGGCACCCACCGAGATCCTGTGGTCAGAACCGGTTGTCGCCGTCCAGCATCCGGCCCAGGCCGCCCAGCACCGAACCCTCGCCGCGGTTCTGGCCACCGCCCTGCGGTGCGGCCATCCACATGCGGCCGGCCAGGCGCGAGAACGGCAGCGACTGCAGCCAGACCTTTCCGGGACCGGTCAGCGTGGCCAGGAACACGCCTTCGCCACCGAACAGCATGCTCTTGATGCCGGCCACCCGGCGCACGTCCATGTCCACGGTCGGGTGGTAGGCCACCACGCAGCCGGTATCCACATCCAGCCGCTCGCCGGCCGCCAGCTCGCGCTCGACCACGCAGCCACCGGCGTGGATGAACACCCAGCCGTCGCCCTCCAGCTTCTGCATGATGAAACCTTCGCCGCCGAACAGGCCGGTCATGATCTTGCGCTGGAACTGCACGCCGATCTGCACACCGCGCGCGCCGGCCAGGAAGCTGTCCTTCTGGCAGATCAGGCGGCCGCCATGCTGGTCCAGCTTCATTGCCAGCACGGTGCCGGGGTAGGGCGCGGCGAAGGCGACCTTGCCCTTGCCGTGGCCGCCCTGGGTGTAGACGGTGGCGAACAGGCTCTCGCCGGTCAGCACGCGCTTGCCGGCGGCCATCACCTTGCCCATCAAACCGCCGCCCTGGTCGCCGGTGGCGGCACCGAACACCGTGTCCATCTGCACCGTTGCGTCCTTGAACATCAGTGCGCCGGCTTCGGCAATGGCGCTCTCGCCGGGATCAAGCTCGATTTCGACGAACTGCATTTCATGGCCGACGATGCGGAATTCGATGTCGTCGGCACGGCCGCTGGCGGCGGCGGGAACTGGCGGTGGGGTGTTGGGCATGCCCGGAGCCGCGGACTGCAGTTCGGGCACCTCGGCAATCGAGGTCCACCCGCTCATGCCCTGGCACCAGGCCAGGGCGCGCGGGTTGGCCTGCGCATAACGGCGCGCGGCCTCGTCATCAAGCGGGCCGATACGCTCGGCCTGGGCGGAGGCATGGAAGTACCACTGGGTCATTGCGGCGGCTCCGCGAGGCTGGAAAACACCGAGTCTAGCGAGCGCCCCGGCCGCCGGGCGACGCGGCCATGAACGGCAGGCATTTGCGGGGCAGGTGCTGTATTGCAACAATTATCTGGTAGCGCCGTTTTACCACCCCTCCAAACACAGCCTACCGCCATGTCTCCGACCCGCACTTCCCGTGGCCGCCTTCCGGTCGCGCGCCCCCTCGTTGCCGCTCTTTCCGCCCTGTTGCCGCTGGTAGCAGCCGCCCAGGAAACCCCCGCCGCCAAGGATCCGGTTGCCCTCGACGCCCTGCAGGTGACCGCGCAGCGCCGTGTCGAGAACGCCAAGGACGTGCCGGTTGCGATCAGCGCGATCCAGGGCGAGAAGCTCGACGTGCTGGGTTCGGCGGGCGACGACATCCGCTTCCTGGCCGCGCGCGTGCCCAGCCTCAACATCGAGTCGTCCTACGGCCGTGCCTTCCCGCGCTTCTACATCCGCGGCCTCGGCAACACCGACTTCGACCTCAACGCGTCGCAGCCGGTGTCGCTGGTGTACGACGACGTGGTGCAGGAAAGCCCGCTGCTGAAGGGCTTCCCGCTGTTCGACCTGGCCAATGTGGAAGTGCTGCGCGGTCCGCAGGGCACGCTGTTCGGCCGCAACACGCCGGCCGGCGTGGTCAAGTTCGATTCGGCGCGCCCGTCGCAGGATGCCGACGGCTACGTGCGCGTGGGCTATGGCAGCTACAACAGCTGGAACGTGCAAGGCGCCTATGGCGGCCCACTGACCGATCGCTGGTCGGCGCGCGTGTCGGCCATCTACCAGCGCCGTGACGACTGGGTCGACAACACCCGTGCCGGTGCGCCCAACAGCGGCTTCGAAGGCTATGACGAAGCTGCCGGCCGCGTGCAGTTCCTGTACGAAGGCGACGACTTCGAAGCACTGTTCAACCTGCACAAGCGCAAGCTCAACGGCACCGCTCGCCTGTTCCGCGCCAACATCATCGAAAAGGGCGGCAATTCACTGGTCGAGAACTTCGACCGCGACAAGGTCGCCAACGACGGCGTCAACTTCTCCGACCTGAAGACCTGGGGCGGCAGCGCACGCCTGCAGTGGAACCTCGGCTCGGTGACCCTGCATTCGATCACCGGCTACGAGACCGCCGAATCGCTCAACCGCGGCGACATCGACGGTGGCTACGGCGCGGCGTTCCTGGGTGCGGGCAACTCCGGCCCAGGCCTCATCCCGTTCTCGTCCGAGTCGGCCGACGGCCTGCCGCAGCACCGCCAGTGGACCCAGGAATTCCGCGTTGAATCCAACGAATGGGGTCGCTTCGACTGGCAGGCCGGCGTTTTCTACTTCGATGAAGACGTGACCATCAACAACTTCAACTACGACTCGCTGACCCCGGGCAACCCGCAGACCGGCCACGTGGTGCAGAACCAGCGCAACAAGGCGTGGGCGGTGTTCGCCTCGGGTGACTTCGATGTCACCGACCGCTTCAAGCTGCGTGCCGGCGTGCGCTATACGCAGGACAAGAAGGACTTCAGCGCCAGCGTGCTGCAGGCCGTGCCGTTCGGTACCCCGGTCAGTGGCCCGTATCTGGCCAACACCGACGTCAACGACGTCAGCTGGGATGTCAGCGGCGTGTACAAGCTGACCGACAACGTGAATGCCTACGCCCGCGTGGCCAAGGGCTTCCGTGCGCCGTCGATCCAGGGCCGCCTGGCCTTCGCGCCGGGCCTGTCTCAGGCCGATTCGGAGAAGGTGATCTCGTACGAAGCCGGCATCAAGGCCGACCTGTTCGAGCGTCGTGCGCGCCTGGGCTTGAGCGTGTTCCGCTACAACGTCGATGGCCAGCAGCTGATCGCGGTGGGCGGCACCAACAACACCGCCACCCTGCTCAACGCCGACAAGACCATCGGCCAGGGCGTGGAGCTGGACCTGGAAGCCTACTTGGCTGACAACGTCCTGTTGACCTTCGGCAGCAGCTACAACGACACCGAGATCAAGGACAAGGATCTGGCGGTGGCGATCTGCGGCGGTGGCTGCACCATCAACGATCCGACCACCGTCATCAACGGTGGCACCTATGCGCTGGTCAACGGCAACCCGCTGCCGCAGGCGCCGAAGTGGATCCACAACGCGACCCTGCGCGTCGGCTTCCCGCTCAGCGATGGCAGCGAGCTGTATGCCTACACCGACTGGGCCTACCGCAGCGCGGTGAACTTCTTCATCTACGAGTCGCCGGAGTTCCGCGGCCGTAGTTCACTGGAAGGTGGCCTGCGCCTGGGTTACAACTGGGATTACGGCCAGTACGATGTGGCGGTGTTCGGCCGCAACCTGACCAACCAGACCCGTGTGGTCGGCGCGATCGACTTCAACAACCTGACCGGCTTCCTCAACGAGCCGCGTACCTGGGGCGTGGAGTTCACCGCGAAGTTCTGATGCGGTCGATCGTGATGCAATGAAGAAGGGCCGGCGCAATGCCGGCCCTTCTGCTGTATGGGGTCAGAGCCCTTTCCTGCGGAAAGGGATCCGACCCCGGATCGCCGCTTACAGCGCGCTCTGCGGGCGCACCTTCAGCACCGCATTCTCGGTAGCGCAGTCGCGGCTGGAGTGCAGGCCGGCCTTGCGCGCGGCAGCGATCTCCTTGCGTGCGGCCAGCAGATCCTTGTTGAACGCGGCGTTGTCGTGCAGGCGGGCCACGGCGGCGGCGCCCATGAAACGGCCTTCGAGGATGTCGCTCTGCCAGTGCACGTTGCACACCAGGCGGCTCTCGCCGTAGTTGCGGCCACGCGCCTGGATGGCATCGGCGCGGTCCGGTGCGATCTCCGACAGGATCAGTGCCCAAGCCCAGCCGATCGAGGTGTGGCCGGACGGGTAGGAGCCGTTCTTGCGCAGGCCTTCCTCGTCTTTCGGCGAGCAGGTCGGCTCACCGTTGACCATGAACGGGCGCGGGCGCTGGTAGTGGTTCTTGGCCGCCTTGGTGGCGGCGCTGGCGTCGATCCGGCTGCGCTCGAGCAGGCGGTACAGCGCCGGGGTCTTCACTGCATCGACGTCGATGTCGGCGGCGCAGGAGAAGTGGTTGGCGCCTTCGGGGAAGCCGAGTTCGGCATCGACGCCGGCCTGGGCGAAGCGCGGGCTGCCACGCAGCGCGCGGGCTTCACGGCTGACCTGTTCGTCCAGCGCGAGGGCGGCCGAACCGGCCACCGGCGGGGCCGGCACCAGGTCGAGGCTGGCCGGAACCGCACTCTTGTCCAGATAGCCCACCGCCTTGGTGGTGATGTTGGCTTCGACGGCGGTCGGCTTGGCGGCGGTGGCGGCACAACCAGCCAGAGCCACGGCAACGGCGAGGCCGAGCAGGGGGCGGGCGGGGTGGGAAATCAGCGACATGGACGGGCTCCGGAGGAAAAACATCGCGTCATGATCGCAGCCCGTATGCGACACCGCAGTGGCCATCGGTCATACGGCCAGACCCGGCATGGTCATCGCAGCAGTATGAAAAACGTCATCGAGTGTCGTCAGTCTCCTGAATCCGGGCGCAGCGCACGGACTTTCACGCGGCCGCGCCGTGAGCATCGGCACAACGGTGATCGAGACGCCGTCCAGTTCCAGCCGGGTCGGGGGGATCCGCTGACAGAGGGAGAGAAGCGATGCGCAGCACCGCAACAGGAAGTACCGTCCTGGCCCTGCTCCTCGGGCTGGCAACCGCCCAAGCGCAAGCCGCCGACGTGGTCGGCGTGGCCTTCGTGCATGGCACCGGCGCGCAGACCAATGCCACCCAGGACTACTGGCAGCCGGCGATCATCGACACCGTGCGCCAGGGCCTGCCGAACAGCAGCAACTATGTGGTCATCAACTGCGACTTCACCCAGTACATGTGGAAGCCGGAAGCCGCCGGCTGCCTGGCCAACCAGCTGACCGGCTTCATCGACAGCCGCGGCATCACCCAGCTGGTGGTGATCACCCACTCCAATGGCGGCAACGTGATGCGCTGGATCCTGTCCAATCCGACCTACGACAGCCGCTATCCGAAGATCATCCGCACGGTGCGCAAGGTCAACGCGCTGGCGCCGTCTTCTGCCGGCACACCGCTGGCCGATGCGGTGCTCAACGGCAATACCTTCGAAACCTCGCTGGGCTGGTTGCTGGGTTACAAGAACGACGCGGTGCGCCAGCAACAGGTGGCAAGCATGGCCACCTACAACGCGCAGAACCTCTACGGCACCGCCGGTCGCCCTGCGTTGCCCAAGCCGTTCCGTGCGGTGGTCGGCAGCGACGTGGAGTCGGCCGTGTGGGACAGCAACAGCTACTGCGGTGGCTATGCCGCCAACGTCGGCCTGGAATTCACCCAGAACTGGTTGTCGTCCTGCTCCGATGGCTTCCTGGAGTGCAGCAGCCAGAAGGCTGCCGGCACCACCTGGTTCACCGACAAGGCGCGTACCCAGGGTGCAGAACCGCTCAGCCATAACCAGAGCCGCCGCGAGTGCTTTGGCCTCGGCACCCTTCTGCGCAACGACCTGACCCAGTGAGGGAAACGACCATGACGATCCATTCCACCTTGCTGGCCAGCGCCGTGCTGGCAGTGCTGTCCCTGTCCACAGCGCAGGCCGCACAGCCGCTGCAGGCCGTCCGCGCAGGCGATCAGGTGCCCGCCGCCCTGGTGGCCGCGCCGCTGCCCACCGATGAAAGCGAACACGCTCCGCTGGCCTTTGCCTGGGCCTTGGACCCGACGCAACCGCTGCAGCCGACCACGCCGTATGCCTCGGTCAGTCGCAGCTACTGGCAGCAGGTCGATGGCATGCAGTTGCAACGCGGCCTGGACCTGCCGCTGACGGCGCCGGATGCGGTGATCCAGCTGAGCCCGGCCGACGGTGCCCGCGCACTGCCGGCCAACTCCCTGCAGGTACGTGATCCGGCGGGACGCAGCAGCGTGGCGCGCAGTGTCGATGCGCGCGCGCTGCAGGATGCCGGCATGCCGGTGAGCGATGGCAGCAGCATGCTGCGTACCGGCGCGACCAGTGCAGTCGGTGCGTATACGCTGCAGAGCGCGCAGGCGCAGGGTCGCTATGTGGTGCAGGTACTGGAACCGAACAGCCCGCTGCGGCTGGAGGTGCAGGCCAACCAGGCGCAGGTGCTGGCCGGCGGCAGCGTGCAGCTGCAGGTACGCCTGCTGGAAGACGGTACCTCCGCCGCAGCGTTGGCGTCGCGTCGCGGCAGCCTGGGCGGTGAAGCGTTGCTGGTCGCACCGGATGGCCGCAGCTGGCCGCAACGGCTGCTGCGCACCACCGATGGTGCGCTGCGCGCGCAGGTAAGGATCCCGGCCGATGTCGGAACCGTTCAGGGGCTGTGGGAACTGCAGGTGTTCGCGCAGGCCGACGGTGTGCTGCGCGATGGCAAGGTCGCCTTCGCGGTGGCACGGCCGACTGCCCGCTTCAGTGGACAGGCCGCACCGGACCCGGACACCCGCCGGGTGGCACTGCCCCTGCAGGTGGCTGCGGCCGGTCGCTACGAAGCGCGCGGCACGCTGTACGCCACTGCCCGCGATGGCCAATTGAAGCCGGTTGCACAGGCGCACGCGGCGGCGTGGTTCGATGGCCCGGGCGCAGGCCAGCTGGTGCTGCCGTTCGACCAGGCTGCGTTGCCGGCTGGCTTCGGCGCACCGTACGAGCTGCGCGACCTGCAACTGCAGGACCAGAGCCGGATGGCACCGATTGAATCGCGCGCACTGGCGTTGCGGTTCTGAGGTTGCGTGCAGCGGGCCGGGTTCCGGCCCGCTGCAATGCTCCTAGTAGAGCCGAGCCATGCTCGGCTGCTTCTGCTCGCGGCGAACGGCAGTCGAGCATGGCTCGACGCTACAGACGGCTGCGGAAAGCGATGCGTCTGTCTACCCCGCGTAGGCGGTCAGCCGGCCTTCCTGCTCGACCACCGTGATCGCGCCGCCGAAGACCGCCGACAGCGGCTCGTTGCGCAGCAGCTCGGCGCGGGTGCCGTCGGCCAGTACGCGGCCGTCGCGCAGCAGCACCACCCGCTCGATCTCGGGAATGATCTCTTCGATGTGGTGGGTCACCAGCACCAGGGTGATGCCCTGCTGGGCCAGCACTCGCATGGTCGCCACCAGCTGCTCGCGGGCGACCAGGTCCAGGCCGGTGGAGGGCTCGTCCAGCAGCAGCGCCTGTGGCCGGTTGACCAGCGCCCGTGCGATCAGCACGCGGCGGGTTTCGCCGGCGGACAGCTCGGCATACGCGCGCCCGCGCAGGGACAGGGCGCCGGTCATCGCCAGTGTCTCGCCAACTCGTTCTTGCATGTCGGCGGTCACTTCGCGGAAGGCCGGCACCACGTAGCTGGCGAAGAAGCCGGACAGCACCGCCTGCTCCACCGTCAGCCCGGGCATGTCGGCCAGGTTGCTGCTGAGGTCGCCAGTGACGATGCCCAGCTGTGAGCGCAGCCGGTCGACCTGCCAGCGGTTCTGCCCCAGCACCTTCACCGCCACCGTGCCGTCGGCCTGCGCCAGCGGGTACAGCTCGCGGGTGATCAGCTTGATGAAGGTCGACTTGCCGCAGCCGTTGGGGCCGAGCAGGGCGGTGTGCTGGCCCTGCGCGATGCGCAGGCTGAGTCCGTGCAGCACCTTCACCTGGCCGCGCACCACGGTGGCGCGGTCCAGTTCGATCAACGGCGGCAGTTCCCCGGCGGACGGGGCAACGGTAACGGCGCAGGCGCGCGGATCAAGGCTCGACAACTCAGGTCCCCAACTGTGAACGGTGCCTCGGATGGCGATGCGAAGCACCGCCGCAGGGATGCAGTTTGCAACGCAAGCGCCCATGATGTCTGCCATCCCCGCGTCGATCCGGAGAGCCGTCATGCCTGATGTCCTGATGTCCCTGTTGACCGGTGGTGTGCTCGGCCTGGGCTGGTGGGCCATGCTGGTCGTGCTGCTGGTCTTCACCCAGATCACCATCTTCTCGGTGACCCTGTACCTGCATCGCAGCCAGGCGCACCGGGGCGTGGACTTCCATCCGGTGGTCGCGCACTTCTTCCGCTTCTGGACCTGGCTGACCACCTCGATGATCACCAAGGAGTGGGTGGCGATCCATCGCAAGCACCACGCCAAGGTGGAGACCGAGGACGACCCGCACAGCCCGGTCACCCGCGGCATCGGCAAGGTGTTCTGGCACGGCGTGGAGCTGTACCGGGAAGCGCGCGGCCAGCGCGCGGACATCGAGCAGTACGGCCGCGGCACTCCGGATGATGCGATCGAGCGCCGCCTGTATACCCCGCATGCCACGCTGGGGCCGGTGCTGCTGTTCGCGATCAATACCGTGTTGTTCGGCCTGCCCGGCGTGGCCCTGTGGGCGATCCAGATGGCGTGGATCCCGTTCTGGGCGGCCGGCGTGGTCAACGGCCTGGGCCACTGGTGGGGCTACCGCAACTACGAATCGGCCGATACCTCCACCAACCTTACGCCGTGGGGCGTCTGGATTGGTGGCGAGGAGCTGCACAACAATCACCATGCCTTCCCCAGCTCGGCGCGCTTCGCGATGCGGCGCTGGGAATTCGACATCGGCTGGGGCGCGATCCGCGTGCTGCAGGCGCTGCGCCTTGCCAAGGTGCTGCGGGTGGCGCCGGCCATGGACGTGCGCCCGAACATCGCCGTACCCGATGCCGAAACACTGAAGGCGCTGCTGTCGCACCGCTTCCAGGCGATGACCGACTACCAGCGCAACGTGTTCATGCCGGCCCTGCGCGAGGAAGCCGCACAGGCCGGGGCCAAGCTGCGCCGCCTGCTGCCGCGCCGGCTGCGCCGTGGCCTGGTCAACGATGGCCGCTGGCTGAAGCCGGATGGTCGCGCCCAGCTCAGTGAATGGGTGTCGCAACGGCCGCGGATCCGCACCCTGGTTGAATACCGCGGGCGCCTGGCCGCATTGCTGGAAGCCCGCGGCCACGATGCGGCCGAGCGCCTGCACCAGCTGCAGGCCTGGTGCCGCGAGGCCGAGGAAAGTGGCATTGCCGCGCTCCAGGCCTACGCCGCGCGCTTGAAGGGCTACAGCCTGGTGAGCGCGTGAGGGCAGGGTACGGGGTTCTGCTTGCGGTGCTGCTGCCGGGCGTGGCGCTGGCCCAGGTCACCGACACCACCAGCTATCTCCAGCGGATGGACAGCGATGGCGACGGCCAGGTGAGTGAATCCGAGTACGTGCAGTGGATGCTGTATGCCTTCGACCGCATGGACCGCAATGGCGATGGCGTGCTGAGCGCCGATGAGCTGCCAGGCGGCAAGGGCCGGGCGATCAGCCGCGAGCAGCAGCGGCAGGTGATCGTGCAGCGCTTCCACAAGCAGGATGCCAACGGTGATGGGTTCCTGGATGCACGGGAACTTTCGGCGCCGCCGCGCTGACCATGGATGACCGGATGGACGACGAACTCCTCGCCGAATGGCTCGATTTCTGCGCTGGGCGCAGCGAGCAGGAAGACTGGTATTTCTCCGGCCTGCTGCAGGGCGTGACCGACGGGGACACACTGGCGGCCGTGTTCGCCGCTTTCCCGCATGCCGACGAACTGCGGTCGCGCGCGCTGGACCTGCTCGCCGCCGGCCACTGGGGCGACCACCTGTACCTGCAACCGGCCATCGCCGGTAATGCACAGGCACGGGCGGCTGCCGCGCGCGCCTGGCTGGACGAGCTGGCGCGCGTGGCCGGCGCTGCTGGTGAACCCGGCCTGCAGGCCACGCTGCGCGAGGTGCCCGTGGTGGCTGCTCCGGCCGAGCGCCTGGAAGCGGCGTTACGCGGGTCGGGCCCGGCCGACTACCTGCACGATGTCATCTGCGATGCGGTGCATGAGGCGCGCACGCTGGACAGCCCACAGATGGCCGCGCTCGACGAGGCGCTGTATCACATCGCCTCCGATCTCTATCTGGGCTGGTACATCACCCAGCCCTTGGCCCCGATGGCGATCGACTTCGCCCCCTACCTGGCGTTCTGGAGGCTGGGCGGACGTGGCGCGCTGGTCGAGGGCGCCTTCCTGGTCGAAGCGAACGACCTGGAATCGTAGCCGGTGCCGGGCTTCGCACGGCCCGGCGTAGAATCAGCCCATGCCCGAACTACCCGAAGTAGAAACCACCCGCCGCGGCCTGGCGCCGCACCTGCAGGGCCGCCGCGTGCACGGCGTGATCCTTCGCCGCGCCGACCTGCGCTGGCCGATTCCGCCGGAAGTAGCCGAGCTGCTGCCAGGGCAGCGCATCGAGGACATCCGTCGGCGCGCCAAGTACCTGCTGCTGGATACCGCCATCGGCAGCGCGGTGCTGCACCTGGGCATGTCCGGCAGCCTGCGCGTGCTGCCTGGCGATACCCCGCTGCGTGCCCACGACCACGTCGACATCAGCCTGGACAACGGTCGCCTGCTGCGCTTCAACGACCCGCGCCGCTTCGGCAGCCTGCTCTGGCAGCCGGCAGGCGAGATCCACCCGCTGCTGCAGGGGCTGGGCCCGGAGCCGCTGGATGATGCCTTTGACGGCAGCTATCTGTTTGCCCGCAGCCGTGGACGCAGCGCGCCGGTGAAGACCTTCCTGATGGACCAGGCGGTGGTAGTGGGGGTGGGCAACATCTACGCCGCCGAGAGCCTGTTCAAGGCCGGCATCAGCCCGCTGCGCGAGGCCGGGAAGATCTCGCGCGAGCGCTACCAACGGCTGGCCGACGCGGTGAAGGAGATCCTGGGCTACGCCATTACCCGTGGCGGCACCACGCTGCGTGATTTCATCAGTCCCGATGGTGCGCCGGGCTACTTCGAGCAGGAACTGCTGGTGTACGGCCGCGACGGCCTGCCCTGCCCGAACTGTGGCCGCACGCTGAAGCACGCCACCATTGGCCAGCGCGCCAGCGTCTGGTGCAGCCACTGCCAGCGCTGAGGCGCGCGGCCAGCGGCAGCTGAACGGGCAGGGCGCGTCTCCGCTGCCCGTTAACGTTTGTCTGCCTATGATGGCCGACCTTCCCTCTGTGCCCGACGCGCCTGCATGCAACGACGCGACTTCATCCGCAATGCCTCCCTCGCCCTGGCTGCATTCGGCCTGCCGTCCCTGCCCGCGTGTGCGGCCAGCAAGAGCGGCCAGATGGGCCTGCGCCGCCTCGGCCAGCCGCAGCCGTTCGACTTCGCCACCCTGAAGGGCCAGGCGCGCGCGCTGGCACAGGCGCCCTACAAGAGCCACAAGCGGGTGTTGCCGGGCCGCCTGGAAGGCCTGGACTGGGACCAGTACCAGTCGATCGGCTACCGCCAGGACCACGCACTGTGGGCCGACCAGCCGGGCAAGTTCCAGGCCAAGTTCTTCCATCTGGGCCTGTATTTCCATTCGCCGGTGCGCATGTTCGACGTGGTCGACGGCAAGGCGCAGGAACTGGCCTATGACGGCGCAGCGTTCAACTACGGCAAGAGCGGCATCAAGGACGGCGAGCTGCCGGCCGACCTTGGCTTCGCCGGTTTCCGGCTGAACACCCGCAAGGACACCGACCGCGATTTTGCCGCCTTCCTCGGCGCCAGCTACTTCCGTGCGGTCGGCAAGGAAGGCCAGTACGGCCAGTCCGCGCGCGGCCTTGCGATCGACACCGGTATGGGCAAGCCGGAGGAATTTCCGGACTTCATCGCCTATTACCTGGAACAGCCGTCGGCTGATTCGGAGACGATCGTGGTCTACGGCCTGCTGGATTCGCCCAGCGTGGCCGGCGCCTATCGCTTCGCGATCACCAATGGCGACGTGCTGCTGATGGATATCGACAGCGCGCTGTACCCGCGCAAGGCGATCGAGCGGCTGGGCATCGCGCCGTGCACCAGCATGTACCAGGTGGGCGAGAACGATCGCCGCATGGCATGGGACTGGCGCCCGGAGATCCACGACACCGACGGCCTGTCACTGTGGACCGGCGCCGGTGAGTGGATCTGGCGGCCGCTGTTGAACCCGCGCAACCTGCGCTTCAACATGTTCGTGGACCGCAACCCGCGTGGTTTCGGCCTGCTGCAGCGCGACCGCAACTTCGACCACTACCAGGACGACGGCGTGTTCTACGAGAAGCGCCCCTGCCTGTGGGTGGAGCCGAAGGGCGAATGGGGCGAAGGCTCGGTGCAGCTGGTGGAGATTCCCACCGTGGACGAGACCTTCGACAACATCGTGGCGTTCTGGAACCCGAAGGAAAAACCGCAGCCGGGCCAGGAACTGCTGGTCGGGTATCGCCTGTACTGGGGTGCCGAGCCGCCCGCACGGCCGCCGCTGGCGCACTGCGTGGCCAGCCGCACCGGCCTGGGTGGCGTGGTCGGCAAGAAGCGCGAGTACTTCAGCTGGCGCTTCGCGGTGGACTTCGAAGGCGGCGAACTGGCCCGGCTGATCGACAAGGGCGAGGTCGAGGCAGTGGTGGAAGCCAGCCGCGGCCGGGTCGAGATCGTGTCGGCGCGCCCGCTGCGCGAGATCAACGGTTACCGCGCGATGTTCGACCTGGTCCCGCCGGAAGGCAGCACCGAGCAGATCGACATCCGCCTGTTCCTGCGCAGTGGTGGCAAGACGCTGACCGAGACCTGGCTGTACCAGTACACCCCGCCGCCGGCGGGTGCGCCGGAGCGCACGCTGTACTAAGAGGGGTGGTGGGTTGCAGGGCTTGCAGCCCTGCACCTGCTTACAAGCCAGATCAACGTCAAAAGCGGGCATCCCACGGATAGCTCGCTTTTGCCGTTGCTCTGGCTCCGGCCTCGGCAGGTGCAGGGCGCAGCCCTGCCGAACACCCTTTACAGCGGCAGCGGCGCCTGCGCCGGATCGATCCGGCCTTCGCCGCGTGTGATCTTCTTGAACTCCGCGCGGCTGACCGACACGTAGCGGTCGTTGCCGCCGATCTCCACCTGCGGGCCGTCCTGCACGGCGTGGCCATGCTCGTCCACGCGCACCGTCATCGTCGCCTTCTTGCCGCTGTGGCAGATGGTCTTGATCTCCTGCATTTCGTCGGCCCAGGCCAGCAGGTAC
>JAAIGE0100783788.1_pt1 | contig 109919 bp, 90 predicted proteins | sample 6487951 | NCBI WGS metagenome assembly JAAIGE01 (sample SAMN13974128, study PRJNA590717) | phyllosphere metagenome | biome: tomato field; feature: multiple bacterial spot infested tomato fields; material: tomato leaves; isolation source: leaves from tomato fields | host: Solanum lycopersicum ...
CCAGCAGGAGATGATCGCCCTGCCCCACCTGAACGTGGTGGAGATCCTCGACGAGGATGGGCTGCGCACGCTGGCCGGTGAAGGGTTGATCTGACCGCATCGCGGTTCATGAGGTTGCCGGCTCTGTGTTGCATCCACCCGGTAGTGCCGGCCGCTGGCCGGCTTCCCTGGGGAATCAGTAAGGCGTCAAAGCCAGGTCGCCAGCTGCTGCTTGAGCTGCTGCAGGGCGAGGGCACGGTGGCTGATGGCGTTTTTCAGGGCCGGCTCCATCTCCGCGGCAGTCAGGCCGTGGGTGGTATCCAGGAACACCGGGTTGTAGCCGAAACCATTCGTGCCACGCAGTTCGCGGATGATCTGCCCCTCCCAACGGCCTTCACAGATCAACGGCTGCGGGTCGGTGGCGTGACGCAGCAGCACGATCACCGCATAGAAGCGGGCGTCGCGCTGGCCATCGGGAATGTCCGCCATTGCCTCCAGCAGCTTGGCATTGTTGGCTGCGGCGTTGGTCGGGTGGCCGGCATAGCGCGCGCTGTACAGGCCCGGTGCACCGCCGAGGGCATCGACGATCAGGCCCGAATCATCGGCCAGCGCCGGCAGGCCGGTGGCTTCGCAGGCTGCGCGCGCCTTCAGCAGCGCGTTCTCGACGAAGGTCAGGCCGGTCTCTTCCACGTCGCCCAGGCCCAGCTCGGCGGCCGAGGTGATCTGCAGCGGCAGGTCGGCGAGGATCTCCCGCATCTCCACCAGTTTGCCGGCGTTGTGGCTGGCCAGTACCAGTTTCTTCATTGACGTGGCTCCAGCAGGTCCCAGGTGTTGCCATACAGGTCGCGGAACACCGCCACCGTTGCATAGGGTTCTTCGCGCGGCGCTTCCAGGAACTCGACACCAGCGGCCAGCATTGCCGCGTGGTCGCGGTGGAAGTCGTCGGTGTTGAGGAAGAAGGCGACGCGGCCACCGGTCTGGTTGCCGATGCGGCTGCGCTGTTCCTCATCGCTGGCGCGTGCCAGCAGCAGGGCGGCGGCGTTGCCGTCGGACGGACCGACCACCACCCAGCGCTTGTGGCCCTGGTCGATGTCTTCCAGCAGCGCGAAGCCGAGCTTGCCGGTGTACCAGGCAATGGCTTCGTCGTAGTCGGCCACCACCAGAGTGGTCAGGGCAAGACGCCGCTTCATGCCGACAGTGCCGCCTGCTGCGCGTCCAGCAGCTCGCGCACGCCCGTTTCGGCCAGGCCCAGCAGCGCATCCAGTTCATCGCGACGGAAGGCATGGCCTTCGGCGGTGCCCTGCAGTTCGATGAAGCCACCGCCGTCGTTCATCACCACGTTCATGTCGGTGTCGCAGTCGCTGTCTTCAGCGTAGTCCAGGTCCAGCACCGGGGTGCCGCGGTAGACGCCCACCGACACGGCGGCCACCGCGCCCAGGATCGGGTTGCGCTTGATGTCGCCGCGCTTCATCAGCACGTTCACCGCATCGACCAGGGCCACGTAGGCGCCGGTGATGGCGGCGGTGCGGGTGCCGCCATCGGCCTGCAGCACATCGCAATCCAGGGTGATGGTGCGTTCGCCCAGCGCGTTGCGGTCCACGCAGGCGCGCAGGCTGCGGCCGATCAGGCGCTGGATCTCCAGCGTGCGGCCGCCCTGCTTGCCACGGGCCGCTTCACGGTCACTGCGGGTGTGGGTGGCGCGCGGCAGCATGCCGTATTCGGCGGTGACCCAGCCTTCGCCCTTGCCACGCAGGAAGCCCGGCACGCGGTTCTCGACGCTGGCGGTGCACAGCACGCGGGTTTCACCGAAGCACACCAGCACCGAACCTTCGGCGTGGCGGGTGAAGCCGCGTTGGATGACGACCGGGCGGAGCTGGTCGGGCTGGCGGCCGCTGGGGCGGGAATCGGACATGGTGCGGGTTCCGTAATGGCGAGGGAGTACGCCGCCACGCCCGCGGCCTTCACGGGGCGGGCAAGGGGGCTCTGGTGAGGGCGCTAGGGTACCATTCCCCCTTTGCACGCACCGGACACAATCCATGATTCGAAGCATGACCGCCTACGCCGGCGGCGAGCGGGTCACCCCGTGGGGCACGCTGGGCTGCGAGCTGCGCTCGGTCAACCACCGCTTCCTGGAGGTCGGCACGCGCCTGCCCGATGAACTGCGGGCGCTGGAACCGCAGCTGCGCGAGCGCATTGCCGCACGCCTGAGCCGCGGCAAGCTGGATCTGGTGATGCGCCTGCGCGCGCCGGAAGCCGCCGCCAACCTGCAGGTGGACGAGGCCCTCCTGGGCCAGCTTGGTCGCCTGGCGCACCGCCTGACCTCCGATTTCCCCAACCTGCAGGTCAGCTTCACCGATCTGCTGCAGCTGCCGGGCGTGACCCGTGGCGAGGCCACCGATGCCGCCGCCCTGCAGGTCGAGGCGCTGGCGCTGCTGGACCAGGTGCTGGATGGCTTCGTCGAGGCCCGTGAGCGCGAAGGCGGCAAGTTGTCTGCGGCCATCAGCGAGCGTGTGGACGGCATCGAGCGCATCGCCACCGAAGTGCGCACGCTGATTCCGGCCATTCGCGACGGCCAGCGCGCCAAGCTGGCCGCACGCCTGGCCGACCTGCCGCACCCGGTTGACCCCGGCCGCGCCGAGCAGGAGCTGGTGCTTTGGCTGCAGAAGCTGGACGTGGATGAAGAGCTGGACCGTCTTGGCAGCCATATCGTCGAGATCCGCCGCGTGCTCAAGCAGCGCGAGCCGGTCGGCCGCCGCCTGGACTTCCTGCTGCAGGAGTTCAATCGCGAAGCCAATACGCTGGGGTCCAAGTCGGTGGACAGCCGTACGTCCAATGCGGCGGTGGAACTGAAGGTGCTGATCGACCAGATCCGCGAGCAGGTGCAGAACATCGAGTGATGTTGCATCCAGTGATTCAGCAGGGGCGCCTTAGGGCGCCCTTGTCGTTTCAGCGCATCAGCGCACGCTGACACCCGGTGTTCCCGCACTCAACCGCCCCACCACGGCCGCCTGGCCGAACCCCGCATCGCGGAAGCAGGCCAGCACCGCATCCACCGCTTCTGGGGCACAGGACACCAGCAGGCCGCCGCTGGTCTGCGGGTCGGTCAGCAGCGGCTGCCAACGGGCGAGCAAGCCCTCGGCGAAGTGCACCTCGGCGCCATACGAGGCCCAGTTGCGGTTGGAGGCGCCGGTTACGCAGCCACGCTGCAGCAGGTCCAGGGTCTGCGGCAGCAGCGGCACCCGTGCACTGTCCACCTCGGCAGCGACACCACTGGCGCGGCACACTTCCAGCAGGTGGCCGAGCAGGCCGAAACCGGTGACGTCGGTCATGGCATGCACGCCGTCCAGCGCGGCAAGGGGCACGCCCACGCTGTTCAGGCGGGTGGTCGACTCGATCATCTGCTGGTAGCCGTCGGCGTCCAGGATTTCCTTCTTCAGGGCTGACGAGTACACGCCCACGCCCAACGGCTTGCCCAGCACCAGCACATCGCCGGGGCGGGCATCGGCATTGCGCTTGAGTCGTTGCGGGTCGAGCACGCCGATCGCGGCCAGGCCATAGATGGGTTCAACCGAATCGATGCTGTGGCCACCAGCGACCACGATGCCGGCGTCGGCGCAGGCGCGTTCGCCGCCCTGCAGGATGCCGCGGATGGTGTCCTGCGGCAGGGTATTGATCGGCATGCCGACGATGGCCAGCGCGAACAGCGGCCGCGCGCCCATTGCGTACAGATCCGACAATGCGTTGGTGGCAGCGATGCGACCGAAGTCGAACGGGTCGTCGACGATCGGCATGAAGAAGTCGGTGGTGGCGACGATCGCCTGATGGTCATCCAGGCGGTACACCGCGGCATCATCGCTGGTCTCGCGGCCGACCAGCAGTTCGGCCGGTGCGGGAAGTGCGGGAACCCCGCGCAACAGTTCAGTCAGCACGCCTGGCGCGATCTTGCAGCCGCAGCCACCGCCATGCGCGAGAGACGTCAGTCGTTGCGGGGCATCGGCCGTTGAAGGAGCGGGGGACTGCACGTGCGTGGCCATGCCGACATCTCCTGCGGAAACACGAATGGCGGAAGGCAGCAGGAGTCGAACCTACCAGGGAGCGATCGACGCCCCCTACTGGGTTTGAAGCCCAGCCGCATGCCCGGATGCGCATGCCTTCCGAAAGTACGGCAATGCCGGTGGGCTCAGTCGCGGGCTGCATTCCACTGCAGGTCGCCGCGCGGCCGATGCTGGTCACCGACGCGTCGAGTGTAGCCAACGCGATTGAAGAACTCCAAGATCTGGATGCTGCGCTTGCGGCCGAGGCCGATGGCATCGCGGAACGCCGCCGCATCCACCGTGCCGATGGCCTGTGACAGCTGCGCGACGATCGCGGCCAGCTCGGCGATGCGGGCCGGTGCATAGAACAGGTCGGGCACCACCTGGAACAGTTCACCACGCGCGGCAGCGCGGCGCAGGACCGCGCGGACCTCATCCTCGGGCAGGCCGATGTCGGCCGCCAGGGTACGTACCCACGGCGGATCGAAACCGCCCGCGTGCAGTTGCGGCAGCACGCGTTCGAGCAGCAGGCGTTCGCGTTCCGGCGGTGCGTGATCGTGGCCGGGCAAGCGCCACCATGCACCCGCGCGCTGCACGCTGCCATCGTCGAGCAGGTCCTGCAGCAGGGCGTTCCACAGGCTGGTTGCCAGCGCAGGCAGGGTGCTGCGCTGCAGGCGTCCACTGTCGACGCCGGGTTCGTCGGGGCGGCGCTCATGCCAGCCGCGCAGCGAGGTGAGCACCTGTTCGCGCAGCGCCTGCCAGTGCGGGGCAAGAATGATCACCGTGTCTTCGCGGGTAGTGATGCGGCGCGCGTCGTCGGGCAGGTCGATCCGGTCGGCGGCACGCCGGCAGTAGCGCTGCAGGGCGCCGAGGGGAATGCCGGCGGGTGCCTGCTGCAGCAGCGGGCCAACTCCAGCGGCGGCCGCCAGTTGCTCCAGCGCACCCAGCCACGCGAGCCGCGCCGGGCTGCGCCGACGCCGCTGCGGGGGATCTGGATCGAGCACGACACCACCGCCCAGGGTACGGGTCGCGGCCGAATCGCGGGCAATGAAGCGGTCGCCGCACATCGCGCAGACTGGTGCGTCGAACACCAGCTGTACCAACTGACCATTGCCGTGGTCATGGTCCTCCAGCAGCACCACGTGGGCCTGCCGGTGCATCGTGCCCCAGTGGATATGCAGTGGCGCCCAGTCGCGCAGAGGGACTTCCCGCGCGGAAAGCCGCAGGCGCACATCGACACGGGTGGTGGCCAGCAGCGCGCGCGGGTCGGCGATCCAGTCGCCGCGCGTGATGTCGTCGCGGGCGATGGCTGCGAGGTTCAGCGCGCAGCGCTGCCCAGCCACTGCCTGTTCGCTGGCCTGGTTCTGCGCGTGGATGCTGCGCACGCGAACTTCAGTGGCGGCCGGCATCAGCTGCAGATGTTCGCCAACAGTAGCCACGCCGCCATGTACTGCGCCGGTCACCAGCGTGCCGTGGCCGGCCAGCGAGAACACGCGATCCACCGGCATGCGGAACAGTTCGCTGCGCAGCCCGGCCTGGCGCATGCTGGCACCATCCGCGGCCCATGCGTGCAGTCGGGTACGCAGCGCGCTGACGCCTGCGTCTTCAGGTGACGTGCTGTTGCAGGCGAACATGGGAGCGTCCTGCAGCGGCGTGCCGGCCAGCAATGCAGCGATCTCGATTTCGACCTGAGCGAGGCGTGCGGCATCCACGCGGTCGATCTTGGTCAGCGCCACCGCGCCACGGTCTACGCCCAACAGCTGCAGGATCGCCAGATGTTCGCGGGTCTGCGGCATCACACCGTCGTCGGCGGCAATTACCAGCAACGCGACGTCGATGCCGGTGGCGCCGGCCACCATGGTGTGTACGAAGCGCTCGTGGCCGGGCACATCGACGAAGCCAAGCGTGGCTGCTGGTCCTTCTCCGGCGGCGGCTTCAACTGGCACATAGGCGTAGCCCAGCTCAATCGATATGCCGCGCGTGCGCTCTTCCTGCAGGCGGTCGGTCTCGATGCCGGTCAGCGCCCGCACCAGGCTGGTCTTGCCATGGTCGATATGCCCGGCGGTGCCGACGATCATGCCTGCAGCGTGCTCCATTGCGCGAGGAAGGCGGCTTCGTCAGCAGGCTCGAGACAGCGCAGGTCCAGCCACAATGCGTCATCTGCGATGCGGCCCAGTACCGGCTGTGGCAGCTGGCGCAGGCGCTTGGCCAGGCGATCCAGTCCGCCACGGCGTGTACTGGTGACGCGCAGTCCGGCACTGGCCAGCTGTGCCTGCGGTTGCGCACCGCTGCCGATCTGGCTGTGCATCGCCGCGCGTTCAAGGCTGTGCTCCGAGGCCAGCCCGTCGCGCATCGGTTGCAGCAGGCGCTGTGCCTGCGCATCGATGTCGTCCTGCGTGCGCGACAGGGTGCGCAGGGTCGGCAGCCTGTGCGCCAGCAGCTCCGGCTCGCGGTACAGGGCCAGTACCGCTTCCAGCGCGGCCAGCCCCATCTTGTCCATGCGCAGCGCGCGCTTCAGTGGGTTGCGGTTGATCCGTGCGATCAGATCGGCGCGGCCGGCGATGATGCCGGCCTGCGGTCCGCCCAGCAGCTTGTCGCCGCTGAACGAAACCAGGTCGGCGCCGGCCGCCAGCGTTTCCTGCACGGTCGGCTCGTGCGGCAGGCCGAACAGGGCCAGATCACACAGGCTGCCGCTGCCCAGGTCCACCACCAGCGGCAGGCCATGCTCGTGCGCGATCGCCGCCATCTTCGCGGTCTCGACCTTGGCGGTGAAGCCGGTGATCGCGTAGTTGCTGGCGTGAACCTCCATCAGCAGCGCAGTGCGCGCGCCGATGGCGTTGGCGAAGTCGGCCGGATGAGTGCGGTTGGTGGTACCCACTTCCAGCAACCGCGCGCCGGCGCTGCGCATCACATCGGGAATGCGGAAGGCACCGCCGATCTCCACCAGTTCGCCGCGCGACACCACCACGTCGCGCCGGTTGGCCAGGCTGTTGAGCAGCAGCAGGACCGCTGCCGCATTGTTGTTGACCACGGTTGCGGCTTCGGCGCCGGTCAATTCGCAGACAAGCGCCTGCACCCGTGCATCGCGGTCGCCGCGGCGGCCCCGGCTGATGTCGAATTCCAGATCGACCGGTGCGGTCATCGCACGCGCCACCGCCTGTACCGCAGTCTCGGGCAGCAGGGCGCGGCCCAGATTGGTGTGCAGCACGGTGCCGGTCAGGTTGTACATCGGCTGCAGGTCCAAGCGTGCATCGCCGGCGAGCGCTGCGTTGAGTGCGGCGACCAGCGCCGGGCCGTCAATGGCCTGCTGAAGGGCCTCGACCGAGAGCTGTGCGGCACCGATGCGCTCACGCAGCGCCTGCAGATGCACGCGCAGCAGCTGGGTGATGCGACTGCGCCCGTGGCCTTCAATCAGATCGGACAACGCCGGCAGTCGCAGCAGCCGATCCAGCGAGGGCAGGGCAGCGGCTGATGCTGGAGCAGGAGGCGTGCGTGGCATCGGTCAGTCGCCGTCGGCCTGCCACAGCAGCGGGTTCTGGCTGGCACGCGCGTAGCCTTCCTCGCCCAGCAGCAGGTCCAGTGCGAGGGTGCCCAGATCGTCGGCCACCGGCTCCAGCATCGGGTCTTTTTCCAGGTACAGGATCTTGCGGTAGCTGTGGCAGTGGTCGCAGGTCTCGGCACGCACCGCACTCTCGCGCACGGCGTGGCCGGCATCGCCATCCACATCGGCCAAGGCACGGTAGGCGATGTCCTTGCCGGCGGTGCCGCATTGACTGCACTGCACGCGCACGTAATGCCACTGGCAGGCGCACAACGCGCACGACAGGTAGCGATAGGACGCATAGGGTGGGCGTGCCTGCACCACACTCACCACCGGCAGGGTGCCGCACAGCGGGCACAGCCCGGGTGCATCGGCCAGCGGCTTCAGATCGGCCGGGCGGAAGCTCTGGGCCAATACCGCCCAGTACACCTGCAGCGCCGTCATCACCAGCAGCGCAGCCACCGCATCCAGCGACGGTGCATCGTCCCGCTCCAGCACTGCGTGAGCCTGCGCATCCAGCCACGCGTCATCGGCAGCGGCAACGCGTTGCAGTTCCTGGCGGGTTTCCGCCGGCAGACCGGCTTCATCGGCACAGTGTTGGCAAAGCGTGCGCAACCAACCGTGCCAGCGGTCGTCGAGCTGCAGGGTGTTGGCGGGACGCAGCGGCATGCCGGAGCCGGCCGCAGCGCTCGACTGCTGCGCGCGCGCCTGTACCTGCAGCGCTTCACGTTGCTGCGGCGTCAATTCATCCAGCAGCGCCTGCTGCGCATCGGCCAACGCCGCCAGCAACTGCAGGTAACCGCCGATGGCACTGTGCGTGGCCAGGCTGCGGAGGCGGGCCGCGCGATCGGCGAACAGGGACGCAGCATCGGGCAGGATGATGCGCGGAACATCGCGCGAGGCCAGCGTCTCGATTTCACCGGGTTCAAGGATGCGTTGCGCCATGCAGGGCCAGCCGGAAGAACCAGCCTCCATCCTCGCCGTTGTCGGCGCTGGCGTCCAGCGTGCTGCCGGCCATTTGAAAGGTTGGGGTCAGATCCGTTTTCCAGAGGAAAACGGATCTGACCCCATCGGTTGTTGCCGTGTTCATCGTGTCGACCAAGGTCGACACCCACCAAGAGCAACGCAGAACGCCGTCCCGACAGATCGCAGGAAACTGTCGAAGGTGGGGTGGGTCCGGTTGCGGGGGCGTGAGCCGCATGGATGCGGCGACCGAGCTTACATGGACGTACTTGCAGCGGCCCCCGCAAACGGACCCACCCCGCCATCCCCAGGAAACCCGCTTTTGCCGTTGACGTTGACGTTGATTTTGCGGGTGCAGGGCCGCAGGCCCTGCCGTCAACCCTCTCCCCGCCGCCCGCGCAGGATGTCCCGGAACCACTGCCGGTGGTGCTTGTACGCCCACCCATAGGTCACCTTGCCCTGGGTCATCGCCCGCACCGAGCCCTTGATCCAGATCGCCGCGTAGATGTGCACCACGATCGCGCACACCAGCACCCAGCCGAACAGCGCATGGGCAAGTACCGAGAAGCGGATCACCCCGATCGGGAAGAAGTGGCTGAAGTACTGCCGCCAGATCACGAAGCCGGTCAGCAGCAGCGCCGACAGGCAACCGATGATGGCCCAGAACAGCAGCTTCTGGCCGGCATTGAAGCGCCCCACCGGCGGCAGCTTCTCGTCCTCGTTGCGCAGCACATCGCGCATGCCACGCATCCACTTGCCGTCATCGGCGGTCGGCAGGTTGTCGCGCCACATGCGGAACGCCAGCAAGGCGAAGCCCACCACCATCGCCAGGCCGATGAACGGGTGCAGGATGCGCGTCCACGGCCCGCCGCCGAACAGCTGGGTCAGCGGGAACAGGGCAGGGTGGAACAAGGCCAGCCCGGACAGCGCGGTCAGCACGAAGCAGATCGCCACGATCCAGTGGTTGATGCGGGTCGGCGCGCGGTAGCGCACGATCTGCCGCGGGTGCGGGGCGTACTTCATGGCCGCTGCTCCTCTTCGATCTTCTTCGCCTCGTGCTCGGCCTCTTCTTCTTCCTCATCGTTCACCGTGTTGCGGCCGATGCCGATGTAATGCAGGAAGCCGGCGAAGGCGGTGGCGGCGATCGCCAGAACGCCCAGCGGCTTGGCCACGCCCTTCCACACCTCCACCATCGGGCTGATGCGCGGGTCCTTGGGCAGGTCGGCGTACAGCTCGGGCTTGTCCACGTGCTGCAGCACATACATCACGTGGGTTCCGCCGACGCCCTGCGGGTCGTACAGGCCAGCGTTTTCGTAGCCACGCGATTTCAGGTCTTCCACGCGCCCCGCGGCATGCTCGGTCATCGCCTGCTTGCTGCCGAAGGTGATCGCACCGGTCGGGCAGGTCTTCACGCAGGCCGGTTCCTGGCCCACCGCCACCCTGTCCGAACACAGCGTGCACTTGTAGGCCTTGTGGTCCTTCTTGGAAATGCGCGGCACGTCGAACGGGCAGCCGGTCACGCAGTAGCCGCAGCCGATGCAGTTCTCTTCCTGGAAGTCGACGATACCGTTGGCGTACTGGATGATCGCACCCGGTGACGGGCAGGCCTTCAGGCATCCCGGGTCGGCGCAGTGCATGCAGCCTTCCTTGCGGATCAGCCACTCCAGCTTGCCTTTCTCGTCCTCGTACTCGCGGAACTTCATCACCGTCCACGACTGGTCGCTCAGGTCGGGCGGGTTGTCATAGCTGCCAACGCAGCTGCCGACCTCGTCGCGCAGGTCGTTCCACTCCATGCAGGCGACCTGGCAGGCCTTGCAGCCGATGCACTTGCTCACATCGATCAGCTTGGCGACCTGGCCGGTGTGCGCACCACGTGCCTCCGGCGAGGGCGTGGTGGTGGCCGAGCGGCGGATGATATCCAGCGATTGCAGTGACATGGCGTGTCTCCTACACCTTCTCGACCTTGACCAGGATGCACTTCGATTCGGGCGTCTGCGAGTTGCCGTCACCGATGGCGTTGGTCAGCGTATTGGCGATGTATCCGGGCTTGGCCGCACCGAGGAAGCCCCAGTGGATCGGCACGCCCACCTGGTGCACGGTTTTGCCATCAATCTGCAGGGCCTTGATGCGCTTGGTCACCATCGCCACCGCTTCGATGTGGCCGCGCTTGGAACTGACCCGCACGCGGCTGCCGTTGTTGATGCCCAGCTCGTCGGCCAATGCCGCGCCGATCTCGACGAACTGCTCGGGCTGGATGATGGCGTTGAGCTTGCCGTGCTTGGTCCAGAAGTGGAAATGCTCGGTCAACCGGTAAGTGGTGGCCACATGCGGGAACTCATCCGGCGAACCGATCTGCGCACGATCGCTGTCGAACACGCGGGCCGCCGGGTTGTTCAGCGTCAGTGCCTGGCCGGGGCTGAGCGGGTTGCTGCGCAGCGGTGTATCGAACGGTTCGTAGTGCTCCGGGAACGGTCCCTCGGCCATGCCGGCCTTGGCGAAGAAGCGGGCGATGCCTTCCGGGTTCATGATGAACGGGCCCATGCCGCCGGCGGGATCTTCGTCGGCCTTGAAGTCCGGTACGTCCACGCTGCCCCAGTTCCTGCCGTTCCAGGCGAGCAGCGTGCGACGCGGGTCGAACGGCTGACCGGCCACGTCGCACGAGGCACGGTTGTACATCACGCGGCGGTTGGCCGGCCACGCCCAGGCCCAGCCCAGCGTATTGCCAATGCCGGTGGGGTCGCTGTTGTCACGCCGCGCCATCATGTTGCCGGTCGGGCCCCAGGCGCCAATGTAGATCCAGCAGCCGGAGGAGGTGCTGCCGTCGTCGCGCAGGTCGCCGAACGCGGCCAGCTGCTCGCCGGCCTTGCGCACCAGTTTGGTCGGGTCCTTCGGATCGAACACGTCGGCCAGCGCCTTGCCGTTGTATTCCATCGCCAGTTCTTCCGGCGTCGGCAGCGCCGGGTTGGAATACTTCCAGGCCAGGTCGCGCACCGGCTCCCACCACGCACCGCCGTCCTTCTCGTACATCGCTTTGATGCGATGGAACAGCTCGGACATGATCTCGATGTCGCTGCGCGCTTCGCCCGGCGGATTGGCACCCTTCCAATGCCACTGCAGCCAGCGTGAGGAGTTCACCACCGCGCCGTTTTCCTCGGCGAACGAGGTGGTCGGCAGGCGGAACACTTCGGTCTGGATCGTGCCCGGGTCGACGTCGTTCAACGCGCCGTGGTTCTGCCAGAACGCGATGGTCTCGGTTTCCAGCGGGTCCATGCTGACCATGAACTTCAGCTTGGAGAACGCGCTGATCAGCTTGCCCTTGTTCGGCGCCGAGGCCAGTGGGTTGAAGCCCTGGCAGATGTAACCGTGGATCTTGCCTTCGTTCATCAGCTCGTACGCCTGCAGCATGTCGTACGGCTTGTCGAGCTTGGGAAGATGGTCGAAGCACCAGTTGTTGTCGGCGGTGGCGGCGTCGCCCCACCACGATTTCATCAGGCTGACGTGGAACTTCGGGTAGTTCTGCCAGAACGACATCTGGTTGGCGCGCAGGGGCTTCTGCGTGCGCTTGGCGATGTAGGCGTCGTAGTCCTGCTCGTCCTGCTTCGGCAGGGTCAGGTAGCCGGGCAGCAGGTCGGACATCAGGCCGATGTCGGTCAGGCCCTGGATGTTGGAATGCCCGCGCAGCGCGTTCATGCCACCGCCGGCCACGCCGATGTTGCCCAGCAGCAGCTGCACCATGGTGCCGGCACGCACGTTCTGTGCGCCTACCGAGTGCTGCGTCCAGCCCAGCGCGTACAGGATGGTCATCGCCTTGTCCTTGCCGGCGGTGGACGCGATCATGTCCCAGACTTGGCGGATGCTGTCGGCCGGCGTGCCGCAGATACGTTCGACCATCTCCACGGTGTAGCGCGCGTAGTGCTGCTTGAGCAGGGTGTAGACGCAGCGCGGGTCCTTCAGCGTCGGGTCGCTGCGCACGAAACCGTCATCGCCGTACACGTAGTCCCAGCTGGAACGGTCGTAGCTGCGCTTCTCCTCGTTGTAGCCCGAATACAGGCCGTCCTTGAAGGCGAACTCGTCCTTCACCAGGAACGACATGTCGGTGTAGTTCAGCACGTACTCGTGCTGGATGCGGTCTTCTGTCAACAGATAGTTGATCAGGCCGCCCAGGAACACGATGTCGGTGCCGGTGCGGATCGGCGCGTATACGTCGGCCACCGCGGCCGAGCGGTTGAAACGCGGATCGACCACGATCAGGCGTGCCTTGTTGTGGGCCTTGGCCTCGGTCACCCATTTGAAACCGCACGGGTGTGCCTCGGCGGCATTGCCACCCATGATCAGCACCAGGTCGGCATTCTTGATGTCGACCCAGTGATTCGTCATCGCACCACGGCCTAGCGTCGGGGCAAGACCTGCCACCGTCGGGCCGTGTCAGACACGTGCCTGGTTGTCGAATGCCAACATGCCAAGGGAGCGCACGACCTTGTGGGTCAGCACCGCGGTTTCATTGCTGGTGGCCGAGGCGGCCAGCATGCCGGTGGTCAGCCAGCGGTTGACCGTCTGCCCGGCCTCGTTCTTCTGCACGAAGTTGGCATCGCGGTCTTCCTTCATCAGCCGTGCGATGCGGTCCAGCGCATCGTCCCAGCTCAGCCGCTTCCACTCGTTCGAGCCCGGCGCGCGGTACTCGGGGTAGAGCAGGCGCGACTTGCTGTGGATGATGTCGGCCAGGCCGGCACCCTTCGGGCACAGCGTGCCGCGGTTGACCGGATGGTCCGGGTCGCCCTCGATATGGAAGATGCTCGGCTCGGCGTTCTTGGCGCCATCGCCGAGGCTGTACATCAGGATGCCGCAGGCCACCGAACAGTACGTACAGGTGTTGCGGGTTTCGGTCGCGCGGGTCAGCTTGTACTGCCTGACCTCCGCGAGCGCGATGCCGGGCGCGAAGCCCATCAATGCCAGACTGGAGCCGACCAGGGTTGTCCCGGTCACTTTCAGGAACTGGCGGCGGCTCATCGAGGGCATGCCGTTCTCCTGGGATGGCGAGGAGGCGCAGGCCTCCGGGCTGTCGGTGGGTACGGCCCGGTTATAGCACAGGCCCCCGCACGCCCATGTGGCACAAGGCCCTGCACCCTGCTGGCCGGGCGCGGAAAGGGGCGCCTCTGCTAAAGTTGCGTGCCCGCACCCCGGGGAGCCGTCTGCCGGGCCTGGTTCCAGGATGTTCCGCGCAGCCCCCGCCGTCCTGGCGCGATCCTCCGCGCCGGATCTGGAACACTGAGGAAAAATTTTGCGAAATCAACCAGTTGGGTTCCGCGCATGAGCGCCCCGTCGAAGCCGTCGGACGCCGTTGCGCGCGGCACGCTGTACATCGTTGCCGCCCCCTCCGGTGCCGGCAAGAGCAGCATCGTCAATGCCACCCTGGCGCGTGATCCGCAGATCGCCCTGTCGATCTCCTTCACTTCGCGCGCGATGCGCCCGGGTGAAGTGAACGGCCAGCACTACCACTTCGTCAGTGCCGAGAAGTTCGAGCAGATGATCGCTGCCGGCGACTTCTTCGAGCATGCCTGGGTGCACGGCGACTGGAAGGGCACCGCCCGCCAGTCGGTGGAACCGCAGCTGGCTGCCGGCCAGGACGTGCTGCTGGAAATCGACTGGCAGGGCGCGCAGCAGGTACGCCAGCTGGTGCCGGGCACGGTCACCGTTTTCATCCTGCCGCCGTCCAAGCAGGCCCTGCAGGACCGCATGCGCAAGCGCGGCCAGGACAGCGAGGCGGTCATCGCCCAGCGCCTGGGTGCTGCCCGCGATGAGATGCTGCACTTCAACGAGTTCGACTACGTCATCGTCAACGAGGTGTTTGACACCGCCGTGGACGAGCTGTGTGCCATCTTCACCGCCAGCCGCCTGCGCCGGGAGGCCCAGAAGGTCCGCCACGCCGGCCTGATCCAGGCGCTGCTGACCCCTGATCCGGGCGCAACTGACTGATTCCAAAAGAATCGGGTAGGGGTTGGCTTGATTTTGTCCAGCCCCTGCCAGTACACTCCGTCCCCTTTCCCTCATTCGACTGAGCGGCCGACCGGTCGCCGGGAGCCCGTATGGCCCGCATCACCGTAGAAGATTGCCTGGAAGTCGTTAACAACCGTTTCGAACTGGTCATGATGGCTTCCAAGCGTGCCCGCCAGCTCGCCAACGGCGTGCAGGCCACGCTGGACAACAGCGAGACCGAGGACAAGCCGACCGTGCTGGCACTGCGCGAAATCGCCGCCCGCAAGATCGACAACGCGCTGATCGACGAAGTCGAGAAGGCCGAGCGTGAGCGCGCCGAGCGCGAAGCGCTGGAGTGGGCCGCCGCCGAAGTGGTCGCCGACGAAGACATGTCCAAGAACGACGATTGATCGCATCGATCAAGGTCATTGCTGGATACGCCGAACAGCCCGCCCCGTGCGGGCTGTTTCGCATTCAGGATTTGCCGTAAACGGCGCACTGGCATAGGCTTCGGGCATGAACCCAGGCCCCACTGCCAAGGTCGCCGCAGTCCCCGCTGCCGCCGTACCCGACTACGTCCTCCAGCTTGAACGCGCCGCCCACTACCTGCCGCCCGAGCAGCTGCCGCTGCTGCGTCGCGCCTGGGAAGTTGGAGCCGCCGCGCATGCTGGGCAGACGCGCAAGTCGGGCGAGCCCTATATCACCCATCCGGTGGCCGTGGCCCAGGTGCTGGCCGAGCTGGGCCTGGACGTGGAAGCGCTGATCGCCGCGATCCTGCACGACACCATCGAAGACACCCCCCTGACCCGTGAGGCGCTGGCGGCCGAGTTCGGTGAGGCCGTGGCCGAGCTGGTCGACGGCGTGACCAAGCTGGACAAGCTGAAGTTCCGCGACCGCCAGGAGGCTGCCGCCGAGAGCTTCCGCAAGATGCTGCTGGCGATGTCGCGCGACCTGCGCGTGATCATGATCAAGCTGGCCGACCGCCTGCACAACATGCGCACGCTGGGCGCGCAGAGCCGCGAGGCACGTGGCCGCATCGCCCGCGAGACGCTGGAGATCTACGCGCCCATCGCCCAGCGCCTGGGCATGAGCCTGGTCAAGAGCGAACTGCAGAACCTCGGGTTCAAGGCGCTGTATCCGTGGCGCCATGCCATCCTGGAAAAGCACATCCGCAGTCAGCCGGTGGTGCGCCGCGAGGCGCTGGCGCAGGTGGAAGTGCAGTTGTCGCAGCGCCTGGCCAAGGAGGGCATCGAGCACCGCCTGGTCAGCCGCATCAAGACGCCGTGGAGCATCTACAACAAGATGCACGAAGAGAACAAATCCTTCGATCAGGTGATGGATGTGTTCGGTTTCCGCCTGGTCGTGCGCAGCGTGCCCAGCTGCTACCACGCGCTGGGTTCGGTGCACGCTACCTTCAAGCCGCTGGATGGGCGCTTCCGCGACTTCATCGCCATTCCCAAGGCCAACGGCTACCAGTCGCTGCACACGGTGCTGTTCGGGCCGTATGGCTCGCCGATCGAAGTGCAGATCCGTACCGAGGAAATGGACCTGATCGCCGAACGCGGTGTGGCCGCGCACTGGACCTACAAGTTCGGTGGTGATTCGCCCAACAGCGCGCAGAGCCGCGCACATGCCTGGATCGTCGAACTGATCGACTCGCAGCGCGCTGCCGGTTCCTCGCTGGAGTTCCTCGACAACGTGAAGGTCGACCTGTTCCCGGACGAGGTCTACCTGTTCACCCCGAAGGGCAAGATCCTCGCGCTGCCGCGCAACTCCACCGCGCTCGACTTCGCCTACGCCGTGCATACCGACGTCGGCAACATGGCCGTGGCCTCGCGCGTGGACAAGAAACTGGTGCCACTGCGCACCAAGCTGGTGTCGGGCCAGTCGGTAGAGATCATCACCGCGCGCTCGGCCACGCCGAAACCGCAGTGGCTGGAATTCGTGGTCACCAGCAAGGCACGCACCGCCATCCGCCACCAGCTCAAGCAGCTGGAGCACGAAGACGCCGTGCAGCTGGGGCACCGCATGCTCGACCGCGCGCTGGAAGCGATGGACAGCTCGCTGGAGCGGCTGCCGAAGGGACGCCTGGATGCGTTCCTGGCCGAGCACCGGTTCCCGCGCCTGGAGGCGCTGCTGGCCGAAGTCGCGCTGGGCAACTGGATGCCGACCCAGGCCGCACAGGCGCTGATGGCCTACGCCGAACTGCGGGGCGGCCCGCATTCGCGCCACCACTCGCAGGAGAAGATCCTGATCAACGGCAGCGAACGCGGCGTGGTCACCTTCGCTGGCTGCTGCCAGCCGATTCCCGGCGACGAGATCATGGGCTACCACACCGCCGGCAAGGGCATCGTGGTGCACCGCATGGATTGCCCGAACCTGGCCGAACTGCGCAAGTCACCCGAGCGCTGGGTGCCGATCGGCTGGGACACCACCGTTTCCGGGGACTACGACACCTCGCTGGTGGTGGAAGTGGAGAACGGCACCGGCGTGCTGGCGCAGCTGGCCGCGGCCATCGCGCAGAGCCACTCCAACATCGAGCGCGTGGACTACCTGGACCGCGACTTCAACGCCGCCGTGCTGGCGTTCAACATCCAGGTACGCGACCGCAACCACCTGGCCGAAGTGATGCGCCGCCTGCGCCGCTTGTCGGTCGTTCAGGCCGTGCGCCGCCAGTAACGCGAACCCGGGGTCGGATCCCTCTCCAACGGAGAGGGCTCTGACCCCATTGAATCCCGCTGCAGGTCCACGCCATTCGTGGATGCTTCCGGTAGTGCCGGCCGCTGGCCGGCAACTTCGCGGTGCTTCCGACGTTCATGAGGTTGCCGGCCAGCGGCCGGCACTACCGAAGCGGCGCGGTAGATCCACGCCATGCGTGGATGCGCGCCCACCCGGTACAATCACCGCTCTGTTTTCCCCCAAAAGCACCGGAGCGACCCATGTCCCGCCAGATCATCAACACCGAAAAGGCCCCGGCCGCCATCGGCCCGTACTCGCAGGCCGTGCGCGCCGGCAACACCGTGTATTTCTCCGGCCAGATTCCGCTCGACCCGGCCACCGGCGACATCGTCGGCGCCGGTGACGTCGAAGCGCAGGCCCGCCGCGCCTTCGACAACCTCAAGGCTGTGGCCGAAGCCGCTGGCGGCTCGCTGGACAAGGTCGTGCGTCTGGGCCTGTACCTGACCGATCTGGGCGAGTTCGCCAAGGTCAACGCGGTGATGCAGGACTACTTCCAGGCCCCGTACCCGGCCCGTTCCACCATCGAAGTCTCCGGCCTGCCGAAGGGCGCCAACTTCGAGGTTGACGCGGTGATGGTCATCGACTGACCACCACGTGGCACGCAAGGCGGCGGTCACCCCGGTCCTGTCACCGTCCGGCGAAGCATCGCTTGCGATGCTCGCCGGCGTCGGTCCGGCCGTGGCCGCCAAACTGCAGGCACGTGGCCTGGCCACCCTGCAGGATCTCTGGCTTCATCTGCCGCTGCGCTATGAAGACCGCACCCGGCTGACCCGCATCGAAGACCTGCGCAACGGCGTGCCGGCGCAGGTGGAAGGGCGGGTGGTCGCGGTCGAGCGCGGCATGCGCTACCGGCCGATGCTGAAAGTGGCGGTGGAAGACGAAGGGCAGGGCACCCTGGTGCTGCGCTTCTTCCACTTCCGCCAGCAGCAGGTCGGACAGTTCGCGGTCGGCAACCGGCTGCGCTGCTTCGGCACGCCCAAATCCGGCCATCTCGGCCTGGAAATCGTCCATCCCAGCTACCAGGTGCTGGGCCGCAACGACGATCCCGAACTCGGCGACCGCCTCGACCCGGTGTATCCCACCGTCGAAGGCGTTGGCCCGATGACCATGCGCAAGCTGATCGGCCAGGCGCTGGACCGCCTGCCCGAGGAAAGCACGTTGGAACTGCTGCCCAGTGGCTGGCTGGATGGCCTGGGCCTGCCGTCACTGCGCAGCGCGCTGCTGACCGTGCACCGGCCGCCGCCGGATGCCGACTTGGCTGCACTGGCCGCCGGGACGCATCCGGCGCAGCGCCGGCTGGCGATGGAAGAACTGCTGGCCCACCACCTCAGCCTGCGTCGCCAGCGCATTGCCCTGCAGGCACACCATGCCCCGCCGCTGGCCGGCCCCGGAAAACTGGCCAAGGCGCTGCTGAAGCAGTTGCCGTTCGCGCTGACCGGCGCACAGACGCGCGTGTTCAAGCAGATCCGCGAGGACCTCGCACGGCCCAGCCCGATGCTGCGGCTGGTGCAGGGCGATGTCGGCTCCGGCAAGACCGTGGTCGCCGCGCTGGCCGCCATGCTGGCGGTGGAGCAGGGCAAGCAGGTGGCACTGGCTGCCCCCACCGAACTGCTGGCTGAGCAGCATCTCAACAACCTGCGCGGCTGGCTGGAACCGCTCGGCGTGCACATCGCGTGGCTGGCCGGCAAGGTCACCGGCAAGGCGCGCGCCAAGGTGATGGAACAGGTCGCCACCGGCGAAGCGCAGGTGGTGGTGGGCACCCATGCGCTGATGCAGGAGGCGGTGGTGTTCCAGGATCTGGCCCTGGCCATCGTCGACGAGCAGCACCGCTTCGGCGTGCACCAGCGGTTGGCGCTGCGCGACAAGGGCGCGGGCGGCAACAGCGTGCCGCACCAGCTGGTGATGACCGCCACGCCGATTCCGCGGACGCTGGCGATGTCCGAATACGCCGATCTGGATGTCTCGGCCATCGATGAACTGCCGCCGGGCCGCACACCGGTGCAGACCGTCGCATTGAACAACGATCGCCGCCCGGAACTGATCGAGCGCATCGCCCTGGCCTGCCAGGAAGGGCGGCAGGTGTACTGGGTGTGCACGCTCATCGAGGAAAGCGAAGAGCTCGACGCCACGCCGGCGCAGGCCACCTACGAATCGCTGCAGGCGCTGCTGCCGGGCGTGCGCGTCGGCCTGGTGCATGGCCGGCTGAAGGCGGCGGAAAAGCTGGCCACGATGGTCGCGTTCAAGGCCGGCGAGATCGACCTGCTGGTCGCCACCACCGTGATTGAAGTGGGCGTGGATGTGCCCAATGCTTCGCTGATGGTGATCGAGAATGCCGAGCGCCTGGGCCTGGCGCAGCTGCATCAGCTGCGTGGCCGCGTCGGACGTGGTTCGGCGGTATCGCGCTGCGTGCTGCTGTACCAGGCCCCGCTCTCGCAGATGGCGCGCGAGCGCCTGCAGACCATGCGCGAAACCAACGATGGTTTCGTCATCGCCGAGAAAGATCTGGAACTGCGCGGCCCCGGCGAACTACTCGGCACCCGTCAGACCGGCCTGGCCGGTTTCCGCATTGCTGATCTCGCGCGCGATGCCGGCCTGCTGCCGGGCGTGCATGAGCTGGCTGAGCGCCTGCTGGCGCAGCAGCCCGCGCTGGCCGATCGTGTGGTGCAGCGCTGGATCGGCACCGCCGTGCGTTACGCCTCGGCCTAATGCCGCCTTGGTGGGTGTGGACCTTGGTCCACACATCCACGCATGGCGTAGATCTACATCGCGCTGCGCGCGGGAGTCGAGCAAGGCTCGACTCTACAGACAGCGCTTTCGATCATTTCCATGTTCATCCACGCATTGCGTGGATGTGTCGACCAAGGTCGACACCTACCAACATCCGCCGTTCCGACAGACCGCGGAAATCTGTCGAAGGCGGGGTGGGTCCGGTTGCGGGGGTGTCCGCGGCATGGATGCCGCGGCCAAGCCCCCAAGGACGGGTTTACGGCGTCCCCCGCAACCGGACCCACCCCGCCATCCCCCAGAAAACCAGCTTTTGACGTTGCCGTTGCTCCTGCCTCTGCGGGTGCAGGGCGCAGCCCTGCCGACCCCCGTACTTGCAACGGTCATCATCCCGGTCCACACTTCGTTGCCGATCTGAAGACGGCAACGATGACCCACAAGATCCCCCTGTTGATCGACACCGACCCTGGTGTGGACGACGCCCTGGCCCTGCTGATGGCCTTCGCCGATGAACGGCATGACGTGGTCGCCCTGACCATCGCCGCCGGCAATGTCGGCCTGCAGTACACGGTCCGCAACGCCCTCAAGCTCTGCGACATCGTCGGCCGCGCCGACGTGCCGGTGTTTGCCGGCAGCCCGGATCCGCTGCTGCATCCGTCCGTCGACGCCGCCCACGTGCATGGCCGTGATGGTTATGGCGATGTGGACCTGCCACCGCCGAGCCGCCAGGCTGAAGCCGAACACGCCGCGCTGGCGATCCTGCGCCTGTCGCACGAACACGCCGGCGAACTGATGCTGGTGATGCTCGGCCCGCTGACCAACCTGGCGCTGGCGCTGAAGCTGGATCCGACCCTGCCTGAGCGCATCAAGCGCATCGTGGTGATGGGCGGCGCGGTCACCTGCCACGGCAACATCACCCCGGCGGCCGAATTCAATATCGCCTTCGATCCGGAAGCGGCGCACGTGGTGTTCACCACCTTCAAGCACCTGCTGGTGTCCGACTGGGAGGCCACTGTCGCCCACGGCCTGCCGCTGCAGGAGGCTGAGAAGTGGCTGCAGGCCGATTCCGATCGCGCCCGCTTCTACGAGCTGATCTCGCGCAAGACCCGCGGCCTGTCCGAAGACAGCAAGGGCGGCCGCTGGTACACCGCCGACGCACTGGCCATGGCCTGGGCGCTGAACCCGGAAGGGCAGCTGCAGGTGGAGTCGCGGCCGCTGAACGTGGAGCTGAACGGTACGTTCAGCCGCGGTGCCACCATCGTCGACTGGAACCGCCAGACCGGCCAGCCGGACAACTGCGATCTGCTGATGGCCTACGACCAGGCGCGCTTCGAGGCCCTGGTGCGCCAGGCGTTGGGCGCCGCCTGAGCCGGATGCCGGCAACCGGTTGCCCCGAGGGGCAACCGGTGCTTATAATGCCGCTCTTGACCACCAGCCCATTTACGGTGTGAGCCCATGAAGGCCGATATCCATCCGAACTACCGCGACGTCGTCTTCCATGACGTCACCTCCGATTTCAAGATCCTGACCCGCTCGACCATGAGCACGAAGGAAACCATCAAGTGGGAAGACGGCAACGACTACCCGCTGGTGAAGGTTGAAATTTCCTCTGCTTCGCACCCGTTCTACACGGGCAAGCACAAGGTCATCGATACCTCGGGCCGCATCGACAAGTTCCAGAAGCGCTACGCGCGCTGATCTGTCGATCCAGCTTCGAACCGACGGCCGCGCTCTGCGCGGCCGTTTGTTTTTCCCCGGCGCCTGCCCAACGGGCGTTTGGATGGACGGAACACTGCGTTCGGGTGACAACGCTTTTGCCGATCCGGACCGCTCAACGGCCGGCGTCTGGCCGCCTGTCGTCTACGACTTCTGTCTAGCGCCGGGCAAATGCTGCTGTGCGATAATGGCGTGATCCCCGGCACAGGCCGAGGACGTCATTCACGTGCCTGACCAATGCGCTTGGGCAGGCGCCTTCCCATGAAGGAGCGCACACAGTGTCCGATCTTGATCAGGTCACGCTCAACGCCGGCGATAAGTCGGTCGTTCTGCCCGTCATCAAACCCACCCTTGGCAACGACTGCGTCGACATCGCGAAGCTGACCAAGGAAACGGGGTACTTCACCTACGATTCCGGTTTCACCGCGACGGCCAGCTGCAAGTCCGCCATCACCTACATCGACGGCGACAAGGGCGTGCTGCTGTACCGCGGCTACCCGATCGAACAGTTGTCGGAAAAGTCGAGCTACGTCGAAGTGGCCTACCTGCTGATCAACGGCGAGCGCCCGAGCGCCGAGCAGCTGAAGGCCTTCACCGACGAGCTGGCTGCCGAAGCCAACGTCGATGAGTCGATCAACACCCTGATCGGCAGCTTCGCCAAGGATGCCCATCCGATGGCGATCCTGACCGCCGCCATCGCGCAGCTGTCGGGCATCTACCACGCCTCGCTGGACCTGGCCGACGCCGAACAGCGCCGCCAGGCTGCCGTGCGCCTGATCGCCAAGGTGCCGACCCTGTCGGCGCTGATCTACCGCCACGGCAAGGGCCTGCCGGCCAACAAGCCGGACACCTCGCTGGACTACGTCAGCCGCTTCCTGAAGCAGACCTTCGAGTCGGCTGATGGCCAGTACGATCTGAACCCGGACGTGGTCAAGGCGCTGGACCTGCTGTTCATCCTGCACGCCGACCACGAGCAGAACGCCTCGACCTCGACCGTGCGCCTGGTCGGTTCGACCGGTGCCAACCCGTACGCGTCGGTCGCCGCTGGCGTCACCGCGCTGTGGGGTCCGGCCCACGGCGGCGCCAACGAAGCCGTGCTGAAGATGCTGGAAGAGATCGGCAGCGCCGACAACGTCGAGTCCGCCGTGGTCAAGGCCAAGGACAAGACCTCCGGCTTCCGCCTGATGGGCTTCGGCCACCGCGTCTACAAGAACTTCGATCCGCGCGCCAAGGTCATCGGTGAGATGACCAGCAAGGTGCTCAAGCAGCTGGGCGTGCAGGATCCGCTGCTGGACGTGGCCGTCAAGCTGGAACAGGCCGCGCTGCAGGACGAGTACTTCGTCGCCCGCAAGCTGTACCCGAACGTCGATTTCTACAGCGGCATCATCTACAAGGCGCTGCAGATCCCGACCGAGATGTTCACCGTCATGTTCGCCCTCGGCCGCACCTCCGGCTGGGTGTCGCATTGGCTGGAACAGCAGGTCGACCCGGAAATGAAGATCGGCCGTCCGCGCCAGGTCTACACCGGCAGCGACGTGCGCGACTACCAGGGCTGATCGCCCGCGTAGGTTGTGCCGAGAACGCCCCGCATCCGCGGGGCGTTTTTTTTTTGCTTCGGCTCTGGTGGATGCCAACCTTGGTTGGCACGCTTTCGACACTCGGGAAAAATCATCCACGCGTGGCATGGATCTACCGCGTTCCCGCTTTTTGGTAGGTGCCAACCTTGGTTGGCACGCTCTTCACCGCGCCAAGACCGCGTGATTCAAGGGTCTCGCCAGCTTCACAAGCGCTCGCGCAGCCTCAGGACGCCAGCTGCACCCGCAGCACTGATACGGAGCATCCACCCCATGAGTACCCGATTCGATCCACCCGAGCGCGGCCCGCTCGGTCCCGACGTCGCCGCTGTCGTTACCGCACCCATCGTGCCGCCCACCAGCGAAAGCGCAGTGTCCTGGGGCGCGATCCTGGCCGGCGCCGTTGCCGCCGCTGCACTGTCCCTCATCCTGCTCATCCTGGGTGTAGGCCTTGGTCTGTCCTCGGTGTCACCGTGGTCGTTCGAAGGCGTCAGCAAGGAAACCTTCGGCTGGTCCAGCATCATCTGGCTGACCTTCACCGCGCTGGCCGCTTCCGGCCTGGGCGGCTATCTGGCCGGTCGCCTGCGCACCAAGTGGACGCAGCTGCACGGTGATGAAACCTACTTCCGCGACACCGCGCACGGCTTCGTGTCCTGGGCTGTGGCGACCCTGCTCACTGCTGGCCTGTTGACCTCGGCCATCGGTGGCGTGCTGGGCGCCGGCGCAAAGGTTGCCGGCGCGACCGCAGGCGCCGCTGCCACCAATGCCGGTGCTGCCGTGGCCGGAGCTGGCAGCGCTGCTGCAGGCGCACCGGAGAGCGACCTCAACTACTGGGTGGATTCGCTGTTCCGCAGTGCCACCACGGCGGGCCCGGACGCTGCCGGTGCACCTCCGGTTGCGCCGGCAGCGGGCGCAGCGCCGGGTACCAGCCCGATGGACCATGCCGCACCGCCGCCGCCCCCGGCCGCCGCCAGCGTTGGCCCACGTGACGCCCGCACGGCCCCGCCGCCGCCGCGCCCGATGCCGGGCAATGGCCCGATGGGCGACCGCCGCGAAGTCCGTGCCGAAGTGAACCGCATCATCGTCAACAGTCTGCAGGGGGATGGCCTGGACCCGGCCGATACCCAGTACCTGTCGCAGCTGATCGCGCGCGAGACGGGCATGAGCCCGGCCGAAGCGCAGGCCCGTGTGACCGACGTGCAGACCCGCATGCGTGCTGCGCTGGAGAAGGCCAAGACCACCGCCAAGCAGGCTGCCGACGATGCCCGCAAGGCAACGGCCTATGCCGCGCTGTGGCTGTTCATCACCCTGCTGATCGGCGCGTTCTTCGCCAGCCTCAGCGCCACCTGGGGCGGCCGTCGCCGCGACCTGTAACCCGCATCTGATGCAAGGAGACCTGCCATGAAAACGCTTCTGCTCTGGTTCTTGGGCGTGCCGATTCCGCTGTTGATCCTGTACGCGATCTTCTTCTGAGATCGTGTCGTTGAGTGAGATCCATCAGGCCGCCGCGAGGCGGCCTGATGCCATCCAGTCGCGCATGGACATTTACAGCGTCGAGCGACGCTCGACCCACGCGCGCAGCGCGCATGACAACCAAGCATCGGCCGAGTACTACGCTTCTGCGTACCGGCTCGGCGAACATCCCAGCACACGCCGGAAGGCAGCAGAAAACGCGCTCGGGCTTGTATAGCCCAGGTCCAATGCCACGCGCGTCACCGCCTGGCCCTGTCCCAGCCGCTCGATGGCCACCAGCAGGCACACCTGCTGCCGCCACTCGGCAAAACCCACCCCGGTATCGGCGCGGAACAGGCGCGTGAACGTGCGCCGGCTCATGCCTGCTTCGGCAGCAACGTCATCGAGGCGGGCTGTCAGCGAAGGAACGTCGAGCAATGCGCGGCAGACACGTGCGAGACGTGCATCGGCGGGCAGCGGTGCATGCAGGGAAAGTGTCGGCATCGATGCGATTTCCGCCACCAGCAACTGCATCAGTTTGCCTGCGCGCCCGTCCTCGTCGTACAGCGGGGGCAGGTCCACCGCCGCCTCCAGCAGCTGCTGCAACAGCGGAGAGACCGCGTACACCCGGCAGTGCTCCGGCAGCGCCACTGCGTCGGCCGCCTCGGCGGAGAGAAAGGCGTTGAGCATCGTCACTGGCCCGCGCATGGTCATCTCATGCGCCAGGCCTGCAGGCACCCAGCAGGCGCGCTGTGGGGGAACCAGCCACCGCCCCTGCGGCGTAGCCACACTGATGGTGCCGCGCGCAGCGAACGCGAACTGCCCGCGCCGATGGGCATGGCGGGGAAACGTGAACTCGGCTGCGTAGTCGTTCGAGGTAACCACGACATCGCGTGGCAGGTCTTCGTAGGGATCAAGCAGCGAATTGCGCATGGCCCGGATTCTATAGCGATTGACCCGTCATCGACGGTGGGCCGGATCCGCGCTGCCTAGCATCAACGCTCCCCTCAGCTGTAATGGAACCACATGACCAATACTTTCCATCGCGTGGGACACGGACCCCATGCTGTCCTGATGCTGCACGGCTGGTTCGGCGACGCGCATGCGTTCGAGCCCATCGAGCCATGGCTGTCGCGCGACGACTTCAGCTATGTCTTCATGGACTGCCGTGGCTACGGCGGCATGCGCGATGTACGGGGGGCCTATACCATCGGCGAGATTGCGTCCGATGCATTGGATCTGATGACCGCCCTGGGCCACGAGCGCTTCAGCGTGGCAGGTCATTCGATGGGCGGCGTGGCCATTGAACGCATGGCCGTGCTTGCGCCGGATCGGGTACGCGGCATGGTGGCCATTGCGCCGGTGCCCTGCGGCGGCATTGCCTATGACGCCGCGACGCGAAGCCTGCTTGAAACGGCAGCCGGGGACGTAGGCGTGCGTCGGACCATCATCGATCGCAGTACCGGCGGACGGCTGCCGGCGCAATGGCTTGACTGGAAGGCCGCGTATTCGGCGGCACATGCTTCACCTGCAGCATTTGCCGCCTATCTTCCAGCATGGGCGGATACCGATTTCAGCAATGAGATCGCCGGCAATCATTGGTTGAAGGTGCTGGTGGGTGGGCACGATCCCACCTTCAACCGCGCACTGATGGAGCGCACCTATCTGCGCCGCTACCGGCAGGTCACGATGGAGGTCCTGGAGGATGCCGGGCATTACCCGATGAACGAAACGCCGCTGGCACTGGTGGCGGCCATGGAATCGTTCCTGAAAGAGGCGTCGGTTCCGGGATGAATGGTTTCTGGCAGGGGATGTCGTTTTCACATCTTTTCGGATCTATTGCATGGGCACCACATTCGAGGCGATAGAAGCTGAGGGCACATATCCCTGCATGGAGACCCCCATGAACCGACGACTCACCCTTGCGCTCATCGCCACCTCCTTGAGCCTGCCCAGCGCTGGCGCCTTCGCCCAGTACACCGGCCCGGGTGCCACCAGTGTCGTCACCACGGTTGCCGAGGCGCGCGACCAGCGTGACGATCAGCCGGTGGTGCTGCAGGGCACGCTGGTGGCCAAGATCGGCCACGAGCGCTCCCGCTTCAAGGACGCAACCGGCGAGATCGATGTGGAAATCGACGACAAGGATCTGCCCAGCCACCAGGCCGTCAGCGCGACCACCGTGGTGGAACTGCACGGTGAAGTGGATACGCACCGCTTCAAGCCCACCGACATCGACGTGGATCATGTGCGGATCGTCAGCACGCGTTGAGGCGGCGGTAGTGCACACGTGCGTCGAGCATTGTGCACTTCTACGAAGGGCATCTCCCGCAATGAGGGTTGTTGCAAACGCGGTATGAGGAAGATTGCATAACCCCTAAACATTGAGTGAATTCAAGGATTCTTCTTAACGTTCAGTTATTTAGGAATCCTTGAATGGTCAGCGTGCGGTAGGCCTACCTACCATTCTCTCCGTCGCCCGCCCCCACGCAGGCGGGTGATGCCTCCGCACTGGAGGCCTCATATCCCACCGTCCGAGAGAGACACCATGAACTCCATCCTGAAGAAGGCCGCGCTCGCTGCAGCGCTGGCCACCGTTTCGCTGTCCGCCAATGCATTCGACGCCGACATCAAGGTCTGGGCCAACGTCGATCCGACCCTGGCCCTGCTCAAGGCCGATGGCACTGCGCTGGATTCGGTGGTCAACATGGTCCACAACCCGGTCAGCGGCCTGGTGCCCTGGTCGCAGCAGGTGCGTATCTACTCCAACGATGAAAGCAAGGACATCGAAGTGCGTGTTGGCAGCACCCCGCAGCTGCTCAACACCGATGGTGGCGGCACGCCGGTGCCGCTGACCGTCAGCCTCAACGGCAGGGCGCTGACCGTGGCGGCGCAGGATTTCACTGCATCCGATCTGTTCGATGGCGCCATGCCCGGTGCGTCGATCCCGATGGCGCTGCGTATCGCGCAGACCAGCCCAGCGCCGATCACCCGCGGTGGCCGCTACGAAGGCATCGTCACCATCGCCATGCAGCAGAAGACCACCAGCCCGTAAGGCACTCGCGCCGGCCCGCTTGCCGGGCCGGCTGCTTCCGGTAATCCCATGAATGCTCCCGCACCCGCCGTCACCCGGCTGGCGGTCGCGCTCGCCCTGTCGCTGGCCACACCCCTGGTCGCGGCGCGCGGCGTTCCCGCCGGTTTCGAGGATCTGGTCGAAGGCCAGACCGAACAACTGGAGATCCGTCTGTTCGGTCGTTCGACCGGGCTGGTGCCGGTGCGCGTGACCCTGGAACACGTGCAGCTGGAAACCCCGGCCGAGGCGCTGCAGGCATTGCAGCTGTCCGCCGAAGCGCAGGCAGCGCTGCTGCCGGCGTTGTCGCAGCCGCTGCCGCGCAACAGCCACCTGGCATGCCGTTACGGCGGTGCCAGTGCCGGTTGCGGGTACATCGATCCTCCCCAGGAGCCCACTGCCGTGCGCGCGCTGTATGACGAAGGCGAGGGCGCTGTGCGCCTGTTTGTCGCCCGCCAATGGATCCCCGGCGAGCCGGCCGCCGAGCGCTACCACCAGGTCAGTGCCAATGCCGAGAACGCCTTCCTGCACCAGCACACCTTCAATGTCAGCGGTGGCCGCGGCTACCAGGCGCTGGCCGCGCAGGGCATGGGCGCACTGGGCGTGTTCCAGCGCGGGCACCTGTCCGCCGACTGGACCTTCAGCCAGCAGCACTACCGCGGCGGTCTTGCCAGCCGCCGTTTCCAGCTCGACAACGCCTACTACCGCCATGACCTTGGCCAGCAGCACTACCTGCAGGCCGGGCGCATGGACCGCCGCAACCTGAGCAGCCCGCAGGGCGGCACCTTCAGTTTCAGCATGCTGCCGATGGATCGCTTCCAGGGCCTGCGGCTGGGTACCACGCAGGCCTACGTGGACTCCGCCGCCGCCGTGCAGGCCACGCCGCTCACCGTGCTGCTGGCGCGCGATGCGCGTGTGGATGCGTTCGATGGCGAGCGCCTGTTGCAGACCTTCTACCTGCAGGCAGGCATCAACCAGCTCGATACGCGCCGGTTCCCCATGGGCAACTACACCGTCAGCCTGCGCATCTACGAAGACGGCGTGCTGGTACGCAACGAGGACGCGCCGTTCGACAAGGGCGGTGACTGGACCGACAGCAGCGTGCAATGGTTCCTGCAGGGCGGCCGCCGCAACGAGCGCCGCAGCGACCGCTTCGACGACGAACTGGCGGCCATGGGCGGCCTGCGCGTGCCGATGGGGCGCAACGTGGCCATGACCGCCGGCATCGCCGATCTGGGCGGTTTCAGCTACGGCGAACTGCGGGTGGACCTGCGCCATGTGTTTGCCACCCAGGAAGTCCGCGCCACCTTCAGTGGCATGCACGGCAGCGATGGCAGCCGTGGCCAGCAGCATCAGCTTTCCTACCGTCGCCGTGCTTCGTGGAATGTGTACCACCAGCGCATGCGCGGCCGTGCCTGCCAGTTCGAGGATGACGCGCGCGACCGGCTCGGCTGCGCCGATTCGCTCAGCGCCTCGATGGCGCTGCCGGTGGCCGGCGGCAACGCCTACGTGGCCTATACGCGCCGCCAGACCTGGCGTGCAGGCACCGTGCGGCCGGGGCTGGATGATGATCCGCTGGCCGGGCTTGATCCGCTGCTGCCGCCGTGGCTTCCACAGCCCACGCGCATACCGCAGCTCAGCCGCACCTGGCAGGCCAGCTACAGCCGCAGCCAGCGCTGGGGCGAGTTCAGTGTCTCCAGCCGCATCGGCGTGTGGCAGCAGACCAGCGGCGGTGGACTGCGCGACGGCCGTGACCGCGGCATCTACGTCAACTTCAGCCTCAACCGCCTGCAGCACGATGACCGCGGCAGTTCGCAGCGACGCTATGGCGTGGACGTGCGGCAACCACAGCATGCGCGGCCGGACATCAACTACAGCGCCGGGCAGACGCTGCGCCAGGAATACGAGGATCAGTACCGGGAGGTATCGGGCGAACTGCGCGGCAACAACAACGAACGCTACAGCGCCACGCTGAGTACCCAGCTGCAGAACCGCATCGGCCAGACCGGTGCCACGGTGTCGCGCTACCAGCACCAGGGTGGCAACGAAGTGGCGTACAGCGCCACGCACAGTTCCGGCCTGGCCATCGGCAAGCGCGGCGTGTACTGGGGCGCTGGCGTTGGCGCCGACGCGGGGCTGGCAGTGCAGGTGGATGACACCGACGACCTGGACCTGACCGGGGTTGCCGCCGAGCTGCAGGTGGGCGGGCTGCGTCGACAGCGACTGAAGCTGGGCGAGCGCCGGCTGCTGCCGATTTCCGCCTACCAGTCGCACCGCGCTGAAGTGCAGGACGCCAGCGCCCTGGACAGCATCGCCGCCGTGCGCGTGAGCGGTGTGGGCGGCGCGCGTCCGTTGTTCCTGCCACCAGGCCGGCTGGTGCGCATGCCGGTACCGATTGAAGTGACCTACACCTTCATCGGCAACGCCCAGGACATCGCCGGCGCACCGCTGCGCGGTGCCCGCATTCTCAACGCGCCGGTGCCCGGCACCGGCAGCAATGGAGGTTTCGTGGCCGACTTCCCACGACGCGAGAAGACCCTGTACCTGCTGCAGGACGACCGGTTGCTGCACTGCCCGCTGCAGGTGCGCGAGCGCCGCAGCGTGGTGATGCTGGTAGGCGCCGTGCAGTGCGAGCCGCTGGCCGTGGCCCAGCTGCCGGCCGACATCCGCCACCAGGCACGAGTGACGCGGTTGCTGCAGGAGCAGGCGCTGATCGCCGCCACGCCACAGACCGCAGCAGCGGGAGGTGCGAAGTGAGCCGTCGGTTGTGGTGGGTGATGGCGGTGTTGTGTGGGCTGGTGCTCTTGGTGCCGAGGGCGAAGGCGCAGAGGCCGCCGGAGACGCATCCGTCGAGTGAACACCGCGACATCGTGATGAGCTGGGATCGCTCTGCGATGCCGGGAGATATCGAGTTGTGGGCGCCGAGGACTGTGCTTGGTTACAGCAGAGATGAGGGTCTGCAATACGGTCGAATTCATCTGACATGCGAATCGGAATCGAATTCGAGCACGGCCCTGTGCCCGGTAGTTGGAACTGAACGCTTGGCAAGCGGTTCGATGCCAATCTTGTTGCGAGTAGTGGAGAAGCGTAGCGGTCTTGCTACAGACGTGCGCGTCATGGCATCGCTGAGTCGCGCGTTGGGGGAGAGAGCATGCGGGCTCGATTTCTGGCTAAGTGAGAAGAGACCTGTCTGGACCTCACGACAGGAGGAATGTGGAGGTGAGAAAGCGATAGGAACATCGGTGGAGCTGCTGCTTCCCGTGAAGGAACTCGATCAACTTGTCGCTGGCAATTGGAGCGGTAAGTTGATCCTGAACTTGAGGACGGATCCCGCATCGTTAATCGTTGCGGTCAACACTTTCACATTCGACTTCACCATCACCGACCACAACGCGGTCTCCATCTACTTCCCGCTTTTCGATCAGGTCACCCCGCACGTCGGTCTGAACCTGCAGTACGACCCGATCGCGCAGACCATCGGTGGCCGTACCCAGCTCGACATGTGCCTGTACGACGGACTTGGTTCGCAGAGTGCCTACCTAGGCGTCACCGTGCGTGACAGCGGCGCGCAACCTCCCGGGCCCTCGGGCTACTCGGTATGGCACGTCGATGGCGGCAGTGATGCCAGCCAGCGCGTGGACTACACCGTCACCCTGGATCACAACGGTAGCGCGCTGCCCATGCGCAATGGTGTGGAGCAGTTGCTGCACGGCATCGATACCGCTCGGCTGCGGCTGGTGTTGCTGCCCGGCATGACGCAGCCGGTGTTCTGCGTGCCTACGCCATTGACGCTGGAAACACCGCGCGTGCCGGTCAGCACCAAGCGCCCCGGCTACTACAGCGGCGATCTCAAGGTGGAACTACGTGTTCCCACCGTCACGCCCTGAACCCCACATGGAGTCCCCGATGAAACCCCTAGTCCGCTGCTTGCTGCCGCTGTCACTAGTGATGGCGTTGCCTGCCCATGCCAATCTCACCGTGCACCCCATGCGTACGTCGGTAGACGCGAAGAAAGGCGCACAGATACGCATCTACTCGCAGTCCACCCAACCGCAGTACGTGCAGGCATCGATCAAGCGCATCGTCGACCCGGCGGGGGCAGGTGAACAGGAGGTTGAGGTGGAGCCGAATGAGGCCGCCATCGCCATCACGCCGGGAAAGTTCGCCCTGGCCGGTGGCGGCAACCGGCTGATCCGTGTGATTCCGCTGCAGCCGGTCGAAAAGGAAACGGCATACCGCGTGTACTTCGAGGGCGTGCGCGGCCCCGAACGTGCGGACCCGGCAGGCGAGGGTGAGAAGGCCCAGGCCAATGTCGGCGTCAGCCTGGTCTGGGGCGCGCTGGTCAATGTACTGCCCGCGCAATCGACGATGGACGTGCAGGTGGAGGGAAATCAGCTGCGCAACACCGGCACGGTACGCGTGGGCATCACCAGTATCGCTGACTGCGATGGCCCGCGCTGCACCGCGCATGACGTCTCGCGCAGCCTGTACCCCGGCAGCGCGCTGGAACTGCCATTTCCCCTGCAGCCGGGCCACACGCTGCAGCTGCGCTATCGGCTGACCCGCGATGGCTATCGCGAGCACGTGCACAACGTCGCGCTCTGAGTGCATCTCGCCGCTGTGGCTTGGTGCCACAGCGGTTCCTTCTGTTCCGTTTGTTAAGGAGAATCCCATGAACAAGATCTATCGACGACTCTGGTCCGCCGCCCGCCAATGTTGGGTGGTTGCAAGCGAACTGGCGGCAGCGCGCGGCACGCGCAGGCACCCATCGCGTGGTCCCGGACTGGCGCTGATGCTGGCCATGCTGCCGGCATCGGTCATGGCAGCCACAGCGGGTCATTCCGATACAAGCGCTGATGAGTGGACGGAAGATGCCCTCTACGCTGCCTTTGGCCCGTTCAACACAAGCGCCATGCTTGCGCACGAAGATGCCGCCACCGCTCCCAGCGGGCGAGCGTTCTCGCGCGCGAACGCGCTTCCGCTGGCCTACAGCGACTTCGTCCAGCTCGGTTCGTACGCCGGTGCCCGTGACAGGGCGGTCGCGGTCGGTGTATGGGCATTCTCCAACAGCTACGGCGCGGCACTCGGTTACCAGGCCAATGCCAATGGGCAATACGCGACCGCGCTTGGGCACAAGTCGGTCGCTTGGGAGCTCGGCGGAGTCGCGGTGGGCAACGATGCGAAGTCATACGCGCATAACGCGGTCGCACTGGGAAGTGGTGCGCTAGCTTCCGGACGCAATTCCGTCGTACTGGGGGCTGACTCCAACGACTACGGCGACAATCAGGTGTCGGTCGGTAACGGCAGCATGCGGCGCAAAATCGTATACCTTGCCGACGGTGCGGTCGACGCCAACAGCAGCGATGCAGTGACCGGCAGGCAGCTGCATGCTACCCAGCAGGCGCTGGCCAGCGTGAGCCAGAGTCAGAAGTTGCTGGCGACGGGGACCGCGGCGACCAATGCCAACGCTGCCCAAGCAGTGGGTAATCGTGCGCTTGCGATGGGCATTGGGTCAACGGCTGATGGCGATGATACCGTTGCGTTGGGCGGGGGCGCTCGCACAGCGTCCGGCTCGGGCATCTCCCGCATCGCCATCGGTGCAGGCGCCTTCGCGGGCACCAGCGGTTGGACGGGTGCCATCGCCTTGGGTGGGAGCGCCAGTTCCACGCATGACGGCGTTGCCATCGGCTATCAGGCCAAGACAAGCAGCAGCGGTACGACCGCGCTTGGTCGCGGGGCAACGGTCACGCACGGAAATTCGGTTGCACTGGGCGCCAACTCGGTGACCTCCAGCGCCAATACGGTGTCGGTGGGCAACAGCAACAATAAGCGCAGGATCCAATACCTTGCCGATGGCGTGATTGCGGCGGGCAGTACCGACGCGATCACCGGCAACCAGTTACATGCGACCAACGCATCGGTGGCAGCCGCGGCGGCAACCGCGAGTGCGGCAAAGGCCAGTGTTGATGCGGTCAACAGCCGACTCAACGCAGAAGCGCTGGCATTGGGTGGCGGTGCGCTTGCAGAGTCCAATGCTTATGGCATCAGCACCGCAGTGGGACGCAACGCCAGGGGCTACAACGGCAAGAGCGTCGCGCTGGGTGACGACGCAAGGTCTGGCGTGGACAAGGACGGGAACCGTGTTGCCAATGCCAATGGGGGCGTGTCGGTGGGGGCAATGTCACGCAGCGGCAACGGTGCTGTTGCGGCAGGGTTGCAGGCCAGCGCGGTGGGTGATCGTGCCATTGCCGTTGGCCATGAGGCGTCGGCGGATGTGATTCACGCCACCGCGATCGGATATCAGAGCAAGGCCAGCGCCGGGCATTCCACCGCACTCGGGCGCGGTACCCACGCAAGCGGCCTCTACGCGACGGCCATGGGCAATCTGGCCAGGGCCTCGGCCGAAAGTGCCGTGGCCATTGGTGATCGTTCCCTGGCTCAGCACAATGGTTCGGTGGCGTTGGGCAATGGTTCGCAGACCAGCGCCGCCAATCAGATTTCCGTCGGCAGCAGCGCCATCAAGCGCAAGCTGGTCAATCTGGCCGACGGTACGCTCAGTACGTCCAGCACCGAGGCCGTGACCGGCAAGCAGCTCAACGCTACCAATGCCAATGTGACCACCGCGCAGAATGCGGCCAATGCCGCGCAGACGGCGGCAACCGGCGCCAGGACCGCCGCAGACAACGCGCTGGGCAGGGCCACAGCGTTGAGTGGTCTGGTCAGCCAGGTATCGGCCACGGGCAATGTGCGCCTGGGGGTAGACAATGCTGGCACCGTGGTGGATGTGGCCAACAAGGACGGCGCGAAGCGGCGCGTCAACAACGTTGCCAACGGCGTGCTGAGCGGTACCAGTACCGATGTCGTGACCGGGCAGCAGCTTCATGCCACCAACCAGTCTGTTTCCACGCAGGGCCAGTCACTGGTGCTGCACGGCCAGCAGCTGGCAACGCATACCCAGGCTCTCACGGCACAGGACCAGCGCGTCGCGGCCAACCGCGCCGACATCGATCAGCTTCGTACGGACGTGGACGACTTTGATCCGGATCTGGATGGGGTGGTGAAGTTCAGTGCCGATCGCCAGCTTGTGGACATGGAAGGTGCACGAGTATCGGGAGTCGCGGCGGGTGATGTCAGCTCGGCGGCCAGTACCGATGCGGTGAATGGTGGGCAGTTGTTTAGCACCAATGAGCGAGTGACAGCAATCGAGACTGCCAAGGGTTTCGTGCAAGTTGGTGTTGATGGCGAAAGTCAATTCGCGCAGGCGGGCTTGTTAGGGGTTGCCATTGGTGACTCTGCAGAAGCTGCAATTGATTCTGACGGAGCTACTGCAATTGGTGCATTCGCACGAGCCCGTGGACAGGGGTCAGTGGCCCTCGGCAGAGGCGCACTTGTTGTCGCTGCGGCCCAGAACGGATTTTCACTTGGGACCGGCTCGAATGTCTATGCCGCAGGCGGAACGGCTCTAGGTTCTTTTAGTCAGGTTGAATCGGGAGCGGAGAATTCAGTGGCATTGGGCAACAGTTCGATAGCTGAGGATTCAGATGTCGTTTCAGTCGGCAACTCTCATCTCACGCGGCGTGTTGTCAACGTAGGGCGTGGTGTGAACTCCAGCGATGCAACCACTGTTGCTCAACTACGTGATGCGGTGACCGTTTTTGGCGGAGGCGCAGATCTGGGGCCAGACGGCAACATTGTTTCACCATCGTATGGAGTGCAGGGGGGTGTTCAACATACGGTTGGCGATGCTTTGGATGTACTCGATGGCGCGGTTCTCCGGTCCGGCGGCCGCATCGATGGTGTCGAGAACCAGCTGCGGGCAACGTTCCAACAGTCGCCTTCAACCAATGAGAATGGAATCGGCCAATTGAACCTGGCTGGTGCGCAGGGCATGGTTCTGTCGAATCTCGCCGATGGGCGTATTGATGCGGGGAGTCGTGATGCGGTGACTGGTAGTCAGCTGTACGCGGCCAAGCAGGAAATCGCTAGGAACGGAGATGAGATCGAGCGTATGAAGGGCATGTCAGATAAAGGCGTGAGGCATGTTCTTCAGCAAGCACATGATGAACGAGGAGGGCCGATTGATTTCGCTGGATCGCGACTGACTGGGATTGATTCGGGGGACATCTCATCTGCCTTCAGTACTGATGCAGTTAACGGCAGTCAGCTGTATGTAACCAACGAGCGAATAGCGAGCGTGGAATCGACTCATCGATTCTTCAAAATCGGTCGGGACGATTTGAGTGAGGACGCCAAGGCTGGATCGTTTGGTGTTGCGATTGGTGAATCCGCGCAAGCCACACCTCAGCATGGCGGTGAAGGGGGAACAGCCGTTGGCGCTTTTGCGATTGCTTTGGGTATGAATTCCGTTGCTCTGGGGAGAGGGGCCTTGGTCGAAGAGGGAGCAGATAGCGCATTCGCTCTCGGTGTAGGGTCACGTGCGGCTGGTTCTGATAGCGTGGCGCTAGGCGCAGTCACTAGAACAGAAGTCGGTGCGGTCAGGTCCGCCGCCATTGGCATGGGATCCGTTGCCACAGAGGCAGACACGGCATCCTTCGGAAATAGCAGATACCAGCGCCGCCTCGTCAACGTAGCCAACGGCCGCAACGCCAACGACGCCGCCACCGTCGGCCAGCTCCGTGGCGCACTGTCCACCCTCGGCGGCAACATAGACGCCAACGGCAACGTCACCATCCCCGGCTTCAACGTCCAGAGCCAGCAGCAGAACACCATCAACGAAGCCCTCGCCACGCTCGACTCGGCCGTAGTCACCACCGGCTCCCGTGTCGACCGCGTGGAAACCCAGCTCCGCTCGGTGTTCCAGGAATCTCCGTCCGTCCGCAGCGACGGCACCGCCCAGCTCACCCTGGCGGGTGCCAACGGCATGGTCATCTCCAACGTCGCCAACGGCTTGATCGCCGCCGGCAGCCGCGAGGCGGTCAACGGTGGCCAGTTGCATGCCGCGCAGCAGCAGCTCAACGGTCGCATCGATGGCCTGGAGCAACGCGTGGACGGCCAGCCGCAGGCGCGTGCAATGGCCACGGCGTCGGCAGCGCCGACCGAAGAGATCATGCCAAGCCTGGAAGCCAGCGGTTCGCCGCAGGTCGCTTCGGCAGGCGAGGGCGCTTCGCCTGCACCGCAGCCGAAGTCGAAGAAGGACGATTCGCCCGCGCCCACGCCGCAGGTTGATACCGCCGAGCTGGAAAAGATGCTGGCCCGCGCCAACGAGTACACCGATGGTGCGATCAGCAACTTTGAGCGCCGCCTGGACAAGATGGACAAGCGCTTCAACCGCATGGCGGCGATGAGCAGCGCGCAGACGGCCATGGCCATGAACACCGCCGGCCTGGCCACCTACAACCGCCTCGGCGCGGGTGTGGGCTACGCCGAGGGCGAGTCGGCCATGGCGGTGGGTTACCAGCGCGTACTCAACGACAAGGGCTCAGCCACCTTCAGCCTCAATGGTGCCTTCACCAACAGCGGTGAACGCAGCATGGGCGTGGGTGTGGGCATCGGCTGGTAAGCCATGGCGCCCCGGCGTGGTGCGCGTAACGAGCCCCGCCGCGCCGGGGTCCTTGCCGAGGAGATGGCAATGTACCGATGGGTGAGTCGATTCATCAGCTACCGCACGTTCTACGTTTGGCGGGCACGGTTTTACTACCACACCCGGCATCTGGACGTCTGGATGCTTGCCAGCGTGCTGTGCTTCCTGGGGGTAGTGGCGTTGCTCTGGTACTACTGGCGGTTCACCAATGTGCCGCTTCCGCGCATGCATCCGCAGGTAGCTGCGCTACGGGTGGAGGGCATCACCAACGAGGCGATCCACAGGATTGTTCTGGTGCGCCATGGTGGTACTCCTCCCGGCAAGCCGTTCTCCACGCCGGAGGAGATCCGGGCCAGCACGGTGCGTACGATGCGGGTGCGGCAAGTGCTGGATGGCGAGGTGGCATGGCGGCTGAAGGCGAACCTGCTGGCGGATATCGCCGATTACATCGAGGCGACCGCGGGCTGCGTGCCGTATCAATGCACACGGGTGCAGGCGCACATCAGCCAGCTGCGTGAGGCCGCGACGGAGAACGCGGGCATCAACAGGGCGTTGCAACCCATTCTGGATGGCCCGCGTGATCTGGTGCCCGGTCTCACGAGCGTCGATCGCCAACGGGTGAAGAGCGGCTGGTCGGATTCGTTCAGTGACATCTTTCACCAGGTATGGCTGTTGAACGATCTGCAGACCATGCACGCGCGGATGATGGCGGAGTACCCCAAGCGCGCACCCGCACCGTGGCTGCCGGAGTGGTTGATTGGCCCGGAGCCGACGACCGGTAATGGCATGCCACTGTAGAGCACTGCCATGCTAGGTGGCGCCCGCGGATGCCACGCTCCCTGTAGAGCCGAGCCCACGCTCGGCTGCTCTTCAGTCAGATATCCGGAAGTCTGAAATGCAGTGCGGACCAACAGTCCGCACCCACCAAGACTGGCGCTACCGTCACCCGCCGATATACGCGGTGATCTCCGCCTCGGCCAGCACCTGCCGCAACTGCGCCACGGACGCGCGCCGCATCGGCTTCTCATCCACCGGCGACAGCGGCGCTTGGCGCAGGGCGTCGTAGGGCAGCACGGCCAGGTCGAAGGTCAGCTCTTCGGCACTGAACACCCACACCGGCACGTCGAGGCAGCGTTCGCGGTCCATGCGCAGACGACGTGTCCGTGATTCGGCGGGGATGCCATGTTCGTCCAGGAAGCGATGCACGGCTTCCGGGTCGTCACTGTGCAGGTGCAGCTGCACGGGGCTGTTGGCGTCGGCGGTGCCATCCAGTACCGGGCCGACCAGGCGTGGGGCGAAGCCGTGCAGGAACTCCAGGGCGCGCATTGCGGCTTCGCGGCGGCGCTGCAGTTCGTTGCCATGCTGGGGCCCGGAGAACAACCGCTGGTACTCGCGCAGGGCGTCTTCGATCTCGGTGTTCCGGGGCAGGGAGGCATCGTCGTGGATGCCGAGCCGGGTGGCGGCCTTCAACTTGGCCTGGTGGTAGTCGCGGATGCCGCCTTCGGCCATCAGGCGCGCGGCTTCGTGGGCGAGACGGTGGCGCCGCTCGCGGGTCTGGCTGGCAGCATGCTGACGGGCGCGATGCATGCGATGACTCCCTGTTGCGACCTGGCTACAGACTAGCGCACGGATGTGACATCTGCGTGGGTATTTCGCGGAGGCGCCAGCCAACGGTTGGCACCCACCAACGCTCTGGTAGGTGCCGACCTTGGTCGGCACGGGGCGCCAACCAAGGTTGGCATCTACCAGGGCAGCATCGGTGCCAACCCACGGTTGGCACCCATCGCACCTTTCCTCAGAAGATATCGAAAGCGGCGGCGTCGGCCTGCGGCGTATTGAGGTTCAGGTCGTAGTCGGTCAGGCGGTCCATGTCTTCCACCTTCACCCACTCGGTGGCGCCGTTGAGGGTGGCCTGCACCATGCCGCTGGGCGGCTCGTTCTGCGCGATCGGGGTGTCCTTCAGCGCGGTGCGCATGTAGTCGATCCAGATCGGCAGGGCGGCCTTGCCACCGTATTCGCGGTAGCCCAGCGAGCGGAAGTCGTCGCGGCCCACCCACACGGTGGTCACGTACGGGCCGCCGAAGCCGGAGAACCAGGCATCGCGGTGGTCGTTGGTGGAGCCGGTCTTGCCGCCTACGTCCTCGCGGCCGAGTACCTTGGCCTGGGCACCGGTACCGCGCTGGACCACGTCGCGCATCATCGACACCAGCTGGTAGGCGGTGCGGGCGTCGATCGCGCGCGGGGCGGTGCGTGCATCCGGGTTGACCGGTGCGGCCGGGGTTTCGGGCTTGGCTTCGGCCTTTGCCGCAGCGGCCGGGTCCACCTTCGGGGCCGGGGCGCCGAAGTTGAAGCCGTCCACCACCTGGTTGACCGGCTGGCCGCTGCTGCCGGCGCAGTCGCGGCATGCCATTGCCGGGTTTTCCTTGAACACCAGATTGCCGTCGCGGTCGTTCACCTGGTCGATCAGCCAGGTGTCCACGCGCGAGCCGCCGTTGGCGAACACGGCATAGCCACGGGCTACCGACAGCGGAGTCAGCGAGGCGGTACCCAGCGACATCGACAGGTTCGGCGGCAGCTCCGACTCGGCAAAACCAAATTCACTGATGTACTTGCGCGCGTAATCCACGCCCATGCCATCGAGCAGGCGCACCGAAACCAGGTTGCGTGACTGCACCAGCGCTTCGCGCAGGCGCATCGGGCCGCGGAAGCCGCCGCCGTCGTTCTGCGGGGCCCAGGTCTTGCCGCGGCGGTCGCGGAACACGACCGGGGCGTCGAGCACGATCGAGGCCGGGTTGTAGCCCTTGTCGAAGGCGGCCGCATAAACGAACGGCTTGAAGCTCGAACCCGGTTGGCGCCGGGCCTGGGTGGCGCGGTTGAACTTGTTGCCGGAGAAGCTGAAGCCACCGACCAGCGCTTTCAGCGCGCCGCTGTGGGCATCCAGCGAAACCAGTGCGGACTGGCCGCGCGGCAGCTGGTCCAGCAGCCATTCGCCCTCCTTGGCACCGGCGCGCACGCGCACGATGTCGCCGCGCTGCACCAGCTTGGCCGGGCTCTTGTTGGCCCACTTGGCGGCGCCGGCCGGCAGCACGATCTCGCTGCGGTTGGCCAGCACCACGGTGGCGCTGCCGTCGGCGCCGGTGCTGGCGACGATCGCCGGCAGCAGGCCGGCCTGGCCGAACATGCCGCGCAGGTGCTCGGCCAGGGCCGCGGCGTCTTCGCTGGCCCCTACCTGGACCTGCTTCTCCACGCCGTGCCAGCCATGGCGGTGGTCGTACAGCAGCAGGCCGTCGCGCACCGACTGGTTGGCGGCGGTCTGCAGGGTCGCATCGATGGTGGTGGTGACGTGGTAACCCTTGTTGACCACATCGCCGCCGAAGCGGGCGATCATTTCCTGGCGCACCAGCTCGGCCACGTACGGGGCATCGACCTGGACCGGCGGCTCATGCGCGGTGGCGTGCATCGGCACGGCCTTCGCCGCATCGGCCTCGGCCTGGCTGACGAACTTCAGGTCGGCCATGCGCTGCAGCACGTAGTTGTCGCGGCGCTGGCGGGCACGTTCCGGGTTGGAGATCGGGTTGCCCGAAGACGGGAACTTGGGGATGCCGGCCAGCGAGGCCATTTCATCCAGGTCCAGCTCGTTGAGCTTCTTGCCGTAGTAGAACTCGGCGGCGGCGGCCACACCGTAGGCGCGGTTGCCGAAGAAGCTCTTGTTCAGGTACAGCTCGAAGATCTCGTCCTTGCTCAGCTCGGACTCGATCTTCCGTGCCAGCAGGATCTCGGCCAGCTTGCGGGTGTAGCTGTACTCGGAGCTGAGGAAGAACTGGCGGGCGACCTGCTGGGTGATGGTGGAGCCACCGGGTACGCGCTTGTCGCTGGTGGTGGCCAGCAGCCATACGGCACGGCCGATGCCCATGTAGTCGACGCCGCCATGCTCGTAGAAGCGGGCATCCTCGGTGGCCAGGAACGCCTGCTTCAGGCGCTCGGGCACATCCTTCATGGTGATCGGGGTGCGCCGGGTCTCGCCGAACACCGCCATCAGCTTGCCGTCGGCAGCGTAGACGTACATCGGCTCCTGCATTTCCACGTCGCGCAGGGTCTGCACGTCGGGAAGCTTGGAGGAAACGGCATAGTACAGACCGCCTACGGCGGCCGCGCCGATCAGCGCCAGGACCAGGACAATCAGGAAGATCCAGCGCAGCCAGCGGCGGAGTCGAGTCATCGGGTTCAGATTCCGATTGCGAATTTCGTGGTCGCAGAGTATAGATTACGCAAGGTGGCGGCTGGGGTCGTCGCCGGGGAGCGCAAAGGGAACAGTCAGGGGCTGCATGGTGAATCCGTGAGGGACTTCACAGCAGGGCCGTTGCCATTTGCTAAGAATACGTTATTAATGCTCGGGCGCAGGTCTTGCGTCCAAGTGCCCGTCGGCAGGGGAGAAACCGTGGGGCTCATCCCAAAAAGTCAGTCGCCGCTTGTAGGCGTCGACATCAGTTCGACTGCGGTAAAGCTTTTGCAGCTGTCCCGCAGTGGCAACCGTTTTCGTGTGGAACATTACGCTGTGGAACCTCTTCCGCCGAATGCGGTGGTGGAGAAGAACATCGTGGAAGTGGAGGCCGTGGGTGAGGCCATCCGCCGTGCGATGAACCGCTCGGGGAGCAAGGCCAAGCTGGCCGCTGCCGCCGTCGCTGGGTCGGCGGTGATCACCAAGGTGATCCCGATGCCGGCCGAGCTCGACGAAAACGACATGGAAGCCCAGATCGAGCTGGAAGCGGTCAACTACATTCCGTACCCGATCGAGGAAGTGAACCTGGACTTCGAGGTGATCGGGGCGATCCCGAACAACCCGGAGATGGTCCAGGTGCTGCTGGCCGCGTCGCGTTCGGAAAACGTGGAACTGCGCCAGTCCGCGCTGGAACTGGGTGGCCTGCAGGCCAAGGTGATGGACGTGGAGGCCTTCGCGGTCGAGAACGCCTATGCCCTGGTCGCCAGCGAGCTGCCGGTGTCCATCGAGGGCGTGGTCGCGCTGGTCGACATCGGTGCCACCATGACCACCCTCAATGTCCTGCGCGGTGGCCGCAGCCTGTACAGCCGCGAACAGGTGTTTGGTGGCAAGCAGCTGACCGACGAGATCATGCGCCGCTACGGCCTGAGCTACGAGGAAGCGGGCCTGGCCAAGCGCCAGGGCGGGCTGCCGGAAAGCTACGAGATGGAAGTGCTGGAGCCGTTCAAGGAAGCCACGGTCCAGCAGATCAGCCGTTTGCTGCAGTTCTTCTATGCGGGCAGTGAGTTCAACCGCGTCGATCACATCGTGCTGGCCGGTGGCTGCGCCGTGTTGGGTGGCCTGCCGGAAATGGTCGAAGAGCAGCTGGGCGTGCCGACCGTGATCGCCAACCCGCTGGCACAGATGACCCTGGGCCCGAAGGTGAACGCGCATGCGCTGGCCCAGGATGCCCCCGCGCTGATGATCGCCACCGGTCTGGCGCTGAGGAGCTTCGACTGATGGCGCGCATCAATCTATTGCCCTGGCGCGCCGAGCGGCGCAAGCAACGCCAGCGCGAGTTCTACGCAATGCTGGGCATGGCCGCGATCGGTGGCCTGCTGTTGTCGCTGGTGATCTGGTTCTACTACGACCGCCAGGTGAGCGGCCAGATGGACCGCAACGCCTATCTGGAAGCCGAGATCGAGAAGGTCAAGGAACAGAACAAGGAGATCGACCGCCTCGACGCCCAGAAGGACCGCCTGCTGGCGCGCAAGAAGGTGATCGAGGAACTGCAGGCCAAGCGCTCGCAGATGGTCCACCTGTTCGACGCGCTGGTGCGCACCATTCCTGACGGCGTGGTACTGACCGCGCTGCAGCAGGAGGGCGACATGCTCACCCTTGAGGGCCGGACCCAGTCCAATGCACGCGTGTCGGCGTACATGCGCAACCTGGAAACCTCCGGCTGGATGACCAATCCGGAACTGTCGATCATCCAGGCCAGTGCTGCGGACAAGAACGCGACCGGCCCGGTGTCTGACATCAAGGCGCTGCCGTACATGTTCAAGGTCACGGTGAAGCTGCCTGCGCAGAGCGAAGAGACCGGCACGCCCGGCTTGAATGCCGATGGCAGCGTGGCGGCCGCACCAGCGGCAGTGCCTGCCGTGGCACCGCTTGCTGCAGGCCCGGACGCGGCAGCTTCGGCCGCAGCACCGGCAGCAGCCCAGCCGGCCCCGGCCACTGCACCGACCCCGGCCCAACCGACCCCGGCGGCTGCACCGGCCGCCGCGCCGGCCAAGCCGAACCAGCCGGCCGCACCGGCACCGGCCAAGCCTGAGGGCAGTCGCCTTGCGCAGCCGCCGCAGGCCTCCAACGCCCCGTTGCAGGGGGACCGTGCATGAGCCAGAAAATCGATCTGAAGAACCTGGATTTCAACGACATCGGCAACTGGCCGCAGAAGGCCAAGATCGTCTTCTGCTCGTTGCTGGCGCTGGTCATCATGTTCGTCGCCTGGATGCTGCTGATCAGCGGCAAGCGCGACGAACTGTCCAGCCTTGAGTCGAGGGAAGGCGACCTGCGCACCGAGTTCACCAAGCAGCAGGAACGCGCGGTGAACCTGGGCCCGCTCAAGCAGCAGCTGGCACAGATGGAGCAGGTGCTGCAGCAGATGTTGCGGCAGCTGCCCAGCAAGACCGAAATGCCCGACCTGATCATCGACATCTCGCAGACGGCGCTGTCCAGCGGCCTGACCAGTCAGCTGTTCGAGCCGGAGCAGGAGCAGGTGAAGGAGTTCTACGCCGAGAAGCCGATCAAGCTGAAGATGGTGGGCAGTTACCACCAGTTCGGCGCCTTCGTCAGTGGCGTGGCCTCGTTGCCGCGGGTGGTGATCCTGACCATGCACGACATCAACCTGAAACCTGCCGACAAGACCGGTGGCGGTGCCCGTGCGGGTGCGCTGGAACTGTCCGGCACGGTCAAGACCTATCGCTACCTGGACGAGACCGAGGTCCAGGAACAGCAGAAGGCTGAAGCTGGCAAGGAGGACAAGAAGTGACGCGTTCCTTCTTTGCACGCTGTGGGATGGTTGCCGCGGTGCTGCTGCTGGCAGCCTGTGGCCGTGGCGTGACCAGCACGCCGGGCGATGCGCCGAACCTGGAAAAGTGGGTGGAGGGCGAGCGTGCCCGGCCGGCACAGCCGCTGGAGCCGCTGCCGGTGATGCAGCAGTTCGAGACCTTCGAGTACTCCGCGCAGGGCCTGCGCGATCCGTTTACCGATGCCTGGACCAATCCGCAGGGGAGCGGTGGGTTGCGGCCGGATCCGAACCGGCGCAAGGAGCCGCTGGAAGGCTTCCCGCTGGACGCACTGGACATGGTCGGTACCATCGGCACCGGCAGCGGTACCGTTGCGCTGGTGATGGGGCCGGACAAGGTGACCTACCGGGTGCGCCCGGGTGGCTACCTGGGGCAGAGCGACGGACGCGCCACGGCGGTCTTCGAGGACCGCGTGGAGCTGATCGAACTGGTGCCGGATGGCGCGGGTGGCTGGCTGGAACGGCCGGCAACGCTCTCGCTTGAAGATCAATGATCGTTTACTGGGGATAGCACGATGACCTTTCACCAAGCCAAGGGGCTGCGTCCCATCCGGCGCTCTACCTTGAACCGTGTCAGCGCGTTGGGAGTCGCGCTGATGCTGGCCTGCGCTCCGGCGCTGGCCGCCGCACCGGCGGAGAAGCCGGTGGGCACCACCGTGGCACCGGCCGCCGCGCCGGCCGGCCTGTCGGTGGCCAAGATCGATTTCAAGCGGGGCGATGATGGCGCGGGGCGCTTGATCGTCCAGTTCGATGGCCAGGGCGCGATCCCAGACCTGCGTACGCAGGGCAACAGCGTGGTGGTCGATGTCGGCAATGCCCGCCTGCCGGCCAACCTGCAGAAGCCGATGAACGTCATCGACTTTGCTACGCCGGTACAGCGCATCGACGCCAAGCCATCCGGGGCCGGTACACAGCTGGTGCTGAGCACCGGCGGTGCGGTCGAATCGCTGGCCTACCAGAGCGGCAACGAGTACGTGGTCGAGATCAGCCCGCGGCAGGCCCCGGCCGCCGTCGGTGCGGTTACTGCCGGCAGCGTGACCCAGGCCGCCAAGGCCGTCGGCCAGCGCGGTTTCACTGGCAAGCCGGTGACCTTCAACTTCCAGGACGTGCCGGTGCGCACCGTGCTGCAGTTGATCGCCGAAGAGTCCAACCTCAACGTGGTGGCGTCCGATTCGGTGCTGGGCAATGTGACCCTGCGCCTGGTGAATGTGCCGTGGGACCAGGCGCTGGACATCGTGCTGCGCGCCAAGGGCCTGGACAAGCGTCGCGACGGCAGCGTGATCTGGGTGGCGCCGCAGGCCGAACTGGCCAAGTTCGAGCAGGAGAAGGAAGACGCGCGCATCGCCATCGAGAACCGCGAGGACCTGGTTACCGACTACGTCCAGATCAACTACCACAGCGCCACCCAGATCTTCAAAGCACTGACCGAAGCCAAGGGCATCGGCGGCGGTGGCGGTGGTGGCGCAGGTGGCGGTGGGTCGTCGCAGGAGGAAAGTGGCTTCCTGTCCGGCCGTGGCCGCATCGTCGCCGACGAGCGCACCAACACGCTGATGATCAGCGACATTCCGAAGAAGATCGCACGCATGCGTGAGCTGATCAGCGTGATCGACCGCCCGGTCGACCAGGTGCTGATCGAAAGCCGCATTGTCATCGCCACCGATACCTTCGCCCGCGAGCTGGGCGCAAAGTTCGGCATCAGCGGCAGCCGTGACAATGTGTACTTCAGCGGAAGCCTGGATGCCAACGAGGCCACCCGCAATTCACAGGTGGATACGGCATTGGCCAACGCCAAGGCGGTCCGTGAATGGCAGGCCGGTGGCAGTGTCGGTCCGGCCCCGATTCCGGGTAGCCCGACGATCAAGCGCGGCCTGAACTGGAATCTGCCGGTGGCAGCGGCCAACAACCCCGGCTCGCTGGCGCTGTCGATCCTCAACGCAGGCTACCTGCTGGACGTGGAGCTGTCGGCCATGCAGGAAGAGTCACGTGGTGAAGTGATCTCCAACCCGCGCGTGGTCACCACCAACCAGCGCGAGGCGATGATCAAGCAGGGCAAGGAAATCGGCTACGTCACCATCAGCGGCGCCGGTGCTGCCGGTGGCGCCGGTTCCACCCCAAACGTGCAGTTCAAGGAAGTGGTGCTGGAACTGCGGGTGACCCCCACCATCACCAACGACAACCGCGTGTTCCTCAACATGCAGGTGAAAAAGGACGAAGTCGACCGCCTGATCGAACTGCAGGGCTACGGCACGGTGCCGTCGATCAACCGCCGCGAGGTCAATACCGCGGTGCTGGTCGAGGATGGGCAGACCGTGGTCATCGGTGGCGTGTATGAGTTCACCGACCGCAGCAGCATCAGCAAGGTGCCGTTCCTGGGCGACGTGCCGTTCCTGGGCAACCTGTTCAAAAAGCGCGGCCGCAACAAGGACAAGGCCGAGCTGCTGGTGTTCGTCACCCCGAAGGTGCTGCGCGTGGCCAAGCAGAACTGAGCCCGCGTCACCCGCGAAACGCAGAAGGGCCGCCATGCGCGGCCCTTGTGCGTTTGTGCCGGTAGAACCACACCATGCGCGGATGGGCCGTTCAGCCGTTCTTGATGCCATTCGCAGGGCACCCTGCGATGATGTCGGGAACCCGTGCCGTCCTGCGCCGGTCAAAGGCCCCCATGAACCTGCCACCGCCGATGCCCGAAACCGTCTCGCCGCCGCCCGCGCCGGCCATCTCCCGCCTGCATGCCGCTTTCAGCCAGCTGCGCGACGCATTGTCGGCCGAGATCGTCGGCCAGGCCGCGCTGGTCGAACGCCTGTTGATCGCGCTGCTGGCCGACGGCCACCTGCTGGTGGAAGGTGCCCCCGGCCTGGCCAAGACCACTGCCATCCGCGCGCTGGCCGCGCGCCTGGAAGCCGACTTCGCCCGCGTACAGTTCACCCCGGACCTGTTGCCGGCCGACCTGACCGGCACCGAGATCTGGCGCCCGCAGGAAGGCCGCTTCGAATTCGTGCCCGGCCCGATCTTCCACCCGATCCTGCTGGCCGATGAAATCAACCGCGCACCGGCCAAGGTGCAGTCGGCACTGCTGGAAGCGATGGGTGAGCGTCAGGTCACCGTGGGCCGCCACACCTACGCGTTGCCGTCGCTGTTCCTGGTGATGGCCACGCAGAACCCGATCGAGCAGGAAGGCACCTTCCCGCTGCCAGAAGCGCAGTTGGACCGTTTCCTGATGCATGTGCGCATCGGCTACCCGGACCAGGCGGCCGAGTCGGAGATCCTGCGCCTGGCCCGCGAGCGCGCCCGTGGCGCGCTGGGCGAGTCGGCACCGGTACCGGAAAAGCTGCCGATGCAGGATGTGTTCGATGCCCGCCGTGAAGTGCTGGACCTGCACATGGCGCCGGCGCTGGAACGCTACCTGATCGAGCTGGTGCTGGCCTCGCGTGATCCTTCGCGCTATGACGCCGGCCTCGGCCGCCGTATCGCCTGGGGTGCGAGCCCGCGCGGCTCCATCGCACTGGAGCGCTGCGCGCGTGCGCGCGCCTGGTTGGCGGGCCGCGACTTCGTCACCCCGGACGATGTGCGCGCGGTGGCCGCCGACGTGCTGCGCCATCGCGTGCTGCCCAGCTACGAAGCCACCGCAGAAGGCTGGGACGGCGAGCGCCTGGTGCAGGAACTGCTGGCCCGGGTGCCGGCACCCTGAGCCTGCGCATGACCGATTCATCCCTGGAACCCACATCCAACGTCAGCGATGGCGACGGGCTGCGGCCGCAGCTGTCCGAGCTGGTGGCGCTGCGCCGCCTTGCGCAGCGGCCCCCGCCGCCGCGCCGTGGCCGCGCCGGCAATGCAGGCCAGGCGCCGTCACCGCTGCGCGGACGTGGCATGGAATATGCCGAGTCACGCGAGTACGTGGCCGGTGACGACGCGCGGCATATCGACTGGCGCGTGACCGCGCGCACCGGCCGTGCCCACACCAAGCTGTTCCAGGCCGAGCGCGAACGCGTCAGCCTGATCGTGGCCGATACTTCACCGGCGTTGTATTTCGGCACCCGCGTACGCTTCAAGTCGGTGCAGGCCGCACGTGCCGGGGCTGTCGCCGCGTGGTCGGCGCAGCGTCGCGGCGACCGCGTGGGTGCCCTGCGTGGCAGTGATCATGAGCCGCCCATCGCACCCGCAGGCGGGCCGCGCGGCGTGCTGCGCGTGCTCGATGCGCTTACCCGCTGGTATGCGCAACCACCCCCGGATGATCTCGGCCTGGAGCGCGCGCTGGATCATGCGGCGCGCGTGCTGCGCCCGGGTGCGCGCATGCTGGTGCTGGCCGATCCGCAGCAGGCCATCCGTATTCCGCCAGCGCGCTGGAGCGCGCTGGCCCAGCATCACGACCTCAGCCTGGTGCTGCTGGTCGATCCGCTGGAGCTGCAGCCGCCATCGGCCGCGCTGCAGTTCCAGACGCTGCAACAGCGCATTGGCCTCGACCTGCGCCGCAGCGAGGTACAGGCGCATTGGCAGGCCCATTTCGTTGAACCGCTGCAGGAGCTGCGGCGTCAGCTCGGTGCGCGCCGTGTCGACGTGCAGGTGTTGTCCACCGATGCGCCCAGCGATGCCTGGCTGGCACCGTCGCCGACCGAGGTGCCGGCATGAGCGCCAACCTGCCGCTGCGCGATGTGCAGCTGCCACCGCCACCATCATGGTGGCCACCGGCACCGGGCTACCTGATGATCGGCAGCGCGTTGCTGCTGGTGCTGTTGGTGGTGGCTGTGCTGGGGTGGCGCCGCCGCCGTCGTCACCAGCGCTGGTTGCAGCTGTTCGACCAGGAGTTGGCTGCGAGCCACGACGCCGCTGCGGAACTGGCGGCCATTGCGGGACTGCTGCGGCGTGCCGCCCGCCATGCGCGTCCGGGCAGCGAGTCGCTGCGTGATGAGGCCTGGTGGCAGCGCGTGGATCCGCAGGGCACATTGCCGGAAGCACGCCGAAGCCTGTTGGCCGAAGGTGCCTATCGCCCACGCGTGGACGTCAACGAGGTGGCCGCAGTGCGCCGCTGGGCGCGCGAACGCTACCTGGCGCTGCTGCTGGAGCGCCGCCGATGAATGTGCTGGCGAGTTACTGGCCGTGGCCGGACCTGCAGCTGGCGTGGCCGCTGGCGTTGCTGGCGCTGCCGCTGCCATTGCTGATGCATTGGTGGAAACGCCGTGCCGATTCGGGCGCGGCGCTGCGCGTGCCGTATGCGGCCACTGAACTGGAAGCGCTGGCCGGTGGCGGCCGCGTAGATGTGTCATGGCTGCGCACGCTGCTGCTGTGGCTGGGCTGGTGCGCGTTGTGCGTGGCGCTGGCGCGTCCGCAGCAGTTGGGTGAGGCGATCACGCCGCCGCAGGAAGGCCGCCAGATGATGCTGGCGATGGACGTGTCCGGCAGCATGGGCGAAGGCGATATGGTGCTGGGCGGACAGGCGGTTGATCGCCTCACCGCAGCCAAGGCCGTGCTGGCCGACTTCCTTGACCGTCGAGCTGGCGACCGCATCGGCCTGCTGGTGTTCGGTGACCGCGCTTACACGCTGACGCCACTGACCGCCGACTTGGCCAGCGTGCGCGACCAGCTGCGCGACAGCGTGGTCGGCCTGGCCGGCCGCGAGACGGCCATTGGCGACGCCATCGGCCTGGCGGTGAAGCGGCTGCGCAGCCAACCCGAAGGCCAGCGCGTGCTTATCCTGCTGACCGATGGCGTGAGCAATGCCGGCGTGCTGGAACCGCTGCGCGCGGCCGAGGTGGCGCGCGCGGAAGGCGTGCGCATCCACACCGTGGCCTTTGGCGGTGACGGCAGCATGCGCCTGTTTGGTATTCCGATTTCCGCCGACCAGGATCCGGTCGACGAAGCGACGTTGAAGAAGATCGCCAACATGACCGGCGGCCAGTTCTTCCGCGCACGTGACACCGCACAGCTGGCCGGCATCTATGCCGAGCTGGACCGGTTGGAGCCGATAGCGGCGAAGGGTCCGAGCCTGCGCCCGCGCGAGGAACGCTATGCGTGGCCGCTGGGCCTGGCCTTGCTGCTGGGCGCATTGGCCTGGCTGTGGCCGGAGCGTCGCCGATGATCGCGTTTGCTTCGAATTTTCCTGACTGGAACGCGCTGCACTTCCTGCGTCCGGAATGGCTGTGGGCGTTGCTGGCGCTGCCGCTGATCCTCGCGGTGGCGTTGTACCGGCAGCGGCGCAGCGACGTGTGGCGGCACGCGGTGGATGCGCACCTGCTGCCGCATCTGCTGGCGGCGGGCACGCGCCGTCGTTCGCGCCTGCCGTGGGCGCTGCTGCTGGGCTGGACGCTGGCTGCGTTGGCGATGGCCGGGCCAAGCTGGCGCCAGCAGGCGCAACCGATGTTCCAGGCCAGCGCACCGTTGCTGGTGGTGCTGGACCTGTCCAGCCGGATCACTGCCACCGACCTGCCGCCCTCGCGCCTGCTGCAGGCGCGGGCCAAGGTGGGTGAACTCCTGCGCGCGCGCCAGGGCGGGCAGGTCGGCCTGGTGGTGTACGCCGACGACGCTTACACCGTGGCGCCGCTGACCGATGACGGCAGCAATGTCGCGCTGTATCTGGATGCCTTGTCGCCCGATGTGATGCCACGTGATGGCCAGCGCGCCGACCGTGGCATCGACTGGGCGACCCGGCTGATGCGGCAGATCGGTGCATTGCGCGGGCAGATCCTGCTGGTGACCGACCAGGCCGACGGCGAAGCCGGATTGGCCGCAGCACAGGCCCGCGGTCTGGGCATGCAGGTGTCGGTGCTGGGCCTGGGTACGCCAGCCGGTGCGGCCTATCGGGACGGCAGTGGTCAGATCCGCCAGGCCGCACTGGACGAAGCCAGCCTGCGCGCGGTGGCCACGGCCGGCGGCGGACGCTATGCGCGCATTGCCGCCGATGACAACGATCTGCGTGCGTTGGGCGTGCTCGATGTGCGTGAGGGCACGACGGCGGAACGACCGGGCGAGGGCAGGCAATGGCGTGATGAAGGTTTCTGGCTGCTGCCGCCCCTGATGCTCCTGGCGCTGTTGGCGTTCCGTCGCCGTGCATTGCTGGCTGCCGTACTGGCAGTGGGCCTGCTGCCATGGATGGGCGAGGTGCAGGCGCAGGCGCCGTCGGCCGCCACGCCGCAGCCGATACAGGGCACGCTGTGGAAGCGCAGCGACCAGCTGCAGCATCAGCGCCTGGCCGACGGCGTGCAGGCGTACCGCAATGGCGACTTCGCCAGTGCGCGCAAGCAGTTCGAGGGCATCGACAACGATGCCGGTTGGTACAACCTGGCCAACGCACTGGCACGCCAGGGCAACTACGACGAAGCCATTGCCGCCTACGATCGCGCATTGGCGCTGCATCCGGGCATGGCCGATGCGGTGGCCAACCGTGCGGTGGTCGATGCCGCGCGCAAGCGCAAGTCATCCGGTGGCCAAGGCCAGGATCAGCAGAAGCCACAGCAGAGCGGCCAGCAGAAGCAGAACGATTCGCAGGGCAAGCAGAATCCGCAGGGCCAGCAGCCGCAGCAGGGCCAGCAGAATCCCGGCCAGGGCCAGCCGCAGTCGGGCCAGCAGGGCCAGTCCAAGCCGGGCGACGACAAAACACAGTCAAACCCGCAGCCCGGTGAGCGTGGCCGCGACGGCCAGCAGGCACCGCCGCAGGTGGAAGACGCCAAGGCACAGGCGCAGGCCGATGAACAGCAGCGCCAACGCATGCAGCAGGCGATGCAGCAGGCACGCGAGGGTAAGGCCGACAAGGACGGCAAACCGGTACCGGGCAGCGATGGCGCCACGCCACGCCAGCGCGAGGAGCGACAGGCAGTGGAGGCGTGGATGCGGCGTGTGCCGGATGATCCGGGCGCGTTGCTGCGGGCCAAGTTCCAGCTGGAAAACGAACGCAGGAAGAAGGAAGGGCGATGACGCGGGCGATGAACATGCATGGGCGCTGGCCGCTGCGGGTACTGGCGGCACTGCTGCTGTGGCTGCCGCTGCTGGCGTGGGCGCAGCCGCGCGCCTGGCTCGACCGCGACCGTGTTGCTATGGGCGATACGGTCACCCTCAACGTCGAGAGTGACCAGGGCGCACCCGACTTCAACCCGCTGCGTACCGACTTCGACCTCAGCGGACAGACCAGCAGCCGCCAGGTGGAGTGGAGCAACGGCGCCATGCAGCAGCGCAATCTGTACGGCGTGGCGCTGACGCCGCGTCGCAGTGGTGCGCTGGTCATTCCCGGCCTGCAGGTGGGCAGCACGCGGACCGCGCCGCTGACCCTGCAGGTGGACGCCGCCACCGTTGCCGGTCCCGACAGCAACGCGATGGCCTTCATCGAAACCGTTGTCGATGATCAGACGCCCTACGTGCAGCAGAGCGTAGGCGTGGTGGTGCGGCTGTACTTCGCCTCGCAGCTGGCGTCCGGCGAACTGGTGCTGGATACACCGGCCGGCGCGTCGTTGCAGCGGGTGGGCGACGACCGTACCGACGTGCGCCAGGTCAACGGCCGCCGTTACAACATGGTCGAGCGCCGCTTCCTGCTGATCCCCGAGCGCAGCGGTGCACTGCGGCTGGCCGGTGCGCGCTTCAACGGGCGTAGTGCCGGTGGGTTCTTCGATGATTTCTTTGGCGGCGGCGATGGCCGCATGAATGCCACCGGCGCCGATCGCACCCTGCAGGTGCAGGCCCAGCCGGCACAGGCGCCGCAGCCGTGGCTGCCGCTGCAGAGCCTGCAGCTGCGCTACACCAGTGCGCCGACCAGTGCGCGCAGCGGGGAAGCCGCCAACATCGTGGTCGAAGCGATTGCCGAAGGCGCGACCCGCGCGCAGTTCACCGATCTGCCGGTGCCCGAGGTCGGCAGCAACGCGCAGGTCTTCGCCGAGCCTGCGCAGTATGAGGAGACCTTCAACGGCAGTACGCCGCGGCTGAAGATCACCCGCCGCTATTCGATCGTGCCGCGCCAGCCGGGTTCGCTGGTGGTGCCGGGGCCGCGCCTGCCGTGGTGGGACGTGCGCAATGGCAAGGCACAGGAAGCGCGCCTGCCGGACCTGACGCTTGCCGTCGCAGCGGGCAACGGCGGAAGCAATACGTCGCCTGCGCCCTTGCCACCGATCGACACCGATGCGGCGCTGCCCGGTGCCGATGGACAGGACAGCCGCATCGCGGCGACCGATCCGCGCGCCAGTGGCCTGTCCGAACGGCCCTGGCCGTGGGTGGGGGCTGTCATCGGCCTGGCGTTGCTGTGGCTGCTGACCCTGCTGTGGGGGTGGCAGCGTGGCCGTCGCCCGCGCGTGGCGGCGCCGGTAGCGGGGCGCTCGGCTGTGCCGGTTGTGGCGAGCGGACGTGCTGGTCTGGCCGAACTGCGCCGCGCGCTGGATGGCGAAGGTTTCGAGCAGGTTGAAGCGCAACTGTGTGCGATGGCCGGTGTCGAACGTATCGAGCAGGTCATCGACCGCCTGGCCGAGCCGGCCCAGCGTCAGGTGCTGCAGGACCTGCAGCAGGCACGCTGGGGCGGGCAGGGCGACCTGGCGTCACTGCGTACCCGCCTGCGCGAGGCCTTCCGTGACGGACCGCACTGGTCGGCGGCTGCGGGCACCGCTGACACTGGCCTTGCGCCGCTGTATCCGCCACGGCGAACCTGAACCAGCGCCGCTTGCGCGCTTTGTTAGAGTGCATTCATTTTTCGAGGAAACCCCCGTATGACAGCAGCTGCTGCCGACAAGAAGAAGTTGCCCCTGCATTGGAAGATGGGCATCGGCTTCGCGATCGGCCTGGTCCTGGGACTGATCGTGCACGCCCTGGGTGGCAGCGTCGATGGTCTGCAGGCCGGTGCCAAATGGGTAATGGACTACATCACCACCCCGGCTTCGGGCCTGTTCCTCAACCTGATCTTCATGCTGATCGTGCCGCTGATCTTCTCGGCGCTGATCATGGGTGTGTCGGAGATGGGCGACATCCGCGCCCTTGGCCGCATCGGCTGGAAGACGCTGGCCTACACCGTGCTGCTGTCTGGCATTGCAGTGGGTATCGGCCTGGTTCTGGTCAACCTGCTCAAGCCCGGTGCCGGCGTCGACCCGCAGGTCGCGGCGATGATGCTGTCGGAGAACGCCGAGCGCAGCAAGGAGATCGTTGCTGGCATCCATGGCACGCCGAAGGGCATGGACATGCTGCTGTCTATCGTGCCGAGCAACGTGCTGCAGGCCGCGTCCGACAATGGCGCGATCCTGTCGCTGATGTTCTTTGCGCTGATGTTCGGCATCGGCATGGTGCTGACCGACAACGAGAAGGTCGCTCCGTTGCGCCGCGCCATCGAAGGCGTGTTCGAAATCTCGATGACCCTGATCAACCTGGTCATCCGCCTGGCGCCGTACGCGGTGGCCTGCTTCATGTTCAACCTGGCCGCACTGTTCGGCTTCGAGCTGATCATCCGCCTGGGCGCCTACGTGGGCGTGGTGGTGCTGGCACTCGGCCTGCACATGGTGGTGACCTACGGTACGGCCGTTTGGCTGTCCGGCCGTTCGCCGCTGTCGTTCTTCCGTGATACCCAGGAAGCCACGGTGATGGCGTTCTCCACCGCCTCCAGCAATGCCACCCTGCCGACCGCGCTGCGCGTGGCCGACCAGATGGGCCTGCCGCAGCGGGTGTCGCGTTTCGTGCTGACCGTGGGTGCCACCGCCAACCAGAACGGCACCGCGCTGTTCGAGGGCGTGACGGTGATCTTCCTGGCCCAGTTCTTTGGCGTGGACCTGAGCATCGGCCAGCAGATCATGGTGATGGCCGTCTGCATCCTCGGTGGCATCGGCACCGCTGGCGTACCGTCCGGCTCGCTGCCGGTGGTGGCGATGATCTGCGCCATGGTCGGCGTGAACCCGCTGGGCATCGGCCTGATCCTGGGCGTGAACCACTTCCTGGACATGTGCCGTACCGCGCTGAACGTCACCGGTGACCTGGCCCTGACCACGCTGGTGGCCAAGGGTGAAGGCCACGACGGCCCGGCGCTGACACCGCACAAGGACTGATTCCGGAGCCACTGCTGGCGACCTGATCGGGGTCGGAGCCCTTTCCTTGCGGAAAGGGCTCCGACCCCTTTTCACATGCGGAATCCGGCGGAGATCATGAAGTGCCGGCCAGCGGCCAGCACCTACCAGGCACGTTGGACTGACCCCCGCCCGACGACTATGGGACAATAGGCCGCCCGCACGTCCGCGGCCGCCTCCCGATTCCGACAGAACCATGACGCAGCCTACCCGTCGCCAGTTGGCCAACGCCATCCGCTTCCTTGCCGCCGATGCGGTTGAAACCGCAAAGTCCGGCCACCCCGGCATGCCCATGGGCATGGCCGACATTGCCGAAGTCCTCTGGAACGACTATCTCCGCCATAACCCGAGCAATCCGCACTGGTTCAACCGCGACCGTTTCGTGCTGTCCAACGGCCACGGTTCGATGCTGCAGTACGCGCTGCTGCACCTGAGCGGTTACGACCTGCCGATCGAGCAGCTGAAGCTGTTCCGCCAGCTGGGCAGCCACACCGCCGGTCACCCGGAACGCCACGAGACCCCGGGCGTGGAAACGACCACCGGTCCGCTGGGCCAGGGTTTCGCCAATGCCGTGGGCTTCGCCCTGGCCGAGAAGCTGCTGGCACAGCGCTTCAATCGTCCGGAGCTGGAAGTGGTCGACCACCGCACCTGGGTGTTCATGGGCGATGGCTGCCTGATGGAAGGCGTGTCGCATGAAGCGGCGTCGCTGGCTGGCACCTGGGGCCTGCACAAGCTGGTCTGCTTCTGGGACAACAACCACATCTCCATCGACGGCAACGTCGAGGGCTGGTTCACCGACAACACCCCGGAGCGTTTCGAGGCCTATGGCTGGAACGTGGTGCGTGATGTCGACGGCCACGACCCGGAAAGCATCAAGGCCGGCATCGAGGCCGCGCTGTCGCAGAGCGACAAGCCGACCCTGATCTGCTGCCGTACCACCATTGGTTTTGGTTCGCCGAACAAGGCGGGCAAGGAATCCAGCCACGGCGCACCGCTGGGCAAGGACGAGCTGGAAGCCACCCGCAAGCAGCTGGGCTGGGAATACGGCCCGTTCGAGATCCCGCAGGCGATCTACGACGGTTGGCGAGCCAATGGCGCCGGCACCCTGCGCCAGGCCGAGTGGGAACAGCTGTTCGACAAGTACGCCAGCCAGTACCCGGGCGAAGCCGCCGAACTGACCCGCCGTTCGCACGGCGACCTGCCGGCCGACTTCGTTGCCAAGGCCGATGCATACATCGCCCAGGTGGCCGCTGAAGGTCCGACGATCGCCTCGCGCAAGGCCTCGCAGCTGGCCATTGAAGCCTACGCGCCGCTGCTGCCGGAAATCGTCGGTGGCTCTGCTGATCTGGCGCACTCCAACCTGACCCTGTGGAAGGGCAGCAAGTCGGTCGCCAGCGACGACGCCAACGCCAACTACGTGTACTACGGCGTGCGCGAGTTCGGCATGACCGCCATCGCCAACGGCCTGGCCCTGCACGGTGGTTTCATTCCGTTCGACGCCACCTTCCTGGTGTTCAGCGACTACGCCCGCAACGGCGTGCGCATGAGCGCGCTGATCCCGGCCCACGCCATCCACGTCTACACCCACGACTCGATCGGCCTGGGCGAAGACGGCCCGACCCACCAGCCGGTGGAGCACCTGGCCGCGCTGCGCTACATCCCGAACAACGACGTGTGGCGTCCGTGCGATGCGGTCGAGTCGGCGGTGAGCTGGAAGGCCGCGATCACCCGCCAGGACGGCCCGAGCTGCCTGGTGTTCAGCCGCCAGAACCTGCCGCACCAGCCGCGCAACGCCGAGCAGATCGCCCAGATCGAGCGCGGTGGTTACGTGCTGGCCGATGCCGCCGGTACCCCGGACGTGATCCTGATCGCCACCGGTTCGGAAGTCTCGCTGGCCACCGAAGCCAAGGCCCAGCTGGACGCGGCCGGCCTGAAGACCCGCGTGGTCTCGATGCCGTCCACCGATGTGTTCCTGCGCCAGGATGCGGCCTACCGCGAATCGGTGCTGCCGAACGCCGTGCGCAAGCGCGTGGCCATCGAAGCTGGCGTTACCGGCTTCTGGCGCCAGTTCGTCGGCCTTGACGGTGCAGTGATCGGTATCGACACCTTCGGCGCTTCGGCCCCGGCCGACCAGCTGTACAAGCACTTCGGCATCACCACCGCCCACGTGGTGGAAGCCGCCAAGGCGCTGTAAGCAGCCCGGCAGTGAGATGAAGGAAAGGCCGGCGCACGCCGGCCTTTTCTTTGGTCGAGAGAAAAGGGGACGGAGGGGATTAAGTCGTTTGTGCACAAATGACTTAATCCCCTCCGTCAGTTTTTTTCGTCCGGCATGTTCCGCCCGACGGCTCCGGTGTCGCGTTGGCCTCTTCATCTGACCTGCGTTCTCTGCGAAAAGGAGGGCCTGCCGAGGCACCGCCAGAAGTAGGCATGGACAGGAAGAGCAACGCAGGAACCCATGTTGGATTTGCGGAGTGTAAGGTGATTCCTTACAATGATGCCGCATGATCGTCAGCTTCAGGCATAAGGGCCTGAAAGCGCTCTATGAGCGGGGCGACATTTCGGGAGTCCGTGCCGATCATGTCGCTCGATTGCGGCGTTTGCTTGTGCAGTTGGATCAAGCCCGGCTGCCTGGAGACATGGGGCTGCCCGGAAATCGCCTGCACCCTCTGCGCGGAAGCAATAGCGGCTACTGGGCTGTAAGTGTCTCGGCGAGTTGGCGATTGGTGTTCCGCTTTCGTGGGCTCGACGTCGAACTGGTCGATTACCTTGATTATCACTAGGAGTCTGCTCGATGCCGTTGCATGATCCGCCGCATCCCGGAGAATCGCTGCGCGAAGACATCCTGCCGGCGATCAGCATGTCGATCAGTGCGCTGGCGCAGCATCTTGGCTATTCCCGCGGACAGTTGTCGACCATCATCAACGGGCACGCCGGCATTTCCGCGGAACTCGCATTCCGCCTTGAGCTTGCGGGTCTGGGCAATGCCCGCATGTGGCTGGCGATGCAGGCGGCATACGACCTGTGGCAGGTCGAGCATCGAGCGCATCCACCCATTGCCCGCCTGTACCTTGAGGATGCAGTGAGATAGGGCAGTAGATGCACGCCATGCATGGATAAGAAGGGGACGGAGGGGATTAAGTCGTTTGTGCACAAACGACTTAATCCCCTCCGTCCCTTTTTCTCAGGCGGTACGCGCCAGCGCCAGGCGCAGCAGTCGCGCATCCAGGCGTTCGGCGAAATCCTTCGGCGCCTGCAGGCCCATGCGCTGCAGGTACACGGCATCGCCGTCGTCGGCTGGTTGCCGCAGCGCCGCCCAGACGGTACGCAGCTTGTCGCCGCGGGTCTGCGTGTTGGCCTTCAGCCAGCCCAGCGCCTTCACCAGCACCTGCTCGATTTCGTTGAAGTCGCTGCCCAGCGGATAGTCCGGCAGCGTGCCATCGGCGCGGAACGCTGCCAGCGCCGCGGCCAATGCCTGCGGCGTGTTGCGCTGCTGGCGTTCGGGATCCGCTTGCGTGGTCGCCAGCACTTTGCGCGAGGCGTGTGCCTGCTGCAGCAACCCGCTCTGGAACGGTGCTTCGGTGATCGCAGCCATCGCATGCACGCAGTCCTCGTCGGTCAAGCCGCGCAGATCGGCGATCCCGTATTCGTTGAGGTAGATGTCGCGCAGGTGGCGCGGGATGGTGGTGTGCCCGTAGTTCCAGCGCACGTTGGATTCACGCTGGCCCTTGTCATCGCGCGCGGCGCGGAACATCAGCACGCTGCGGGCTTCCGGCAGCGCATGTGCCATCGCCACGAAGTTGTACTGGCCGCCTACACCGGACACCACACGGCCATCGTCCAGTGCATCCGACACCGCCGCACCCAGCGCGGTGGCCATCATGCAGGAGTTGAAGAAACGCGCGTGCCGGCGCTGCAGGCGTTCCAACGTTTCGTTGCCACCGTACAGCTGGTTGATCTCGCTGATGCGGCGCATGCCGATCGCGCGGCACTCGTCTTCCGGCAGCGTGCGCAGCCATTCGTAGAACTCGGGTGAGCCCAGGTAGAACGCGCCGTGCAGGTACTCGCCTTCGGCGGCGAGGGTGGCGTGATCGATGGACAAGGTGCTGCCGTTCTCGATGCGTTGCATCAGCGCCAGGTCGTCGTGCACCTTGCGCTTGATCACGCCTGTCTGCACCAGCCGGCGGAAGCCCTCGTTGAGCATCTCGCTGCAGCCGTACAGGCCGACTTCGAACGGTTCCAGTCCGCCGACTTCCTGCACCAGCGGGTGGCTGGCCAGCTGCGGATCCAGCGCATGCAGCACGCGCCGGTAGCGCGCGTTGTCGGTGTGGCGCAGCACCAGCGCATGGCTGAGCGCGTCGGCCAGCGTGCCGATGCCGATCTGCAGCGTGCCGCCATCGCGCACCAGCGTGCTGGCATACAGGCCGATGGCGTAGTCGGCGTCGCCGACCGGCTGCCGCGGCAGGCCGAACAGCGCCGGGTACGGCGGTGGCGGGGTGATCACCAGATCGAAGAACGACACATCGACCGTGGCCGAGCCGCCCAGGTAGGGCAACTGCGGATCGATCTCGGCGACCAGCAGCGGGCGCGGCAGGCCTCGCGCGGCAATCGCATCCAGCGTGTCCTGGGTGATGTCGTTGTTGCACGACAGCGAGAGCCGCCGGTCGTCCGGTCGCATTGCGACCTTCTGCACGATTACCTGCGGCGCGCGTTGGGCCACGGCATCGGCGGCGTGCGTGTAATTCAGGCTGGTATAGCTGGACTGTGCCTGCCGCGAACCGAGCAGGGCGCCGGACTGCATGTAGAACTCTTCCACCTGCACATGTGCTGGCAGCGCGTCGCGAGCGATCGCATCGGCATAGGCCAGGCGCGGGAAATCGTCGCCGAAATGGCGCTGCGCGAACGGTGCCATGAAGCGCGCTTCCAGGCCATTGCCGCGTGCCTTCGGCGGGTTCAGCGACAGCGCGGTATACAACTGCAACGGTCGCGACGGGTCATGTTCGACGCGTGCATACAGCGCATTGAGCAGCCGATGCGGCTTGCCCAGTGCCAGCGGTGCCCCGATCCGCAGCGGCCCGTCCACGCGCGCAAACAACCAGTCGACGGCGGCGTCCAGGTCGGTGAGGTGTTCGGTCATGCGCGGTGGTCCTGCGAGTGGGGGAGTGCTGGCATTACAGCATGTCGGGCTTGAACCGCCGTCGACGCGAGACTTCGGCGCCAGACACCATGAACTGCCCATCGCCCCGGTAATGCACCGTGCGCGGCAGCTTTGGGCGTGGTGCAACATGGGCCCGCACGATTTCCCAGATGAACAGGTTGCTCGATTCCACTTGGCTATCGTCGTAGAGGCGGCATTCGAAGCACGAATGACATTGCCCGACCAGAGGTGCACCGACCTCGCGCGCGGGCTGTGCATCGAGCCCGAAGTGGGCGAACTTGTCGACCTCGCGGCCGCTGCAGTTGCCGATGTCCACCACGGTATCGAGCAGCTCCACGCCGGGCACGTTGATCACGCACTCGCCGCTGCCACGGGCCAGCGCGTGGCTGTGATTCGCGTCCCACAGATAGGTGGCGACCAGCGAAGGCGAGAAGCCCATCACCATGTGCCAGCCCATCGTCATCAGGTTGCGCTGGCCGCGCCACGCCGTGCTGACCAGCACGATCGGTCCGGGCTCGAGGAAGCGGCGCGCCTGCTCGACCGGGAAATCCTTCTTGGGCAGCGCTTTCATCCGGGGCCTGGGGCGGGAGGTATCGATGCTGGCGCAGATGCGATGAACCTGGAGTCGAGGGGCTTGACAGATGATTCGATTACGCGCGTAATCGGGTCGTCGATTACGGATGTAAACCATGACCCCGATCAGCGAAGCCGAAGCCGTTGTGATGGAGGTGCTGTGGCAGCAGGCGCCACGTAGCGCCGACGATGTGGTGGTCGCGCTGGCCCACCGCGACTGGGCCGAGCCGACCATCAAGACCCTGCTCAACCGTCTGCTGACCAAGGGCGCGATCGCCGCCGAGCGCGATGGCCGGCGCTACCTGTACCGGCCGCTGCTGCAGCGCCAGGCGTGGGTGGAGGCGCAGAGCCAGGACTTCATCGGCCGCGTCTTCGAAGGGCGGGTGGCACCGCTGGTCGCGCACTTCAGCGAACGCGGCCAGTTGAGTGCGCAGGACATCGCCGAACTGAAGAAGCTGATCCAGGAGCTGGACCATGACTGAGCTGCTCGATGGGCTGTGGCAGGCCAGCCTGTGGCTGGCGGTGGGCGTGGTCGTGCTGGCGATGCTGCGGCCCTTGCTGGTGCGCCTGGGGGGCGTGGCGTTGGCCTACCGCAGCTGGTGGCTGCTGCCGTTGCTGCTGCTGGCACTGATGCTGCCGTTGCCGCAGGTTGCGTTGTTGCAGCAGGTACCCACGCTGCCGCTGAAAGTGCTGCCCGGTGCCATCGATGGCGCGGCCGGCCAGTCGTTGCCATGGGGCGGGGTGTTGCTGGCACTGTGGGCATTGGGCACGGGCCTTTGCCTGCTGCGCGACCTGCGCGCGCAGCGGCGTTTTGAACGTGGCATGGGCCAACTGTGTGCACGCGCCGATGGCAGCTGGCAGGCCAGCGCCGACCCGGGCCTGCCAGCGTTGGTTGGCCTGTGGCGGCCGCGCATCGTGGTAGGCCCGGACTTCGACCAGCAGTTCACCGCACAGGAACAGGGCCTGATCCTGCAGCACGAGCGCAGCCACCGTCGCAATGGCGATCACTGGGCCAATGGGGCGCTGCTGATGGCACGCGCGATGTTCTGGTTCCATCCGCTTCTGCCGTGGGCCGCCCGCCGATTCCTGCGTGACCAGGAGCTGGCCTGCGATGCCCGCACCATTGCCCCGCAGCCTGCGCTGCGCGGTCTCTACGCCAGCACGCTGCTGAAGGCGCAGCTGGTCCACCCGGTTGCGCCAGCGGTCTGCCATTGGCGCAGCCAACCCGTGTTGAAGGAGCGTATCGCCATGTTGAAGCAGTCCAAGCGGAATGCATTGCCGTGGGTGTCGGGGCAGGTGCTGGTGGTCGGGTTGTGCCTGGGAATGGGGGCGGTGGCATGGGCCAGCCAGGGGGGCGTGGCCGGGAACCCGAGAATCGGTGTCGAGCCGTTTGAACACGCGGAAGAAGATGCCGCCAAGGCGGGTCTGGACAGGCCCATCCAAGTCGACAAGATGCCGCCACCGTCCTACCCGAAGTCCGCCATCGAGCAGCGCCAGGTGGGCGTGGTGAACCTGCGCGTGGAAGTGGATGCCAAAGGCCATCCGACTGACGTCCAGGTACTCAGCGCAACCAATCCCGGTGTGTTCGATGCGGTGTCGATCGCCGCTGCGCGGAGCTGGACCTATCGTCCGGCGATGAAGAACGGAAAGCCCGTTGCAGGGGCTGTGAAGATTCCGATCACCTATGCCATGGACAACACCGAGGACTCCCAGTGAAGTCCGCGCCGCTGTTGATGACGGCGGCGCTGTTGGCAGGGTGCGCGACCCAGGATCGCCTGACCGCCGTTGACACCCGCAGCGAGAATGTCGGCCATCAGCGCCTGCAGCCGCAGACCGGTGGCGGCAGTGGGCAGCTGCAGACCTACTCGCTGGGCGCGAGCGAGGGCTATCGGATGCCGCAGTTGTACGCGGCACCGGACCCGGAAGTGGGCGATCGTGACCCGCGCGCGGAACTGGCGCCCACCACCATCTGCCTGCAGGTGGTGGTCGATGCGCAGGGCAGCGTCGAACGCAGCATGCCGTTGACCGATCGCCCGGAGTGCGCGGCAGGTGCTTCGGGCGAGAATGCGCCCCTTCTGCAGGCCGCACAGGAAGCGGTGGCGATGTGGAAGTACTCGTCCGCAGCGGTCTGTCACTTTGCCGCTGGCAAGGCGCCTGCAGACCGCGGCGACTGCCGCGGCGCCGAGCGCGTCGAACCGGTGGCGGTTACCCTGCAGTACGCCTTCACCTTCGAAATCGTGAAGGGACAGCACGTGGTGCGTACGCAGGGAAAATGATCGCTTGCGATGACCGGGGTAGCGCCGGGCCATGCCCGGCGAGCGCAGCGGTGTGTGTCAGGCACCGCCCTGGATGTTGGCCTTCACCGCTGGCTGCATCAGCGTCGGTTCGGCCAGTGTGGCATCGCGGGCCTGGCGCACGCTGACGAACTCCGCCTCGGCCACGCCGTCATGCACGTGGATGTTGTGTGCGCGCTGCTCGCCGATGGTGGTCTCGTTGGCGAATGCGCGGCCGCCGGGGCCGTAGTCGTGGCAGACGAACACGCGCGTCGCATCGGGCAGCGCCAGCAGACGCTGGATTGAACGGTACAACTGCGCGGCGTCGCCACCTGGGAAATCGCAGCGGGCGGTACCGCCGTCGGGCATGAACAGCGAGTCGCCGGTGAACAGCGCATCGCCGATCAGGTAGGCGATGCTGTCGCTGGTATGGCCGGGCACGGCAATCACCTGGCCGCGCAGTCCGCCAAGAGCGAAGGTCTCGCCATCGCCGAACAGGTGATCGAAGATTTCATCCGCCGCAGGAAGCTGCAGGCCGTAGCGCGGCGCGAAGGTGGCCTGCACCGCGCGGATGCCTTCGCCGATGGCCAGCGTGGCCTGGGGGAAGCGTTGCTTGAGACGGCGCCCACCCGATACGTGATCGGCGTGAGCGTGTGTCTCCAGCAGCCAGCGCAGCTGCAGGCCCTGTTGTTCGATGGCCTGCAACGCGGCATGCAGCGGCGCTTCACTGCTGGCGTCGGTATCCGGGTCGTAGTCCAGGACCGGGTCGATCAGCGCCGCTTCGCCGCTGGCCGGATCACTGACCAGATAGCTGAAGGTATTGCTGTCACGGTGGAAGAACGACTGCACCTGGACTGACATTGGAACGCTCCTCAGCGCGTGCCGAGCACGCGGTTCAGCAACTGCGCCAGGTTCTCACCGGCCAGTCGCAGCTGCGCTTCGGCCAGCGGCCGGTAGCGCTCGGTGTATTCATCACCGATTTTACGCGTGGCCGGATAAACGCCAGCTTGCATGGAAATGCGGCAGCTGGCCTCGGCCCACGTCTGCGGGTCGCGCTGCGGGTTGGACTGGCGCGGCAGCTTCGGTGCGCGCTGGCTCTGCAGCAGCGGCAGATAGCCGGCGTCGTCAAGCTTGCGGGTGTTGAGCATGCCGCTGTCCCACAGCGAGTGCAGGTTGGTACCGCGGTTGCCGAACTGCAGCTGGAAATCGTTGCCGCCCTTGTCGTGTGCGTAGCCGGCATGCATCGGCTGATGGATGTCGCCGACCAGGTGCACGACGAACTTCAGCGCCTGCAGGCGCTCGCCATCGGTCAGGCTGCGGTCGCCGAGGATGGTGCTCTGCGCCTTCAGGGCTTCGACGATGCAGTTGCCGTTCTTGCAGTGCTTCGGTGCTTCGTAATGGCAGTTGTCTTCGGCGATGTTGACGTAGTGCCAGCCGGCCGAGCGACGGCCCAGGCCCGGATCCTTGGCACGCAGCTGGTCGGCCCAGGGCGCGATGCTGGCCAGCGTGGCGTCCGGTTCGGTGGCCAGCAGACGGTCCACTTCGGCGCGGGCGGTGGGGTTGAGGCGGGTGTCGGCGACTTCGGCGACAAGGCGGTGGCCTTGCGCGCCCCAGGCATGGGCAGGGGCGGAGACGGACAGCAGGGCCGGCGCCAGGGCGGCGGCGAGGAAGAAGGAGTGCAGGGCTTTCATGCGCACATTCTAGCGGGGGGGGAGGTGGATTGAAGAGCGGCGCGTTCCGGTCTGCTTGGGGCTGGCTGCAGCGCCTGCCCCTGCAGCCCCATCCAACATGGCCGCGGAGGCGGATGCAAAGGTCAAAGGCAACATCGAAGACAAATGCAGGATCAAAATCGGCCTCCCGCAAGTGCAGGCAACCACTACGCCTCGGATGTACAGCTTCTGCTCTTGCCTTTGCTTGAGCTGGCACGCGTGCGCAGATGGGAAGGGTGGAAAGGGTTGGGTGATCGGGACCGTTCGCCGCATGGATGCGGCGATCGAGCCTACAGGGACGTATTTACGGCGTGTCCCGATCACCCAACCCTCTCCACCCAGTTCCAGATGCCGGTGCTTTTCGCGCAAACAAAAAAAGCCCCGGCAATCACCGGGGCAACATGCTGCGAGGGTTTTGCATGTAGCGGGGGAGCGGGGGCGAAGCCCCCGCACTCAACACACCGCTTAGAACTTGAAGACGTACGACGCGCCGTAGACCAGCGGATCGATATTGACCGTGCCGATCTTCTCGCCATCCAGCTTCACCTTGCTGTCGATGTCGATCCAGCGCATGTCCACGCGCAGCGCGCCCTTCTCGCCGATCGCAAAGTCCACGCCCGCATGCGCGGCCAGACCCCACGAATCCTGCAGCTTCAGGCGGCTGTCCTTCAGCGCACCGGTGGTGTCTTCGCTGAAGAAGGTCGTGTAGTTCACGCCCGCACCGATGAACGGCGACACCTTGCCCTTGCTGTTGAAGTGATACTGCAGGGTGACCACCGGCGGCAGCTGCTTGGTGCTGCCCACGCGGCCGAGACCGTTGATGTTGATGTCGTGCTTGAACGGCAGCGCGGCCAGCACTTCGATGCCCAGGTTGTCGGCGATGAAGTACTCACCGGTGATGGTCGGCTTGACGTCGTTGTCGACATCGACCTTCAGGGTGCCGTTGGCCAGCCAGCCGTTGTTGGACTTCGGCGCCACTTGGTGCACGCCGGCGGAGACGGTCCAGTCGCCCTTGGACTGGGCCATGGCCGGGGCGGCGGCAAGGGACAGGGCGGCGGCCAGGCTGGCCACGATCAGGGGGGAGGTCTTGCGCATGGGGGTGATCTCGTTGCTGGGTGGATGTGGCCAGTCTCGGCCTCACGCCGCGCTAACGCTTTGATCCGGATCAAATCCTGTCCGCCAGCCCGCTGCCGGCAGGGGCTGGCCCACGGTGGCCATGCCCGGTTTGCTAGACTTGTGGGCCCTATCCATCCCGCCGCACCCGTCGCGGCTGCAGGAGCTTGAGAACATGGCAATCAAGGTTGGTATCAACGGTTTCGGTCGCATCGGGCGTAACGTCCTGCGCTCGGCGGTGCTGAACTTCGGCGACGACATCGAAATCGTGGCCATCAACGATCTGCTGGAGCCGGATTACCTGGCCTACATGCTCAAGTACGACTCCGTGCACGGCCGTTTCAAGGCCGATGTGTCGGTGCAGGGCAACGACCTGCTGGTCAACGGCAAGAAGATCCGCCTGACCCAGGAACGCGACCCGGCCAACCTGAAGTGGAACGACGTGGACGTGGACGTGGTGATCGAGTCCACCGGCCTGTTCCTGACCAAGGAAACCGCGCAGAAGCACATCGATGCCGGCGCGAAGAAGGTGATCATGTCGGCGCCGTCGAAGGACGACACCCCGATGTTCGTCTACGGTGTGAACGACAAGACCTACGCCGGCCAGGCGATCGTCTCCAACGCCTCGTGCACCACCAACTGCCTGGCCCCGCTGGCCAAGGTCATCAATGACAAGTGGGGCATCAAGCGCGGCCTGATGACCACCGTGCATGCGGCCACCGCCACCCAGAAGACCGTCGATGGCCCGTCCAACAAGGACTGGCGCGGCGGCCGCGGCATCCTGGAAAACATCATTCCGTCGTCCACCGGTGCGGCCAAGGCCGTCGGCGTGGTCATCCCGGAACTGAACAAGAAGCTGACCGGCATGAGCTTCCGCGTCCCGACCTCGGACGTGTCGGTGGTCGACCTGACCGTCGAGCTGGAAAAGGAAGCCACCTACGCCGAGATCTGCGCTGAAGTGAAGGCACAGAGCGAAGGCCCGCTGAAGGGCATCCTGGGCTACACCGAAGACAAGGTCGTGGCCACCGATTTCCGCGGCGAAACCTGCACCTCGGTGTTCGACGCCGAGGCCGGTATCGCCCTGGACGGCACCTTCGTCAAGCTGGTGACCTGGTACGACAACGAGTGGGGCTACTCGAACAAGTGCCTGGAAATGGCCAAGGTCGTCGCCGCCAAGTAAGGCCGGCAAAGATCGCACGCGGACCCCGGCCTGGCCGGGGTTCGTCGTTTATGGGGCCGGCACTGTCGTAGCATGGGCCCGTCGACCGCTGCCGCTGGGGCGCGGGATCGCAATGGAAGCACGCAATGGAAGCACTGATAGCCCTGGTCGTACTGGTCCTGCTGGCCATCCCGCTGCTGCTGGTGGTGGCGCTGGTGATGATTGCCGGCCTGCGTCGTCGTGTCGCCGCGCTGGAAAGCGCACTGGCCGCCGAACCTGTCGCCAGGCCGGTCGCCGCCGCGCCCGCGCCTGAACGGCTGGTCACGCCCGCCGCCAGTGCCGATCCCCCCTTCCTGCGGCCGGTCGCTGCGGCTGTGCCGCCCTCACCTCAGCCTCCGCAGCCGCCGTTGCGCGAGGCCGCGCCCACCGAGGCGCCTGTTCCCCGTCCCGCCGCGCCACCGCCGGTGCCGGTGCCGGCGCAGCCACCGTTGCCGCCGTTGCCGCCAGAACCGGCGCTGCCTAATTTCATCGAGCGTGGCGTCGGTGCGGTCAAACGCTGGTTCACCGAAGGCAACGTGCCGGTCAAGATCGGCATGCTGGTGCTGCTGGCCGGTGTCGCCGCACTGCTGAAGTACGTCAGCGACCAAGGCTGGCTGGTGCTGCCGATCGAACTGCGCCTGGCCGGCGTCACCGTGGGTGCGCTGGGCCTGCTGGCCTTCGGCTGGCACCAGCGCGAACGTCGGCGCCTGTTTGCGCTGGCCCTGCAGGGCGGTGCCATCGGCGTGCTGCTGCTGACCATCTTCGCCGCGTTCAAACGCTTTGAACTGCTCAACCCAGGCTTTGCCTTTGCCAGTTCGATCGCACTGGTGGCCGGGCTGTGCGTGCTGGCAGTGGTACAGAACTCGCGCACGCTGGCGGTGCTGGGCATCCTGGCCGGCTTCATGGCGCCGTTGTGGCTGTCCACCGGCAGCGGCAACCACGTGGGGTTGTTCAGCTATTACGCGGTGCTCAACGCAGGCATCTTCGCCATCGCCTGGTTCCGTCCGTGGCGTGCGCTGAACCTGCTCGGCTTCGCTTTCACCTTTGGCATCGGTACCTTCTGGGGCGTGCTGCAGTACGCGCCTGACAAGTTCAGCAGCACCGAGCCGTTCCTGTTGCTGTTCTTTGCCTTCTACCTGTTGATTCCGCTGCTGTATGCACGCCGTCAACCGGCAGGTCGGCGCGATCTGGTCGACGGCAGCCTGGTGTTCGGCACGCCGCTTGTCGCGTTCTCGCTGCAGGCCGGCATGCTGCATGAGCAGCCGATGACGCTGGCACTGTGTGCACTGGGCCTGGCTGCGATCTACGCGGTGCTTGCGCGGGCGCTGATCGCGCGTGCGTCGTACACCGTACTGGCGCAGTCGCATGCGGTGCTGGCGGTGGGCTTCGCCACGCTGGCGGTGCCGTTGGCGCTGTCAGCGCGTGCAACCGGTGCGGTGTTCGCACTGGAAGGTGCCGGCCTGGCCTGGCTGGGCCTGCGCCAGAAGCGCTGGCTGCCGCAGGTGTCCGGTGCATTGCTGCAGATGGGTGCCGCGTTCGCCTTCGTTGCCGGTGGCGATCACTGGCATGAAGACGTGCGTTTCCTGCTCAACCCAACAGCGATTGGTGCGCTGCTGCTGGCCGTGGCCGGCTTCGCGTCGGCGTGGAGTTACCAGCGCAGGGAGCGTCACGAGATCGCGCTGGTCTACTACCTGTGGGGACTGCTGTGGTGGTTGGGCGGCCTGGTGCACGAGATCATCCGGTTCTTCCCCTACCGCATCGAAGTGGATGCACTGCTGGTGCTGGCCTCGGTTACCGCATGGCTGGCCGCGGAAATGCAGCGTCGCCAGCCGGCGCGCGCGCTGGGCGTGACCGCACTTGCAATGCTGGCGCTGGGCTTCCCGCTGGCGCTGATGCAAAGCGATGCGCACCAGCAACCGTTCGCCGGCTACGGTGCGCTGGCCTGGGCGGCGTTCGCGGTGCTGGGTGTGCGCACGCTGCTGTGCCTGCGCCAGGGCGGCGACACCGTGGCACGTATCGCGCAGTTCCTGTGGTGGCTGCTGTGGCCCTCGCTGCTTTCGCTGCTGGCGCTGTGGGGCGGTGGCGAGGCCAACTTGGCGCAGGGCTGGACGACCCTGCTGGTCACGCTGCCGTGGCTGCTGATGGCGGCGCTGTCGCTGTGGCGCTGGAACGTCCTGCGCTGGCCGCTGGGCGTGGCCTTCGACAGCGTGCGCCTGCCGCTGCAGTGCGTGCTGTTCGGCCTGTTGTCGATCGGCTGGTTGTTCGGCCAGCTGCTGCCGGGTGATGCCGCGCCGCTGCTGTGGCTGCCGGTATTGAATCCGGCCGAGATCGGGCAGTGGCTGAGCCTGCTGCTGCTGGCGCGCTGGCTGTACAGCGACCAGGCGCCGCAGGCACTGCTGAAGATCCGCCTGCCCGTGCTGGCGCTGGCGGCCTTCATCGCGCTGACCAGCCTGGTGCTGCATGGCGTGCACCAGTGGGGCGGCCTGTCCTGGAGCGCCTCGATGATGCGCTTCAGCCTGGCCCAGACCAGCCTGACCGTGCTGTGGAGCGTGCTTGGCGTGATCGCCTGGGTATGGGGCTCGCGTCGCGGCCAACGCGTGTTGTGGATGGTGGGCGCCGTGCTGATGAGCGTGGTGCTGGCCAAGCTGGTACTCATCGATCGCCAGCACCTGGGCAACCTGCTCGGCATCGCATCGTTCATCGCCTACGGCCTGCTGTGCACGGTCGTGGGTTATCTGGCACCGGCACCGCCCAGCGCGGCGCCGTCCGTGGAGGAAAAACAATGAGGAATTGGAGCAGGGCGCTGCTGCCGGCGATGTTCGGCATGCTGGCCGCCGTCGCGGTGCAGGCCGCCGAGTACCGCGCCCAGTACGCCGAACAATGGCCGTTGACGTTGTCCAGTGCACAGTCCGGTGCGTATCGCGTCGTGCTGGAACCGGCGATCTACCGCCGTGCCGGTGCCGCCGACCTGGGTGATCTGCAGGTATTCAACGCGGCGGGCCAATCGCTGCCATCGGCACTGCTGGCACCGGACCAGCCGTTGGCACAGCCGCCGGTGCAGCGCGAACTGCCATGGTTCGTGCTGCCACCGCTGGCCGAATCGCAGCGCAATGACCTGCAGCTGCTGACCGAACGCGATACCGACGGCCGCGTGCGCCGGGTTGAAGCGCGCGTGGGCGGCGGCGCGGTGACGAACGGGCAGGGCGGTTGGCTGATCGACGCCAGCGTGCTTGGCCAGCAGCCGTTGGCAGCGCTGGTGCTGGACTGGGCTGACAGTGGCCAGCCGCTGCAGGCGCAGGTGCAGCTGGACGCCAGCGATGATCTGCAGAACTGGCGCCCGATCGCGCGGGATGTGCCGCTGGTGGATCTGCAGCGCGCCGGCAAGCGCCTGTTGCAGCGCCGGCTGCAGGTGGACAGCAGCGCCCGCTACGTGCGCGTGCTGGCACAGGGCGAGGCACGCCTGCCGACCCTGCGCAGTGTGCTGGCCGAGCTGCCGCCGGCACCGGCCACGCTGCCGTGGGAATGGCTGTCGCTGGAGCCGACGTCGAAGGGCAAGGGCGAGTACACCTTCGAGTTGGACGGCCGCTTCCCGGTGGCGCGCGCTGACGTGGCCAGCACCGACAACAGCCTGGTGCAGTGGACGCTGTTCAGCCGCGATGACGAGAGCGCGGAATGGCAGCGACGCAGCGCACCGTGGATTGCCTACCAGCTGCAGCAGGGCACCCAGGGCCAGCGCCAGCAGTCCGCCGCGCAACCGCTCGGCGGCATCCACCGCGACCGATACTGGAAACTGGTGGCGAACCCGGCGGAAACGGCGACAGCGCCGACCCTGCGCCTGGGCTATCAGCCGGAAGTGCTGGTGTTCCTGAGCCAGGGCGCGGCACCGTATGCGCTGGCGGTAGGCAGTTCGACCGCACGCCGGGCGGAGGCACCGGTGGGCGTGCTGATCGAGGAACTGCGGCAGCGCAATGACCCTTCCTGGCAGCCGACGCTGGCGCGCCTGGAAGGCAGCCCGGAACCGCTGGCCGGCGATGCGGCGCTGAAGCCGCAGCGCGATTGGAAGGCGTGGCTGCTGTGGGCGTTGTTGGGGTTGGGCGTGCTGGTGGTGGGCGGCCTGGCGGTCAGCCTGCTTCGGCAGAAGCCTGCGCCTTCGGCGTAGGTTCCGGCGAACGGCGCAGCCCCTCGTGGGTGGGGTTGGTCGTGCAAAGCAAAAGCAAAAGCCGCGCTTGGCCGGGCGGGGTAGGTTCGCGGGGGACGCCGCAAGTACGTCCTTGTAGGCTTGGCAGCCGCATCCATGCGGCTGACACCCCCGCGAACCCACCCCGCCCGGCCTCTGACAGTTTCCGTGTGCGTCCACCCACGGAAGAGGAAAAAGAAAAGCAAGAGCGGAAGCGGGTCGCTTCGCTCGACGGCCATCGGGGTCAGATCCGTTTTCCGCAGGAAAACGGATCTGATCCCTTCTTTCTCCATCCGACATCAGAAACTGCTTTTGCCTTTGCCATCCGCATCACCTCATGAACCTGTCGAGGCCGGGGTGGTGTGGGCTGGCAGGGGTGTGAGCGGCATGGGCCCGAGGCATGCCTCGGGCGGGTTGGGCAGGAGGCCCAACCCCGGTCTTGCCGTGTGCGCAGGACAGCGCACACGAGCAAGCGGCTGCCAAGCCTCCAGGGACGGATTCACGGCGTCCCCTGCCAGCCCACACCACCCCGGCCCATCCACAGCATCACAAAGCGCCAGTGCTTTGGCTTCGGCCGTTGCTGTCGCTGTCGCCCTGCGCTTCTGCCTGCCGCAGGCATCGGCCCTCCCACCACCCGCACCCGATACAATGGCCGTCTGCCGTAGCCCGGCATCCCGTCCCTGAGCCAAAGAGTTGCCCATGTCCATCGTCCGCATGACCGACCTCGACCTCTCCGGCAAGCGCGTGCTGATCCGCCAGGATCTGAACGTGCCGATCGAGAATGGCCGCATCACCTCCGAACAGCGCATCACCGCTTCGCTGCCGACGCTCAAGCGCGCGCTGGAGCAGGGCGCGGCGGTGATGGTCACCTCGCACCTGGGGCGCCCGAAGGAAGGCGTGTGGAGCGAAGCAGATTCGCTGGCGCCGGTGGCCCAGCGCCTGTCCGAGCTGCTCGGTCGCGAGGTTCCACTGGTGCGCGACTGGGTCGACGGCGTCGAGGTGCAGCCGGGTCAGCTGGTGCTGCTGGAAAACTGCCGCATGAATGTCGGCGAGGCCAAGGACGATGAAGCCCTGTCGAAGAAGTATGCCGCGCTGTGCGACGTGTTCGTGATGGATGCCTTCGGTACCGCGCACCGCGCCCAGGCCTCAACCCATGGCGTCATCCGCTTCGCACCGGTCGCGGCCGGTGGCCCGCTGCTGATGGCCGAGCTGGATGCGCTGGCACAGGCGCTGGACGCCCCGGCCAAGCCGCTGCTGGCGATCGTCGCTGGCAGCAAGGTCAGCACCAAGCTGGAACTGCTGGCCAGCCTGGTTGGCAAGGTCGATCAGCTGATCGTCGGTGGCGGCATCGCCAATACCTTCATCGCCGCCGCTGGCTACAACGTCGGCAAGTCGCTGTATGAGCCGGACCTGCTGGACACCGCGAAGAAGATCGTCGCCGATGCCAAGGCCCGTGGTGCGGACATCCCGCTGCCGGTCGACGTGGTCACCGCCAAGCAGTTCCTGCCCGATGCCGTGGCTGAAGTGAAGGCGGTCGACGCCGTCGCCGAAGACGACCTGATCCTGGACATCGGCCCGCAGACCGCTGCGCAGTATGCGCAGCTGATCGAAAACGCCGGCACCGTGGTCTGGAACGGTCCGGTTGGCGTGTTCGAGTTCGAGGCCTTCAGCAAGGGCACCGAAGCGCTGGCGCGCGCCATCGCCAGCTCCAACGCGTTCTCCATCGCCGGCGGTGGCGACACCCTGGCTGCGGTCGACAAGTTCGATATCGCCGCGCAGGTCAGCTACATCTCCACCGGCGGTGGTGCGTTCCTGGAGTTCCTGGAAGGCAAGACCCTGCCGGCCGTGGCCGCACTCGACGCGCGCGGCGCATGAATGCCGACCACGGCAGGGATGTGCTGTTCTTCGACCTCGACGGCACGCTGATCGATTCGCAGGTGGGCATCACCGCCTGCATCGCCTACGCGCTGCAGAAGATGGACCATCCGGTGCCGCCGCAGGACACCCTGCTGGGCTGGATCGGTCCGTCGTTGCGGACCACCTTCGCGCCGCTGTTCGTCGAACCGGCGCGGGTGGAACAAGCAGTGGGCTACTACCGTGAACGTTTCGATGCCGAAGGCTGGCGCGAGCACACGGTGTATCCGCAGGTGGAAGACACGCTGCGCACGCTGCACGGTCGTGGCCACCGCCTGGCGGTGGTCACCGCCAAGAACGAGCCGCACGCGCGCCGCATCCTTGCCCACCTGCCGTTCGGCGGGTTGTTCGAGGAGATCGTCGGCTCGACCCTGGACGGCTCGCGCAGCCACAAGCCGGAACTGGTCGGCGAAGCGCTGCGCCGGTTGCAGGTGCAGCCGGCGCAATGCTGGATGATCGGCGACCGCCGCATGGACATCGAAGGTGCGCGTCACCACGGCCTGCGCAGTATCGGTGTGCTGTGGGGCTTCGGTGGCGAGCAGGAGCTGACCGAAGCCGGCGCCGGGCAACTGGCACGCGAACCGGCGCAGTTGGAAACGCTGCTGGCGTGATGCGCCTTTGATCGGTAGCGCCGGGCCCTGCCCGGCGCTACCACGACCCTGCGCCAGCGTATGTCCGGCCGATGTCCGTTCGATGACCCGCGAAGTCAGGCAGCGCAAGGCTGTAACCGTATACATGCGGCGTGAAGGATGTGCTAATTTCCGTTCTTTATCGGGAGAGGCCCATTCACCATGTTCGAGCGTCAGCGTCGCACCAAGATCCTTGCCACCCTCGGCCCGGCCACTGATCCGCCGGGCGTGCTGGAGGATCTGTTCCGCGCCGGCGTCAACGTGGTGCGGCTGAACTTCAGCCACGGTGATCCGTCCGGCCAGGCCAAGCGTGCCGCCGAAGTGCGTGCGGCTGCGGCCCGCGTCGGCGTGGAAGTGGGCATCCTGGCCGACCTGCCGGGCCCGAAGATCCGCATCGAGCGTTTCGCCGAAGGCAAGGTGCAGCTGAAGGCGGGCGACCGTTTCGACCTGATCGCCAGCACCAATGCCGGCCCCGGTGATGCGACCCAGGTCGGCGTCAGCTACCTCGGCCTGCCGCAGGATGTCGGCCCGGGTGATGTCCTGCTGCTCGACGATGGCCTGATGCAGCTTCAGGTAGTCGAAGTGGAAGGCGAGCGCATCATCAACACCGTGCTCAACGACGGCGCGCTGTCTGATCGCAAGGGGTTGAACAAGCAGGGCGGCGGCCTGTCGCTGGGTGCGCTGACCGAGCGCGACAAGGAACTGATCGGCATCGTCGCCAAGATCGGCGTCGACTTCATCGCCGTGTCGTTCTGCCGCAATGCGCAGGACATGAATGACGCGCGCGAGATCGCTGAATCGCACGGCTGCTACGCCGCACTGGTGTCGAAGATCGAGCGCACCGAGGCCATCGAAAACCTCGAAGAGATCGTCGAGGCCAGTGACGTGGTGATGGTTGCGCGCGGTGACCTCGGTGTGGAAATCGGCGATGCCGAACTGCCGGGCCTGCAGAAGAAGATCATCAAGGCCTCGCTGGCGCAGAACAAGGTGGTCATCACCGCTACGCAGATGCTGCAGTCGATGGTCGAAAGCCCGATCCCGACCCGCGCCGAAGTGCTGGACGTGGCCAACTCGGTCATCGACGGCACCGACGCGGTCATGCTGTCGGCCGAAACCGCTGCCGGTGCCTACCCGGTCAAGGCCGTGGAAGCGATGGCGCGGATCTGCCTGGGTGCCGAGCGCCAGTTCCAGACAGAGACCGACTTCAACGCCTCGCCGCGCAACCTGGAACGTGCCGACCAGGCCATTGCCATGGCCACCATGTTCCTGTCCCAGCACGTGGGCGTGCGCGCGATCGTGGCGATGACCGAATCCGGTGGCACCGCCCGCTACCTGTCGCGTTTCCGTGCCAAGGCGCCGGTGTTCGCGGTCACCCGCCATGACGGCGCCCGCCGGCAGATGGCGCTGATGCGCGATGTGTATCCGATCAACTTCGACAGCCGTGGCCTGACCCCGCGCGAAGCCGCGCGCGGCAGCATCCGCCTGCTGGTTGAAGCCGATCTGCTGCAGGCCGGTGACCGGGTGGTGTTCACCAGTGGCGAGCACATGGAAACCCTGGGGGCGACCAACACCCTGCGCCTGCTGGAAGTGGGCGAAGACGGCCGTGCCAGCGGTCTGGGCGACCTGTAAACCCTGGAGCCCGGGTCAGTTCCCCGAAGGGGCTCTGACCCGGCGCAACAGGACATCGCCTGTCCTGTGCGGACATTGGAATCGTTTCCAGCCTGGCCTCCACGGCGAGGCAACGGGTAGCGGGGCTATACTTACGTTTTTCCCGCACCCGCCACAGGAAGTACATGAGCATCGAACAGCTGGCTGAAACCGCCCAGGCCATGGTTGCCCCGGGCAAGGGCATCATCGCGATCGACGAATCCACCGCTACCATCGCCAAGCGTTTCGCCGGCGTCGGTATCGAGAACACCGAGGAGAACCGTCGTGCCTATCGCGAACTGCTGCTGACCACGCCCAAGCTCAACGAGCATATTTCCGGCGCCATCCTGTATGACGAAACCATCCGTCAGTCGACCAAGGACGGCGTGCCGTTCGCCAAGTACATGGCCGACCACGGCATGATTCCGGGCATCAAGGTGGACAAGGGTGCGCACCCGCTGGCCGGTTGCCCGGGCGAGCTGGTGACCGAAGGCCTGGACGGCCTGCGCGAGCGCCTGCAGGAGTACTACAAGCTGGGCGCGCGCTTCGCCAAGTGGCGTGCGGTGATCAACATCGGCGAGAGCATTCCGTCGGGTACCTGCATCGAGTCCAACGCCCACGCGCTGGCCCGCTACGCAGCGCTGTGCCAGGAATGCGGCCTGGTGCCGATGGTCGAGCCGGAAGTGATCATGGACGGCGACCACGACATCGAGACCTGCTACGAAGTCACCGAAGCGACCCTGCGTTCGCTGTTCGATGCGCTGTACCAGCAGAACGTGCTGCTGGAAGGCACCATCCTGAAGGCCTCGATGGTCATCTCCGGCAAGAACTGCGATGAGCAGGCCGACGTCGAGGAAGTGGCCGAGTCGACCGTGATGTGCCTGAAGAGCACCGTGCCGGCGATCCTGCCGGGCGTGGTGTTCCTGTCCGGTGGCCAGAGCGACGAGCAGTCCACCGCTCACCTCAACGCCATGAACCAGATGGGCAACCTGCCGTGGCCGCTGAGCTTCTCCTACGGCCGCGCGATGCAGCAGGCTGCGCTGAAGCTGTGGGCCAAGGACATGAAGGGCAACTACGCTGCTGCCCAGAAGACCGTGTACGAGCGCGCCAAGGACAATGGCCTGGCCGCGCTGGGCAAGTGGAACGGTTGATCCGTCCCATCGCAGGATGAACAGGGCAACGCCGGCATCACGCCGGCGTTTGCTTTTGCGGGTATCTTTTCCGCCCCCACGCACCGGGCCGGTGTGCGGGACATACATGGAAGGCCAAGGAGAAAAAACATGCGTTTGGCAGCAATCACAGTGGCCGTTGCCACGGTCCTGATCGCCGGCGGTTGCAACCGCATCGGTGGCGGTGGTGACGCAGGCAAGGCCGCGTCTCTCGATTTCGACAAGCCGGTGTCCGGCGAAATCACCTCGCGCAGCGGCATCAACTTCAACGACGGCAGCCACCACCAGCTGTACCAGATCAAGCTGGAAGACAAGGACCTGGTCGGTCTGAAGCTGACCGGTGCACTGACCGGTTCGATCGCCGTGTTCAACAACGGCAGCCTGGTATCCACCAGCAATACCGGCTACGAACGCGAAGGCGACGTCTCGCTGGCCTTCCGTGCAAACGGTGGCGGCACCTACCAGGTGGCGGTCAACGCCGATGGCCCGAGCGCCTTCGGTCCGTATCGCCTGCGCGCCGAGAAGCTGAAGCCGTATGACGGCAAGCCGCTGGTGGGTAGCGGCGAGATCGCCGACATGCTGGCCGGCAGCTCGCAGGACTACACCCTGCAGGTGGAGAAGGCAGGCCTGTACGAGATCCGCCTGGTGTCGGATGTGTTCGACCCGGTGCTGAAGCTGTCGGGCCAGGGCGTTGAGGCCGAGAATGATGATGGCAACGACAGCACCAACTCGCGCCTGACCCTGTCGCTGAAGCCGGGCAAGTACACCTTGACCGCGCGCGGTCTGGGCGACGGTGTCAATGGCATGTTTACCCTGTCTGCCAACCGCATCGAACTGCCGGGCAATCTGGTTGAACGCGATGGCACCGCCCTGCCGAAGTCGGGCAGTGTGTACACCATGCTCGACAACGATGGCCGCCGTCGTTTCCTGCTGACCCTGGACCGCCCGGCCGACGTGCGCCTGGATGCGATCTCCAGCCAGGTCGATACCGTGCTACGCGTGGTCGGCGGTGATGTCGAACTGACCGACGACGACGGTGGCAACGGTACCAATTCGCGCCTGGAGGAGACCTTGCCGGCCGGTCACTACACCATTGACGTGTCCAGCCTCAATAATGGCGCGGGCATGGTGGAAGTGCGCGTGCAGGTGGAGGGTGCCAGCGCCGACGGTGCTGCTGCCTCGGCCGCGCGTGCCGCTGCGGACGCTGCTGCCGCAGTGGCCGATGATGCCGCCGCAGTGGATGCCGCCAGCCGCTGACATCGCTCCATGCGGCGCATGGATGGGTAGATCCAAGCGACGCGTGGATGGAAGCAGTCGCACAACAGAAAAGGCCGGGCATCGCCCGGCCTTTTCTGTTCCAACCACGTCAGCCGTTCAATGCGCGGCTGCAAATCCGGTATCGCCCAATGGCGGCAGCATCGAGCTGCGCGGCTCGTTGTCCGCGTTCTGTCCGGCAGCGGTCAGCGCCTGCTGGTAAGCCTTGGCGGTAGCGGTATTGAACGCCACCAGCACGATGCGCATCGGCTGTGCATGGCTGCGCTGCCACGCCAGCGTTTCGGTCACTGCGATCTGTGCGGCCTGGTACAGCGGGTAGCCGTACACGCCGCAGCTGATCGCCGGGAAAGCGATCGATGTCACTCCCAGCGATTCGGCCAGCTGCAGGGATTTCCAGTAGCAGTTGGCCAGCAGCGCCGGTTCGTCGCGTTGACCGTCGTGCCAGACCGGGCCGACCGTATGCAGCACATGCCGCGCAGGTAACGCATGGGCGTCGGTGGCACGCACTTCGCCGGTCGGGCAGCGCACACCGGGCCGCAGTTCCGGCAGCTGTTCGCATTCGGCCAGCAGCGCTGGGCCTGCGGCGCGATGGATCGCACCGTCGACACCGCCACCGCCGAGCAGTGTTTCATTGGCCGCGTTGACGATCGCATCCACCGCCAGGGTCGTGATGTCGCCCTGCCAAACTTCGATCTTCATGCGCCCGTCTCCTGCCTGTGAGGTGTTCCGCGCAGCATCTGCGCCGGCTGTTCCCAAGGTAGGGGACAGGGCATTGATACTGCGTCATGACCGTCTCACGCGCTGCGATCCGGCGGCCTTCACGCACGATGGCGGGTGGCGCCTTCACGCAGGCTGAAGCAGAAAGGGGGCAGAGCCTTTTCCCGCACGGAAAATGCTCTGACCCCTGCGATCCATAGTTCTGGCAAACCGGGTCAGAGCCCTTTCCCTGCAGGAAAGGGATCCGACCCGATGCATCACGGCAGGCCGGCCAACCAGTCGTCGTCGGAACCTTCGTTCACATCGGCAAATAGCGGCGTGGAGAAGTAGCGTTCGCCGGTGTCCGGCAGCATCGCCAGGATCACCGAGCCCGGTTCGGCGCGCGCGGCGACATCCAGCGCGCTGGCGACAGTGGCGCCAGCGGAGATGCCAACGAAGATGCCTTCCTCCGCCGCCAGGCGGCGGGCGGTGGCGATCGCGCGGTCATCTTCCACCGTCACCAGTTCATCCACCACATCACGGTTGAGTACATCGGGCACGAAGTCCGGGGTCCAGCCCTGGATCTTGTGCGGCTTCCAGTCATCGCCCTTCAGCAGCGCGGCACCGGCCGGTTCGGTGGCGATGATGCGCGTCTGCGGGCGCGCGACCTTCAGTACTTCGCCCACGCCGGTGAGCGTGCCGCCGGTGCCCCAGCCACTGACGAAGTAGTCCAGTCGCTTGCCGGCGAAATCGCGCAGGATCTCGGCGGCGGTGGTGTTGCGGTGGTGTTGCGGTGGTAGGCCGGGTTGGCCGGGTTGGCGAACTGGCTGGCCAGGAACCAGCCGTGCTGCTCGGCCAGTTCGGCCGCCTTGCGTACCATGCCGCTGCCGCGCTCGGCGGCCGGGGTCAGGATCACCTTGGCGCCATACGCGCGCATCAGCTTGCGCCGTTCCACCGAGAACGTTTCGACCATGGTCGCCACGAACTTATAGCCGCGCGCGGCGGCGACCATCGCCAGTGCCACGCCGGTGTTGCCCGAGGTGGCCTCGACGATGGTGTCGCCCGGCTTGAGCAGGCCACGCGCTTCGGCGTCGAGAATGATCGCCAGTGCCAGGCGGTCCTTCACTGAGCCGCCCGGGTTGAACGACTCGACCTTGGCGTAGAGGCTGACCTGCGGCGGAGCCAGGCGCTGCAGCTTGACGATGGGGGTGTTGCCGACGGTGTCGAGGATGGAGTCGTACAGGGCCATGGAAGCGCTCCGGAGAGGGGCCGCGCCGGGCTTCGGCGGGCGAAGGGGGAGGGCTGGCTGTTGAGGCCAGCGGCTGCCGGCTGACCGTAGCGCCGGCATATGACGCCCGGAAATGACCAGATACCTTTCTTAAACAACCTTTGGTTATAAGCTGGTGACGGCAATTGACCCTAGAGTGGACCTCCGCCCCCACATCGCCCGCCTGCCATGACGCTGACCCAGCTGCGCTATCTGGTTGCCATCGCCGACGCCGAGCTGAACATCACGCTGGCCGCCTCGCGCGTGCATGCCACCCAGCCCGGCCTGTCCAAGCAGCTCAAGCAGCTGGAGGACGAGCTGGGCTTCCTGCTGTTCGTGCGCAAGGGCCGCAGCCTGGAGTCGGTCACCCCGGCCGGCACCGAGGTCATCGCCCGCGCCCGCTCGGTACTGGCCGAGGCCAACAATATCCGCACCTACGCGGCCAACCAGCGCCGTGAGAGTCAGGGCCAGCTGATCCTGACCACCACCCACACCCAGGCGCGCTTCGTGCTGCCGCCGGCGGTGGCGGCGATCAAGCAGGCGTATCCGCAGGTGAGCGTGCATCTGCAGCAGGCCGGTGAAGCCGATGCACTTGATCGCTTGAACCAGGGCGATGCCGACATTGCGATCATCAGCACCGCCGGCAGCGAGCCCACCGATGGCATTGCGGTGCCGCTGTTCCGCTGGCGGCGCCTGGTGGTGGTGCCCAAGGGCCACCCGCTGGACCGCGCAGGGCGCACCCCGGACCTGGCCGCGCTGGCCCGGCAGCCGCTGATCAGCTACGAATCATCGACTCGGCCGAATTCCTCGCTGCAGCGTGCCTTCGCCGCCAACGGCCTGGTGCCGGATCTGGCGTTGACCGCGCTCGATGCTGATCTGATCAAGACCTACGTGCGCACCGGACTGGGCGTGGGGTTGCTGGCGGAGATGGCGGTCAGTTCCAACGACGAAGACCTGAAGGCGTGGCCGGCGCCGGCACCGATTGCCGAGTGCATCGCCTGGGCGGTGCTGCCGCGCGACCGGGTGCTGCGTGATTACGCGTTGGAGCTGGTGCACGTGCTGGCCCCACAGATCGATCCGCGCGACCTGCGCAGGGTGCTGGATGGCAACCAGGCGGCGGCGTGGCCGGTACCACCGACGTGGGAGTCACTGACCCAGACCATCACGGTGTGAGGTTGGTCGAGCAGGGCTGCGCCCTGCACCTGCTGCAAACCGGAGCAACAGCAACAGCAACGTCAAAAGCTCGCTATCCGTGGGATGGCGGGGCGGTGTCGGACTGCGGGGACGCCGTGAACCCGTCCCTGGGGGCTTGGCCGCGGCATCCATGCCGCGGACACCCCGCACTCCGACACCGCCCCACCTCTGACAGATTCCGATGGCTGTTGGTAGGTGTCGACCTTGGTCGACACGGTAGATCCACGCCATGCGTGGATGGAAACTGTCAGATATCGAAATACATGTGGGGTCAGATCCGTTTTCCTTCGGAAAACGGATCTGACCCCAAGAGCCGTTCCAACAGACCGCAGGAATCTGTCGAAGGCGGGGTGGGTCCGGTTGCGGGAGTGTCCGCGGCATGGATGCCGCGGCCAAGCCCCCAGGGATGGGTTTACGGCGTCTCCCGCAACCGGACCCACCCCGCCTACCCACAGGAAGCCCGCTTCTGCTTCGGCTGTTGCTGTTGCTGTTGCTCCAGCTCGCAGCGGGTGCAGGGCGCAGCCCTGCCGACAAACCCCCTCCTGCGACGGTTCGTCGCACGGGTAACCCTGGACCCCGCTCTACACTAGCGGGGTGACCCGCCTGTCCCGCCCGCAGCGCCTTCTGCTCCAGCTCGCCATCCTGGCGACGCTGCTGATGGTGCTTGCGCCACTGGTCAGCCGCGCGCTGCAGGCACAGCCGATGGAGCACGCCGCGATGGCAGGCATGGACCACGCCGCCATGGGCCATGACATGCACGCCATGGCCATGGCCGGGCACGATCGGCACGGCGCGGCGCCTGCAGCGCCCAGCCGTCCGGCCGACCCCCACGCCATGCATGGCGAAGCCTGCGAATACTGCGTGCTGGCGATGCGCCTGCTGCCGTGGCTGGCCGTGCTGGTGCTGCTGTTGCCGCTGTTGTGGCGGCCGCAGCTGGCGTTCCCATGGTCGCAGCAGGTGCTGCCGGCACTGCGGTGGCCGGCACATGCCGCGCGTGGGCCGCCGCGCTTCTCCATCGTTCGCTGATGTCCCTATCGAATCCGCCGCACGACGCCTGACCGGGCGCCGTGCGCGCGTGCGTACTTTGGAGCTGTTCCGATGAAAATGACTTCCCGCCCTGCGGGCGCCTGCGCGCGCCTGCCGGTTGCCCTTGGCCTGGCCGTGGCCGCATCACTGGCACACGCCGCGCCTGCCGACGAGGCGCGCACTCTCGACACCCTGGTGGTGACCGCCGCTGCACCGTCCTCGCCGCTGCACTGGGTGACCGATCCGCGCCTGCCTCGGCAGCCGGTGCCCGCCAGCGACGGTGCTGATTACCTGAAAACCGTCCCCGGCTTCGCCGCCATCCGCAACGGTGGCACCAATGGCGACCCGGTGCTGCGCGGCATGTTCGGCTCGCGCCTGAATATCCTCACCAACGGCGGCATGATGCTCGGCGCCTGCCCGGGCCGCATGGATGCGCCAACTTCGTATATTTCGCCGGAAACCTACGACAAGCTCACCGTGATCAAAGGCCCGCAAACCGTGCTCTGGGGCCCTGGCGCGTCAGCGGGCACCATCCTGTTCGAGCGTGAGCCGGAGCAGTTCGGCGAGCTGGGCACGCGGGTCAACGCCAGCGTATTGGCCGGCTCCAACGGGCGCTTCGACAAGGTCATCGATGCCGCTGCCGGCGGCCCATTGGGCTACGTGCGGGTGATCGGCAACCAGTCCCATGCCGACGATTACAAGGACGGCAACAACGACACCGTCGCCTCGCGCTATGACAAGTGGAACGGTGACGTGGCCGTGGGTTTCACGCCCGACGCCGACACCCTGCTGGAACTCACCGCCGGGCGTGACGACGGCGAGGCGCGCTACGCCGGGCGCGGCATGGACGGCTCGCAGTTCCTGCGCGAAAGCCTGGGGCTGCGTTTCGAGAAGTCCAATATCGGCGAGGTGCTGGATAAGGTCGAGGCCCAGGTCTACTACAACTACGCCGACCATGTGATGGACAACTACAGCCTGCGCGTCCCTTCGGGCACCGGCAGGATGGCGGGGCCCATGGCGTCCAACGTCGACCGCCGCACCCTCGGCGCACGTATCAAGGCGACCTGGCGCTGGGCCGATGTGCAATTGATCAGCGGCCTGGATGCACAGACCAATGAACACCGTGCGCGCAGCGGCATGGGCATCGACACCTATAAGGATGCGCCGCGTAACAAGGACGCCAATTTCCACAACTACGGTGTGTTCGGCGAACTGACCTGGTACGCCGCTGACAATGATCGCCTGATCACCGGCGCACGCCTGGACCGCGCCTCGGCCAAGGACTTCCGTCAACGCACCGGCTCGGGAATGATGTCGCGCCCGAACCCGACTGCCGGCGACACCCGCGCCGATACGTTGCCCTCGGGCTTTGTGCGCTATGAACACGACCTGGCGGACAGCCCCACCACGCTGTATGCCGGCCTGGGCCACGCGCAACGTTTCCCGGATTATTGGGAACTGTTTTCCCCCAACACCGGCGCGGCGGGTTCGGTGAATGCCTTCGACGGCGTGAAACCGGAGAAAACCACCCAGCTCGACTTCGGTGCCCAATACAAGAGCGCCGACCTGGAAGCCTGGGCCTCGGGCTACGTCGGCCAGGTACGCGACTTCATTCTGTTCGACTACAGGCCCGGCATGATGGGCACCACCTCCCAGGCGCGCAATGTGGACGCACGCATCATGGGCGGCGAACTGGGCGCGGCGTACAAGCTGAGCCAACACTGGAAAGCCGACGCCAGCCTGGCCTATGCCTGGGGCAAGAACAGCAGCGACGGCAAGGCCCTGCCACAAATGCCACCGCTGGACACGCGCCTGGGCCTGACCTACAGCCAAGACGATTGGAGCGCTGGTGCATTGTGGCGGGTAGTTGCTGCGCAACACCGCATCGACCCGAACAAGGGCAACGTGGTCGGCAAGGACTACGACAAAAGTGGCGGCTTTGGCGTGTTCTCGCTGAACGCGGCATACCGCATCAACAAGCACTTCAAGGTCAGTACCGGAGTCGACAACCTGTTCGGCAAGGCTTATGCCGAGCACTTGAACCTAGCCGGTAACGCAGGCTTCGGTTACCCAGCCAACGACCCGCAGGCCATCAAGGAACCGGGGCGTACGCTCTGGACCAAGGTGGACATGAGCTTCTAAAAGCATCGCAGGCAAGCCAGCTCCCACAGGTGGAATACATTCCAATGTGGGAGCTGGCTTGCCTGCGATGACGGTGTAACAGACCAAGAAAAATCAAAAGCCTTATGCGGAGCCCCTGATGACCACACAAAAAATTTCCTTCTACAACCTGGCCTGGCGCTGGCACTTTTACGCCGGCCTCTTCGTCGCCCCCTTCATGGTGCTGCTGGCCCTCACCGGCATCATCTACCTGTTCAAACCCCAACTCGACCCGCTGATGTACGGCCACCTGCTTACCGTGCCCGCCGCCGAACACGCGCTGAGCGCCGACGAGCAACTGCAGCGCGCCCAGGCCGCCTACCCTCACGCCGCGATCAGCAAATACCTGCCCCCTGCCGACGCCACTCGCAGCGCGCAGTTCGTGATGCGCAACGACGCCCACGAAGTGACAGTGTTCATCGACCCCTATCGCGGCACCGTCCTCGGTGAGCAGGACGCAAACAACAACCTGCAAGCCATCGTCCGCGCCCTGCACGGCGAGCTGATGATCGGCACCGTCGGTGATCGCCTGATCGAACTCGCCGCTGGCTGGGGCGTGATGCTGGTGGTGTCCGGCCTGTACCTGTGGTGGCCGCGGGGCAAGTCTTCGGCCGGGGTGTTGTGGCCGCGCTTCGGCAACCGTGGCCGCTTGTTCTGGCGCGACCTGCACGCTGTCGCCGGGTTCTGGGGCGCGGCGTTCCTGCTGGTGATGCTGCTCAGCGGCATGACCTGGACCGGCTTCTGGGGCAAGCAATACGCCGACCTGTGGAACACATTCCCGGCAGCGATGTGGAACAACGTGCCGCAGTCCGACCAGCAAGCCCGTGTGCTCAACACCGCCACCCAGCAAACCGTGCCCTGGGCCCTGGAAAACACCCCTATGCCGATGTCCGGCGACCACGCCGAGCATATGAATCACGGCGCGATGCACGCAGGGCCGGCCGCACCCACCGTACGCCTGCAACAGGTGGTCGACCTGGCCAATGCGCGCAAGGTCGAGCCCGGCTACAGCATCACCTTCCCCACCACCGCCACCGGTGTATTCACCGTCGCGGTGTTCGCCGACGACCCGCGCAACGACGCCACCCTGCACGTGGACCAGTACACCGGCAAAGTCCTGGCCGATGTGCGTTGGGATCATTACAACCTGGTCGCACGCGCCACCGAGACCGGCGTGATGCTGCACGAGGGCAAAATGTTCGGCTGGGTCAACCAACTGATCGTGCTGGTGATCTGCCTGATGATCCTGCTCAGCGCGGTCAGCGGCATGGTGATCTGGTGGAAGCGCCGGCCACAAGGCGGGCTGGGTGTGCCGCCGCTGCGTCATGACTTGCCGAAATGGAAAACCGCGATGGCGATCATGCTCGGGCTGGCAATTATCTTCCCGTTGGTAGGGGCTTCGTTGGTCCTGGTATGGGCGCTGGATCGCTTGCTGCTGTCACGCATTAGCGCAACCGCCTGAAGCATTGTCGCGCAACGCCCTATTTTGAAGCCTGCCGTGCACTCAACGGCCTGCGTGGCGCCAACCTGGTGCGCCACGCAGCGGCTTTACCTCCTGAACCCGCCGGTAAACCCGTGTCTGGCGTAGCAGGCACAGCCCTTGCAAAGCCGTGTGTATCTGCCCCACAACAATTATCGGTACACGGAGATCGCACCATGAAGCGTCGCAGCTTGATCAAGGCTTTCACTTTGTCGGCATCCATTGCCGCCATGGGTTTGACCTGGACCGTCCAGGCCGCCGAGACCATCAAGGTCGGCATCCTGCACTCGTTGTCCGGGACCATGGCGATCTCCGAAACCTCGCTCAAAGACATGGCGCTGATGACCATCGACGAGATCAACGCCAAAGGCGGGGTGAACGGCAAGATGCTCGAACCGGTGGTGGTAGACCCGGCGTCCAACTGGCCGCTGTTCGCCGAGAAAGGCCGGCAACTGCTGACCCAGGACAAGGTCGCCGTGGTGTTCGGCTGCTGGACCTCGGTGTCGCGTAAATCGGTGTTGCCGGTGTTCGAAGAACTCAACGGCTTGCTGTTCTACCCGGTGCAGTACGAAGGCGAAGAAATGTCGCCCAACGTGTTCTATACCGGTGCGGCGCCGAACCAGCAGGCGATCCCGGCGGTGGAATACCTGATGAGCGAAGAAGGCGGCAGCGCCAAGCGTTTCTTCCTGCTCGGCACCGACTACGTGTACCCGCGCACCACCAACAAGATCCTGCGCTCGTTCCTGCATTCCAAAGGCGTGGCGGATAAAGACATCGAAGAGGTCTACACCCCGTTCGGCCACGCCGATTACCAGACCATCGTTGCCAACATCAAGAAGTTCTCCGCCGGTGGCAAGACGGCTGTGGTCTCCACCGTCAACGGCGACTCCAACGTGCCGTTCTACAAAGAGCTGGCCAACCAAGGCTTGAAAGCCACCGAGGTCCCGGTGGTGGCGTTCTCGGTGGGTGAAGAAGAACTGCGTGGCATCGACACCAAGCCGTTGGTGGGCAACCTCGCGGCCTGGAACTACTTCCAGTCGGTGGAGAACCCGGTGAACCAGAAGTTCGTGGCCGACTGGAAAGCCTACGCCAAGAAACACAACCTGCCGGGCGCCGACAAAGCCGTGACCAACGACCCGATGGAAGCCACCTATGTGGGCATTCATATGTGGGCGCAGGCGGCGGAAAAAGCCAAGTCCACCGACGTCGACAAAGTGCGTGAAGCCCTGGGCGGCCAGACCTTCGCCGCGCCGTCGGGCTTCACCCTGACCATGGACAAGACCAACCACCACCTGCACAAGCCGGTGATGATCGGTGAGATCCAGGCCGACGGGCAGTTCTCGGTGGTGTGGCAGACCGAAGCGCCGATTCGTGCACAGCCGTGGAGCCCCTACATCCCGGGCAATGACAAGAAGCCGGACTACGCGGTGAAGAGCAACTAAAGCCCAACACAGATCAAATGTGGGAGCGGGCTTGCTCGCGAATGCGGTAAATCAGTGACAAATGTGCTGACTGACACACCGCATTCGCGAGCAAGCCCGCTCCCACAGTTTGACCGCGCATAATCAGGACATTTTGCTATGCCCACTGCCCTCCACCGCCTCATCCTCGCCCTGCTGTTGTTGCTGCCCTTTGGCGCACACGCCAGCGACGCCGAAGACTTCCTCGCCGCCAACCCGGTGCAGCAAGCCAAACTCCTGCAGGACTGGGCCGCCCAACCCGACCCAACGCGTATCGAGTTGGTGGACGCCCTTGAGCAAGGCCAACTCACGCTCAACGGCGAAACCAAGACCGTGCGCCTGAACAACCGCCTGCGCGGCTTGATCAATAACGTGCAAGCCAGCCAGCAACTGCTCGCCGCCGACCCCAAGGTGCGCCTGGAGGCTGCGCGCACCCTGCAAAAAAGCGCAGTGCCTGCACAGCTGAAATTCCTCGACCAGCAGGCCGCCGCCGAGACGGATGAGCAGGTGCACAGCGCCCTCAGCCTGGCCCTGGCCAACCTGCAATTGGTCGACCCTGACCCGGTGGTGCGCCTGGCGGCCGTGCGCTTGCTCGGCAGCACCGGCGACCCGCTCGCGCGCACGCGCCTTGAAGCGCTGCTGGCACCCGGCGTGGAAGCCGATGCCGCCGTGCACACCGCTGCTGAAACCAGCCTGGCCCAGGTCAAACGCAAACTGATGATGGGTGAAATCCTCGGCCAGGCGTTCAGCGGCATGTCTCTAGGCTCGATCCTGCTGCTGGCGGCCCTGGGCCTGGCGATCACCTTCGGCCTGCTCGGCGTGATCAACATGGCCCACGGCGAGATGCTGATGCTCGGCGCCTACTCCACCTATGTGGTGCAGTTGATGATGCAGCGCTATGTGCCCCAGGCCATCGAGTTCTACCCATTGATCGCGTTGCCGGTGGCGTTCTTTGTCACTGCGGCCATCGGCATGGCGCTGGAACGCACAGTCATCCGTCACTTGTATGGCCGTCCGCTGGAAACCCTGCTCGCCACCTGGGGCATCAGCCTGATGCTGATCCAGCTGGTGCGCCTGGTGTTCGGCGCGCAGAACGTCGAAGTGTCGAACCCGGCCTGGCTGTCCGGCGGCATCCAGGTGCTGCCCAACCTGGTGCTGCCGTACAACCGCATCGTCATCATTGCCTTTGCGCTGTTCGTGGTGGTGCTCACCTGGCTGCTACTGAACAAGACGCGCCTGGGTCTGAACGTGCGCGCCGTCACCCAGAACCGCAACATGGCGGCCTGCTGCGGCGTGCCCACCGGGCGTGTGGACATGCTCGCCTTCGGCCTCGGCTCCGGCATCGCGGGCCTTGGCGGCGTGGCGCTGAGCCAGATCGGCAACGTCGGCCCGGACCTGGGCCAGAGCTACATCATCGACTCGTTCCTGGTGGTGGTGCTCGGCGGCGTCGGCCAGTTGGCCGGCAGTGTCATGGCCGCCTTTGGCCTGGGGATCGCCAACAAAATCCTCGAACCCCAGATCGGTGCCGTGCTCGGCAAGATCCTGATCCTCGCGCTGATCATTCTGTTTATCCAGAAACGCCCGCAAGGACTCTTCGCACTGAAAGGACGGGTGATCGACTGATGAACCAGCCATTGATGCTTACGGCCACGCAAAAGGCCGGCCCCAAAGTCACGATTGCAGTCGGTGCGGTCATCCTGCTCCTGCTGCTGGCGTTGCCCCTGTGTTCGCTATTGTCTGCCGACAACCCGCTGCATGTGTCGGCCTACACCTTGACCCTGGTGGGCAAGATTCTCTGCTACGCCATCGTCGCCCTGGCGCTCGACCTGGTGTGGGGTTACGCCGGAATGTTATCCCTGGGCCACGGTTTGTTCTTCGCCCTGGGCGGCTACGCCATGGGCATGTACTTGATGCGCCAGGCGTCGGGCGATGAGTTGCCGGCGTTCATGACCTTTTTGTCCTGGACCGAATTGCCCTGGTACTGGGCCGGCACCGACCATTTCCTCTGGGCGTTGTGCCTGGTGGTACTGGCCCCCGGTGTGCTGGCGTTGGTGTTCGGTTTCTTCGCCTTCCGCTCGCGGATCAAGGGCGTGTATTTCTCGATCATGACCCAGGCCCTGACGTTCGCCGGGATGCTGTTGTTCTTTCGCAACGAGACAGGGTTCGGCGGCAACAACGGCTTTACCAATTTTCGCAGCATCCTCGGTTTTGGCATCACTGAACCGGGCACGCGGGCGGTGTTGTTTATCGCCACGGTGCTGTTGCTGGTGGCCAGCCTCTACATCGGCTGGCGCCTGGCGAAGAGCAAGTTCGGCCGTGTGCTCACCGCCCTGCGCGATGCCGAGAACCGCCTGATGTTCTGCGGTTACGACCCACGCGGTTTCAAGCTGTTCGTGTGGGTGTTGAGCGCGGTGTTGTGCGGCCTTGCCGGCGCGCTGTATGTGCCGCAGGTGGGCATCATCAATCCCAGCGAAATGTCACCGACCAACTCCATCGAAGCCGCCGTGTGGGTGGCGCTGGGCGGGCGTGGCACGCTGATCGGGCCGCTGCTCGGCGCCGGTGTGGTCAATGGCATGAAAAGCTGGTTCACCGTGGCCTTCCCCGAGTACTGGCTGTTCTTCCTGGGGGCGCTGTTCATCATCGTCACCCTGTACCTGCCCAAGGGCGTTATCGGCCTGCTGAAGAAATGAGGAACGTCATGCTTGAACCTATTTTCGACGCAGGCAGCGGCCGCGATGCGATTGGCATCGGCCAGGTCGCGGGCAAAGGGCTCAACACCCGTCACGGCACCATTCTGACCCTGGAAGATATCAGCGTCAGCTTCGACGGTTTCAAGGCCCTCAACGACCTGAACCTGTACATCGGCGTCGGCGAATTGCGCTGCATCATCGGCCCCAACGGCGCCGGCAAGACCACACTGATGGACGTGATCACCGGCAAGACCCGGCCCAGCCACGGCAAGGCCTGGTTTGGCGAAACCCTGGACCTGACCCGCATGAGCGAAGTGCAGATCGCCCAGGCTGGCATCGGGCGCAAGTTCCAGAAACCCACGGTATTCGAAGCCCTCAGCGTGTTCGAAAACCTGGAGCTGGCGCAGAAGACCGACAAGTCGGTGTGGGCCAGCCTGCGTGCGCGCCTGAGTGGCGAGCAAAAAGACCGCATCGCAGAAGTGCTCGACACCATCCGCCTCACCGCCTCGGTGCATCGCCCCGCCGGTTTGCTGTCCCACGGCCAGAAGCAGTTCCTGGAAATCGGCATGCTGCTGATGCAAGACCCGCAACTGTTGCTGCTCGATGAACCGGTGGCAGGCATGACCGACGCCGAAACCGAGTTCACCGCCGAGCTGTTCAAGCGCCTGGCCGGGAAGCACTCGTTGATGGTGGTAGAACACGACATGGGGTTTGTCGGCTCGATTGCCGACCATGTCACCGTGTTGCACCAGGGCAGCGTGCTGGCCGAAGGGTCGCTGGAGCAGGTGCAGGAAAACGAGCGGGTGATCGAGGTTTACCTCGGTCGCTAACGCTGACACGAACGGCTGATCGTTCCCACGCTCCGCGTGGGAATGCCAAGTTGGAGAATCAAACATGCTGCAAGTCGACAAGCTGCACCAATACTACGGCGGTAGCCACATCCTGCGCGGGCTGTCTTTTGATGTGAAGATCGGCGAAGTCACCTGCCTGCTCGGGCGTAACGGCGTGGGCAAGACCACCCTGCTCAAGTGCCTGATGGGCCTGTTGCCCGCCAAGGAAGGCGCGGTGAACTGGGAAGGCAAGGCCATCACCGGCTTCAAGCCGCACCAGCGTGTGCATGCCGGCATCGCCTACGTGCCCCAGGGCCGGGAGATATTCGGGCGGCTGACGGTGGAAGAAAACCTGCTGATGGGCCTGTCGCGCTTTCCCGGCTCCGAAGCCAAGGAAGTGCCGGCCTTCATCTACGAACTGTTCCCGGTGTTGCTGCAAATGAAGCATCGCCGCGGCGGTGACTTGTCCGGTGGTCAGCAACAACAGTTGGCGATTGGTCGCGCCCTGGCCAGCCGCCCGCGCCTGTTGATTCTCGATGAGCCCACCGAGGGCATCCAGCCGTCGGTGATCAAGGAAATCGGCGCGGTGATCAAGAAGCTCGCGGCGCGCGGCGACATGGCGATCCTGTTGGTGGAGCAATTCTATGACTTTGCCGCTGAACTGGCAGACCAGTACCTGGTGATGTCCCGCGGCGAAATCGTGCAGCAGGGCCGTGGTGAAAATATGGAAAGCGACGGTGTGCGCGGGCTGGTAACCATCTAATCTGTAGCCTCCTAACGATAAGCACACGCTCATGAACCTGCCCGTTTCCCCTGCCCTGTTCACCCCCAGCTGGCACGCCGAGCTGGAACTCGGCTACGCGCGTGTCGACACCACCACGCGCCCGGTACTGCGCCGCCACCTTGGCCCGCTGCGGGTGCAAAAACACCTGTACGCCGAAGGCCCCGAGGTGTGCCAGCACATCATCGTACACCCGCCCGGCGGGATTGCTGGTGGCGATCGCCTGGACATCAGCGCCCATGTGGGCACCGGAGCCTGGGCCCAACTGACCAGCCCTGGCGCCGCCAAGTGGTACCGCGCCAGCGGCCCGGCGTTTCAACAACTGGAACTGACCGTCGAAGCCGGCGCGACCCTGGAATGGCTGCCTCAGGAAACCATCGTGTTCAGCGCCGCCCAGGCCGAACTCACCACGCGGATCGAGCTGTCGGGCGATGCGCGGTTGTTCTACTGGGATGTGGTCGCCCTGGGCCGCCCGGCCAGTGGCGAACGGTTCGCCCTGGGCCACTTTCAATCGCACCTGGACATTCGCCGCGACGGCCAGTTGCTCTGGCACGAGCGCCAGCGCATTGTGGGCGCCGATGGGTTGCTGGATTCGCCTATCGGGCTGGATGGGCAGCCGGTGTTTGCCACGTTGCTGGTGACCGGTGAAGTCGATGCGCAATTGCTGGAACAATGCCGCTCACTGCCCCACGCGGTGCGCGGTGACCTGACCCAATTGCCTGGCTTGCTGGTGGCGCGGTGTTTGGCCAGTGAAGCGCTGCTGGCGCGGGGTTGGTTGATTGATTTATGGCGGCTATTGCGCCCCGCCATGCTTGGACGCGAAGCCGTATCACCCAGAATCTGGAGCACATGAACATGCGCCCTTCTGTAGGAGCGAGCTTGCTCGCGAAGATCGTTAACGATAACGCGGGCATCCTGAATGCACGCGGGGCCCTCAGGTTTTTCGCGAGCAAGCTCGCTCCTACAGGGGTGAGTGCTCGCCCTTTTAATTGCCTTACGACGGACTGAACCATGGACCTGACCCCACGGGAAAAAGACAAACTGCTGATCTTCACCGCAGGCCTGGTCGCCGAGCGGCGCCTGGCGCGCGGGGTGAAGCTCAACTACCCGGAGACCATCGCCTATATCTCCGCCGCCTTGATGGAAGGCGCCCGCGATGGCCGCACCGTGGCCGACCTGATGCACTACGGCACCACCCTGCTCAGCCGCGAACAAGTGATGGAAGGCATCCCGGAAATGATCCCGGATATCCAGGTGGAAGCCACGTTCCCCGACGGCACCAAGCTGGTCACCGTCCACCAGCCCATTGCGTGAGGCGCGGCCATGATTCGTGATGCAACCGAACACGACCTGCCAGCGATTCGCGCCATCTACAACGACGCGGTGTTGAACACCACGGCGATCTGGAACGAGCAACCGGTGGACCTGGCCAACCGCCAAGCCTGGTTCAGTGCGCGCCAGGCCCAGGGCTATCCGATCCTGGTCGCTGTAGAAAACAACGAAGTCACCGGTTACGCCTCGTTCGGCGACTGGCGCCCCTTCGAAGGCTTTCGCTACAGCGTCGAGCACTCGGTATATGTGCGCAACGACCAGCGCGGCAAAGGCCTCGGTCCAGGGCTGATGGCAGCGTTGATTGAGCGCGCTCGCACCTGTGGCAAACATGTGATGGTCGCGGCCATCGAAAGCGGCAACCTGGCCTCGATCCGACTGCATGAACGCCTGGGCTTTATCACCACCGGGCAAATGCCCCAGGTGGGTATCAAATTTGGCCGCTGGCTCGACCTGACCTTTATGCAACTGACTTTGAACCCGGGCGCACAACCGCCCAAGGAGTGACATCGATGAGCGTTGCACAACTGCGTCGAGTCAATGCGGAAAGTTTTGCTCACTACCGGCGGGGCTTGATCGAGCTGTTGCTGGACGCGGTGCAGCATGGCGCTTCGGTGGGCTTCATGGCCGACTTCGATGAGGCCCATGCCCGGGACTACCTGGCCGGCGTGCAAGCCGGCGTCGAGGACAGCAGCCTGCTGCTGTGGGTGGTGGTGCGCGACGAGCAGGTGATTGCCAGCGTGCAACTGGCGCTGTGCCAGAAAGCCAACGGCCTGAACCGCGCCGAGGTGCAAAAGTTGCTGGTGCACAGCAGCGCCCGTCGCCATGGCCTGGGCCAACAATTGATGAATGCCCTGGAACTCGCCGCGCGCCAGCACAAGCGTGGCCTGCTGTACCTGGACACCGAGGCCGGCTCCGGCGCCGAAGCCTTTTACCAGTCGCTGCGCTACACCAAGATCGGTGAGCTGCCCGACTATTGCCAAAGCCCGGACGGGCGCTACAGCCCGACCGCCATCTACTTCAAGACCCTGGGGCAACCTGCATGATTCCTGGTGAATATCAGATCCAGCCTGGCGAGATCGAACTGAATGTCGGCCGCCGCACCCTCACCCTCGGCGTGGCCAACAGCGGCGACCGCCCGATCCAGGTGGGCTCGCATTACCACTTTTTCGAGACCAACGACGCGCTGGAATTCGACCGAGCGGCCAGCCGTGGCATGCGCCTGAATATTGCGGCGGGCACGGCGGTGCGGTTTGAGCCGGGGCAGCGGCGAGAAGTGGAGTTGGTGGAGTTGAGTGGTGCAAGGCGGGTATTTGGGTTTGCAGGGCGGGTCATGGGCGACCTCTAGGGCCCTTTCGCGAGCAAGCCCGCTCCCACAGGGGAGTGCATTCCAAATGTGGGAGCGGGCTTGCTCGCGAAAGCAGTCTCACATTCAACACTTATTTTCCAGGACATACCCATGAAGATATCCAGACAAGCCTACGCCGACATGTACGGCCCCACCGTCGGTGACAAGGTGCGCCTGGCCGACACCGAACTGTTCGTCGAAGTGGAACAGGACTTCACCGTCTACGGCGAAGAGGTCAAATTCGGCGGCGGCAAGGTAATCCGCGACGGCCAGGGCCAGAGCCAATTGCTCGCCCATGAAGTGGTCGACACGCTGATCACCAATGCATTGATCATCGACCACTGGGGCATCGTCAAGGCCGACGTCGGCTTGAAGAATGGCCGCATCCACGCGATTGGCAAAGCCGGCAACCCGGACATCCAGCCCGGCGTGACCATGGCCATCGGCGCCAGCACCGAAGTGATTGCCGGGGAAGGCATGATCCTCACCGCCGGCGGCATCGACTCCCATGTGCATTTCATTTGCCCACAGCAGATCGAAGAGGCGCTGACCAGCGGCGTCACCACCATGATCGGCGGCGGCACCGGGCCGGCCACCGGCACCAACGCCACCACCTGCACCTCCGGCCCGTGGCACCTTGCGCGGATGCTGCAGGCCAGCGATTCGTTCCCGATGAACATTGGCTTTACCGGCAAGGGCAACGCCAGTTTGCCCGAACCGCTGATCGAGCAGGTCAAGGCCGGTGCTATCGGCTTGAAGCTGCACGAAGACTGGGGCACCACGCCGGCGAGCATCGATAACTGCCTGAGCGTCGCCGATGCCTACGACGTGCAGGTGGCAATCCACAGCGACACGCTCAATGAGTCGGGCTTCGTCGAAACCACCCTCGCCGCGCTCAAGGGCCGCACCATCCACACGTACCACACCGAAGGCGCCGGTGGCGGCCACGCGCCGGATATCATCAAGGCCTGCGGCTTCCCCAATGTGCTGCCCAGCTCCACCAACCCGACGCGGCCGTTCACGCGCAACACCATCGACGAGCATCTGGACATGCTGATGGTGTGTCACCACCTGGACCCGAGCATTGCCGAAGACGTGGCCTTCGCCGAAAGCCGCATCCGCCGCGAAACCATCGCCGCCGAAGACATCCTGCACGACCTCGGCGCGTTCTCGATGATCAGCTCCGACAGCCAGGCCATGGGCCGTGTCGGTGAGGTGATCACACGCACTTGGCAGACCGCCGACAAGATGAAAAAACAGCGTGGCCCCCTGCCGGGCGACGGCGCGGGCAACGATAACTTCCGCGCCAAACGCTACATCGCCAAGTACACCATCAACCCGGCGATCACCCACGGCATCAGCCATATCGTCGGCTCCATCGAAGTCGGCAAATGGGCCGACCTGGTGCTGTGGCGCCCGGCGTTCTTTGGCATCAAGCCGACGCTGATCCTCAAGGGCGGCGCCATCGCTTCGAGCCTGATGGGCGACGCCAACGCCTCGATCCCCACACCGCAACCGGTGCATTACCGCCCCATGTTCGCCAGCTTCGGCAGCTCCCTGCACGCCACCAGCCTGACGTTTATCAGCCAGGCAGCACAGGCCGCAGGCCTGCCCGAGGCCCTGGGTTTGAAAAAGCAGATTGCAGTGGTCAAGGGTTGCCGCGATGTGCAGAAAACCGACCTGATCCACAACGACTATTTGCCGGATATCGAGGTGGACCCGCAGACGTATCAGGTCAAGGCCGATGGGGTGTTGCTGTGGTGTGAACCGGCTGAAGTGTTGCCGATGGCGCAGCGGTATTTCCTGTTCTAGCTTCGCCCCATGTGGTGAGGGAGCTTGCGCCCTCACCACAGGTATAGGGTATGCCTCAGAATTGCTCGCGTGGGTTAAAAGCGGCTTTTTGCGCCAGCTCCTGCCACAACGCTTTCACATCGTCGTTACCCGCCGCAGGCATGACCGCCTTCAGCTGAATGAACAGGTAGCCGCGTTGCCCGGCCTTGTTCAGCAGGCCATGGCCCTTGGCACGCATGCGCTGGCCGTTCTGGCTGCCGGCAGGCACCTTGAGGTTGATCTTGCCGGTGAGGGTCGGCACGGCCACTTCCGTGCCCAGCGCCAACTCCCAGGGTGCCAGCGGCAGGTTGATGATCAGGTTTTCGCCGTCCACCTCGAACTTGGGGTGGGGTGCAAACTTGATGATCAAGTACAAATCACCGTTGGCCCCGCCACCGATGCCCGGTGCGCCCTGAGCCTTGAGGCGAATGCGCTCGCCATCGGCCACACCGGCCGGGATCTTCACGTTCAGGCTTTTGGTGGTATTGCTCACATGCCGACCGGAGGCATCGTATTGCGGCACCTGGAAGCTGATCTGCTTGGACTCGGTGGACAGGGTTTCCTCCAGGGAAACCGTGAGGTGCATCTCCACGTCCTGGCCCTTGCGCCCGGTAGGACGGCGCTGGCCGCCACCGAAAGCATCGCCGCGCGAGCCGAAGATCGAACTGAAAAAGTCCGAAAAGTCGCCCGCGTCCTGGCCGCCACCAAAGCCGCCACGGCTCTGCCAGCCCGGCGGGCCCTGGAACGGCTGGCCATGCTGGCCGTATTTGCGCAATTCGTCGTATTCGGCGCGCTTGTCGGCGCTTTTCAGCGCTTCATAGGCCTCGGACGCATCCTTGAACTTGGATTCGGCATCCTTTTCCTTGCTGACGTCCGGGTGATATTTACGCGCCAGCTTGCGATAAGCCGACTTGATCTCCTTGTCGTCAGCCGTCGGCTCGACACCGAGAATCTTGTAATAGTCTTTGAAATCCATGGGGGCATCACCATCCGTTATCGATATCGCGCAGCCCGCCACACGGCACGCCATGGCTGGCAGCCTGGGAATTGATGTCAGGGCGCGTCATAAGTTAAGCGGCGGCACACAGGTTTAATGCAATGGCTGTGTACCGCCTGGATATGCCCACAAGATTGGGGCAAAACGCGGTCTTTCAAGATGCGATACCGCTATTTACGACGACGGACGGGTTACCGACCTGCGTAGGATCAAGCGAACAGCTTTTTTATCATCCCCTCGGTGTATTGGTAGTCCAATCGCAGCTCGGTGCCCGCGGCGATGTCTTCAGTGGCGAAAAGGGTGTTGAGGATGAACGGCTTGCGCTTTATCTGCGCCCCTGGCCCCACGCCCAGCCACATGTCGGCCTCAACATCAAACCCCACTGTCTCGACGTTATAGCCACTTGGCGCCTGGCGCAGCGGCTTGCCGTTTTCGTCATATTCAAAGTGGGTGTTTATTCGCGACAGAATATTGTCCCCCGACAAATGAATCGGCACCTCCATCAGAACGTTACCCTCGGCAACCCTCTGGCTGCCCACCTTCATGGTGTAGGTCTGGCCGCCCTCGCCGAAGATCCCCGACGGCAGTACGGTACCGCCGTAGACACCGACGATTTCCCCTTTGGCGATACGCCGGTTGGCCACCACCATGGACTGGCCGATCAACGCCTTTTCGCCAGGCACTTTCACATCCTGCGCGGTGAACGTGCGCAGTTGCAGTTGCGCTTCATAGCGTGCACCGACATGCTCATAGCCTTCGAACTGGATGTAGGGTTTGACCTGCGCGGAGGTGTATTGCGCGCCGGAATCCAAGGTCACTTGCCTCTCCAGGGTTCGGATACGGATCGGCCTGCCCTGGTAATCCCTGAGTGGGTACTTGCCGTTGTTGGCGCGGATGTAACTGCCGACCGGATTAGGGTTGGCCGTAAAGTGCACCTCCCGGCGCATGTAACTGAGTTCGGCCGTTGTATAGGGCTTGACCGGCATGGATTCCGACGCGTCGACAAACTCATCGTCGGACCCCGGCGGCGCCATCCCGCCCGCCAGGCCTCGGCGGCGCCACACGCCATTGACGTCAGGCTTGGCCACGATTGCGCTGCTGGTCAACCGCAAGGGGTTATCCGCCGCTTGTACCCATAACACGTAATGCTCGCCATCACCCGCATCGGGCATGCTCGCCACGAAGTAGCGCTTGCCATTGAAGTCGATGGCTTGCGCCTGGGACAGTTGCAAGCCGTTGCCATCGCTATCCGCCAACACTTCAAGGCTCGCTGTCGGCACCAGCGCCTGCGCCACTTCATCGCGGCTCAAGCGTTCGATCAATTGTGCTTCTTCAATCTCGAACTGCGCCTGCAATGCCTTGACCTTGGTGTCGTAGGTTGCACGGGGCAGCGTCCCGGCCTCGAAGTCGCGCTGCAAGGCTTCCATTTGTTCGTGATGGGGTTCGTTCTGTGCTTCAAACTGCGCCCGGTATTTATTCGCCACATAGTCTTTCCAGAAGTCTCTGGCGAGCATGGCTTGCAACTCCTGGGCGGAGTTATCCAGGCTGAGCACCCGTTGGTAGGCCGCATCAAGCATAGCCTGGGTCACATTGCCGAAATGGGCAAACCGGGCCTGCTGCGGTTGGCCGGGCAATTCAAGGCGATCCTTGAGCCCATGGCGATACGCCATGCGCACCTCCACCTCTTCCACGGCCCTCAAGGCGCTCTCCCGTTGGGCAGGGCTCAAGCCCTCACGCGCGTTGATCGCAGCCCTGCGCTGGTCGATATCCTCCAGGGCGATCTTTTCCAGCTCATCGAGACGGAACAGCCCCTTGGACAGCTTCAGCAGGGCCTCACCCTGGGTCGAGTCCAAAGCGAGTGCCTTGGCGTTGTAGGTCATCAGCAGAATCTCCAGGTTGCTGAAGGTCAACGCCGCCCGGTCACAGCAGGCCGCCCGCCCCGCCCACTCGAACATCTCCTTGCGCAACTGCTCGGACTCATTGCTGTTTTGAGTGATGCCATCGATCACCTCCCAGATGCGGCGCTGCAAGTCTTCACGCCCGGCAGGCGCTATTTCCAGGTCCCGGAGCACTTCAAAGAAGCCGTCCGAACCCGGCAACGCACGCAGGGTGGACCACTGGAGCCGGCGCTGCGCCAACTGCTCAGTGGAAAAGCCCGTGGACCAGCGCCGAAACGGAGCATCCGCGTCATGCGACACCACCGGGCCATCCACCGCACTCGTCACACTGGCGACCAATCGATTGGCTGCTCGCTCGGTGGCGGTGAGCCGGTCGCCGTAGGCGTTGATGCGTTGTCGCGTATCGGCGGACAGCGGGTTAAGGCCCAGGTCGGTTACCCGGGTGACCCGCAGTGTCTGTTCCAGTTGCTCGTCCGACGGGGCGATCAGCGCATCGGGCAAGGTGGAAATATTGTTGCCTCGCAGGTACACCATGTCCAACAGGGGGAGCTCGTCCAAGCCGGTAGGCCAGGTATCGAGGCCGGTGGCCCCCATGCCCAACGAGTGCAGGTTGGTCATTTGGCTGAAGTCCGGCGCCCTACTCAGGGGGTTTGAATTGAGTACCAGAGCCTTGAGCGTGGTGCGTGACGAGAGTATCGCCGCCGAATCGGCAGTCAGGCGGATCCGGTTGTTTTGCAGGGACAAGCGGGTCAAGCCATGCATCTGCCCCACCGCCGGCGGTAACTCACGCAACTGGTTCTTGGACAAATCGAGCCAGCGCACCCCACGAAAACGCGCGAGGAACCCTTCCGGCGAGGTTCGAAGGTTCATATTGCTCAGTTTGAGCGAACCCACATGGCTGAAATCCGCGTCCAGGTCAGGCAGGCTCGGCAGGTTCAGATCACTGAGGTTCAACTCCAGGCCGAAAGGTTCGCCATCATTGGTGAGCTGTTGCGGTGTTTCTTGCCTCCAGCAGCGCAAGATGCGGTCCCAGGCCTGGTGGCGGTCACGCAAAGACCCTGCGTCATTGGCACGCTCGCCAACACGCACATAGCGCTGGCGCTCACCACCGCCTGAGAACAGCCACCCGTTCAACTGCCGGAGCAGCACAGAATGCTCTTGCCAGAGGCGGTTGAGCTGCGCATCGGCCCCTTCACCCCAGGACCAGATAAGCGCCCTGGCCTTCTGCACGGAGTACTCGGGGTACATGTACTGCACCTTCTCGATGCGCGGGTTTTTACTGTCGAAAGCGCCCTCCAATGCCCCTTGCAACAGGTCGGGTCGAGACTGGGCCAGGTCCTGCCAGTACTTATCGAAGGTTTTCCAATAATCGGGGGGGAAGCGATTATTCTCGAGCAAGGTGACATTGTTGATACGTGCCACGGTTTCCAATTGATCCGCGGGCGGCACCAGGTTGTCCTGTGGTACCTGTTGCAGACGGTTTTGACGCAGGTCGAGGCGCTCCAGCCCGGCTTGCTCTCTCAACCCCGAAGGCCACCGCTCGATGCGCGTCCTATACAGATTCAGCTCTCTTAAATGGGGCATGCCACTGAAGTCTGGGGTTACGCCCAGCGGATTACTCGACAGGTCGAGCACTTGCAGCGCATTGAGATTACTCACCAAGCCCGCGCTATGTTCAGTCAACTGCAAGCCGTTGTCGTGCAGCTTCAACGCAGTGAGCTGCTTCATGTCGCCAATCACTGCAGGCAGCTCGGTCATTTCGGCCCCGGTGATGCTCAAGCTGTTCAGCTCGTTAAAGTTTTCGAGGAACAACGCACTGGAATGCCCACCCCATTTGACATTCGACAACACCAATTCCTGGACATGGTCGAAGCCTCCTTTTATGGCGGGCAAATCCACCCCATAGAGGTTGTCCCTGGGCAGGCGAATGTGCAGTTGGCTCCCGGTCTCGCGGCGCCAGCAGCGTTTGATCTCTTCGCTCACACGCCACTCCTCGCTGTAAGGGGCCAAGGCCCGCGCCCCCTTAGCTTGCGCCCAAACTTTCAAGGTTTTTTTCAGGGTGCGGTACTCCAACTCACGGCGGCTCAACTCGCCCCGCACGTCTTCACCCAGCGACTCAATGAACGCCGTGACCTGCTCGTCGCTGAAGGTTGGAAACAACCGCCGTACCCGCTCCGCCGGGGAGCGAAGCACATTCCCCGCCGTTCTTAACAACTGACGCACCCCAGGCGCGCCGCCCAATAGCCTGGCCATCGGGTCGTAGTCAGGTTTGCGCAGTGGGTTCTCCTCCAGCACCGTGCGCAACGGCTCTCGCGGTAACGGGCTGCGTTGAATCGCCTGCTTGAGCTCAACGGCACTGCTCAAGCCCAGGCGCTGGCGTTCATCGAGTGCCAATTGTTCCCAGATAGCGCTGTAGAAATCACCGGGCATGGAGGCTTGGAAGTCGCCGCTTTCCAGCAGCACCAATGTGCGTTTATGCGGAAAGTCAGGCGAGCCGATGGCATCCAGCACCGTGCCTTCAGCCGAATACTGACGCAGCTCGATGCGCGAACCCCGGTGCCAGCCCGGCAGGGTTTCCAGGGTGCGCAAGGCCAGGCGCTGGCTATCGAGGTGCGTCTGGGTGTCCAGGTGCAACCCTTCGTAGGCACGGGCCACCCGGGTTTCCTGGGCACACCATCGGGCTTGCGTGGCCAGGGGCTCGGGCAAGCGACGGGTGCTGCGAAAGGCCTGCAACTGATCGGTCGTCGCCCCTTGCAGCACACGCTCGGCGACCGGTGCGGGCAAGGCCGGGTAGGTATCCAGCAGACGTTGCACATCGGCATCGGGCGCAGGGTTCAGCGCTTGGTAGCGTTGTTCCAGTAACGGCCCCTTGAGGCTGTCAACGGCATCGCCGAGATAGTGGCGCAGCTTGCCGGCGCGCACCTCCAGCGATTCCTCGGGGCTGCCGGGAAACTCCTTGAGCAGCGGGTCGACACCCTGCAACGTATACAACAACTCGCGCAGCAAACCGCCCCGGGCCATGGCGCTTTCGGTCACCACCATCACGCGCTTGCTGGCTGAAGCCGGCGCATCGGGCGTCTCCCAGAGCACCTCGCCCTGGGGGCCGATGACTTTCAGCGCCACGTTATCAGGCAACAGGCCGCGGCGTTGAAGCAGGTCAAATTGCAGCTTGGGTTCGGCTTTAGAGTATTCCAAAGGGGCGCTGCTTCTGATGCGCTCGGCAAAGGTGGTGAGCTGCTGGTGCAGTTCGAAGCGTTTGAGCGTGTCTTCCAGCAACCACGGCAATGGCTCGTGATGGACTGCGGCCTGGCGCAGCACGTCGGCGTCGACACCGCTGATGCGCAGCGGGTCTGCCTGATCGCCAAGCCCCAGGCGCTTGAGCAAGGTCGGTTCATCCCAGGTCAGCGGCTCTTCCAGCTCATGGCTCCATACCCCGTTGTGGTTGTGCTCCAGCTCTGGGGTATAAGCGCCGGAGCGGGTCGGGTGCTGAATGCGGTAATCGCCAGTGAGGGGGTCTTGCTTGACCTGATAATGGGCGTCCTCGAATGCCACCAGTTGCTGCCCGTCATGCTCGTACAGGCCCAGCGCGTTGGCCTTGGCCTCGGGCGCCGGTTTGACGGGCGCTTCGTAGGGCGCGAGGTCAGGGTTCCACAGCACCTGCTTGCCGGACGGCATCGTCACAGGCTTGAGATGATCCACCGCGCTCTGCCATTTGACGGCTGGCAGCACCTTGGCGCCGGTGGCAATAAACGCCACGTTCAACGCCACCGAGGCAAAATGCGCCCACATTTGCCGCGGCTCGCCTTGTCCATAAGCCTCTATCCCTTCAAAGACCTCGTAGCACATCTGCGACGCGCCCACGGCCAGCATGATGGGCCCCAACCCTGGCACCACGAAGGCCGCCAGGTTGAACACGCTGACAGCGGCGTCGAAAAAACCTTCCAGACGCTCCAGCCGCGCCTTGCGGTCCTCGTCCTCGGTGGGTACGGCCACGGCCCGCGCATCACTCAAAATCTTGCGGATATGTGCCTGCCGACTGCGCTGCCAGAGGTCACCACTGAGCAGGAAGCCGTCCATGGGCAAACGCACCAACGAGGTACGCAGCGGATAATCGGCCCCACCGTTGCCGTTATCGGCTGGCTGGTACAACCGGCTGAAACGGGCGAAAAAACCGCCTTGCTCGCGCACCGGTACAAAGCGGCTGAAAAAGCGTCGGTAGGATGCGCTGTGCAAGCGCATGCGCAGATCGACCATGAACTCGCCACTGGAGGCGTACTCCTTGACCGGCTGTTGCGGGTCGCCGGGTATGTACACCACCAGTGGCTCGGTACGGTCCGAACGTTCACGGTCTGGCCCGATCAGCAGCGGCCCTACCAGCACACTGTCAAACACCTTGAGGGCGGCGTAGGTGACCGGCTTGCCCGCCAGCTTTGGCGTGCCGGAACCGGCCACTACCAGTTTGAGCATCTGGTAGGCATCGGCGCTCAACGCGCCGTTTAACTGCAACCGGGCAATCTCGATGCTCAGCGCCAGTTGCTGGCGTTGATGCTCCTCAAGCAACTGCTCCAGCGCCTCGCGCTCTTGGGCGGCGTCGGGTTCGACAACCGCCTTGATGTGCTTCTGGTATTGCGCGCCGAGGTCCAGGGTGCGGCACAGCTTGGCAAACTCATGGGGCTTGATCGCCACCGCGTGGGCGTTGACGGCGGCGAATGTCGCAATGATGTGGGGGTTCTCGGGATTCCAGCGGGTAATGAGTTGGCAATCGGTGCACGGCGAAGGCTGTTCTTCATCGGCCTCGAAATTGGCCAGAGCCGCTTCCAACAGGGATGTACCACGGTAGGTGTAGGTCAGGCTGGGGTCGTTTTGCTGTTCAAAAACAAAGGCCCCGTAGAAATCATCGCGAGCACCTTTGTAGGCGTATTTGCGCACGAGGAACACATTGCGTACATCCAACTCAAGGTTGAACTGCTTTTTGATCGCGTCCTTGAGCGGCTGCTCGGCGAACGCCAGGATGTCGTCGATCTGGCCAAGATGTTCTTCGATTGAATTGAGGGTTTCGCGAAAACGTGTGTGCTGCTCGGCCAGGGTGGTTTTGTCTTGGTGAGTCGCGGCCAGGTACCAGGAAGGAATGTCCATCTCGTGCTGGCCCAGCTCTTCCTGGCGCTGGGTCGTGCCCTCCAGGAACCAGCTTGGCACGCGTTGTTTGAGGAAGTCGTAGTGCACGCCGCGCAGGTCGGCGGTAAAGGTTGCATCAGGCATAGCGGTTCATCCGTGAGCGGTAAAACCGCAGCCTAGCCAAACCCCGGCAGCCTCAAGACGTAGCTATGTAGCGCGAATGCCGATGGATTTACGGATCACCGGTCTACGCATCCGCGCGCCAGTGGCATACACTGCGCGGCCGTTTTTTGCCCGGAACCTGTGAGACATGAAAAACGCATCCCCAGCCCGTGCCTGCGGCATCGACTTCGGCACGTCCAACTCCACCGTCGGCTGGATCCGCCCCGGCGAGGAGACGCTGATCGCGCTGGAGGACGACAAGATCACCCTGCCGTCAGTGGTGTTCTTCAACTTCGAGGAGCGCCGCCCGGTCTACGGTCGCCTGGCGCTGCACGAATATTTGGAGAACTACGAAGGCCGCCTGATGCGCTCGCTCAAGAGCCTGCTGGGTTCCAAGCTGATCAAGCACGACACCAGCGTGCTCGGCACTGCCATGCCCTTCACCGACCTGCTGGCACTGTTTATCGGCCAACTCAAGAGCCGCGCCGAAGCCAACGCCGGCCGTGAGTTCGAAGAAGTGGTGCTGGGCCGCCCGGTGTTCTTCGTCGATGACGACCCGATGGCCGACCAGGAAGCAGAAAACACCCTGGTGGACGTGGCGCGCAAGATCGGCTTCAAGGACATCTCCTTCCAGTACGAACCGATTGCCGCGGCCTTCGACTACGAGTCCACCATCACCAAAGAAGAGCTGGTGCTGATCGTCGACATCGGCGGTGGTACCTCCGACTTCTCCCTGGTGCGCCTGTCGCCGGAGCGTCGTCACAACGACAACCGCCAGAGCGACATCCTCGCCACCGGCGGCGTACACATCGGTGGTACCGACTTCGACAAACAGCTCAGCCTACAAGGCATGATGCCGCTGTTCGGCTACGGCAGCCGCATGAAAAGCGGCGCCTACATGCCCACCAGCCACCACATGAACCTGGCCACCTGGCACACCATCAACTCGGTGTACTCACAAAAATCCCAGCTGGCCCTGGGCAGCATGCGCTACGACATCGAAGACACCGGCGGCATCGACCGCCTGTTCAAACTGATCGAACAGCGCGCCGGGCACTGGCTGGCGATGGAAGTGGAAGAGACCAAGATCCAGCTCACCCACCAAGACAGCCGCCACGTGCCGCTGGACCGCATCGAAGCCGGCCTGAGCGTAGACCTGAGCCGCGCACTGTTCGAGTCGTCCATCGACAGCTTGCTGGAACGTGTACGCGGCAGCGTCACGCAGTTGCTCAACGACGCCTCGGTGAGCGTGGCGCAGGTGGACACCGTGTTCTTCACCGGCGGCTCCAGCGGCATCCCGGCACTGCGCCACAGCATCTCGGCAATGCTGCCGAATGCGCGGCATGTGGAAGGCAATATCTTCGGCAGTATTGGCAGTGGTTTGGCGATTGAGGCGAGCAAGCGTTACGGTTGCTGAGTTGTAGCTAAAACCGTGGCACGCCCCTCCGACGGTAACCACGATGCGAAGCGAGCCGCTCTTGATCTGCTTTTGATCTTAGGCGCCCCGTCAAACCACGCTGGCCGAACGCAGGCTTGAATTCGTGGGTAACCCGGCAGGACGCCGGGTTAGCCGCCCCGCGCCATGGATGGCGCGTGGCGGCGGCCCACGGATTCAAGCCTGTGTTCGGGTACACCGAGCCCAAGCGAGGTGCCGAGTGGTGGGGCAAGAGCGTTTTGCTTACTTTTGGGCTCTTTTCAAAAGTGAGCCGCCGTCAGGGCGGAACCCTAAGTGGCCGTTACCTAAATAACGGATATGTACTCGATCTGATCCAACATCCCGGTCGGCTGTCAGGCCGCCTTCGCGAGCAAGCCCGCTCCCACAGTTTGATCGCGGGGCGTCAGAGAGTTAGGGGCCGGCTGTGAGGCCGTCATCGCAGGCAAGCCAGCTCCCACATGAGTGAGTGTTCAACTCAAAGCATTTTGAACGCGCCGTACGCTGGTCTTTCCAACGAGAACAGGATTAACCCTGGCTTTGATCAACCCACCGGCAACAGGAGGCAGCCGACCATGACTGACAACCCAACCCACCGGATGACAAAATCCCTCTGCGCAACAATGACACTGGCCCTGCTCAGCGCGTGCGCTGGCAACAACTCCCCCTCGAATGTCGAAGCCCCCGGAAAACCCACGAAGCCCTCGACCCGAACGCTGGAAGCCGGCGCCGCCCTGCTTCAATCACGCCCCCCCATTGACGCACTGAACGCCTACCTGGACGGCTTTCACTTCTACAACGGCCACCCCGATGTACAAATGGAAGCCCATCACTACTGCGCAATCCTCAATGAAGAGGTCATCCAGTGCGTGATCTACGACGGCAACCTCAAGGATGCCAAGTTGATGGGCGTGGAGTACATCATCAGCGAGGCGCAATTCAACACGCTGCCCGCGCCGGAGAAGGCGCTGTGGCACAGCCATGTGCATGAAGTGAAGTCAGGGCAACTGGTCGCTCCGGGGATCCCAGAGGTGGCGGAGCATGCACTGATGGAGAAGCTGGTGCACACCTATGGCAAGACCTGGCACACCTGGCATACCGATCTGGATAAACGCCTGCCGCTGGGTGTCCCGCAATTGATGATGGGGTTTACCGCTGATGGCCAGGCCGACCCGCGTATGGTCGCCGAGCGAGATAAACGCCTGGGCATCGACAGTACCGAAAAGAAAAAGGCTCGCGCCGATATCCCCGCGCCGCCCATCGCACCCGGTGCAGACGCGTGGCGCCAGGGCACGGTTATCCAGATCGCCGACCCAACCCAAAAGGCCCACCGGCACTGACGCCGCCATTCAGTCATTTGGATTGAACGATCATTTACGGGCCCTTCTCTACCCAAGACCAGCCAAAGGAGGATGTCATGATGATTGATACCGCAACCGGAATGAGGCCTGGCGAGCGATACGCCGTGGAAAACCTGGAGCGCACACCGAACTTCAGCGGGTTTTTCCTGGACGGAAAGTACTACCTGGGCCCTGAACTGATGACGGCAGTCGGATGGCTTGAGGGCCAGACGTTTATCTATGATGAGCTCGACGCCACAGGCGAACCGGTGTTTCCCGACCGTATCGCTGGCACCCTCGAGAACCTGACCCTGGTACTGACTGACGGTACCCGCCTGCAACTGCACCCGGTGCCCGTCCACGTACCCGAGGATTCACCTGGTCTCATGCAGGCCAAAGGGAAACTGCACGGCAAAACCGTGGTGATCACCGGCGCCTCCAGTGGCATTGGCCGCGCGGCTGCTCACGCCTTTGCCGAGCAAAGTACCCGCTTGGTATTGGCGGCCCGGGATGAAAAAGCCCTGGAAGAGGTGGTCGAGGAATGCGCTGCGCGCGGCGCCGAGGCCATCGCCGTTAAAACCGACGTAACCCATGGCGACCAGATGCGCGCATTGGCCGAACAGGCAGCGTCCTTCGGCAATGGCCGCATCGATATCTGGATCAATAACGCCGGTGTTGGCGCGGTCGGCAGTTTCGAGAACACGCCCCTGGAAGCCCACGAACAGGTCCTGCAAACCGACCTGCTCGGGTACCTGCGCGGCGCTCACGTGGTGTGGCCGTATTTCAAAGCCCAGAACAGCGGGATTCTGATCAACACCTTGTCACTGGGCAGCTGGGTGGCCCAGCCCTACGCCGTCGCCTACTCAGCCAGTAAATACGGCCTGCGTGGCCTGACTGAAGCCCTGCGTGGCGAGCTGACTGATTACCCGGATATTCATGTGTGCGACATCTACCCCGCCGTGATGGACACACCGGGCTTTCGCGATGGCGGCAATTTTACCGGCCACGTGTTGACGCCACCGCCACCGGTGTATGACCCACATAAAGTCGCGCAAGCGATGGTGGCCTGTGCGCTGCAACCCAGAGACAGCACCACGGTAGGCAGCGCTGCCACCGTGGCCCGCGTCGCGCATTTTTTGCTGCCTGGCTTTGCCCGGTTATCCGGCTGGCTCACCCGCCTCGGCCTCGAGCGCAGCCAGCGCGCCGCGACGTCGGCGGGCAACCTCTACACCCCGGCAAGTGGCGAACGTCGCGTGGAAGGCGGCTGGCGGCAAACCCGCCGGACACCCTATGGGGTGGTCGCAATAGGCGCTGCGCTGCTAGTGGGCGGTGTTGTCGTTGCGCGCAAATATTCAGCTCGTCACAAATGAACACGGGGGCGACTGCCCCCTTTACATGAGGTAACCCAGCATGTCTTACGATTACAAAGGTACTGCCAGTGTCATCACTGCCTCGCGCCATCTTGGAACACCCTCAGATGAACGCCTTAATGAGTCTAAAAACATCCAAATGACCAGCAGCGGTAAACCGACCATCGCGCGCTTGGACTTTGACACGCCATTGGATTGGCCCGGCAATCCCAACTTTATTACCGTCAATTTGCCTGACGGTTCCTCTGTCAGCGGGGTTATCGCCGAGCTCAAACGCCCGGCGGATGGGCCTGGATGGGTCACCTTTACGGTAGATGACTAGGCCTCATCCACGCCCTGCGCCCAGTCATCGAATTGTCGGACGACTTATTTGAATTATTTTTGACGTCAAATATCTGTACTTCATGAGTATCAAGGAGGCCTCATGAAACACAACGACCTATTCACTATCGAGTACCAGCTGCACGGCGAGCCCAAGTCTTTCATCGTGCGCGCGCCGCGCATGGACAATGCCGAGGCTTGGCATTGGGCCAGTTGTGACGCTGGTGTGGCGGTGATCCCCAAATTTGGGCAACACACCTTCAAGCGTGTGTCCAAACCGATGGCGGAGAAATACGGCATTACCCAGGTGCGCTGGAGTGGCGCGGCACAGATTCAATGGGCGGAGGGCCTCAGAGGATGAACAGCCAGACTCTTGGTTACACAACGACAAACAGGCGGGACGATGAGGTCGCGCGAAACGCCGAGATGTTTTTTGAAGCGGATCGATTGGATGCCTTGGCGTACGAGATTATCGAGTCCTACAGCGGCGATGCGCAGACGTGGGCGCGCTTTACCGAGGCGAAGAAACGTGCGGATGCGCAGCGTACGGTGGCTTATCGGGAGTGGATGCGGATTCATCGCTCCAAGCGAAAATAACGTCAGTGGGCACGTATCGATCTGACACCCCACGATCCAAATGTGGGAGCTGGCTTGCCTGCGATGGCGGCCTAACAGTCAACACAGTTGGACCGGGTACATATCCGTTATTTAGGTAACGGCTACTTAGGGTTCCGCCCTGACGGCGGCTCACTTTTGAACAGCGCAAAAGTAAGCAAAACGCTCTTGCCCCACCACTCGACACCTCGCTTGGGCTCGGTGTGCCCGTAATCCGCCAGTGATTTGGGGGGCCGCCAATGACGTTTCGTATCCGCGCCGCCTCGATGAGGGCGTCGGGGACACCCATGATGAACTGCCGCATGAGGAAGACGCCGAGCGGTCCCGCCAGGAACGGCAGGATGAGCGCCGGATACGTGTTGACGAGCCC
>JAAIGE0100501446.1_pt1 | contig 107958 bp, 95 predicted proteins | sample 6487951 | NCBI WGS metagenome assembly JAAIGE01 (sample SAMN13974128, study PRJNA590717) | phyllosphere metagenome | biome: tomato field; feature: multiple bacterial spot infested tomato fields; material: tomato leaves; isolation source: leaves from tomato fields | host: Solanum lycopersicum ...
CAAGAGCGGCTCGCTTCGCATCGTGGTTACCGGTGGCTGCGGCGAACTACAAAATTGTGTAGATACCTATGGCCATCGCAGGCAAGCCAGCTCCCACATTTTGATCGATATTGCCCACAAAAAAGGCCCCCGTCTCGGGAGCCTTTTTGGTTAAGCGAACGACTTACATATTCGGGTAAGTCGGCCCGCCCGCACCTTCCGGCGTTACCCAGGTGATGTTCTGCGAAGGGTCCTTGATGTCACAGGTCTTGCAGTGCACGCAGTTCTGGGCGTTGATCTGGAAGCGCTTCTCGCCGTCTTCCTTGGTCACCACTTCGTACACGCCAGCCGGGCAGTAGCGCTGCGCCGGTTCATCGTAGAGCGGCAGGTTGGTGCCGATCGGGATGCTTGGGTCCTTGAGCTTCAAGTGGCACGGCTGCTCTTCTTCGTGGTTGGTACCGGAGATGAACACCGAGCTCAGCTTGTCGAAACTCAACTTGCCGTCGGGTTTGGGGTAGTCGATCTTCTGGCTGTCTTTGGCCAGCTTCAGGCAGGCGTAGTCCGGCTTGGTGTCGTGCAGGGTGAAAGGGATCTTGCCGCCGAAAATGTTCTGGTCGAGCCAGTTGAAACCGCCGCCGATGATTGCGCCGAACTTGTGCACGGCCGGGCCGAAATTACGGCTGGCGAACAGTTCTTCGTACAGCCAGCTGGCTTTGAAACTGTCGACATAGGTGGTCAGTTCGTCGCCGCCTTCAGATTCGGCGAACAGGCGGTCGGCCACGGCGTCGGCGGCGAGCATGCCGGACTTCATCGCGGTGTGGCTGCCCTTGATCTTGGCGAAGTTCAGGGTGCCCAGGTCGCAACCGATCAGCGCGCCGCCCTTGAAGACCATCTTCGGCAGCGAGTTCAGGCCACCTTTGCAGATCGCACGGGCGCCGTAGCTGATGCGCTTGCCGCCTTCCAGGTACTGGGCCAGCACCGGGTGATGCTTGAGGCGCTGGAATTCATCGAACGGCGACAGGAAGGTGTTGCTGTAGGACAGGTCGACGATCAGGCCGACCACCACCTGGTTGTTTTCCAGGTGATAGAGGAACGAGCCACCGGTGTTCTCGTTACCCATGATGTCCAGCGGCCAACCGGCGGTGTGCACCACCAGGCCCGGCTGGTGCTTGGCTGGGTCGATTTCCCAGATTTCCTTCAGGCCGATGCCGTAGTGCTGGGCGTCGGCGTCGCTGTCCAGGTTGAAGCGCTGGATCAGTTGCTTGCCGATGTGGCCGCGGCAACCTTCGGCGAACAGCGTGTACTTGCCACGCAGCTCCATGCCCGGGGTGTACAGGCCGTCTTTTGGCTTGCCTTCACGGTCAACGCCGAGGTCGCCAGTGATGATGCCGCGCACCACGCCGTTCTCGTCGAACAGCGCTTCCTGGGCGGCGAAGCCTGGGTAGATTTCCACGCCCAGGTTCTCGGCCTGCTGGGCCAGCCAGCGGCACAGGTTGCCCAGGGAAATGATGTAGTTGCCCTCGTTGTGCATGGTCTTGGGCACAAAGAAGTCGGGCACCTTGGTGGAGGCTTCCGGGCTGCGCAGCACATAGATGTCGTCGCGCACCACCGGTGTGTTGAGCGGGGCGCCGAGTGCTTTCCAGTCCGGGAACAGTTCATTCAGGGCACGTGGTTCAAACACGGCACCGGAGAGGATGTGGGCGCCGACTTCGGAGCCTTTCTCGACCACGCAGACGCTGATTTCCTTACCGGCTTCGGCGGCCTTCTGCTTCAGTCGGCAGGCGGCAGACAGGCCCGCCGGGCCAGCGCCGACGATGACCACGTCGAATTCCATGTATTCGCGTTCCACAGGCTATCTCCTACTCAAGGCTCAACAGGCTTTTTTTTCTAATGGGTGGAGGTTCGGTATGGTTCTGCGCGAAGGCAGCACCCACCTGTCTCTCTAGGTGGCGCATTATATATAGACCACTGACAGCGTCCAATACAAACGTTTGTTTGAATTGCCTGCAGCCTAGATAAATCAAAGCAACGGGGCTTATGACTGACCATTTTGCCGTATTGACCAGAATAGGCGTTCCGGTCAAGATACGGTCGGTTTTGCGCTTCCCGTAGGCAGACTGCAGGTTTCAAGAGCACGTCCAAAGACAGGCCGAAGGCAATAAAGGTGATGCGCACCCAAACGTTGGGGCGCAGTTTACACGCCGCGATAAAGAATGACCTCTCAGTCACCACTGACGAACGGTCGTCATTTCCCGTGTGCAAGGCCACTGCCGAGGTCTTTGGAGGTGCCCTTGTGTGCCGATGAGCATCAACCGCCAGGTTCGCCTAGGCGACTTTCTTTTCACCGGAGAGTAACGAGGAATCCATGAAGGTTCTTGTAGCTGTCAAACGCGTTGTCGATTACAACGTGAAAGTTCGCGTCAAGGCGGACAATTCCGGCGTCGACCTTGCTAACGTCAAGATGTCGATGAACCCTTTCTGCGAAATCGCTGTGGAAGAAGCCGTACGCCTGAAAGAGAAAGGCGTGGCGACGGAAATCGTCGTGGTGTCCATCGGCCCGACCACTGCCCAAGAGCAGTTGCGTACCGCTCTGGCCCTGGGCGCCGACCGCGCCATTCTGGTGGAGTCTGCTGAAGAGTTGACCTCCCTGGCCGTGGCCAAGCTGCTCAAGGCCGTTGTCGACAAGGAACAGCCACAACTGGTGATCCTTGGCAAACAAGCCATCGACAGCGACAACAACCAGACTGGCCAGATGCTGGCTGCACTGACCGGTTACGGCCAGGGCACCTTCGCTTCGAAAGTCGAAGTGAGCGGCGACAGCGTTGCGGTCACCCGTGAAATCGACGGCGGCGCGCAGACGGTTTCCCTGAAACTGCCGGCCATCGTCACCACCGACCTGCGTTTGAACGAGCCGCGTTATGCGTCCCTGCCAAACATCATGAAAGCCAAGAAGAAGCCCCTGGAGACGCTGACTCCGGATGCTTTGGGCGTTTCCACCGCTTCTACCAACAAGACCGTCAAAGTCGAAGCGCCGGCTGCGCGCAGCGCGGGCATCAAGGTCAAGTCGGTGGCTGAACTGGTCGAGAAACTGAAAAACGAAGCGAAGGTGATCTGATCATGACTATCCTCGTAATCGCCGAACACGATAACAAGGTGCTGGCCCCGGCCACCCTGAACACCGTGGCCGCTGCCGCTAAAATCGGTGGCGACATCCACGTCCTGGTAGCAGGGCAGGGCGCTGGCGCCGTGGTTGAAGCCGCTGCGAAAATCGCGGGCGTGAGCAAAGTCCTGAACGCTGACAATGCCGCTTACGCGCATCAGCTGCCGGAAAACGTTGCACCCCTGGTCGCAGAGTTGGGCAAGAGCTACAGCCACATCCTGGCTGCCGCCACCTCCAACGGCAAAAACATCCTGCCACGCGTTGCCGCGCAGCTGGACGTTGACCAGATCTCCGAGATCATCTCGGTAGAAAGCGCCGACACTTTCAAGCGCCCGATCTACGCCGGTAACGCCATCGCTACCGTACAGTCCAATGCTGCGGTCAAGGTCATCACCGTGCGCGCCACCGGTTTCGACCCGGTTGCCGCCGAAGGTGGCTCGGCTGCCGTTGAAGCCGTCTCCGCTGCCCACGACGCTGGCACGTCCAGCTTCGTCGGCGAAGAGCTGGCCAAGTCGGACCGTCCTGAACTGACCGCTGCCAAGATCGTCGTCTCGGGCGGTCGTGGCATGCAGAACGGTGATAACTTCAAGCACCTGTACGCCCTGGCCGACAAGCTGGGCGCTGCGGTCGGCGCTTCCCGCGCAGCCGTTGACGCAGGTTTCGTACCCAACGACATGCAGGTCGGCCAGACCGGCAAGATCGTGGCGCCACAGCTGTACATCGCCGTCGGTATCTCCGGCGCGATCCAGCACTTGGCCGGTATGAAAGACTCCAAAGTGATCGTAGCGATCAACAAGGACGAAGAAGCGCCGATCTTCCAGGTTGCCGATTATGGCCTGGTGGCGGACTTGTTCGAAGCCGTACCGGAGTTGGAGAAGCTGGTCTAATCCAGCCGCTTCACTTATAAAGAGCCCGGTCTTATGACCGGGCTTTTTTATTCCCTGTAGGCGCGAGCTCGCTCGCGAAAAAACTACAGGCGCCGCATTTATTCAGAAAGCACGCGTTATCGTTGACGTTTTTCGCGAGCACTTTAGAAAGGAACATGCCATGGCGCTGCGCCCCTGGACTGTACTGCTGGGCCTTACGCTGCTGCCGAGCCTGGCGCTCGCCGCTGGCAAATGCGAGCGCCTGGTGATCACCGGCAGCCCGGACGCACCGCCTTTACTGTGGCGCGACCCCCAAGACCCCACGCACCTGATCGGCGCCACCGCTGATGTGCTGCAACAAGTGGGCAAGGACCTGGGGCTGAAAATCGACCTGCTCTACGGCGGCAAACGCTCCCTGGCCCTGGAGGAAGCGCGTAGCGGGCGCATGGACATCCTCGCCGACGCACCGCTGAACCTGGGCGAGCTGGATAACTTCGACTACATCCATCCGGCGCTGATGCAGACCGACTACCTGGTGTGGACGCGCAAGGATTCCGCCCTGGTCTATTCCACCGCCGCCGATCTGCACGGCCACAAAGGCGCAGTCTCGGAACGTGCGCGCTTGAGCGCCGAGTTCGAGACCTTCGCCAGCCAGCAACTCAACCTGCAACGCCTGCCCAACTTGACGCCGGCCTTTCAGAAACTGTTGTTGGGTGAGGTGGACTACGTGCTGGCCGGGCGCTATTCCGGCATGGCCATGGCCCAGACGCTGGGCATGAGTAATGACCTGGTGGCCCATGCGGTGCCTGTCGATCAGCCCGGCCTGTACCTGGCGATTTCCCACAACTCGGCCTGCAATGATCCTTGGCTGCGCGGACAGCTGACGAAAAAGATGACAGAATTGCCCGCCTCCGGTGTCGCGCAAGCCGCGCTGCAGCGCAATCTAGAACGCTGGAAGGCGCAATTGCAACAGCCTGTTGGCACCCCAACAAAGTAGGGATTTACAGTGATTTTTCGAGCTCTTTTCGCGGCCCTCGCCGTTGTCGCGCTGGCGGGATGTGCAACCGATCCAGCGCCGATCGAACAAATGCGCCTGACCCAGCAAGCCTTGGAACAAGCCACCGCGGTCGGGGCCAACACCGATGAATCCCCCGAACTGAAACTGGCCGAAGAAAAATTCGCCCGGGCCAAGGGCAATATGGCCGACCAATCCTACAAGCGTGCGCGTATGCGCGCCGAGCAGGCGGAGCTGGACGCACGCCTGGCCGAAGCCAAAGTGCTGACCGGCAAGAGCCAGGAACAATTGAACGTGCTCAATACCCGTATCACTCGCCTGCGTAAGCAGCTGCAGTTGGGAGAGGCACAATGAGCCCGATGATCCGTAGTTTGAGCTGTGTACTGCTGTTGGGCAGCGTGGCGTTGGGCGGTTGTGCCAGCCAACCCACCAGCGAGCAGGCGTTGCAGCAGGCCGGCGATGACTTTCAGAAGGTCAAGGAAGACGCCAACGTGCTGCGCTTTGCGCCCAAGGACGTGATCCGCGCCGGCGAGTCCCTGGCACGCGCCGATCGCCTGTCCAGCTACTGGGGCAGCGGGTCCGACGTGGTGCATTACGCCTACCTGAGCCAGCGTTACAGCGCCATCGCCCGAGAGCACACCCAGCAGGGCCTAAATGCCGAGCGCGGTACCCAACTGGAACTGGAGCGTCAGCGTCTGCAACTTGCCTTGCGCGAAAACAAGCTGGCCAGCGTGCAACAGCAGGGCAAGTGGGTTGAAGCGCAGATCGCCAGCCTCACCACCCAGACCGACCGTGGCCTGGTGATGACCCTGGGGGACGTACTGTTCGACACCGGCGAAGCTGAGCTGCAGAACTCGGCCAACCGCACAGTGCTCAAGATCGTGCAATTCCTGCAACTGAACCCCAAGCGTCGGGTGCGCGTCGAGGGCTACACCGACAACACCGGTGGCGAGCAGGAAAACCTGAAACTGTCCCGTGATCGGGCTCAATCGGTGGCCGACCTGTTGATGGACCTGGGTATCGATGACAAGCGCATCGAAGTCGAAGGTTATGGCGATCAATACCCGGTGGAAGCCAACGCCTCCGAGCGTGGTCGTGCGCAGAACCGCCGCGTGGAAATTGTATTCTCTGACGAGAAGGGCCAATTGGGCGCCGCCCGCTAACAGCCATCGCCTCTGAATTGGGCGCCTCCCGCTGACAGCCGTCGCCTCTGTAGGAGCGAGCTTGCTCGCGAAAAACGTCAACGATAACGCGTGCTTTCTGAGTGAACGCGGCGCCCGTGAGTTTTTCGCGAGCAAGCTCGCTCCTACACGGGGCAGGCCCCTGCAAGATTTTATTAGGCCTACACCCTTACAGTTTTTACTGTCACTCCCGCCCGCGCTCGACTATTGTGGCAACTGTCCCCGTACACTTCTAAACTGTGCCGGTATGTTTCACACAAAAATAAAATACCCGTGAAATCGAGTGCTGCGTCATGACCAATCTGTTGCTTTACCAACGTATTGCCCAGCAACTGGCTGAGGACATCCGGCGCGGTGTCTACCAACCGGGGGAGCGCGTGCCGTCGGTGCGCAAGATGAGCTCCCAGCTCAATGTGAGCCATGCCACGGTGCTGCAGGCCTACGCCAACCTGGAAGACCAGGGGCTGATCCGGGCGCGGCCGCAATCGGGCTACTACGTGCATCAGACGCCAGCACTCACGGCGCCTACACCCGATATCGCACGGGTCGAGCGCCCAGGGTTGGTCACCCGTAGCAGCATCATCCAGCAGGTGTTGGTCGAGTCGCGCCGTGAAGGGGTGTTTCCCTTGGGTGCGGCGGTGCCGAGTGTCGACTACCTGCCGGTGCGGGCATTGCATCAGCAATTGGCTAAGGTCACGCGTTTCCAGAGCCCACGGGCGTTCAGCTACATGTTCAGCCCTGGCTTTGAACCCCTGCGCCGTCAGGTGGCGATCCGCATGCGTGATGCCGGGGTGGTCGTGGACCCTTCCGAAGTGGTGATCACCCATGGCTGTGTCGATGCATTGCAGATGTCGCTGCGGGTGCTGACGCGCCCTGGCGACCTGATCGCGGCTGAATCACCCACCTATTACGGCTTGCTGCAATTGGCTGACCTGCTGGGCCTCAAGGTGATCGAGATCCCCAGCGACCCCGCCACGGGCATGAGCCTGGAGGCTTTGCAACTGGCCGCCAACCAATGGTCGATCAAGGCGCTGGTGCTGACCACGCGCCTGAGCAACCCGCTGGGCGGTACCATGCCAGAGGAGCGGCAGAAACAGTTGCTGCGCCTGGCGTCGGACTTCGATATCCAGATCGTCGAGGATGATATTTACGGCGAGTTGATGTTCGAACTTGGCCGCACCAAAGCCCTGAAGGCCTATGACCGCCTTGACCGGGTGATCTATTGCTCAAGCTTTTCCAAGACCTTGTCCCCGGGCGTGCGCATTGGCTGGATGATTGCCGGCAAATACCAGCAGGAAATCCAGCGCCTGCAGATGTTCAGCACCCATTCTGCTTGCAGCGTCACCCAGATGGGCGTCGCGGCCTATCTGGAAAACGGTGGCTACGACCGTCATTTGCGCTACATCCGCCAGGAATACCGCAAGAACCTCAGCGCCTTCCAATTGGCGGTGCAGCAGTATTTCCCCGAAGGCACCCAGATGACCCGCCCGACCGGCGGCTTTATCTTGTGGGTCAGTTTGCCGGGGCGGGTCAATACCCAGGAACTGCATGTGCGTGCCCTGCAACAAGGCATCAGCATTGCGCCAGGGCTGATTTTCAGTAATACCGAACAGTTCAACCACTGTATTCGCCTCAATTGCGGCACGCCGTGGAACCGCGAGGCAGAGCGGGCGTTGATGACCCTGGGAATGCTTGCCAGCCAGCTTTGCCAGGAGGCCGCAGCGGGTTTTTGAGGTATGCAAAGGGGACAAGACTGATCTGTGCCCTTGTCATGCCGCGCACAACAAGCGAGCATATGGCCTTCTGCCGTTAATGCTGTTGGCGATATGACTTCTATTTTTCGCGTTACGTTGATGCTTGGTCTGCTGAGCCTGTGCCATGCCGGCAGCGTGCTGGCTGCAGCGCCGGTGGCTGATGGCAAGCCTGCTGTGAGTGCCGAGCAGAAGACCTCAGCCAAGCAGCCAGCGCCTGCGAAAAAAGCCCCCGCGGCACAAAAGAAAGCCGCCTCGACCAAAAAGCGTGCACCCGTGGCGAGCAAGTCCAAGTCGGCCCATGAAGTCGCCCAGACCAAACTGCCACCGGCACAGTTGGACCTGTCCCTGCCTTCGGACATGGTCAGGCACTTGCAGCCTATCGGCACCATGCCCAAGCCCAAGAGCGTGCCCTTGTTGCCGCCGATGTTTGGCGAAAAACCCACCGACAACAGCGCGTTCCAGATCAACGGCCGCTTGCTCAGCAATGAGATGAAGCTGCAACTGCGTAACGAAGAGCGCCGTGATGTTGAAGGCGCTGCGCTGGATTTCGAATTCAAGCAATAAACTTTCTGAGCTCAGGTGACCCGGGTCGCCGACCATCTGTCGCAGACTGGTCGGTCACTTTTGTTTTGTGCGAAAAACCCCTGTTGGGCCATTTTAAAACGGCTGTTTAAGGGCGTACTCTAGCCCGGCCATCCCTATTGAGTCGTCGAGGACCTGCTGGTCATGAAATGCCGTGAAGGCTGTGGCGCATGCTGCATTGCCCCCTCCATCAGTTCACCATTGCCGGGAATGCCCCTGGGCAAACCCGCTGGCGTTCGCTGCGTGCACCTGTCGGCGGAACAACTGTGCCAGTTGTTCGGTCAACCGCAGCGGCCCGCCGTGTGCAGTGATTTCAAGGCGGATATCGACGTCTGTGGCAACGACCAGGCCGATGCCATCCGCCTGATCGGCTGGTGGGAACAGATGACGGCGGCTTGATGGGCTTTACTATCGGAACTTCAACAATAAGGAATACAACGATGGGTTCGCTGAAACGAGTGGCTGTGCTGTGCGGTTTTACGCTGTTGTTTGCGGCCACTGCCCAGGCTGAAGATTGGCAAGTCGCCAAGGACGAAGACGGTATCAAGGTGTCCCTGAGCGAGATTGCCGGTTCCAAATACAAGGCGTATCGCGGTGTGACTCTGATCAAGGCGCCTTTGGCCAAGGTCCAGGCGCTGCAGGAAGATGTGGCCGGTGCTTGCGCATGGATCCACGAATGCAAATCCCAGAAACTCGTCGACAAGAAAGGCGACGAGGCCTGGACCTACACCCAGTTCAAGGCGCCGTTCCCCGTGACGGACCGCGACTCGTACATCCACGTCACCACCACCAAAGCCGCAGACGGCACCGTCACGCGCAAACTGGAAGGTGTGCCGACCTACAAGCCCGAAGCAAAAGGCTACGTGCGGGTCGCCCAGGTGGAGGGTTTCTGGAAACTGGTGCCAAAGGGCGATAACCAGACCGAAGTCACCTACCAGGTACACACCGAGCCAGGCGGCAGCGTACCTTCGTGGTTGGCCAACAAGTTCGTGGTGGACGCGCCGTTCAACACCTTGAAAGCCTTGAAAGAACACGCTGAAAAATAAGTGCAGTTGATCCGGTGCCTCCGGGCTTGAGCGGAACGTTTTGCGCGCCGCCAAGGTCCAGATACTTGTAAGCCCACCTATGGGTTTTATCGAGGAGGCACCGATGCAAACGTGGCAAATTACCTTCGTTGATGATCACGGTGAAAAGTCCGTGCAGCAGTTCACCTGCGAACAAAAGCCCAGCCTCGAAGACGCTGCGCATATGATTCGTGCGAAGCTGGTGCCGATTGCTGCCGAACTCGATCTCAATGACCTGGAAGGCCGTAAACCCGAGCCGACGGTCAAGATTCTCAAAGATCAGAACAGTATCCAGATTCTCGATATTTCTCCCTCCGTCTAAACATTTTTCACACGCCACACGAGCACCTCTGGTGGAGGTGATAGCTTCGCGCTACTCTGCAATCGAGATCAGCGAATGAATCGCTAAGGTCTGGTCTTGTCAGCTACATGCTTGTTTTCCTGCGGCGTTGTTATGCCGTGGTGCCCGCGCCAGCAGGGCGCGGGGCTTCAGGAAGCACGGAAAGTCTATCCATCGGTTTGAGGAGGACGTTTCATGAGCACAGCCTATCAAGAAGACATCAGCACCAACGTACTGCGCCGCATGAAAGAAGGCGGCTTTGATTTCTCGCGTTTTCACCCCATCGAGTTCTACGCCATTTTCCCGGATGAGGAACGGGCGCGCAGGGCTGCGGGTCGATTTCGTGGGGAGTCCCTCAATGCCCAAGTCAGCGCGCGCGACGATGGCGCCTGGTACCTGGAACTGAGCAAAATCATGTTCGCAACCTACGACGGCATAGGAGATTTCGAGCAAGACTTTGAGGCAGTGGTGGAGCCCCTGGGTGGGATTATCGAGGGATGGGGCGTCAAGCAGGAGGTGCGTGGGTTACCCATGTAGTTGGTATTTATGAGCAGCACAGCGTATCGGCTGACCTTTGGGTCGGCCGATTTTGTTTGGGCGGCCATCGCAAAGGGAACTGCCGTTTTACGCGCAAAAAAAAGCCACCCGGATAGGGTGGCGGAAAGGGAAGACTGAGGAGTCATCAGTACACGAATTGACACGTTACTGAATGTGCAAAGGGTTTGGCTGTAGGACGTGTCCTGTTCAGCCGATGTGGGCGATTATCCGTATGTGCAGGCGGGCAGTGAAATCAACTCTGACTATGCTGTTGATAGCCAAAGACCGCATTGCAATGAAGCGCACGGTCTGCCCCAGGCAACTGCGCGCACCAGGACGGTGCGATGCTTGCGCTGGGATTATTCAACTGATTGATTATTAAGTGTTTATGCCGCTGGCACGGGCCTTGCGAAGGTTCTTGCGTCCGGGTGACAAGGAGTACGGCATGATCCGCACTTATTACGATGAAATGTACGATGGGGCAGGGCAGGTTCGCCCCCATTACCGCGAGTTCGCCCGTTGGCTGGCCGACACCCCTGCCGAACTGCTGGCTCAGCGTCGGCGTGAAGCCGATTTGCTGTTCCACCGCGCCGGCATCACCTTCACCCTCTACGGGGACGAACAAGGCACCGAGCGCCTGATCCCCTTCGACACCATCCCCCGCAGCATTCCGGCGAGTGAATGGCGGATTGTCGAGCGCGGTTGCATCCAGCGGGTCAAGGCGCTGAACCTGTTTCTCGCCGACCTGTACCACGACCAACGCATCATCAAGGCCGGCATCATCCCTGCCGAACAGGTACTGGCCAACGAGCAATATCAATTGGCAATGCAGGGCCTGGATTTGCACCGCGATATCTATTCGCACATCTCCGGAGTAGACCTCGTACGCGATGGCGACGGCACGTACTACGTGCTTGAAGACAACCTGCGCACGCCCAGCGGTGTCAGCTACATGCTTGAAGACCGCAAAATGATGATGCGTCTGTTCCCCGAGCTGTTCGCGGCCCAGCGCATCGCACCCATCGACCATTACCCCAACTTGCTGCTCGATACCCTCAAAAGCGCCAGCCCTCTGGATAACCCCAGTGTGGTGGTGCTGACGCCCGGGCGTTTCAACAGCGCGTTTTTCGAACATGCCTTTCTGGCTCGGGAAATGGGCGTGGAGTTGGTGGAGGGCGCGGATTTGTTCGTGCGCGATGACCGTGTATTCATGCGCACCACCGACGGGCCCAAGGCTGTCGATGTGATCTACCGTCGCCTTGATGATGCGTTCCTTGATCCGCTGGCCTTCAACCCGGACTCCATGCTTGGTGTACCCGGCCTGCTCGCTGCTTACCGTTGCGGCAATGTGGTGCTGGCCAATGCCATTGGCACCGGAGTCGCGGACGATAAATCGGTTTACCCGTTCGTTACCGAGATGATCCGTTTCTACCTCGACGAAGAACCGATCCTGCAGAACGTTCCGACCTTCCAATGCCGTAAGCCTGACGAGTTGTCCCACGTACTGGCCAACCTGCCCGACCTGGTGGTCAAGGAAACCCAAGGCTCCGGTGGTTACGGCATGTTGGTTGGCCCGGCGTCTACAACCGCAGAAATCGAAGCGTTCCGGGCGCGTATCAAGGCCAAGCCACACGCTTATATCGCGCAGCCGACCCTGTGTTTATCCACTTGCCCGACCTTTGTCGAAAACGGCATCGCCCCGCGCCATATCGACCTGCGCCCCTTCGTGTTGTCCGGCAAGGAGACCCGCGTGGTGCCGGGTGGCCTGACCCGCGTGGCGCTGCGAGAAGGCTCGCTGGTGGTCAACTCGTCCCAGGGCGGCGGAACCAAAGACACCTGGGTGGTCGAGGACTGATGCCATGTTGAGTAGAACTGCCTCGGATTTGTACTGGATGTCGCGCTACCTGGAACGCGCCGAAAACCTCGCGCGCATGCTCGATGTCAGCTATTCGCTGTCGCTGATGCCCCAGGACGGGCGCGGCGATGGCCTACATGAACTGGCCATGCCGTTATTGATCACCGGCACGCTGGAGGATTACCACGCCCGTCATGGCGAACTGCATGCCGAGCGCCTGCTGCATTTTTTTGCGCTGGACGCGGCCAACCCGGCCAGCATCTACAGCTGCCTCGGTGCCGCGAGAGCCAGCGCCCATGCGGTGCGTGGGCGCATCACCGCCGACATGTGGGAAAACATCAACGCCACCTGGCTGGACATTCGCGATATCGCGCAGCAGGGGCTGAGCCACTACGGCATGAGCCGGTTTTGTGAGTGGGTCAAGGAGCGTTCACACCTGTTCCGCGGGGCCACTTACGGCACCATCATGCGCAACGATGCCTTCCGCTTTATTCGCCTGGGCACCTTTATCGAGCGTGCCGATAACACCCTGCGTCTGTTGGATGCCCGCTACGAAATGGCCGGCGAACAGGCTGAGGCGGTCAGCGATGGCACGGCTCACGCGTATTACCAATGGAGTGCGTTGCTGCGCGCCCTGTCGTCATTCGAGGCGTACACCGAGATTTATCGCGATGCACCGGGGGCTCGGCAAGTAGCCGAGTTGCTGCTGTTACGCGCCGATGTGCCGCGCTCGCTGCGCGCTTGCAGCGAAGAGATCGACCAGATCCTCGCCAGCCTGCCCGGCATCAACGGCCGCCCGGCCCAGCGCCTGGCCGCCGAGATGGATGCGCGTCTGCGCTTTACCGCCATCGACGAAATCCTCGAGGAAGGCCTGCATGCCTGGCTGACCGACTTTATCCCCTTGGTCCGCCAGTTGGGCGACGCCATCTACAGTTCCTACCTGGAGGCGGCATGAGACTCTCCATCAGCCACGACACCACCTACCACTACGAAGACCAGGTGCGCGCCAGCATCCAGTACCTGCGCCTGACACCCCATGACAGCGAGCGCCAGCACGTGCTGAGCTGGCAACTCGACCTGCCACGCCCGGTGCGGGCACAGGTGGACCCTTTCGGTAATATCTTGCATGTGCTCACCCTGGACGAGCCCCATGACGCCATCATCATTGGCGCCCGGGGCGTGGTGGAGATCGATGAGTTGCGCGAGGCCGAACACGAAAGCCAGTCAGCCTTTCCGTTCCTGCGCGCCACGCGCCTCACCGAGCCCGACGACGCCCTGCGCGGCTTTGCCGAACAACACTGCCATCAGCGTCGCGACCGCACCGCGCTTATCGACTTGATGCACGCGCTCAACCACACCATGGTCTACACCCCTGGCGCGACCGACGTCGATACCTGCGCCGCCCAGGCCTTTGCAGGTGCCGCTGGGGTGTGCCAGGACCACACCCATGCGTTCCTGGCCTGCGCCCGCAGCCTGGGGATCCCCGCGCGGTATGTGTCGGGGTATCTGTACACCGAAGACAGCACGCACCTGGCCAGCCATGCCTGGGCCGAAGCCTGGCTGGATGACGCCTGGTACAGCTTTGACGTGACCAACCAACTGGCGCGGCCGGAGCGGCATTTGAAGCTGGCCGTGGGCCTGGACTACCTCGACGCCTGCCCGGTACGCGGCATGCGCCGTGGCGGTGGGCATGAGCAGATGCATGCCAAGGTATTTGTGGCGCCGCAGCAATGATCGCCCCCGCGCTCTGCGTTGCTTGATCGTTCCCACGCTCTGCGTGGGAATGCAGCCGAGGACGCTCCGCGTCCCAAAGCGTGACGCCGAGCGTCACAAGAGGCGTTCCCACGCGGAGCGTGGGAACGATCGATACAGCGCAGGCTCAAGGTTGCTGTTTGCGGCCTGCCATGTGCCGCAGGTACCCCACCAGCAAATCCAACTCAGTGTCCGGCAATACACTGGCTGTAAACGCCGGCATCTTCGCCTGTGGCCAATGCCTCAGGCTTTGCGGATCGCGGATATAACGCTTGAGGAAATCGCCGCTGAAATACTCGGTGGGGTTGTAGGGCACATTCAGGTCCGGGCCCATCTGGGCATCACCGCCGCCATTGAGGCGATGGCACGCCAGGCAGTTCTTCTGGAACAACGCAAAGCCCTGGTTGATCGGGTCGTTCGCCGCCAGCTTCGGGTCGGGCAATAACGCCGGGAAACGCTCGCCAACCGTCTGCAACTGCTTGAATTTCGATACCTGGAACGGCCACTGTTCGGGGCTGATATGCCCGGCTTCAGGGTGGGTCCAGACCAGATAGAACGGCCCGGCGCTGGGCTTGCCTTGCGCCAGCGGTGGCCATGGATGCGCCGGGTCTTCCACGGCCAGCCAGGCGCGGGCGCCGTTTTTTTCCAGCAACGGCGCGGCGGCAAGTTCGGCGGCAAAACCATCAAGGGCAACGGCTTGCAGGTGGTTCGCAGGTTTAAGGCCTGGTAAGAGCACCGCGAGGGGCACCGCGCGATAGGTCATGGTGCGCTTGTAGGACACATCATCGACGATCTGCACCGTCTGAGCGTCGGGGTGCTTGAGCAGCTCGGCGGTCTGCCAGGTCTTTTGGCTGTGGTCCAGCTCGATGGTCAAGGGGGCCGCCGCCGCAGGCAGGCTGAGCAGCAGGGCAAAAAGGGCGAGGATCGGTTTCAAGGCACAGGCCCGTTGCGAGAGAGTGAGGGCGCACACGATAACGGAAAACGGCAGGTAAAAAGACAGCCCCTGCAACAGGCGCGCTAAGCGCAATGTCCTGGCAGGTGCTGCCAAAAGCGGCTGGCCTGGTGCGGCGCGTTCACGACAGGTGGGAGCGCAATCGTCACCCAATAACCTTGGGTAAATTGGGCAAGATCAGAATCAGGGTGGTGGCGAACAGAATAAGTCCCGCCTGACGTACTTTCGATTGTTTGAACATGGCTGACTGCCTTTTCTATTGTTGTTATTCCTGAGCGTCAAATGCGTGCCGTTGTATTCAGTATCGCGAGGTGACGTTGCACTTTTCTTACAGCTGCTCCAGCAAAACCCGGCAGCAGCGTCTTACAGGTTCAACCTTAGAGCGCCCGTTCTTGCTGGCTTAGACCCATTTCATATCAGCTAATAAGTATTTGCGCTAAAAACGGCATGAGGCTTATTGCCATCTTGGCGCCAACCCTAGGGCTAGACCGCTAAAACGATTAATCAGGGTTTTCCCATAGGGACCTACCGTTCGTCCGAGCGAGGGGGTCAAAAGCAATGAGCGCATCCGTCATTGAAACCGTGTCAATCGGGCCTAAGGTAGGGGCACACACCCACAGCGGTTCGAGGATGTCATGACCCAAGCTTTGATCTTTGATGCGATACGCACGCCCCGGGGTATAGGCAAGGCCGACGGTGCCTTGCACAGCGTCAAGCCGGTAAACCTGGTGGCTGGCCTGCTTACGGCGCTGGCGCAACGCAGCGACCTCGACACCCGCCAAGTGGATGACATCGTCCTGGGCTGCGTCACACCGGTGGGGGACCAAGGCGCCGATATCGCCAAGACCGCCGCGCTGGTGGCGGATTGGGACATCAGCGTGGCCGGTGTGCAGGTCAATCGCTTCTGCGCTTCAGGCCTGGAAGCGGTGAACCTGGGGGCAATGAAGGTGCGTTCCGGCTTCGAAGACCTGGTGGTCGTCGGCGGCGTCGAGTCCATGTCCCGCGTGCCCATGGGCAGCGATGGCGGTGCCTGGGTGCTCGACCCGCAAACCAATATGCACAGCCACTTCACGCCCCAAGGCATTGGCGCCGACCTGATCGCCACCTTGGAAGGCTTCACGCGCCAGGATGTCGACAGCTTTGCCTTACAGTCCCAGCAGAAAGCCGCCAGGGCGCGGGCAGACGGTTCCTTCAACAAGTCGCTGATCGCGGTGCACGACCAGAACGGCATCGTGCTGCTGGACCATGACGAATTTATCCGTGGCGACTCAACCCTCGAGGGCTTGGGCAAGCTCAAGCCCAGCTTCGAAATGATGGGCCAGATGGGCTTCGACGCCACCGCGCTGCGGGTCTACAGCCACGTGGAGCGCATCCATCATGTGCATACACCGGGCAACAGCTCCGGGATCGTGGATGGCGCCGCGTTGATGTTGATCGGCTCCGAGGCCAAGGGCCGCGAGCTGGGCCTGCAACCACGGGCGCGCATTGTCGCCACGGCGGTGACCAGCACCGACCCGACCATCATGCTCACCGGCCCCGCGCCGGCCACTCGCAAGGCGCTGGCCAAGGCCGGCCTGCGGGTTGAAGACATCGACCTGTTTGAAGTCAACGAAGCCTTTGCTTCGGTGGTGCTCAAGTTCATCAAGGACATGGGTATCGACCCCACACGGGTCAATGTCAACGGCGGCTCCATCGCCATGGGCCACCCCTTGGGCGCCACCGGCTGCGCGATCCTCGGCACCTTGCTCGACGAGCTGGAGGTGCGCCAGCAACGCTACGGCCTGGCCACCTTGTGTGTCGGCGGTGGCATGGGTATCGCCACCATTATCGAACGTCTCTGAGCCTAAGGAATTTGTCATGACCGATGCCATTCGTTACGAAAAAGGCCAGGACCAGATCGTGGTGCTGACCCTCGACATGCCCGGCCAGAGCGCCAACACCATGAACGCCGCCTACCGTGAAGCCATGGCGGCCACCCTCACGCGCCTGGAAGCGGAAAAGGACGAGATCGCCGGGGTGGTGATCACCTCGGCCAAGAAGACCTTTTTTGCCGGCGGCGACCTCAATGAGCTGATCAAGGTCGACAAAGCCCAGGCCAAGGCGTTCTACGACAGCGTGTTGGTGTTGAAAGCGCAGTTGCGCCGCCTGGAAACCCTCGGCAAACCGGTGGTGGCTGCGATCAATGGTGCGGCCCTGGGCGGTGGGTGGGAGATATGCCTGGCCTGCCACCACCGGGTCGCGCTGGACGACAAGTCCGTGCAACTGGGTTTGCCGGAAGTGACCCTTGGCCTGTTGCCTGGGGGCGGTGGCGTGGTGCGTATGGTGCGCATGCTCGGCCTGGAAAAAGCCTTGCCGTATTTGCTCGAAGGCAAAAAGGTGCGGCCTGCCCAGGCCCTGCAAGCGGGCTTGATTGACGAGTTGGCGACGGATCGCGAGGCATTGCTGGCCCAGTCCCGTGCCTGGGTTCTGGCTAATCCCGAAGTCAGGCAACCCTGGGACAACAAGGGCTACGCGATTCCCGGCGGCACGCCGTCCCACCCTAAAGTCGCGCAGATGCTCGCCATTGCGCCGTCTATTTTGCGTAGCAAGACCCAGGGCTGCTTCCCCGCGCCGGAGAAAATCCTCTGTGCCGCCGTCGAGGGCGCCCAAGTGGACTTCGACACCGCGCACCTGATCGAAACCCGCTACTTCACCGAGCTGGTGACCGGGCAAGTGGCAAAAAACATGATCGGCACCTTCTGGTTCCAGCTCAACCAAATCAATGCCGGCAGCTCGCGCCCTCAGGGTTTTGCGCCTTATGTAACGCGCAAAGTCGGTGTGCTCGGCGCCGGGATGATGGGCGCGGGCATCGCCTATGTCAGTGCCTGTGCGGGTATCGAGGTGGTGCTCAAAGACATCACCCTGGCCGCCGCCGAAAAAGGCAAAGCCCATTCGGCTGCATTGCTGGACAAGAAAGTCAGCCGTGGGCAACTGACCGCCGAACAGCGCGAAACCACCCTGGCGCGCATTCGTCCTACCCAGGATGACGCCGACCTGGCCGGCTGCGACCTGATCATCGAGGCCGTATTCGAAGACCGCGCACTCAAGGCCAAGGTCTCGGCCGCAGCGCAAAGCGTGGTGGGGGCCAACGCTGTGATCGCCTCCAACACCTCCACCTTGCCCATCAGCGGCCTGGCCACGGCAGTGCCCGATCAAGCCAAGTTCATCGGCCTGCACTTCTTCAGCCCCGTGGACAAGATGCCCCTGGTGGAAATCATCAAGGGTGCGCGCACCAGCGACGAAACCCTGGCCCGAGGGTTTGACTTCGTACTGCAAATCAAGAAAACCCCGATTGTGGTCAACGACAGTCGCGGTTTCTTTACCTCGCGGGTATTCGGCACCTTTACCAACGAAGGCATCGCCATGCTCGGCGAAGGCGTGGCTGCGCCGATGATCGAGACCGAAGCGCGCAAGGCCGGGATGCCAGTGGGGCCGCTGGCGGTGTCCGATGAAGTGTCCCTGAGCCTGATGAGCCATATCCGACAGCAAACGGCCAAGGACCTGCAGGCCGAAGGCAAGGCCATGCCGAACCACCCGGCGACGGCGGTGATCGATCTGTTGGTGAACGAATACAAGCGCACGGGCAAGGCGGCCGGCGCTGGTTTTTACGACTATCCCGCTGGCGGCCAGAAGCACCTGTGGCCTGAGCTGAAAACCCGGTTCGAACAGCCTGGCAAGCAAATCTCACCCCAGGACGTGCGTGACCGCTTGCTGTTTATCCAAGCCATCGAAACCGTACGCTGCGTGGAGGAGGGCGTGTTGATGTCCACGGCGGACGCCAACGTTGGTTCAATCTTCGGCATCGGCTTTGCTGCATGGAGTGGCGGCGCGTTGCAGTTTATCAACCAGTACGGGCTGAACGACTTCATCGCCCGCGCCCGCTACCTCGCCGAGGAATACGGGGAGCGCTTCTCGCCACCGGGGTTACTACTGGAAAAAGCCGCAAAAGGCGCACTGTTTTAAACGTTCCACTGTAGGAGCGAGCTTGCTCGCGAAGAACGCACAGGCAACGCTTTTATCCAGGTTACCTGCGTTATCGTTGACGTTTTTCGCGAGCAAGCTCGCTCCTACAGTGTGTGGGGGCGCCCATTGAGGGCTTGCTTTGGGGATGTATTTCAGGGCAGGCTCTGGGGTGTGCAATATTCCCATCGCCGTGTCAGGTATTTTTTATGTCGCTACGCGTCTGCATCCTGGAAACCGATATTCTGCGTCCCGCTTTGATCGATGAGTACCAAGGCTATGGGCAGATGTTCAAGCGCCTGTTCGCCAAGCAACCGATTGCCGCCGAGTTTGTCGTCTACAACGTGGTGCAGGGCGAGTACCCGCCGGATGACGAAGTGTTTGACGCGTACCTGATCACTGGCAGCAAGGCCGATTCGTTCGGGACCGACCCTTGGATCCAGACCCTCAAGACCTACCTGCTCACGCGCTATGAGCGTGGCGACAAGCTGCTGGGCGTGTGCTTCGGCCATCAATTGCTCGCGCTGCTGCTGGGCGGCAAGGCCGAACGGGCCAGCCAGGGCTGGGGCATGGGCACCCACGACTACAAGCTGGACGCCAAGGCCCCGTGGATGAGCCCAGAGGTGCCTGAACTGAGGATGTTGATCAGCCACCAGGACCAAGTCACTACATTGCCGGACAATGCCACGGTCATCGCCTCCAGCGAATTCTGCCCGTTTGCCGCGTACCACATCGGCGACCAGGTGCTGTGCTTCCAGGGCCATCCGGAGTTTGTTCACGACTATTCCCGCGAGTTGCTGGAAATCCTTCAGACAACCCTGGGTGAAAAGGTCTACAGCAACGGCGTGGCCAGCCTGGAACGCGACCACCACGGCGTCACCGTGGCGGAATGGATGATGCGCTTCGTTGCGCATCAGCCTGAAGCCAAGGCTTAAAGCCAGCCCGAACGCTTGAAGCTGGCCCATAAACCGGTACAGCCCAGGGTAATAAACCCGAGCACCGCAAAATAGCCGTAGTGCCATTGCAGCTCGGGCATGTTCTGGAAGTTCATCCCATAAATCCCCGCCACCGCCGTGGGGAACGCCAGGATCGCCGCCCACGCGGCGAACTTGCGCTGCACCACGCTCTGGCGCGAGGCCTCCAGCAGCACACCGATCTCGATGGTCTGGCTGGCGATGTCGCGCAAGGTGGTGAGGTCTTCCATCTGCCGCGTAACGTGGATTTGCACGTCACGAAAATACGGGCGCATGTTCTTGTCGATAAACGGGAAGCTGAGCTTCTGCAATTCCTGGCTGATCTCCACCATCGGCGCCACGTGCCGCTTGAGCCGCAACACATCGCGGCGCAAGCCGTGGAGGTGTTGGATATCGCGCTCGTTGAGCGAACTGCACAGCACGTTACGCTCCAACTCATCGATCTCGGCGTGGATCGCCTCGCTCACCGGCTGATAGTTTTCGGTGACAAAATCCAGCAGCGCATAGAGTACGAAATCTTCCCCATGCTCCAGCAACAACGGGCGCGCCTCACAACGCTGGCGCACAAAACCGTAGGACGCCGAGTGGCCGTTGCGTGCGGTGATGATGTAGCCGTTGCCGGCAAAGATATGGGTTTCGATAAACTCCAGCTTGCCGTTCTCGCGCACCGGGGAGTAGGTGACGATAAACAGCGCGTCGCCGAAGGTTTCCAGCTTCGGGCGGCTGTGTTTTTCCATGGCATCTTCGATCGCCAGCTCGTGCAGGTTGAACTGGCGTTGCAGGTTGTTCAATTCCTGGGCACTGGGCTCTTCCAGGCCGATCCACACAAAGTGCCCAGGTTTGGCGGCCCAGGCCGCGCCTTCATCGAGAGTAATATCCGAGACTTTCTTACCGGCGCTGTAAACGGCAGCCGCAACAACTCTACCCATGGTGCTGATCACTTCTTATCAAGAGGACAGGTGTTGGGCAGCTTAGCCTGATTGGCGTTCCGTTGTTGCTCACCGACATCGCCCACTTCCGTGTCACTGATCGTTCCCACGCTCTGCGTGGGAATGCCGCCCGTGACGCTCCGCGTCACCCTAAGCGGGCGCCTACGCGCGTTGCAGTTCGCGATCCATCTGTGCAATGCACTCAGCCATCTGCGTCTGACACGTCAGCAGCAACTGAGGGATGTCATCCACCGTCAAGCCACAGGTAGGAATCGGCGGCAACGAGCGTATCAGAACCTCACCGCTGTTCCAGCGATTGAGCTTCATCTGCGTTACGTAATTGCTGACACACACCTGCACGATAGGCACACCGGCCGCAATCGCCATATGGAATGCACCTTTCTTGAACGGCAACAACCCTTTGCCCAGGTTGCGCGTGCCCTCCGGGAACACCCAGATCGACGTGTCCTCATGCTGCAAGGTATGCGTGGTGGTCAGCATCGCACGCCGCGCCTTGTGAGCATTGCCACGGTCGATCAGCACATTGCCCGCCAGCCAGAACAACTGGCCGAACAGTGGTACCCATTTCAGGCTTTTCTTGGCGATGCAGACCGTGCGGTGCGGCACTACATTGCCGAGCACAAACAGATCGTAGTTGGACTGATGGTTGGCAATCACCACGCAGGTACCGGGCTTGTTGCGCAGCGAGTCGACGTCGGTCTTCACGTTCAAGCCCAGGATCCGCATGGCTGGCAATGCATAGAGGCGAGCGCAGAGACGGCTGTTGTCCGGATTGAACGGCCGGCACACACCGACCAGCACACCCAGCACGCCAGCGATCATAAAATGCAGGCCCATCAACAACATACGCAACAGAAAAAGCATCGACACGGCCCATCGGGACAAAAGGTGGCGCAGTGTACGGATGTGCACTGTATTCGGCAATTGCCCCTACAGACGTAGGAGATAGCCGATGTTTAAGCGCATGTTTCTACATGGGCTGATAACGGCTAACTAGAGCGGCTACGGACGTTTCACATTTATAGGTAAGAAAAAGCCCGACTCAAGGTCGGGCTCAGGCGCAGCTGGTGTAGGACTTAACTCAGGCTATGGCCCTGATCCTGGATGATTGCATCGTCCAGGGCTTCGAGCAGTGCGCGGCGCACTTTCAACTTGGTGTGCTTGTGCGCGTTCATATTGATCTTCTTCAACTGCCGTGCTGCTTCCAGTGCGGCGGCGTGCAGTTCTTCGGGTGCCACCACCTTGTCGAGGAAACCGGCGTGCAGGGCGCCTTGTGGATCAAACATCTCGGCATTGATCACCGAACGCTGAAACGCCGACTTACGCAGGCGATCGCGCGCCAACTCGATACCGGCGTGGTGCATGGTCATGCCAATCGCCACTTCATTGAGGCCAATGCTGAACGGGCCTTCGACGCCAATCCGATAATCGGCCGACAACAACAGGAACGCACCCTTGGCCACCGCATGCCCAGGGCAGGCCACGATCACCGGGAACGGATGCGCCAACATCCGCCGCGCCAGGGTCGAGCCTGAGGTCACCAGGCTGATTGCCTCTTTAGGGCCGGCGGTCATCACCTTCAAATCATAACCGCCCGACAAAATCCCCGGCGTGCCCGTGATGATCACCACCGCCCGATCCTTCTCGGCCTGATCCAGCGCCGCATTAAACTCACTGACCACCGCCGGAGAAATGGCATTCACCTTGCCGTTGCTCAGGGTCAGGGTCGCGATACCGTCTTCGAAGTGGTAGGCAATCAACTCACTCATGACGCGGTTCCTTGTAGGGCTTGTTATAGAGATAGATGCACAGACGTTACTCACCACGCCCGCGCGGGTAAAGCGCCGTGACTGACTACCCAGTCAGGCTTTTGCCTCATCCCCAAGGGTAGACCCCCCGCAGCAGGGCGCAGCAAGCATTCCAGGCGCGTGCCGCCACTGCCTGAGAATGGCACAATCACCACCCCTTACCGGGCGGTGAACGGCATAACGGTCTAACCGCATGAAAATTCTGAAAAAAACCTTTGCCATCAGAAAGGCTTTCGACTACATTAGCGCGCCTCGACAGACTGAACTGGTTTGACGAGATACGGTGAAGTGTCCGAGTGGCTTAAGGAGCACGCCTGGAAAGTGTGTATACAAGAAATTGTATCGAGAGTTCGAATCTCTCCTTCACCGCCACATTAAGTAAACACAAACCCCTGATTTTCCTAGAGAAAGTCGGGGGTTTGTGGTTTTTGGTGTCTGAAAAAGGACCGTATGGGAACAATTCTGGGAACGCTGGTGGAGGTAGGTGACCTGCAAACGAGCGCCTAAACCATTGATCGTTGGGGGAGTGGCTAGGTCTGTTTGAAGGCCTGTCCTGCATCTGAAAATGGTGGATGCATTTCGGTTGTTGGATTCACGCTCACATTTGAATTGTAAAAAAATGGCGCTTTGAAATCTTACAAGGGGAGCTCGATGAACGTTGAGTCTATTGAGAAAGACTTTAGAGTTTTAGTTGAGGGTGAAACCGATTTGTTAAATCTGGTTGTAAAACTGCACTTCTCGATAGATAAAGTTCTAGATAAAACTCTTTTTGAAGCTCTTCCTATGGCTAATGTGATGGAGCTAAGAAGAGTTTCTTTCTTGCTGAAGTTTGACTTTCTTTCTGCTTTAAGTGTCTTGAGTTCGGATGTGCGAAAGTTTTTTGATTATTGCAATAGTATAAGGAATACTTTCGCGCATAATCCATATGCGACTTTTTCGGATAAAGATGTAAGTAAAGCTAAAAGTTTATTGTTATCCCATCAATGCCCGGTGGTGCCTAAATCTTTTCGAGCGGAAAAGAACAGTGTTGAAGTGTTGAAGACGCTTTTTACGGTTTGCTTTCTTCAAGTAGTGGTGTCTTACGAAGATCTATGCAGGAAGAAGGTTCTTAATCTGATAACTAGCGAGATGACACTCGAAGCGGCCGTCGGTAAAGAGAGAAGGTTTCAGGGGGGGAAATCAGTGCACGAAGAATTTGAGTACAGATGTGTTGAGCGATTAGGTGTGCTTTATCCTGCGATTGAGTCAGGGGATTACTACAAAAAAGCGATCTTTTAGTAATTTCTACAGCGATTTCGGATCTCTCCTCAATTGCCAAATTTGAAAAGACTAAACCCCTGAGGCCGTTAAAGGAAAAGGGGACGGATTTGAATGGCGCTTACTTAACAGCTAACCAGCTGATATGACTAGAAAAAATGAAAAAAGGCCGTCCTTGGTCTACGGTGATAGTTGCGAACACACACCACTCGAACAACGACAGCCCGCGTGAATCGTAGACGTCAAATCGTTAGGCATCAACAGCAGCGTATTCAGCAGCACGCCAAAAACAGCAATGCCCATGCGTTCTTCAAGCTACTCGCTGATCCGCAGCTGCTAGAGCGTGTCGAGTCAGTGATGCCCAAGCATCGTCAACGGTTGTTCCCACCAACCGAAACACTGTCGATGTTTCTAGCTCAGGCCATGAACGCCGACCGTTCTTGTCAGAAGGCCGTGAATGATTTTTCGATCAGACGTTGCTGCGATGGGCTAAGCCCTAGCAGCGTATACACCGGCGCTTATTGCAAAGCACGGACGCGGTTACCGGTAGAAATGGTTTCAACGTTGTTACGCTCCACGGGATCTTCAATGAGTAACAACGCGCCACCATCCTGGCGCTGGATGGGGCGCCCGGTGCGCCTTGTAGATGGGACGACGGTGACTCTGCCAGATACTGCGGCCAATCAAGCTGCCTATCCGCAATCGCGTGGTCAGAAAGCAGGGTTGGGCTTCCCTATCTGCCGTTTGGTAGGAATTATTTGCCTGGCCAGCGGTGCCGTTTTAGATGCCTCGCTGGGACGTTTTCGAGGTAAAGGTGGCGATGAACAGACGCTACTCAGAACGATGCTCGATACCCTGAATCGAGGCGACATTGTGTTGGGTGATGCCTACTACGCAACCTATTTTTTGCTGTGCGAACTGCAACGTCGCGGGATTGATGGCGTGTTTGAACAATACGGCGCCAGACGGCGCAGTACTGATTTTCAACTCGGGAAATCGCTGGGGCCCGACGATCATTTGGTTGAGCTAACAAAGCCCAAGAAACGGCCTTCCTGGATGACCCAGACTGCTTACGAAGAAGCGCCTGAAACACTGACAGTACGTGAACTGAAAGCCGGTGGAAAAATCCTGGTAACCACCTTGAACTGCCCGCAGCAAGTGCCTAAAGCCGGGCTCAAATCACTGTACAAAGACCGTTGGCATGTTGAATTGGATCTGCGCAATATCAAGACAACGCTGGGGCTTGAAACGCTGAGCTGCAAAACGCCTGGCATGGCTGTAAAAGAATTATGGGTGTACCTGCTGGCACATAATTTGATTCGGATGATCATGGCGCAATCTGCGCTGTTGGCAGACTGTTTGCCGCGCGAATTGAGCTTCAAGCATAGCCTTCAGTTATGCCTTGCGATGCGGCAGTACGGTGCCGATGAACAAAGCGGTGGGGTACCGAATTTACTGAGGTTGATCGCGAGGAAACGCGTCGGAAACCGGCCGGGACGGATTGAGCCTCGCGCCATAAAACGAAGACCCAAGCCTTACCCGATGCTGATGCAGACGCGCTCGGCGGCAAGGGCCGAGGTCAGGAGAAATGGACACCCGAAGAAGGTTAAGTAAGTGCCATTCGGGACGGATTTATTTCGCTTCACCACCTTCGAAGCAAACAAAACCCCAGGTTTCATAAGAAACCTGGGGTTTTGTAATTTTTGAATTTGAAAAACCTGTTGTTCTTAGATTATGCGCACGGCACGTCCATGCGTCGCCCGATGACATCGAGCAAATCGCACCCGTCCCGCAGCGGAATTGAGCAGAGCAGCGCAAAATCACTCAGCACCACCGCATCACTACTGATTTCACTACGTAGAGCAAGGTTCTCAAGGACTTGAGTAACGGCACGAAGCCGATAGGTCGCTGCGTCGAGGAGTATTTCCAGCGGCACGGTGGTATCGACAAAAAGGGCTGGTGTGGCGCTGTCGTTGCTGGTGAGTGCTATGTATTGGTTCATGCGTAAGTCCGTTCGCTTAGAGGGGTTGAAGCCACCTATTTGTCGCCAAACAAAAGGTGGCAACTGTACGCAGGTTGGCGAACCGGTATAAGAACGGACAAAGACCGGCAGACTCGAAGGTCTCCCACGCACAGCTACCATTGAGTAGCTTATTGCGTGCAGGGGCATCCCGCAAATCAGCCGGGAGGCTTTCTGCCATCTTATATTCGAGTCGCCAAACCCGGTCGCCATGTGGGCGACCGGGTGACTATAGACATAGCGTTTTTGGAACGGGAGCCCCCTATTTCTGCTAGGCGTGTAGGACGTTGCCCTATAAGAAAGGCTATTCTCGCGGCCTTGGTCTAGTCGCCTCAGAGGACTCGAAGGAAACACAAAGTAGCGGCGTCTGGTTAAAAAGTGAGCTTGTGCTAGGGAAAATATTTCTCCAGCATGTACCGTCATGGCTACCAAACAGGGAGTCTCAGTTACCAGTATCGGGTACACAGGGCGCCCCTATACGTCCTCTTTCGCACTCGTGGCGGGGTGCCGGAGATTCTTTGCCTACCTACTTTGGCTCTGTATCAGCAGGCACGATGCTCGCCGGGGAATCGGCCATTTTGAATTTGTATGCGATGAATCGCCCACGCTCGCTATCACCCCAGTAGGTGAACTCGCGTCCCTGATCTGGCACCACGAAAGTCCGCAAGGATTCTGTCAGCCACTTGGCCATGTCCAGGAGCCAAGTCGGCAGGTAGTTCAGATCTGGCCGACCATCGTCCGAAACCAAAACATAGACGCAGAAAGGGAAAAGGGGACGGATTTATTTACTTTATGGCCCGCACAGCGTTGTGTTTTATAGCTAACTTCGCCGACGGGAACCCTTATGTTATTTCTGGCTCAGGGTTGCTATCGAAAGTCCGGAAACAACGAAGGTGAAGCCCGCGCCCAGATTAAGCCCGTTGACCACCTTTGGCTTGCGTTGCAACCACGCCGAAAGACCCGTAGCAAAAATCCCCATGAGGGCGAAACCCAGTGCGGTCAAACCAGCGAACCACGCGCCGTACACCATCATTTGCACAGTGACAGAACCCAGTTGGGGGTTGACGAATTGCGGAATGAAGGCAAGCACAAACAGGCCCGGCTTTGGGTTAAGGGCTGCGGACAGAAAACCGGTAAGGAATATCTTTTTAAGCGGTTGGCGCGCGGTGGGCTGGAAGTTGATCAGGCTGCGAGAGCGCAGAACTTTAATGCCCAGCCAAAGCAGATAGCTGGCCCCAATCACCTTGACGATCCAGAAGGCCAACGCCGAGGTCTGCATCAAGAGAGTTAACCCAAGGGAGGCGGTCATAACGTGGAAGAGAATACCGGTGCCAGAAGCTATTCCTGAAATGGCGGCTGCCAGTCTGCCCTGGCTTAATCCTCTGGCGATTGCCAGCAGGTTATCCGGCCCAGGGGAAAGCACAAGTAGTAGGCAGGCGGCGGTATAGGTTAACCAAATATCCAATGGGAACACATTTATTCTCCTTCGTATTGGGCGCTCACATGAGGTGCGGTGAAAGAATAGCAGCAGTATTAACCCAACACCCCCGGGACCGCAGCTCTCACCACGGCCGCGGTATTGTTGGTTGTGTGTGGCGTATATTGACGCCGTCGGCAATGGGGCGGGTGAGTTTAAGGGATAGGCGTTTTTCGGCACGGCCTGCGCGGCTACCGATAGACTGGATGCCTCAATTTTTCAGGATGCAATACTCATGTTCAAAGCTGCCCTCGCTTCCTTGCTGTTGACCTGCACTTTTTGCGCTCACGCCGGTACGACGGTCGATGTGTCGAAGATTTACGGCAAAATCCAGTTCGTGGACAGCTATCCCGACTACAAGGTGAAGGTGGTGAATCAATTCCCCGACCTCAAAGTAAAGAAGGTGGATTCCTGGCCGGACTCTGTCGGGAAATGGCAAACCGTCGATAGCTATCCTGATTACAAGATCCAGATTGTCGATTCCTATCCGGACTTCACTATTGAATATGTAGAGAGCTGGCCTGGAGTCAATTGATCGCGCTAAACCGTTGCAGGTGGTCTGAGGCGGCTTGTGGGGCGGGCTGGTGATCAGCCAGGGCAGGGCTCTGTAAAACCGTAGTCCTTCTTCTCACTCTCTCTGTTGATCTGGCCCTAGCTGTTAAGCAAATCGGGTATCTTTGCCGCCTCAGCCGCCAGCCTGCCTCAGGCTCAGCGCATGATCGATTGTTTAGGGAAGAATGGAATGACACTCAGGGTGTTGGTAGTCGGTGGCTACGGCAATTTCGGCAGCATCGTTTGCCGGCATCTCGTGTCGGCGCCGGGCATTGAACTGGTGATCTCGGGTCGCGACCCTCATAAGCTGCAGCGCAAGGTGGATGAGCTGAAAAGCCAGTCGAACACCGCTTGCGAGGGTTGGTGCGGCGATGCCATGGGCGCCGGGTTCGCCTCCGTTTTGCGTTCGATGAACATCAAGTGGGTGATCCACACCGGCGGCCCGTTCCAGGGGCAGTCCTATGCTGTCGCCCAGAGTTGCATCGACGCTGGCGTGAACTACTGCGACTTGTCCGACTGCCGCACCTTCGTCAACGGCGTGAGCGTGCTGGATGCACAAGCACGGCAGGCAGGCGTGGCGATCCTTAGCGGGTGCAGCTCAGTGCCGACGCTGTCGTGCGCCATCATCGATCAGTATCGCTATCGCTTCACCCGTATCGACTCGATCGAGCACGGTATTTCCTCCTCGGCCAAGATGCCGGGCCTGTCCACCGTCGAAGGTGTGCTGGCTTACGCGGGCAAACCCATCAAGCAGCTCAGGCATGGCCAGGTGCATGAAGTGCTGGGCTGGCAGGACCTGACGCTGCGCAAAATGCCTGGGCTTGGCACGCGGGTGTTGGCGAATGTGGATGTGCCCGACATGGACATATTTGCTGGCCGCTATGGTGCCCACACCCTGAGCTTCAAGGCTGGTGCGGGGCTCAAGCTTGGCGGTGTCGCCAACTATCTGCTGGCCCAGGCGCTGCGGTGGGGCGTCGTGCGTGACCCTCTTGCCTGGGCTGCGCGGCTGCATCGGCTGGGTACTTGGTTCGAGCGCTTTGGCGATGGCAAAAGCGCGATGTACATCGACGTGAATGGCCTCGGTGCAGAAGGGCAACCGCTGTCCCTGGCGGTGCAACTGACGGCGCTGAATGACAAAGGCCCGGAAATCCCCAGCTGTGCCGCCGTTGCTCTGGCCCTCAAAGTCGCCCAAGGCTATGGGCCTGAACCCGGTGCGCGGCCGTGTGTTGGCGAAATCACCGTCGACGAATACATGGCCGCCATCAACGACCCGGCGAACCTTAGCCTGGCCGTGCATTTCTCTGACGGGCAGGGCTGACCATGCTCTATCTGAGCCTGAAATACATCCACATCATCGCGGCGATTTTCCTGTTTGGCTTCGGCATGGGCTCGTATCTGTATCTGATCGCCGCGAGCCGTACGGCCAACCCGCAAGTGATTGCCCATGTGGCGCGGATGGTGGTGCGGTTCGATACCTGGATCACTACGCCGGCGGGGGTCATTCAGATCCTTACCGGCTTTGTGTTGATCAAGTTTGCCGGACTTGGGTTGACCACCGAATGGGTGCTGACTTCGCTGATCATCTTCCTGTGTGTGGGGGCTCTTTGGCTGCCGGTGCTGGTGCTGCAGAAGCGTTTGCAGCAAATGGCGCTCAGCGCGGTTGAGACGAGCAGGGCGCTTGGTGATGGATACCGCAGCGTCTATAGGCAATGGTTCTGGATGGGTGTTTTGGGTTTCTCTGGGATGTTTGTGATCGTGCTGATCATGGTGACGAAGATGACGCCATGGCAGGTGATTGGGCTGTTGCTGGATGGCTGACATCAGCGCTGGCCGTTGCACTTGAGGCACTCGGGCTGAAATAAATGCTGTTCAGGGCTTGGTATTCCAAGCCACCGCACACAACGCCAACCCCGCCACATTCAGCGACACAGGATTAAACGCTTCCCTGAGCATCGACGGGCTGAACACCGCCACATCCACCAGCAGCCCCGCCAGCGCAGTCGCAGCCACTACAAGCGGCCAGACACTGCGTGGCCAAAGCAGTATCCATATCGCCAGGGCAATTTCCCCAACCCCCGCCAGCGTGGCGAACAACGGCACCTGCTCGATCCCGTGCGCCTGGATCATTGCACGCTCACCCTGGCTTAGCCACAGCAGCTTCGGCACCAGCCCATGGTAGGCAAACATGAAAGCCAGGCCGCCCCGGGCGATCCAGTTGATGCGCAAAAGGGGATTCATGGCTGATCCTTTAAAAAGCGCTGTTCATGATCCGCGTTCGGCAACAGACAGGTATCGTATTTTCCGAACAGCCAATAGCGATTGCGCGCGATGCGGTCGTAAGCCCAATCCCGAAGAAAGCGCGGGATGCCGCGCAGGAGCAGCAATGGGCGCCAGCGGGCAGGCAGTTGCGCAATGATTTCCAACACCGCCTCCGAACGCTCCCAACAGTGCCGATCGCGGATCACTGCGAGGGTGTCGAACTGCTCCAGCGGCAACCCCGCCCACGCCAGCAGCGCCTGGCCCTCGGGTGACTGCACGGCGGCTAATCGCAAGCGCCGTTGGTGGTCGTGGCGGATCAGAAACCTTGCCCAACCGTTACACAGCTTGCACACCCCGTCGAACAACACCACGGTTTCACCGGGCTTGAGGAATGGCGCGGGGGTAGGGCGGGTGTCGGAGGCAGGCATGTGTAGGTCCAGTCTGGCCGGGTTAGCCTGGATCATACCTGCCTTCGCCTGCACTGTAGTGTTTGGGGTTAGCTACCCCCAATGGGCTTCAGGGGGCGCGCCGATGATTCGAAGGCAGATCTGTCACCGCTTCAAGGCGACTCTTCGGTACTCAGAAACGGTCCGACTGAGCCAAATGGGTAACTGTTCATGCCAATACGCAAAGGCGCTATCGGGCTAGCTGCAGCGCCGATCAGCAGGACGTTGTCGATAACAATGGTCTCTCCCGGTGCCCGATTATCTGCGGCGACGATGAGGTAATAAGTACCGCTGCTTTTCACTGTACCGGTCAAGGCTTGGTTGATGACTCCGACTATGCCGGTCGCCTTGCCAAAGCCTTCGCCTTGCACATTACCCTGGGCATCCATGAGGATTAAATGCGGGTTCAAAGCGTATTTGCTGAATCCTAAACAGGCGTTGACGCACCAAGAGTTAACGTTGATATGGAAGACTTTGTCTTTAACCAGGGTAGTGCTGAACACTCGATAATTAGAGGGCGTTCCATTGATCAGGATACGAGGTTCTGCGGCGGTAATTTTCCATTGAGGTGGTCGCCAACCGGGGTCGACAGGCATGGGTACTGCCTGCGAAATATGCAGGGCTTCCACCGGTGTGAGAGCCAAAGGCGTCTGGCTATTTTTGACTTGGTTTACAAACAGCGTTGCTGGACTGCTTGAACACGCAGCTATAAAAAAACAGAAGAGTGATACAAACACTATTCGCATGACTGCTTCCTTTAATCGGCTGCTCTCGACGTAGCACACCCGCTTATCACTTGCGCTAAAAAGCCGCTGTCTCATACCGAGATCAAGCGGCTTTTTCACACTTACTGCGCGGTCTTCAGCTTAATCACATCACCGGAGATCTTGGTGGTGTAGCCGTTCAATACCCAGGCCCAGAACCACTTTTCCTGCACTTGGGTGTTGATCAGCGCGTCGCCGCCTTTGGCCTTGATGGCTGCATCCTGGGCGCGCACGAAGCGGTTGTTCTGGCCAATGGGGATGACGCCCAGCAACATGATGCCGGTGGCGCTGGCTTCGCTGTGGCCGAGCACGGTGTACTGGCTGGCGTCGTATTGCTGGGTTTTCATGGCGGTGCCGGTGCAACCTGCCAGGGTGAAACCAAGTACGGCTGCTGCTACGACTTTACTGAGGTATTTCACTTATAACTCCATAGATTCAAGCTCGAGATTCAATTCTCGGGGGCGACACTCTAAGCGCTCAGCTGGCAGATTGAAATCGATCAGCGAGGCTGGGATGCAGATGGCTCAGTCTGGCGCGTGCTTTGCGGTGATCCCATCGCAGCCTCGCTGGGGCTCGACAGCTCCCACATTTGCGCTTCGGCGTGTCATAGATGCAACCACGACGGATTGAGGTGCGCTGATTCTTCACCAGCGCAGCTGTCTCAAGCCTGTACGTAACGGCGGATAACCCGCCCATACACCGCGAGGTTGATCACCACCACCACGGCTCCCAACAGCAATTGGATATTGGCAGTCAGCCCGGCGGGGTAGATCAGCGTGAGGATGTAGTGCTCGATAAACCCGCCGCCATAACCGTCCTGCCCGGCCAGGTGGCGAAACAGGTTTTCCCAACGGGTGAGCGGGCAGGGCAGGTGCAGCACCTCCACCGCGATGCCCCAGGCAACGGCGGGCAAGTGCAGCCACATTACCCTGGGCCACTTCAGGGTGAGCAGGCCACCGAACAGCACGAACAGGATAAAGGCCAGGTGGAACAGCACGAGGCCGTCGGCGGCTAGGCGGTAGAGCATGTTTGAGCTCGATCTGAGTAAAGGAATACGTGAATTCTTGCCGGGTGACGTTATAGCTCCAGTTGACTGGCATTGATACCGAACGCCTTGGCTATCTTTTCCCGCGTGGTGCGGCGAGGTTTGCTGACCGCTTCCTGCTGGGCAAATGCCGATTGTGAAATACTCAGGCGTTGGGCGACTTCTTCCTGGGTCAAGCTCAGGTGCTCGCGCCACGCGCGGATAGGTGTTGCGCCATCCACCAGGCGGCTGACTACCGCATGGGGGATCAGGTTTGGATCTTTTTGCTGCGCCACATAGTGTTCATAGGGAATCACCACATAGGCTGGCTTGCCCTGCGTATTGTGGATGATCTGTACGGCAGTAGGTTCGCTCGTCACGTTTTTTAACCTCTTGGATGCTGACGACCTGGATGCTGCCGTCCCAGTCGAAAAGGACCCGGTAATGGCCTACCCGCAAGCGATAGCTGTGAGGATGGTTAACCAGCACCTTGACGTTGATTGCATCGGGCATGTGTTCAAGAGCGGACACGGCATCGCGTACCTGTTGCTGATGATACGAATGCAACCGAAGCAATTGTTTGACGGCTTTTCGCGTCCATTGGATTGAGTTCATGGAGGTTAATAAGTCTTTTATAAGGTTTGCAATCGGTATTTTCAGATCCGTGTCGACGGGTCATGACGTTGTCCTCTCAAACCCTAGCTGGCCGCCGTCAGCGCCGACGGTTAAAACTGTTGCGTGGTATGAATCAATGGTTGGTCCACGAAGGTTGCTTGCAGGCAACGAGGGCCGTTATTGTGCTGAATCCTTTTAGTCCTCGCCCCAAGGTTGTGTTGTGATGAATGCACCGCGTACCGCTGTCCCGATCAAGGCCGTGATTTTCGATATGGACGGGTTGTTGCTGGATACCGAAGGCATCTATACCGAAGTGACGCAGATCATTGCCGAACGCTATGGCCGTACCTACGACTGGAGCATCAAACAGCACATCATCGGGCGGGGGGCCCAGGATTTGGCCGACTATGTGGTCAAGGCGCTGGACCTGCCGATCACGCCCGCCGAGTTTCTGGAAATTCGTGAACCGCTGATGAGCGAGCGTTTTCCCAAGGCCCTGGGCATGCCCGGCGCCGAGGCGTTGGTGCGGCATTTGAAGGCGCACAATATTCCGATTGCGGTGGGCACCAGTTCATCGCGTAACTCGTTTGGCCACAAGACCACCCTGCACCGTGAATGGTTTGGCCTGTTCGACACCATCGTCACCGCCGACGACCCGGAAGTCGGCGCCGCCAAGCCCGCGCCAGATATCTTCCTCACCGCCGCGCGCCGGTTGGGTGTAGCGCCTGAGGATTGCCTGGTGTTCGAAGACTCGCCGTTCGGCGTGACGGCGGCGAAGGCTGCGCACATGACCGCCATTGCGGTGCCTGATGAGGCGATGGCTGACAGCAAGTACCAGCATGCTGACCTGATTATTCGCAAACTCGCCGACTTTGACCTGGCCGCCTACGGCTTGCCTCCCATGGCCTGACCCCGCACGGTCAAAAATGTGGGAGCGGGCTTGCTCGCGAATGCAGGGTGTCAGTCAGTAGATTTATCAACTGACCCACCGCCTTCGCGAGCAAGCCCGCTCCCACAGTTGGGTTGCGGTTCTGCAAAGAATCAGGCGCTGAAACCACCATCAATGGTCAGGCTGGCGCCCGTGATATAGCCCGCTTCCGGCCCGGCCAGATACGCCACAAAACTGGCGATCTCCTCCACATGCCCATACCGACCTACCGCCATCAACCCGATCAGGCTTTCGGCAAAATCACTGTTCGCCGGGTTCATGTCGGTGTCCACCGGGCCAGGCTGCACGTTGTTGATGGTGATGCCCCGTGGCCCCAGGTCTCGTGCCAGCCCCTTGGTCAACCCCACCAGCGCCGCTTTGCTCATGGCGTAGGGCCCGCCACCGCCAAAGGGCATGCGTTCGGCGTTGGTGCTGCCGATATTGATCACCCGGCCACCTTCGCCCATATGATTGGCGGCTTCCTGGGTGGCGATAAATACGCTGCGTACGTTGATCGCCAAGGTCTGGTCGAAGTCTTCCAGCTTGAATTCGTCCAGCGGCGCGATGGCCAGCACGCCAGCGTTATTCACCAGGATATCCAGGCGTCCAAACGCCTCGACTGTAGCGTTGACCGCCGCGCGAATCGCCGTGGCATCGGCGCTGTCGGCCTGTAGCGCCAGGGCTTTGCCGCCTTCGCTGATCACTTCGTTCTGCAACGCTTGGGCCTTGGCGGCCGAACTGACGTAGGTAAAGGCAACCGCTGCGCCCTGGGCGGCGAGGCGCTTGACGATGGCGGCGCCGATGCCGCGGGAACCGCCTTGAATCAAGGCGACTTTGCCGGTGAGGTTGTGTGTGGTCATGTCGATCTCCGAGGTAGTTGATGGAGCGAGTATCGACCTCACCCGCCCAGCTCGGTAGCCCGTGGTTGCTATAGTCTGTGTAAACCAAAAGTTTAGAGTGGGGCGATATGGAAAGCTTTGGCAGTATCGAATGCTTTGTGCGCAGCGCCGAGGGTGGCAGCTTTGCCGAGGCTGCACGGCACCTGAGCCTCACGCCTGCTGCAGTGGGTAAAAGCGTTGCCAAGTTGGAGGCGCGCCTCGGTGTGCGGCTGTTCCAGCGCAGCACTCGGCGCTTGGCGCTGACCGAAGCCGGCAAGGTGTTCCTGGAGGAAGTCAGTGGCAGCCTCACCACCATTCAGAATGCGGTCGCCAACCTGGCCAGTGCCGAAGGGCGGCCGGTGGGTACGCTCAAGGTCAGCATGGGGCCGGTGTTCGGCAATCGGTATGTGGTGCCGTTGTTGGGCGAATTTATGCGGCGCTGTCCTGATATCAGCCCGGACTGGCACTTCGATAACCGCCAGGTCGACCTGATCGGCCAAGGCTTCGATGCGGCCATCGGCGGCGGGTTCGAGTTGCCCCAAGGTGTGGTAGCGCGCAAGTTGACGCCGGCGCACCGGGTGCTGGTGGCGTCGCCGGATTACCTGGCGCGACGCCTTCCGGTACTGGTGCCCGAGGACCTGTCGCACTGCCTCGGCATCTTGATCCGTTCGCCGCAGACTGGCCGGGTGCGTTCATGGCAACTGACCAATCGTGAGCGCGAGCACAGCCCTTTAGTGCTGAAACCGGCGATGACCATGAGCGACTCCGAAGCCGCGTGCTGCGCCAGTGCCCAGGGCCTTGGCATCGCGCTGGTGAGCATGCCGATGGCCGTACCGTTCCTGGACAGCGGGGCGCTGGTGCGGGTGTTACCCAACTGGTATGTGGACGACGGCAATATTTCCATCTACTACGCCGAGCATAAGTTGCTGCCGGGCAAGACGCGGGCGTTTGTGGATTTCATTATTGAGCAGTTTACCGAGCAGAAACTGGCTCAACGGTTCAGTGCTATCTGAGCAGGGCGGTATATCGAGTTGTGGCCATCGCGGGCAAGCCCGGCTCCCACAGTGATCGCGATCCAATGTGGGAGCCGGGCTTGCCCGCGATGCAGGCGCATCGGTCTACCGCCCGAACTTACCCGGCCAGCCGATGACCTTCTTTGGTCGCGGCGTGGCGTACGTCCTGACCTTGGACGTCGACAACCCCAACCGCACCAACGACTCGGCCACCATCACCGCCGCCGTCACTCCATCCACCACCGGCACCCCGGTGCGCTGGCGAATCTGCTCAACCAGCCCGGCCATGCCGCCGCAGCCCAGGCAGATCACCTCGGCCTTGTCATCGCGAATGGCCAGTTCCGCCTGGCACACGATGGCTTCCATGGCGCCCAGCGGGTCTTCTTCCAGCTCCAGTACCGCCATGCCGCTGGCGCGCACCGAAGCGCAGCGCTGGTAGAGGCCGGCGAGTTTCAGCCGGTCTTCAATCAGCGGCACAGTGCGGTCCAGGGTGGTCACCACCGAGTAGGCGTGCCCCAGGAACATTGCGGTGCTGGCCGCCGCTTCGGTGATATCCACCACCGGCACATTGAGCAGTTCCTGCAGGCCTTCACGGCCATGTTCGCCATAGCCGGCCTGGATCACCGCATCAAAGGGCTGGTCGTAGGCCATCACCCGGTCCATCACAGCGATGGCGGCCAGGTAGCTTTCAAAATTGCCTTCCACCGATTCGGCGCCGAAGTACGGGGTGAGCCCGACAATCTCGGTGCCCGGTGACGCCACGGCCCGTGCTTGCTGGGCGATGGTCTCGGTGATGGATTCGGTGGTGTTGACGTTGACCACGAGGATACGCATGGAAAGTCCTTGTTTAGTGACTGACGTTATCGACGGCAATGCTTTCGCCGCTGACATCGGCGTAGTGCGGTTGACGCTTGGCAATCAGCAAGTACAGCAACCCGGCGATGCCTGCGCCAAATAACCAGGAAAACGGCGAGACGCTGGCAAACCCCGGCAACAGCGCCAGCAGGATGGCGATCACCGCCGCTGGAATAAACGCCGCCACCGCACGCATATTCACCCCACGGCTGTAGTAATAAATGCCTTGGGGGTCTTCGCTGTACAGTTGTGGCACATCCACCTGGCTTTTACGGATCAGCCAGTAATCGACCATGATCACCCCGTACAACGGCCCTAGCAGCGCGCCCAGGCCAGAGAGGAAGTACACGATCACCAACGGGCTGTTGTAGAGGTTCCACGGCAGGATCAGCACGGCAACAAAAGCGCTGATCAAGCCGGCGCGGCGGAAGTTCAGGTACTTGGGCGCCAGGTTGCTCAGTACAAAGGCCGGAGCGACGAAGTTGGCCATGATGTTTACCGCCACGGTGACAATCAGGAAAGCCAGGCAGCCGAGCACCAGAAAGAAGGTGTTGGGGATCGCCGCGATGATTTCGGTCGGGCTTTCGATCACCCGGCCATTGAGCTGGAACTGCCCGCCGCACAGCAGCACGGTGATGGCGGCGAACACCAGGATATTCACCGGCAGGCCCCAGAAGTTGCCGACCTGGATGGTCTTGCGGCAGGGTGAGGAACGGGCGAAGTCGCAGAAGTTGAGGATCAAGGTGCCGTAGATCGCCAGCCACAGCGCGCCGCCGGCAAAGATATTGCGCCACATCTCACCGCCACTCAGGGGCTCGCGGATCGACCAGGCAATCTGCCCGTTCGCCTGGAAGTACATCCAGCCAGCCAGTGCGGCCACGGTCAGCAGAATCACTGGCCCGGCGAAGCCTTCATAGCGACGTACCATTTCCATGCCGTAGGCGAGGATCACCAACTGCACCAGCCAGATCGCCACAAAACACGCCCAACCCAGGGTCGACAGGCCGAGAATCGAGTCGTGGTCATAATCGGCAAACCCTGGATGAATGGCCGTCAGCAGCACACGGAAAACTACCGAGGCCAGGTAGGTCTGGATCCCAAACCAGGCAATCGCAATTACCGCCCGAATCAATGCCGGAATTTGCGCCCCATGAATACCGAAACTGATGCGGCTGATAACAGGAAACGGCACACCGGTCTTCTGCCCCATGTAGCCCGACAAGTTCATGAAGAAGTACACCAGCGCCGCGCCGATCCCCAGGGACAGCAATATTTGCCAGCCACCCAGGCCCAATGCATAGAGGCCGATGGCGAATGAATAGTTGGCGATGTTGTGTACGTCATTGGTCCACAACGCAAAGATGCTATAGCGCCCCCAGCGTCGGCCTTCGACCTTGGTGGGCGCCAGGTCCTTGTTGTGCAGGCGCGGGCTGAGCACCAGCGGGCCGGGGCCTGTGGCTGCAGGGTTTAATGGGGAGGAGGGCAGATCCAGTGCGAGGGTGTTCGAGAGGCTTGTACGCATTCCGGCAGGCTCCAGCGCATCTGCAGCAAAGCGGCGGATGGCAAAGTGTATGTAGGTTTTGTATTGATTGTATACAAAGCGTACTTCTACCTAAGCCATATGCGTGCCAATTCTCGCTATATGAAAATCTTGGCTAATTTCGTTTTTATATAGGTTGGGAATAACTTACTGAATTACAAACGTTATAAATTGACCGTTTGAACAGGTATTTATTTTTTTGTTAATTGCAGGGCTATTTATAGACAGCGCCATGGGCGCAGAGAGATGTTACGTTTTGGTGCGTTGTACATTAAGTTGCACACAAAAATGGCACCTATGGTTACAAGGTTGTGTACAAGATTTTCCCGGCCACAAAGCAAATCTCGCTTTCTGTAGGAGCGAGCTTGCTCGCGAAAAACTTAACGACCCCCGCGTTTATTCAGGAAGCCCGCGTTATCGTTGACGTTTATCGCGAGCAAGCTCGCTCCTACAGAGGCGGTGGTGTCAGAGGCTCAAGCCTTGCTGATGATATTCCCCGCATGCAGCCCGCATTCCTTCTGCGTGGCTTCTTCCCACCACCAGCGGCCTTCACGTTCATGCTGGCGGGGCAATACCGGCCGGGTGCAGGGCTCGCAGCCGATGCTGATGAAGCCGCGCTCATGCAGGCTGTTGTACGGCAGCTCCAGCATGCGGATGTAGCCCCAGACTTCTTCGCTGGTCATCTGCGCCAGCGGGTTGAACTTGTACAGGGTACGTTCCGGCGTGGAGAACGCCGTATCGATTTCCAGCGCCGCCACCTGGCTGCGAGTGCCGGGGCTCTGGTCGCGGCGCTGGCCGGTGGCCCAGGCACTCACACCTGCGAGTTTGCGGCGCAGCGGTTCGATCTTGCGGATGCCGCAGCATTCGCCATGGCCGTCCTTATAGAAACTGAACAGGCCTTTGTCTTTGACGAAGGGCTCCAGCTTGCTCGGGTCCGGCGAGATCAGTTCGATGTCGATCTTGTAGAACTCACGCACCTGCTCGATAAACCGGTAGGTCTCCGGGTGCAGGCGGCCAGTGTCGAGGCTGAACACCTTGACGTTCTTGTTCAGCTTCCAGGCCATGTCCACCAGCACCACATCCTCGGCACCGCTGAAGGAAATCCACAGGTCATCGCCGAACTGGCTGAACGCCAGCTTGAGAATGTCCTGGGCAGACTTGTTGGCATAAGTCGTGGCGAGTTCAACGACGTCGAAGGCTTGGTTCATCAGGACGGTTCCTACAGGTCAGTGGCGCTGAGCGCTCTCTAGGAGGGCGATGGTATCAAAATCTGTCCCGCGTTGCGGCGGCGGGCTTGAGTCGCTAGAGTTCGGCAGTCCTTTTGCTCGCTCAACTAACAACATCTAATAGGAGTGTCGTGTGGAAATTGCCTGCCTTGACCTGGAAGGGGTGCTGGTTCCGGAAATCTGGATCGCCTTCGCCGAAAAAACCGGTATTGAATCCCTGCGCGCCACCACCCGTGACATCCCCGACTACGACGTACTGATGCAGCAACGCCTGCGCATCCTCGACGAGCATGGGCTCAAGCTGGCCGATATCCAGGCCGTGATCGCCACGCTCAAGCCGCTGGACGGCGCCATCGAGTTCGTCAACTGGCTGCGCGAGCGCTTCCAGGTGGTGATCCTGTCCGACACCTTCTACGAGTTCTCCCAACCGCTGATGCGTCAGCTGGGCTTCCCGACCTTGCTTTGCCACCGCTTGATCTCCGATGAGAACGACCGGGTGGTGAGCTACCAATTGCGCCAGAAAGACCCCAAGCGCCAATCGGTGCTGGCATTCAAAACCCTCTACTACCGCGTGATCGCTGCCGGTGATTCCTACAACGACACCAGCATGCTGGGTGAAGCTGACCGCGGGATTCTGTTCCATGCGCCGGAGAATGTGATTCGCGAATTCCCGCAGTTCCCGGCGGTGCATACGTTTGAAGACTTGAAGAAAGAGTTTATCAAGGCGTCGAATCGGCAGTTGAGCATGTAAGTTATGTGGCGCGGCTGATTGCCCCATCGCAGGCAAGCCAGCTCCCACCTTTGATCGCTGCGCGGTCGAAGGTGGGAGGGGGCTTGCCCCCGATAGGGCCGGTGCAGGCCCTACAAACCTTCCAATGTCTGTAACAACACCCGCACCTTCGTCAGAGACTCCTGATACTCCGCCTGCCACTCTGAATCCGCCACAATCCCACCGCCACCCCAACAACACACCTGCCCGTCCTTGACCAGCAAGCTGCGGATGGCAATGGAGCTGTCCATCTCGCCGCGCACGTCCAGGTACATCAGCGAGCCGCAATAGAGCCCGCGACGGGTGGGTTCAAGCTCGTCGATGATCTGCATCGCACGAATCTTCGGTGCGCCGGTGATGGAGCCGCCGGGGAAGCTGCCGGCGATCAGGTCGAGGGCGTCTTTGTCGTCGGCCAATATGCCGGTGACACTGCTCACCAGGTGGTGCACGTTGGGGTAGCTTTCCAGGCTGAACAGTTCCGGCACTTTCACTGAGCCTATACGGCAACTGCGGCCAAGGTCGTTGCGCAGCAGGTCAACGATCATCAGGTTTTCTGCGCGGTCCTTGGGGCTGGCGAGCAACTCAGCGGCGTTGGCGGCATCCTCTTCGGGTGTTAAACCGCGAGGGCGGGTGCCCTTGATCGGGCGGGTTTCCACTTGACGCTCGCTGATGCGCACAAAGCGTTCCGGCGACAGGCTCAGCACCGCGCCGTCATCGGGCAAACTCTGGAACCCGGAAAACGGCGTCGGGCAGGCTTCGCGCAGCGCGCAGTAGGCTGCCCACGGATCGCCGATGCACGGCGCACGAAAGCGTTGGGCAAAGTTGACCTGGTAGCAGTCGCCGGCCTGGATGTAATCCTGGATGCGAATGATGGCCTGGTGATAAGCCTCGGCGCTGAGGTCCGGGACCATGGGGCCGTGAAGCTTGAAGGTCGTCGGCGCATCGCTTTGTGCCTGACTGAACACGTTGATCAAGCGTTGCCGCTCGCTGTCGGCCAGCGCAGGGTGAAAGACCAACTGGCTGGTTTGCATCTGGTGATCGCTGACCAGCGCCCAGGCATAGAGCCCGAAACGCGCATCGGGCAGATGCAAATCGTCCACGGCCAGATGTGAAACCTGCTCCAGGTGCCGACCAAAGTCATAGCTCAGGTAACCGATCAACCCCCCGGCAAACGGTAATTCATAGCCGTCAGGCAATGTCGCTTGACCCAACTGCGTCAGGTTCTTGCGCAAGCGTTGCAGGAAATCACCGCCACTTTCGTCCGGCCCTACCGTCAGGGTCGCTTCGGGCCAGGCACTGAGCAGGTCATACCGGCCGCGAACAGCCATCGGGCGGCCGCTGTCGAGCAGCACCGCACCAGGGGCGTGGCGAATGACCGCAAAGAACTCGGTGGGATTGGCCCGGTAGGGCAACGGGTATACGGAACAGGTCGACATGCGGGGGTGGATCAGCCAGTGGCGCGGGGGAGGGATTGTAGTCCCCTGTAGGATTTGCTCCTAGAGGGGATGTCGGGGATAGACAGTTCGAAGACCGGATCAGCCTTCCACGGGCGGTATATGCCCGAACATTTCTTGCACGAACTTCACACGCTCTTCCGGCGTTTCTGTCACCCCGGCCTCCTTGAGTTCTTCCAGTCGTGCCTCCACCGCATGGGTGCGCAACGTCAGGCCGCAGTCGTTGGCAATCTGAATGTTCAGCCCAGGCCGTGCGTTCAGCTCAAGGATCAGCGGGCCTTTTTCCTGGTCCAGCACCATGTCCACGCCGATATAGCCCAGCCCGCACAGCTCATAGCAGCCAGCGGCGAGCTTCATGAAACCGTCCCAGTTGGGCAGTTGCACGCCATCCACGGCGTTGGTGGTGTCGGGGTGCTTGGTGATGATGTTGTTCAGCCTGGTGCCGCGCAGGGTCAGGCCGGTGGCCAGGTCCACACCCACGCCAATCGCGCCCTGGTGCAGGTTGGCCTTGCCGCCGGATTGGCGGGTGGGCAAGCGCAGCATCGCCATCACCGGGTAGCCCATCAGCACGATGATGCGGATGTCCGGCACGCCTTCATAGCTGATGCTTTTGAAGATTTGGTCGGGCACCACGCGGTACTCGATCAATGCGCGGTCTCGGTGGCCGCCGAGGGAATACAGGCCGGTGAGGATGCTGGAAATCTGGTGCTCGATCTCCTCATGGCTGATGATTTTGCCGGACACCGTGCGATAGCGCCCCTCGAAACGGTCGGCCACCACCAAAATGCCGTCACCACCGGCGCCCTGGGCGGGCTTGATCACGAAGTCGCTGCGCCCACCGATAATCTCGTCGAGCTTGTCGATTTCCTTTTCGGTGGAGATCACCCCGTACATTTCCGGCACGTGGATGCCGGCCGCCAGGGCCCGTTCCTTGGTGATGATCTTGTCATCCACGATAGGGTACAGGCTGCGCTTGTTGTACTTGAGCACGTAGTCGGCATTACGCCGGTTGATGCCCATGATCCCCCGCGCTTCCAGGGCCTTCCAGGTCTTCCAGAAGCCGAACATCAAGAATCAGCCTTCAGGAACGCCTTGAAACGCACCAGCTCGGTGAGGCGGTAGCCGCGATAGCGACCCATGGCCAGCATGAAGCCCACCAGAATCAACAGGATCGCCGGGAAGGTGAACACGAAGTAGACCAGCTCCGGCACGCTCATGATCAGGTGTGCCAGGGACGCGGCGAACAGCGTGCCAATCGCGACTTTCAGCGCATGGTTGGCACCACGTTCCTCCCAGGTGATCGACAGGCGTTCGATGGTCATGGTCAGGATCACCATCGGGAACAGCGCCACCGACAAGCCCCGCTCCAGCCCCAACTTGTGGCTGAACAGGCTGATGGCGGCAATCAGCACGACCACGAAGGTCAGCACCACCGACAGCCTCGGCAGCATTTGCAGTTTCAAGTGTTCCAGGTACGACCTGAGCGACAGGCCCAGCGCCGTGATAATCGTGAACAGTACAATCCCGAAGCCCAACTGGGTCTCGCGGAACGCCAGGGCGATCAGCACCGGCGTGAAGGTGCCCAGGGTCTGCAGGCCGATGAGGTTACGCAGGATCAAGATCACCAGCACGCCAATCGGGATCATCACCATGATCATGAAGGTCTGCTGGGTTTGCAGCGGCAGCCCGTACAACGAGTATTCGAGGAAGTTGGCGTCGGTGTTTTCGTCCGTCAGCTTGGCCAGGCGGATGGCGTTCATCTCGCTGTTGTTGAGGCTGAAGGTCACCATGGCTTTCTTGCCGCCATCGACGGTGATCAGGTTTTCATCGCCGGTCCACCACAGCAGGCGGTCGGCGGGCAGGCCTTGTTCGCCGGTCTCCGGGTTGAAGTACAGCCAGTCGTTGCCGTTGAAGCTGCGCAGCCACAGTTCCGGGGTTTGCGGCTGGTCGGCCACCAGGCGGATGGTATGGACTTTCTCTACCGGCACGTGGGCGATGGACAGCAGCAGCTCGACGATCTTGGCTTTGTGCGGCGTCGAGGGGTCGCCGGCCAGCAGCAACTTCACATTGTCGTCGTTGAGGTTGTTGGTGCGCTTGATGGCTTCGCTGATAAAGGTCTCGACGTCGGCCGAGTGCTGGCGGATTGGCGCCAGCAGGGCTTCGGCGGCGATTTTCTCGGGGCCTTCCACGGCGATGCTGTCGCGGAAGGTCGGGCCTTTGATCTTGACCTTCTCGCCGCTGTAGCGCTTGGTCAGCACCAGGCGGTAATACAGGGTCTGGTTGCCCTTGGCCCGACGCGCCGACCAGGTAACCTTGCGGTTGCCGTCGATGCGGTTGACGCTCACCCCGTAGTTGTTCGAGATAAAGCTTTCATTGAGGCTGACGAAGTCGCGGCTCAGGGGCGGCACGAACATCTGGATCTTGACCGGGTCTTTCGGGTTGGCGACGAACTCGACCTTGGCGTCGATGTTCCACAAGTCGTCGGTGGCATCTTCGGTGACGGGAATCCCCAGCACGAAGATCTGATAGGCGGTGACCGAAATGCCCAGCACCACCAGCAAGGTGATCAGGATTTTCAGGTGCAGGGTCAGAGAGCGCATTCGGTTTACTCGGCGGTATTAAGCGTCGGCGGCGCAGGCGGGTTTGCCTGCTGCATATTTAAGACTGGGGTCGACCAGCGCATCAAAGCGTTTCAAGGCTTCGGAGCCAATCAGCAGCGGGTATTGGAATGCGCTGCGGTCAGTCAAGTTCACTTCGATGCTGCGTAAAGCACTGCCCATGCAGATATCCAGCGCAATCACTGGGCGGGCGGTGTAGTTCTTGTCCTCATCGGGGTCGTAGTCGCCGGCGCGGCGCTTGATCTTGCTGACACGCGCCAGGGGCAGTTCGATGGGGTGGGAATGGGCGGTGTCGATGGCCAGGTAGAAGCGTACCCAGGATTCGCCATTGCGCTTGAAGCGCTTGATATCGCGGGCACTCAACGAGGCGGTCTTGGCGCCGGTGTCGAGTTTGGCCGCCACTTCCAGGTCGATACCTGCAAGCTTGGCGTATTCATTCAGGCCGTACACGGTCTTCTCGGCGCCAGCGCCAAGGCTCGGTATGCACAGCAGGCACATCACTAGTAGGTAAGGCTTGAGTCTCATAAATCCTGAGGCAGGGCAGTGCACTGTTCATTTCAAGGCGACTGGCATTGCTGCGCAATCTCGGGTGCGCCCTTTCATCATCTGATGTCAGGCAAAAGCGGCGGGCATTCTAACATGATGCTTTTTTGGCGCCAGCGCTGGCAGGCGGCCATGCCTTGGCGAGCGAATGAGGGGGTTATTAGACGATTGTCGACAATGTGTATTTATTCTTTGACTATGCTGGGCTAATTGACTAGTTTTTGCGGCATTGCTTTTAAAGGTGTCGACAATATGTTGGAGCAACTCGAAAAACCAGCCGTGGCACCAGACGATTCCCAGACCATGTCGGAGAACGTCTTCCGGCGTATCCAGGCCGCCATCGTCAAAGGCGAAATCGCCCCCGGCAGCAAGATTTCCGAGCCGGAGCTGGCGCGCACCTACGGCATCAGCCGCGGCCCGCTGCGCGAAGCGATCCATCGCCTGGAAGGCCAGCGCCTGCTGGTGCGGGTGCCTCATGTCGGCGCGCGCGTGGTGTCTTTGAGCCACGCCGAGTTGGTCGAACTGTATGAAATTCGCGAGTCGCTGGAAGGCATGGCCTGTCGCCTGGCCGCCGAGCGCATGACCGACGCGGAAATCGAAGAGCTGCGCCAGGTGTTGCACACCCACGAACGGGACGCGGCGTTCCAGGCTGGTGTCGGCTATTACCAGCAGGAGGGCGACTTCGATTTTCACTACCGCATCATTCAAGGTGCCGGTAATCGCACCCTCACCCAAATGCTTTGCGGCGAGCTGTACCAATTGGTGCGCATGTACCGCATCCAGTTCTCCGCCACCCCCAATCGTCCACGCCAGGCTTTTGCCGAGCATCACCGCATTCTGGACGCGATTGCCGATCGCGACGGTGAACTGGCCGAACTGTTGATGCGCCGGCACATCGGCGCCTCCAAACGCAACATTGCCCGTCACTTCCCGGACGGTGCGCCTTCATCACGAGGTGAGTCATGAGTTCCAACAACAACAGCACTCCCGGCCAACGTTTCCGTGACGCCGTCGCCAGCGAACAGCCCTTGCAAGTGGTGGGCGCCATCAACGCCAACCATGCGCTCTTGGCCAAGCGCGCCGGCTTCAAGGCGATTTACCTGTCAGGCGGCGGTGTAGCCGCCGGCTCCCTCGGCGTGCCAGACCTGGGCATCACCGGCCTGGATGACGTGCTCACCGACGTGCGCCGCATTACCGACGTGTGCGACCTGCCGCTGCTGGTGGACGTGGACACTGGTTTCGGCTCCTCGGCGTTCAACGTGGCGCGTACCGTCAAGTCGATGATCAAGTTCGGCGCCGCTGCCATCCATATCGAAGACCAGGTCGGCGCCAAGCGTTGCGGTCATCGCCCGAACAAAGAAATCGTGTCCCAGCAGGAGATGGTCGACCGCATCAAGGCCGCCGTGGATGCGCGCACCGATGACAGTTTCGTGATCATGGCGCGCACCGACGCCCTGGCGGTCGAGGGCCTGGAGTCTGCCCTGGAACGTGCCGCCGCGTGCATCGAGGCCGGTGCCGACATGGTGTTCCCGGAAGCCATCACTGAACTGGAGATGTACAAGCTGTTCGCCTCCCGCGTGAAGGCGCCGATCCTGGCGAACATCACCGAATTCGGCGCCACACCGCTGTACACCACCGAACAGTTGAAATCTGCGGATGTTTCCATTGTGCTGTACCCGCTCTCGGCCTTCCGTGCCATGAACAAGGCCGCCGAGAATGTCTATACCGCGATTCGTCGCGACGGTACTCAGCAGAACGTGATCGACACCATGCAAACGCGCATGGAGCTTTACGATCGCATCGACTACCACACCTTCGAGCAGAAGCTCGACGCGCTGTTCGCCGCGAAAAAATAAACCCTGTGGTTCCCTGAACAACTACAAAATTGGAGAACGAACATGGCTGAAGCTAAAGTATTGAGTGGTGCTGGCCTGCGTGGCCAGGTCGCCGGGCAGACTGCACTGTCCACCGTGGGCCAGGCCGGCGCTGGCCTGACCTACCGTGGCTACGACGTGCGCGAACTGGCCGCCGACGCCCAGTTTGAAGAAGTCGCCTACCTGCTGCTGTACGGCGAACTGCCGACCCAGGCCGAGCTGGCCGCCTATAGCAACAAGCTGAGCAAACTGCGTGACCTGCCCCAGGCCCTGAAAGAAGTGCTCGAACGCATCCCCGCCGACGCCCACCCGATGGACGTGATGCGCACCGGTTGCTCGTTCCTGGGCAATATCGAGCCGGAGAAAGACTTCAGCGTGCAGCGCGATGTCACCGACCGCCTGCTCGCCGCGTTCCCGGCGATCATGTGCTACTGGTACCGCTTCAGTCACGACGGCCAGCGCATCGACTGCGTGACCGACGAGCCGAGCATCGGCGGCCACTTCCTGCACCTGCTGCATGGCAAGAAACCGAGCGAGCTGCACGTGAAAGTCATGAACGTGTCACTGATCCTCTACGCCGAACACGAATTCAACGCTTCGACCTTCACCGCACGGGTGTGTGCATCAACCTTGTCCGACCTGTATTCCTGCGTCACCGCCGCCATCGGCTCCCTGCGCGGCCCGCTGCACGGCGGTGCCAACGAAGCAGCGATGGAAATGATCGAGCGTTTCTCCTCGGCCCAGGAAGCGGTTGAAGGCACCCTTGGCATGTTGGCGCGCAAAGACAAGATCATGGGCTTTGGCCACGCGATCTATAAAGACAGCGATCCGCGCAACGAGGTGATCAAGGGCTGGTCGAAAAAACTTGCTGACGAAGTGGGCGACACCGTGTTGTTCCCGGTCTCCGAAGCCATCGACAAGACCATGTGGGAACAGAAGAAGCTGTTTCCCAACGCCGACTTCTACCATGCCTCGGCGTACCACTTCATGGGCATCCCGACCAAGCTGTTCACGCCGATCTTCGTGTGCTCGCGCCTGACCGGCTGGGCCGCGCATGTGTTCGAGCAGCGCGCCAACAACCGCATCATCCGTCCAAGCGCCGAGTACACCGGCGTTGAGCAGCGCAAGTTCGTGCCAATCGAACGTCGCTGAAAAACTACTATCTCGGGCTGGAAACCCGATCAAAGTGTGGGAGCGGGCTTGCTCGCGAATGCGGTGTAACAGTCGCCGAGTGTGTTGAATGACACGCCGCTTTCGCGAGCAAGCCCGCTCCCACATTTAGGTCTCATTCCAACTCTGGATCCGGCTTCTTTTGCACTTACCGTGACCGAGTCCTGACGATGAACACTGAATTTCGCAAACCGCTCCCCGGCAGCCGCCTGGATTTTTTCGACGCCCGTGCGGCTGTCGAGGCAATCACCCCCGGCGCCTACGCCACGTTGCCCTACACCTCGCGCGTGCTCGCCGAGAACCTGGTGCGCCGTTGCGACCCGGCCACCCTCAATGCCTCGCTGAGCCAACTGATCGAGCGCAAGCGCGACCTCGACTTCCCGTGGTTCCCGGCCCGCGTGGTGTGCCATGACATCCTCGGCCAGACCGCCCTGGTCGACCTCGCCGGCCTGCGTGATGCCATCGCCCAGCAAGGCGGCGACCCGGCGCAGGTCAACCCGGTGGTGCCCACCCAACTGATCGTCGACCACTCCCTGGCCGTCGAAGCCGGTGGCTTTGACCCGCAAGCCTTCGAAAAAAACCGTGCCATTGAAGACCGTCGTAACGAAGACCGTTTCCACTTTATCGAGTGGACCAAAAAGGCCTTCAAGAACGTCGATGTGATCCCGCCAGGCAACGGCATCATGCACCAGATCAACCTGGAGAAAATGTCTCCGGTGATTCAAGTACGTGACGGCGTGGCCTTCCCGGATACCTGTGTCGGCACCGACAGCCACACGCCCCACGTGGATGCCCTGGGCGTGATCGCCATCGGCGTCGGTGGCCTGGAAGCCGAGAGCGTGATGCTCGGCCGCGCGTCGTGGATGCGCCTGCCGGAAAGCGTGGGCGTGGAACTGACCGGCAAGCTGCAACCGGGCATCACCGCCACTGATATGGTGCTGGCGCTCACCGAGTTCCTGCGTCAGCAGAAAGTTGTTGGCGCCTGGCTGGAGTTCTTCGGCGAAGGGGCTGCGGCACTCACTTTGGGTGACCGAGCGACCATCTCCAACATGGCCCCGGAGTACGGCGCCACCGCCGCGATGTTCTACATCGACGCGCAAACCATCGCTTACCTCAAACTCACCGGCCGCGAAGACGAACAGGTCGCCCTGGTCGAGCAATACGCCCGTCACACCGGCCTGTGGGCCGACGACCTGAAAGGCGCGCGGTACGAGCGCAGCCTGAGCTTCGACCTCTCCAGCGTCGTGCGCAACATGGCCGGCCCGAGCAACCCCCATGCCCGCCTGGCCACCCGCGACCTGGCGTCAAAAGGCATCGCTGGCCAATGGGATGACGTGCCGGGGCAAATGCCCGATGGCGCGGTGATCATCGCTGCCATCACCAGTTGCACCAACACCAGCAACCCGCGCAACGTGATCGCCGCCGGCCTGTTGGCACGCAACGCCAACAAGCTGGGGCTGACCCGCAAGCCGTGGGTCAAGTCGTCGTTGGCGCCGGGCTCGAAAACCGTGGCCATGTACCTGGAAGAAGCGGGACTTGGCCATGAGCTGGAAAAACTCGGTTTTGGCGTGGTGGCGTTTGCCTGCACCACCTGCAACGGCATGTCCGGCGCGCTCGACCCGGTGATCCAGCAAGAGATCATCGACCGCGACCTGTACGCCACCGCAGTGTTGTCGGGTAACCGCAACTTTGACGGGCGCATTCACCCTTACGCCAAGCAAGCCTTCCTGGCGTCGCCGCCGCTGGTGGTGGCCTATGCGATTGCCGGCACCATCCGTTTCGACATCGAGAAGGACGTGCTCGGCCTGGACGCCGACGGCAAGGAAATCCGCCTGCAAGACATCTGGCCGAGCGATGAAGAGATCGACGCGGTGGTCAAGGCTTCGGTAAAACCCGAGCAATTTCGTGCTGTGTATATCCCGATGTTCGCCATCCACGAAGACACCGGGCCCAAGGTCACGCCGCTGTACGACTGGCGCCCACAAAGCACCTATATCCGCCGTCCGCCTTACTGGGAAGGCGCGCTGGCCGGTGCACGGCCGCTCAAAGGTATGCGCCCGCTGGCGGTGCTGCCGGACAACATCACCACCGACCACTTGTCGCCGTCCAACGCGATCATGCTGGACAGCGCCGCCGGTGAATACCTGGCGAAAATGGGCTTGCCCGAGGTCGACTTCAACTCCTACGCCACCCACCGGGGTGACCATCTGACGGCGCAGCGCGCCACCTTCGCCAACCCGAAACTGTTCAACGAAATGGTGCAGGAAAACGGCAAGGTCAAGCAGGGCTCTCTTGCGCGTATCGAGCCGGAAGGCAAGGTCACGCGGATGTGGGAAGCGATTGAAACCTACATGGAACGCAAACAGCCGCTGATCATCATCGCCGGCGCTGACTATGGCCAGGGTTCGTCCCGCGACTGGGCGGCCAAGGGCGTACGTCTGGCCGGTGTGGAAGCGATTGTCGCTGAAGGCTTCGAGCGCATCCACCGCACCAACCTGGTGGGCATGGGCGTGTTGCCTCTGGAGTTTCTGCCAGGCACCGACCGCCACACCCTCAAGATCGACGGCAGTGAAACCTATGACGTGGTCGGCGAGCGTACCCCGCGTGCGCAACTGACCTTGGTGATCAACCGTAAGAATGGCGAACGTGTCGAGGTGCCGGTGACGTGCCGCCTGGACACCGCCGAAGAAGTGTCGATCTACGAGGCGGGTGGCGTGTTGCAGCGTTTCGCCCAGGACTTCCTGGAATCAAAGGCGACCGCCTGAAGAGGATAACCATGGCACACGTAGCGCAAATCAGAATCCCCGCCACCTACATGCGTGGCGGCACCAGCAAGGGCGTGTTCTTCAGCCTACAGGACCTGCCCACAGCGGCGCAGGTGCCAGGCCCTGCACGCGACGCCTTGTTGCTGCGGGTGATTGGCAGCCCCGACCCCTACGACAAGCAGATCGACGGCATGGGTGGGGCCACCTCGAGCACCAGCAAGACCGTGATCCTGGCCAAAAGCAGCCGCGCCGATCACGACGTGGATTACCTGTTTGGCCAGGTCTCCATCGACAAGCCATTTGTCGATTGGAGCGGCAACTGCGGCAACCTGTCGGCGGCGGTAGGCTCGTTCGCCATCAGCGCCGGCCTGGTCGATGCGGCCCGCGTGCCCCACAACGGCGTGGCCGTGGTGCGGGTGTGGCAGGCCAATATCGGCAAGACCATCATTGCCCACGTGCCGGTCACTGACGGCGCGGTGCAGGAAACCGGCGACTTTGAGCTGGACGGCGTGACCTTTCCGGCCGCCGAAGTGCAGTTGGAGTTCATGGACCCGGCGGCGGAAGAAGAGGGCGGTGGTGGTTCGATGTTCCCCACCGGCAACCTCGTCGACGACCTGGAGGTACCCGGCGTCGGTACCTTCAAGGCCACGTTGATCAACGCCGGTATCCCGACGATTTTCATCAATGCCCAAGACCTGGGCTACACCGGTACCGAACTGCAAGGCGCGATCAACAGCGACCCCAAGGCCCTGGCGATGTTCGAGACCGTGCGGGCGTATGGCGCGCTGCGCATGGGCCTGATCAAACACCTGGACGAAGCCGCCCAGCGCCAGCACACGCCCAAGGTAGCATTCGTGGCCAAGCCTGCTGATTACGTGGCCTCCAGTGGCAAAGCGATCAAGGCCGGCGATGTGGATCTGCTGGTGCGCGCCTTGTCCATGGGCAAACTGCACCACGCGATGATGGGCACCGCGGCGGTGGCGATTGGCACCGCCGCGGCGATTTCCGGCACCTTGGTCAACCTGGCGGCGGGCGGCGTAGAGCGCAATGCCGTGCGCTTCGGTCACCCGTCCGGCACCTTGCGCGTCGGCGCCGAGGCCAGCCAGGTGGACGGTGAATGGGTGGTGAAGAAAGCCATCATGAGCCGCAGTGCGCGGGTGTTGATGGAAGGCTACGTGCGCATCCCCGGCGACGCCTTCTAAAGGTCTACGCAGCGCCCCTGTGGGAGCGGGCTTGCTCGCGAAGGCGGTGTGTCAGGCACTGAAATGCTACTGAACCACCGCATTCGCGAGCAAGCCCGCTCCCACAGAGGGGCGCTATTTCAAGGCTGGCAATCAGACCGGCCATCACACCATTAATCGTAAGCCCGAGGATTATCACCCACCTATTTTGGAGAACTGCCATGAGCACCAACGTCGACCAGAACAACCGCCCCGACTACGACCCGGTGTTGCAGGACATCGCCGACTACGTCCTCAACTACCGCATCGACTCCCAGGATGCCCTGGATACCGCCCGTAACTGCCTGATGGACACCCTCGGCTGTGGCCTGCTGGCCCTGCGCTTCCCCGAGTGCACCAAGCACCTGGGGCCGATGGTGGAGGGCACCGTAGTGCCGTTCGGCGCACGGGTGCCGGGCACTTCGTATCGCCTAGACCCGGTCAAGGCCGCCTGGGACATCGGTTGCATCGTGCGCTGGCTCGACTACAACGACACCTGGCTCGCCGCTGAATGGGGCCACCCTTCGGACAACCTTGGCGGCATCCTCGCCGTGGCCGATCACCTGTCGCAAAAGCGCCTGGCCAATGGCGACGCGCCGCTGACCGTGCGTGCGGTGCTGGAAGCGATGATCATGGCCCACGAAATCCAAGGTGTGATTGCCCTGGAAAACTCCTTCAACCGGGTAGGCCTCGACCATGTGTTGCTGGTGAAAGTCGCCTCCACGGCGGTCACCGCCAAGCTGATGGGCGCCAACCGTGAACAACTGTTATCGGCGTTGTCCCATGCGTTTGTCGATGGCCAGGCGCTGCGCACCTATCGCCATGCGCCGAATGCCGGCTCGCGCAAATCCTGGGCCGCAGGCGATGCATCGAGCCGCGGCGTGCGCCTGGCAGACATCGCCTTGCGTGGCGAAATGGGCATCCCCGGCGTGCTGAGTGCGCCGCAATGGGGCTTCTACGACGTGCTGTTCAGCCACACCAACAAGGACCTGGCGCTCAAGCCCGAGGATAAGCGCGCCTTCAGCCTGCCCCAACCCTACGGCACCTACGTGATGGAAAACGTGCTGTTTAAGATCAGCTTCCCGGCCGAGTTCCACGCGCAAACCGCCTGTGAAGCGGCAGTCGCCCTGCATCCGCAGGTCAAGCATCGCCTGCATGAAATCGAGCGCATCGTGATCACCACCCACGAGTCGGCGATTCGCATTATTTCCAAGGTCGGCCCATTGGCCAACGCTGCCGACCGCGACCACTGCCTGCAATACATGACCGCCGTGCCCTTGGCGTTCGGCAACCTGGTGGCCGAGCAGTATGAAGATGATTTCCACGCGGCCCACCCGATCATCGATGAGCTGCGCGACAAGATGGTCATCGTCGAAGACCCGCGCTACAGCCGCGAATACCTGGAGGCTGACAAACGCTCGATTGCCAACGCGGTGCAGGTGTTTTTCACGGACGGCACCTGCACCGAGCAGGTGGCGGTGGAGTACCCGATTGGCCATCGCCGCCGTCGGGTGGATGGCATTCCACTGCTGGAAGACAAGTTCAAAGCCAACCTGGCCACGCGGTTTACTGCGCAACGCAGCGCTGAGATTTTTGCATTGTGCAAGGATCAGGCACGGCTTGAGGCGACGCCTGTGAACCGTTTCATGGACCTGCTCACGATCTGAAAAAACAACACGTTCACTGTTGGACCTGGTTTGCCCTAACCCCTGTAGGAGCGAGCTTGCTCGCGAAAAACCCATAGGCGCCGCGCTTATTCAGGAAGCACGCGTTGTCGTTGACGTTTTTCGCGAGCAAGCTCGCTCCTACAAAGGCAATGACGCAGGTTCAAACCGCAGTATCACCCGGCGATTGTGCTTGCTCTTCTTCTCGATCTTCTCGCAGAACACCCGGCCGATTTCCTCGGTGTTGAGCACGTGGGTACCGCCGCAGGGCTGGATATCGATGCCGGGGATTTCAATCACCCGTACCGAACCCGAGACCACCGGCGGCGCAACCGCCTGGGTGCGGGTGATCTGCAGCAGGGTCGCGTACTCCGTGGCGGGCATCGACAGAGTCTTGACCGCGTGGGCCTGCTCGATCAGGGCGTTGAGGTCGTGGGTGAGGCGGTCTTTGTCCAAGGTCATTTCCGGCAGGTCGAAATCCAGGCGGCCTTTATCCGCGCTGATGCTGCAACCGGTCACGGGCGCGTCGATCAGCGAACACAGCAAGTGCAGGCAGGTGTGCATCTTCATGTGCTGGTAGCGCCGCTCCCAATCCAGCCCCGCGTCGACCTGGACGCCAGCGGCCAACTGTTCGGGGCAGTGGTCCACCTGGTGCCAGATGATCGAGCGCAATACCGGGTCGCGCACGGTGCCGGTCACTTGCACCCGTGTGCCATCGGCCAGGGTGAGGTGGCCGGTATCGCCCGGTTGCCCGCCGCCGGTGGGGTAGAACAGGGTGTGCTCCAGGGCGATACCCTGTTCGCTGACGGCAATCACCCGGGCGCTGAAGGCGTTCTGGTAGGGCGCGCTGTCGAACAGCGCCAGGGTTTCCATGGTATGCACGGACATGTTCAACCTCCGACGATCAATGGGGTGGCTTGCAAGAGGTGGCGCACCAGTGCGCTCAAGCCAGGGGGAGAGAGCAGGGTGATTTCAAATTCCGGCCCGCATACCTTCAGGTTCAGCGGCAGGCGTGGCAGTTGTTCGTCGTTGTCGAGGCGACGCAGACGAAACTGCAGGTGGTGGCGCTCTTTCACCGTGGGTTCGAGCATCAGCCCTTGCAGCGGATGAAAGTCGGCGTCCAGCACGGTGACCTTGTGGCCGACACTCACTTCGCCCACCACGTGCAAGCGCTCATCCAGGGCAAAAGCGCCGAGGTAGTTGCTGTGGTCCGATTCATCGTTTTTTTGCAGTTGGATCTGGTTGACCACCTTGACCTTGGTGCCTGCCGGCACGTCCTGGGTAATCACGCAGGAGGGGCTGATAAACACGTTGTCGCCGATCGAAACATAGCCCAGCACCCGGGCGCCGGCGCCGACTTCGACGTTATTGCCCAGGCGCGGGTGGCGCTTGCCGTCCGGGTTGTTGGCGATACCGCGCGCGCCCAGGGTCACGCCGCAGAGGATGTAGCAATCGTTGCCGATCACGCAGGTTTCGCCGATGACGGTGCCGTAGCCATGGTCCAGCACAAAGCGCCGGCCGATACGCGCTGCCGGGTGAATCTCGGCGCCGGAGAGGATTTTGCCCTGGTTGCTCAGCTTGAGGGCCATGCGCGAAAACTCGCCGTTGTCAGCGGCCTGGAAATGCCACACCAGGTGCGCAAGGCGGTAGAACAGCACGGCCTTGAACGAGGCGTAGGACTCCAGGATCAACTCACCGCGCCCACGGGACGCCGGGTCGCGATAGGCATAGGCGATCAGGTCCTCGGCCACTGCCTGGGCGGCGTTCTGGATCAACGGCGCCAGGTGCGGTTCCAGCTGCTTCATCTGCCCGGGCGTCAGGGTGGTGATGAGGTGGGTCAGCAACTCATCGTGCAGCTGTTGCATGTCGATAAAGCCCCCCATGGAGACACCCCCGTATGTTGAATGGTTAAAAGCCCGGTTATTCGAAGCTGGGCAGGTAGCTGTCGGCATTGTCGTAGACCATGGTCAACACCACCGTTTCGGGCGGCAGTTCGGGGGCAAGTTGGGCGATGGCGACCATGTTGGCGGCCGAAGACAGCCCCAGGCTGATGGCATCGGTGCGCATGATGCGTTTGATCATGTCCAGGCAATCGGCGTGCGACACCTTGAGCATGCCGTCGATCACATCCAGATTGAGGATGCTGGGGATCAGGCCAATCGACAGGCCCTGGATCGCGTGCGCGGCGTGCTGGTCTTTCAGCAAGTCGCATTCCTCCGGCTCTACGCCCATCACTCGCAGCGCCGGCCAGGCGGCCTTGAGGGTTTCGCCGATACCGGTGATGTGGCCCCCGGTGCCTATGCCGCTGACGAAGTAGTCCACGCGCTGTTCACCGAAGGCGCGCAGGATTTCCGGGGCGGTAGTGTCACGGTGGGTTTGGGGGTTGGCGCCATTGCGTTGCTGGTTGAGCATCACGTAGTTGGGGTTCTCCAACTGCAGCTCCATGCACTTTTCACCGTGGGAGTTGTTACCCAGGCGACTGTCGGACAGCACGACCCTGGCGCCGTACAGGCGCAGCAGCTTCTGTTTTTCCGGGCTGTAGTTGTCGGGGATCACCAGCACCACTTTGTAGCCCAGCACATTACCGGCCATCACCAGGCCAATGCCGGTGTTGCCACCACTGGGTTCGATGATGGTCTGCCCGGAATCACGGATCAGCACACCGCGGCGCTCGGCATCCAGGATCATGCCCAAGGCGATGCGCGCCTTGTGGCTGCCGCCGGGGTTGAGGGACTCCAGCTTGGCGTAGACCTCGATGCCGAGGTCTTCGGAAAACTGGGCCAGACGCACGATCGGCGTTTGGCCGATCACGTCGAGGATGGAGTTATGCAGCATCAGTACGCCCCCACCCTTAGTACAACGGCATGTCAGGTTCGACGTCGCGAACCCAATGTTTCATGCCGCCCTGCAAGACTTTGGTGTTGGCAAAGCCGGCTGCCAACAGGGTGCTGGCGGCTTGCTCGGCGCGAGTGCCTGCGTAGCAGATCAGGTAGTGGGTGTTGTCGCGGCTCAGGCTGGCGAGCTGCCCATCCAGTTCTGCCAGCGGGATATGCACCACGCCGGGTAATTTGCAGACCTCCAGTTCGCTGGCGTCACGCACGTCCAGCAATACATCGGCGCTGCTGGGGTGTTCGAGCACTTGCTTTAGCACCTGGGGCTTGATGTAGCGTTCTGCGGCCAGGGAGGGCTGGCTCGGTACGGCATCGGCGCAGGTGGCCGGCGCGACGGTTTCGCTGTGGCGCAGGTCCGAACAGCAGGGGCAGTCGGCGCGGCGCTTGAAGCGGATCTCGCTGAACTTCATCGCCAGTGCGTCGAAGCGCATCAAGCGGCCGGACAAGGGTTCGCCAATGCCAATCAACAATTTGATCGCCTCGGTGGCCTGGATCATGCCGACCACGCCCGGCAACACGCCGATCACACCGCCCGCGCTGCAATTGGGCGCCAGCTCAGCGGGCGGGGCCTTGGGGAACAGGCAGCGATAGCACGGCCCACCTTTATAGTTGAGCACGCTGATCTGCCCGTCGAAACGGTAGATGGCGCCGTACACCAAAGGTTTGCCCAACTGCACACAGGCGTCGTTGACCAGGTAGCGGGTGTCGAAATTGTCGGTGCCGTCGATCACCAGGTCATAGGCGCCCACCAGTTCCAGGGCGTTGTCAGTGTCAAGCGCGGTGTTGTGCGCGTTGATCTGGATATAGGGGTTGAGGTCCAGCAGACGCTGCTTGGCGGACTCGACCTTGGGCATGCCCAGGGTGCTGTTGCCATGCACAATCTGGCGTTGCAGGTTGCTGCTTTCCACCACGTCAAAGTCCACCAGGCCCAGGGTGCCGATGCCGGCCGCCGCCAGGTACAGGCTGATGGGCGAGCCCAGGCCGCCGGTACCGATGACCAGCACCTTGGCTTTCTTCAGGTTCAATTGGCCCTCGCGGCCGACGCCCGGCAGGGTGATGTGGCGCACGTAGCGCTGCACTTCTTCGTTGCTCAGTGTGTCGATGTCCATGCCGCCGGAGGTGGCGAGCAATACTTCGATCCGGGCTTTTGCTGGCAGCGGTTCATCGGCGTCGATCAACTCCTCCTCGGCGGTAAACAGGAAGTGTTCCTTGAGCTGGTCGTTCTTTTCATGGAACAGGTGCTGACGCAATTGGGGGTGATGGGTGCAGAGATTTTCAATGACTTCGCGCAATGTCGATCCGGCGCCCTCAAGGGTCGATTCCGGCAGCTTGGCCACGCGAACCAGAATGTCGGGGAAAGAGACAGCGTTCATGGACAACTCCGTGTGCAGGTCGTTGAAAGGTTGAAGGGAGAAATGCTTGCCATCCCAGGCAAACAGCTTGGAGCCCAGGGCCTGGCCCTGACGAACATCCACCACCAGGTAACTGACGGGGAAGATCGGCTCGCCCAGGAACAGCGCCTTGTCCTGGTCTTCGTCACTGAAATAGGCGCCCACATCCGGGTGTGAGTGGTAGATCACCACCACCGGGTTGTCGCTGCGAAACGCCTTGTTCATCAGCAGGGTGTCGGCCACCGAAAAGGTGTAGCCGTTGGCCGCGCTGCGTGGGTACATCTGGGGGTTCTTGCGGTGCAGCTCATTCTGGATATTGCTGCCCAGGTACACGCTGCCGTCGGCGAAGACAAAACCACAGCACTCCTCGGGGTAGCTGCGGCTGGCGTGGGCGTAGATCTGTTCCAGGGCGGTGGGGCGGAGGACGTCCATGTTTCTCTCGCGTTGGTTGAGGGTCACTTTTTCTTGGCCATGAGTTTTTCAATCGGCAATTTGGTGATCGCAAAGCCGGCCAGCAGGATTGCCGAGTACAGCATCAGGTCGCGGGAGATTTCCACGCCTTCGTACCAGGCACCGATGATGACCGCGAACACCGGGAAGATAATGAAGACGAACGACAGGATGATCGGGCTCAGGCGCTTGAGCAGCATGAAATACACAATGAACCCGCCCACCGAGGCCACCAGCCCGAGGTAGAACAGCGCGCTCCAGGAGCGCAGGGTGATGGCGTCGAACGTCGGCGTTTCAAACCACAGACCGGCCAGGAACAGCATCAGCCCGGCAATGCCGATGGGCAGGGTGTTGTAGGTGATGACGCTGATGGCGCTGCCTTTTTGCTTGGTAATGACATAGCACAAGGCGTGCATGATTGCGGCGCTCAGAATGGCCAGCACCCCCAGGAACTCGGCGTGGTCCAGGTGCAGGCCCTGGCTCTTGATAATCATGTAGAGGCTGCCGAAACCGATGCCGATGCCGACCACCTGGGAAAAATAGATGCGCTCGCGCAGGAACAGCGCGGAGAAGATCAGGATGAACACCGGCATGCAGCTGAACAGCAGGGCGGTGAGGCCCGACGACACATGCATTTCGCCATAGTTGAGCAAATAGTAGGGAACGCTGAAGTAAGACAGGGTCACGAATACGAAGAACCAGCGGCTTTCCCGGGGAAACAGGATCGGCTCACGGCGCACCATGGCAAAACACAGGAACAGCGGAAACGCGATGAGAAAGCGCAGGCCGGCGGATGTCAGCGGCGGCACGCTCTCCACGGCGATCTTGATGCCCAGCCAGGTGGTGCCCCAACTCAGGCACACGATCAGGAACATCACGCTGGTCACCAGCCCGGCGAGCCACTGTTTTTGCGTTTTTGTTTTTGCAGTGTTTTCGAGAACGGCGGACATTGGCATCGTTTATTGCTTCCCTGAGCCGGAATTGAACTCTATATTGAACTTGTAATGAGTTATGTTTATCGGCGATTGAACCCGTAAAAGCACACTATTAGGGCGAAAGATGGCTGTCAAAACAAATATTGACATGGTGTCAATTATGCGTGAGGGCTTGTCCAACGGGCAGGGCGTGAAGTACAAGCGCCTGTCCGATGTGATGGAACGGGGCATCCTCGAAGGCTTGATTGAACCGGGACGAAAACTGCCGCCCCATCGGGTGCTTTCCGACAATTTAGGCGTGACCATCGGCACCATCAGCCGGGCCTACGGTGAGCTGGAGCGCCTGGGCCTGGTGGTTGCACGAGTCGGTGACGGCACTTTCGTGCGCAAGCGTGGGATGGAGCGCCAGCGTGATGAAGGTTTTCGCAATTTCAGCGAGGAGCCGCGCCAGTACTTCGACATGAGCCGCAACATGCACATTCCTGGGCAAGAGACGGTGTTTCTCGCCCAGAGCTTCCAAACCCTGTCGACCAACGCCAAGTTCCTCCAGGACATCAGCGCCTACACCCCGGACGCCGGCCTGCCGCGCTACCGTGAAGCAGGCGCGCAATGGCTGGTGCAGCGCGAGTTTCATCCGATTCCCGAGCAGGTCATCTGCGTCAACGGCGGCCAGCACGGCTTGTTGTGCGCCATGATGGCGTTGCTGCGTGCTGGCGATACAGTGGTGACCGAGCAGTTGACTTACCCAGGGCTGATTACCGCCGCGCGTATGCTGGGGGTGCGGCTGATCGGCCTGGAGATGGACGAGGAAGGTGTGCTGCCCACGGCGCTGGATGAGGTTTGTCGTAATCACCGGATTTCGGCGTTGTATTGCACGCCGACTATCCAGAATCCGACGACCGCCGTGTTGTCAGTTGCGCGCCGCGAAGCCTTGGCCAGGGTGTGTCGCGAACATAACTTGCTGATTCTGGAGGACGAAGCCCACGGTGTGCTGGTGGAGGACCGTCCGCCGCCCCTCAGCTATTTCGCGCCTGAACGTACGATTTTGATCAGCAGCCTGAGCAAGGCGGTGTCAGCCGGTTTGCGGGTGGGCTACGTGCATGCGCCACCGGCGCTGGTCAGCCGCATCTCGGCGGCGATCCGTTCGACCTGCTGGATGGCCACACCTGTGACCTTGGAACTGGCGACCCAGTGGATCGAAAACGGCACGGCGGAATATTTGTTGCGTCAGCAGATCAATGAGATCAGTCGGCGCAAGACGCTGGTCGAAGATTTATTGACCGGCCTGGCCTATCGCACCCACCTTAACAGTCCGCATTTTTGGATCGAAGTGCCGGAACCCTGGCGTGCGTCGGAAATCGAGGCCGAACTCAAGCAGAACAACTACCTGATCGCCACCGCCGAGGCGTTTGCCGTGGGGCAGACGGCGGTGCCGCAGTTTATTCGGGCGAGTATCTGCAACACGTCGGGCGAGGATCAGTTATTGCGCGAAGGGTTTGATGCGCTGGCGACGGCGTTGGGGCAGGGGGGCGGGCGGTTTCATCTGTGAGACCGCGCTCGTTCCCACGCTCTGCGTGGGAATGCATCTTGCGGCGCTCCGCGTCGCTATTGCGGGACGCGGAGCGTCCCAGGCGGCGTTCCCACGCAGAGCGTGGGAACGATCACAAGATCACTTAAAGCGCCGCTCAACCCCTTTCTCCACCAAAATCTTCGCCGAGATCTCTTCCACCGAAAAATGCGTGGAATTGATGTGCGCAATATTCTCGCGGCGGAACAGATTTTCTACTTCACGCACTTCAAATTCACACTGGGCATAGCTGGAATAGCGGCTGTTGGGCTTGCGTTCGTTGCGGATGGCGGTCAGCCGGTCCGGGTCGATGGTCAGGCCGAACAGCTTGTGGGAATGCGCGCGCAAGGCGGCGGGCAGGGTCAGGTGCTCCATGTCGTCTTCGGTCAGCGGGTAGTTGGCCGCACGAATACCGAACTGCATGGCCATGTACAGGCAGGTCGGGGTCTTGCCGCAACGCGACACGCCCACCAGGATCAGGTCGGCCTTGTCGTAGTAGTGGGTGCGGGCGCCGTCGTCGTTGTCGAGGGCGAAGTTCACCGCCTCGATACGCTCCATATAGTTGGAGTTATGCCCGATGGAGTGGGACTTTCCGACGGAATAGGACGAATGTTCACTCAACTCCTGTTCCAGTGGCGCCAGGAAGGTAGAGAAAATATCGATCATGAAACCATTCGACGTTGCGAGAATCTCACGAATGTCTTGATTGACGATGGTGTCGAAAATGATCGGGCGAAAACCGTCTTTTTCAGCCGCCAGATTGATTTGTTGTACCATGGCCCGCGCTTTATCCACGCTGTCTATATAAGGCCGGGTGAATTTGGCGAAGGTAATGTTTTCGAACTGCGCGAGCAGGCTCTGACCCAATGTTTCGGCTGTAATGCCGGTGCCGTCGGAAATAAAGAAAGCAGATCGTTTCATTTGAGCCCTGGGCCTTAAGCTGATGGCGAATCTTGGATATGATAGGCGCGATTTTGCCGTCCCGCAGTGGGCCGCATTCTCACTTATTTTCCAGGTCCAGGCCACAAGCGCTGGCGTTAGCTCCTACTGAGCAACCCGCGTCCTGAGCTTTTCCAACACAGAAAGTGGAGAGATCACCTTGGTAGAGTACGTAGTTTCCCTCGATAAGCTCGGCGTCCATGATGTAGAGCATGTGGGGGGCAAGAACGCATCCCTCGGCGAGATGATCAGTAATCTTGCAGGCGCTGGTGTCTCGGTGCCCGGTGGTTTCGCCACCACGGCCCAGGCTTACCGCGACTTCCTCGAGCTGAGCGGCCTCAACGCCCAGATCCACGCCGCGCTGGACGCCCTGGACGTCGATGACGTCAACGCCCTGGCCAAGACCGGCGCCCAGATCCGCCAGTGGATCATGGAAGCCGAGTTCCCCGAGAAGCTCAACGAAGAAATTCGTACCGCCTTCGCCACCCTGTCTGCGGGTAACCCGGACATGGCCGTTGCCGTGCGCTCCTCGGCCACCGCCGAAGACTTGCCGGACGCCTCCTTTGCCGGCCAGCAGGAAACCTTCCTCAACATTCGCGGCGTCGAAAACGTGATTCGCGCGGCCAAGGAAGTGTTTGCCTCCCTCTTTAACGACCGTGCGATTTCCTACCGCGTACACCAGGGTTTCGACCACAAGCTGGTGGCCCTGTCTGCCGGCGTGCAGCGCATGGTGCGTTCGGAAACCGGCACGGCCGGCGTGATGTTCACCCTCGATACCGAATCCGGTTTCCGTGACGTGGTGTTTATCACCGGCGCCTACGGCCTGGGCGAAACCGTCGTACAAGGCGCGGTCAACCCGGACGAATTCTACGTACACAAGGGCACCCTCGAAGCGGGTCGCCCGGCCATCCTGCGCCGTAACCTGGGCAGCAAGGCCATCAAGATGATCTACGGCGACGAGGCCAAGGCCGGTCGTTCGGTCAAAACCGTTGACGTCGACAAGGCCGAGCGCGCGCGTTTCTGCCTCACCGACGCTGAAGTCAGCGAGTTGGCCAAACAAGCGATGATCATCGAAAAGCACTACAAGTGCCCGATGGACATCGAGTGGGCCAAGGACGGTGACGACGGCAAGCTCTACATCGTGCAGGCGCGCCCCGAAACCGTGAAGAGCCGCACTTCGGCCAACGTCATGGAGCGCTACCTGCTCAAGGAAACCGGCACCGTGCTGGTGGAAGGCCGTGCCATTGGCCAGCGCATTGGCGCAGGCAAGGTGCGGATCATCAAGGACGTGTCCGAGATGGACAAGGTCCAGCCGGGTGACGTACTGGTTTCCGATATGACCGACCCCGACTGGGAGCCGGTGATGAAGCGCGCCAGTGCCATCGTCACCAACCGTGGCGGGCGTACCTGCCACGCGGCGATCATCGCCCGTGAACTGGGGATTCCGGCAGTCGTGGGTTGCGGCAACGCCACTCAACTGCTCAAGGATGGCCAGGGTGTGACCGTGTCCTGCGCCGAAGGCGATACCGGCTTTATCTTCGAAGGTGAACTGGGCTTCGATATCAAGCAAAACTCCATCGACGCAATGCCCGACCTGCCGTTCAAGATCATGATGAACGTCGGCAACCCGGACCGCGCCTTCGATTTCGCGCAATTGCCGAATGCCGGTGTGGGCCTGGCCCGCCTGGAGTTCATCATCAACCGCATGATCGGTGTGCACCCCAAGGCACTGCTGAACTATGACGGCCTGCCACTGGACATCAAGGAAAGCGTCGACAAGCGCATCGCCGGCTACAACGACCCTGTAGGGTTCTACGTCGAGAAACTGGTCGAAGGCATCAGCACCCTGGCTGCGGCGTTCTACCCGAAAAAGGTCATCGTGCGCCTGTCGGACTTCAAGTCCAATGAATACGCCAACCTGATCGGCGGCAAGCTCTACGAGCCAGAAGAAGAAAACCCGATGCTGGGCTTCCGCGGTGCCTCGCGTTACATCAGCGAAGCCTTCCGTGACTGCTTCGAGCTCGAATGCCGTGCGCTCAAGCGTGTGCGCAACGAGATGGGCCTGACCAACGTCGAGATCATGGTGCCGTTCGTGCGCACCCTGGGCGAGGCGAGCCAAGTGGTGGACCTGCTGGCCGAAAACGGCCTGACCCGTGGCGAGAACGGCCTGCGCGTGATCATGATGTGCGAATTGCCGTCCAACGCCATCCTGGCTGAAGAGTTCCTGGAGTTCTTCGACGGTTTCTCCATCGGCTCCAACGACCTGACCCAGTTGACCCTGGGCCTGGACCGCGACTCGGGGATCATCGCCCACTTGTTCGACGAGCGTAACCCGGCGGTCAAGAAGCTGTTGGCCAACGCCATCCAGGCCTGCAACAAGGCTGGCAAGTACATCGGCATCTGCGGCCAAGGCCCTTCGGACCATCCTGACCTGGCCAAATGGCTGATGGAGCAGGGAATCGAGAGCGTCTCGCTGAACCCCGATTCCGTACTGGAAACCTGGTTCTTCCTGGCTGAAGGCCAAGCGTCCGCCTAAGATCGCGTGGTCAAAAGTGCCGGTCACTCGTTGCGGGTGACCGGCATTCTTATCTGTACAGGGCGGGAATCCTTGCGGACGCCGCCTTTTTTGTGCAAGAGCATTATGCAAAGCAGCAGCAATCTATTTCCTGTCGCCCTGATCAGCGCTGAACGTCGCGGCGATCTGAGTGAAGACGTCTATCGGCTCAAGCCCGGTAACAGTCCTGACGGCACCGTCGAGCTGGCGGTGACCCGTTTGGGCCTGGCCGATGTCCCGGAAAACCGGGGCACTCCAATTATTTTGTTGCATGGCAGTTTTTCCAACCGGCGCTTCTGGTATTCGCCCAAGGGCATCGGCTTGGGGGCCTACCTGGCGCGACGCGGATTTGATGTGTGGATCCCGGAAATGCGCGGCCATGGCTTGTCCAAGCGCAATCACGGCTACGCCAGAAACCGTGTTGCCGATTACGCGCGCTACGATTTGCCGGCTGTAGGGGCGTTTGTGTCTGAGCAAAGCGGGCAGGTTCCGCACTGGATCGGGCATTCTCTCGGCGCCACCACCTTGGCTGCGGCCTTGGGCGGGCAGCACTTGGATGCATCTGCGGTGGCATCGGTGGCGTTGTTCGGCTGCCAGGTCAGTCGCACCCACTGGCCGTTGAAAATTCCACCGGTGCAGTGGGGTGGGCGCTTTATTCTCAAGCGCCTTGGCCACCTGTCCGGCCCGCGCTTCAAACGTGGGCCCGAGGACGAACCGGCCGGGGTGATGATCGAGGCGATGCGTTGGAACGGTCTGTTCGGCCGGTTTGGCGATGCCGAGCATGACTGGTGGAAAGGCTTGGCGCAGGTCGATGTGCCGCTGTTAGCGGTGAGCGCAGCGGGCGACCGGCAAGACCCGGACTGGGCCTGCCGCAAGCTCTTCGAGCAAGTGGGCAGCGAGCATCGCCAGTACCTGTGCCTGGGGCGTCAGCAAGGTTTCAGCGAAGATTTCGGCCATGTGCAGATGCTGGTCAGCAAAGCCGCCCAGGCCCAAGTGTGGCCATTGGTGGAGCGTTGGTTGAACGACCCGCTGACACCCGTATTCGGCACGCAGCCCGAGGTGGCTGCAACGGTTTGACGAAACGCTCTGCCAGGGGCGTTTCACTCTTGAATGGTTGCGGCTAAGATATGACGCGCCAGGCGCTTCTGGTCATATTCAGTCGCGTAACGTGTATTGCGTTGCGCTGATCAGGGTTTGATCATGGCCGCCGCCAAGGCGCGGGCACTTAAAGAATGCCTGTCGCGGGGCGTTTTCTTGATGTACACCGTGGATGTTCGACCTCTTCTTTGATGACAGGAGTTTCTCGATGAACCATTACGTGACCCCCGACCTGTGTGACGCCTACCCGGAGCTGGTGCAGGTAGTGGAGCCGATGTTCAGCAACTTCGGCGGCCGAGACTCCTTTGGTGGCGAGATTGTCACCCTTAAATGCTTCGAGGATAACTCCCTGGTCAAGGCGCAGGCAGACCTGCCCGGCGCTGGCAAAGTGCTGGTGGTCGACGGTGGTGGTTCCCTGCGCTGCGCGTTGCTCGGCGACATGATTGCCGAGAAGGCTGCGAAAAATGGTTGGGAAGGGCTGGTGATCTACGGGTGTATCCGTGACGTCGACGTCATCGCCCAGACCGACCTGGGCGTGCAGGCCCTGGCCTCGCACCCGAAAAAAACCGACAAGCGCGGCCTTGGCGACCTGAACGTGGTGGTGACATTCGGGGGTGTGACGTTCCGCCCCGGTGAGTACATTTACGCCGACAACAACGGGGTGATCGTGTCGCCCAGCCCACTGAAAATGCCTGAATAAACTGCCGTAACCGATTGGGGTGAGGATGTTCGAAGAAGAAAACGCGCAATGGGGGCTGGTGCATGCCCTGGTGCTGGACGGTAAAGGCGGCGCGCGTTCGATTGCCCGGACTGACCTCGACGATTTGCAATTGCAGCCTCAGGAAAGCCTGTGGCTGCACTGGGATCGCAGCCATCCTCAAACCCAGACCTGGCTGCGTAAATCCAGCGGCCTGAGCGAGTTCGCCTGTGACCTGCTGCTGGAGGAGAACACTCGCCCACGCCTGTTGCCGCTGCCGGACGCCGAACTGCTGTTGTTTCTGCGCGGGATCAATCTCAACCCAGGCGCCGAGCCCGAAGACATGGTGTCGGTGCGCATCTTCGCCGCCGCCAACCGAGTGATCTCCCTGCGTTTACGCCCCTTGCGCGCCACCGATGAGTTGCTAGTGCAGCTGGCAGACGGCAAAGGCCCCAGGACGGCGTCTGAACTCATTCTTTATATGGCTCAGTACCTGACCAACAAAGTGCAGGATCTGGTCGCTGGTTTGTCTGAAATCGTCGATTCCGAGGAAGAAAAACTCGATGCCGACGAACGGTATACCCCGGAGCACGGCAGCGTTCTGCAGATCCGTCGAAGAGCCGCCGGACTCAAGCGCTTCCTGGCCCCCCAGCGGGATATTTTCGCCCAGCTGACACGAATCAAATTGGCGTGGTTCTGCGACGACGATGCGGACTATTGGAACGAACTGCACAACAGCCTGACCCGTTACCTGGAAGAGCTGGAATTGGCCAGAGAGCGCGTGGGGCTTGTGCTTGAGGCCGAAGATCGGCGCTTGAGCCTGCGTATGAACCGCACCATGTACCGCTTCGGGATCATCACCGGGATCTTCTTGCCGATGAGTTTTCTCACCGGTCTGCTCGGTATAAATGTGGGGGGCATACCGTTCTCTGCCAGCCCTTATGGATTCATGATTGCGTGCCTGTTGATGGTGTCTGTGGCACTGGGGCAATGGTGGTTATTTCGACGATTGCGCTGGGTTTGACCTGAATATGACCTGAACGTAAGAAAGGGCCGATGTGACCCGATGAATTTTACCCTCGTCTTTTAAATCACTTGCGAGAGGTCTCTATGCACGATCCGTTCGAACAGTCTTTGCGTGACATGCTCAATGCTTCGCCATCCAACCGTGATGACGATGCTTGCCTGGGCCGCGTACTGAAAACCGCCAACCGTCAGGTAGGGGCGGGTGACCTGTTCGGTCTGCTCGGGCGTTGGGTGCCGGCATTGATGATGGCCCTGAACAACGGTTCGGCCCATGTGTCACCGGTCTCCCGTCGTAAACCTCTTGCTAGCACTGCTGATAAGGCTGATTGAATATGGAACTTGATCTCTGGACCCAGAGCCTGGTCACCGCGATGACCGCATTGTGGACCAAGGTGGCGAATTTCATTCCCAACCTGTTTGGTGCCCTGGTCCTGGTATTGCTGGGGTTTGTCGTGGCCAAGCTGCTCGATACCCTGCTGTCCAAATTGCTCGCCAAACTGGGGCTCGATCGCCTGATGGCCGGCACCGGCCTGACCAAATTGCTCGGCCGCGCGGGGTTGCAAGTACCGATTTCCACCCTGATCGGCAAGATCGTCTATTGGTTCGTTCTACTTATTTTTCTGGTTTCTGCGGCACAGTCCCTTGGACTTGAGCGAGTTTCAGCTACGCTCGACATGCTGGCACTGTATTTGCCGAAAGTGTTCGGCGGCGCGCTGGTGCTGCTGGTGGGGGTTTTACTCGCGCAATTGGCCAACGGGCTGGTGCGCGGGGCCGCCGAAGGCGTGGGCCTGGACTACGCGGCGGGCCTGGGGCGAATCGCCCAGGGGCTGGTGATCATCATCAGTATTTCTGTCGCGATCAGCCAGTTGGAGGTCAAAACTGACCTGCTCAACCACGTGATTGTGATTGTTTTGATTACCGTTGGTCTGGCAGTTGCGCTGGCCATGGGGTTGGGAAGCCGGGAAATTGCCGGTCAGATTCTTGCGGGAATCTATGTGCGTGAGCTGTATCAAGTTGGGCAACAGGTGCGTGTGGGCGAGGTCGAAGGGCAAATCGAGGAGATCGGCACAGTCAAGACAACCGTGCTGACCGATGACGGGGAACTGGTGTCGCTGTCTAACCGGATTCTCCTGGAGCAGCAGGTCAGTAGCCGCTAATCCGGCAAATCCTGCTAATGTACGCCGCCGCAAACCCGGGTGACCGGGTTGCAGCGGACATTGACCTGACTGTCGGCACGACTTGTTTTGAATAAAGCCCAAACGCTGTCCACGCGCTATGACCCCCGTGAGCTCTCTGATGAGGAGTTGGTCGCGCGCTCGCACACGGAGCTGTTTCACGTAACACGCGCGTACGAAGAATTGATGCGCAGGTATCAACGCACTCTGTTCAACGTTTGTTCAAGGTATTTGGGGAACGATAGAGACGCGGATGATGTCTGTCAGGAAGTGATGCTCAAGGTGCTATACGGCCTGAAGAACTTCGAGGGCAAATCGAAGTTCAAGACCTGGCTGTACAGCATCACGTACAACGAGTGCATCACGCAGTATCGTAAGGAACGGCGAAAGCGTCGCTTGATGGACGCTTTGAGTCTGGACCCCCTTGAGGAGGCGTCTGAAGAGAAGGCGCCGGCACCCGAGGAGAAGGGCGGACTTGATCGCTGGTTGGTGCATGTGAACCCGATTGACCGGGAAATTCTGGTGCTTCGCTTTGTCGCAGAGCTGGAATTCCAGGAAATCGCTGACATCATGCATATGGGCTTGAGTGCTACAAAAATGCGGTACAAACGTGCTCTTGATAAATTACGTGAGAAATTTGCGGGCGAGACTGAAACTTAGTGCGTAGCAAATATCTCTTACGTGTAGGCAAGTTCTGTTAGACTTGTCGCCGAGTTGTCCCCCGGTTTGTGGGACTGCTTTACAATCACCAGATGGGGATTTAACGGATGAAACTGAAAAACACCTTGGGCTTGGCCATTGGTTCTCTTATTGCCGCTACTTCTTTCGGCGTTCTGGCACAAGGCCAAGGCGCAGTTGAAGGCGAGCTGTTCTACAAGAAGCAGTACAACGATAGCGTTAAGCACATCGAAGACGGCTTCAACCCAGGCGCTCGCATTGGTTACTTCCTGACCGACGATCTGTCGTTGAATCTGTCGTACGACAAGACCAACCACACCCGTTCGAACGACGGCACTGGCAACCAGAAGATCAAAGGTGACACTGGCAGCCTCGTTGCTCAGTACCACTTCGGTCAGGCTGGCGTTGATAGCCTGCGTCCATACGTTGAAGGTGGTTTCGGCCACCAGAGCCGTACCAACGTTAAGGTTGACGGCCACAGCGGTCGCGACCAGACCACTTTCGCTACCATCGGTACCGGCGTGAAGTACTACTTCACCAACAACCTGTACGCTCGTGCTGGTGTTGAAGCTGACTACGGTCTGGACAACGGCAAGTGGGACTACTCCGCACTGGTTGGCCTGGGCGTGAACTTCGGCGGTAACGCTGGCGCAGCTGCTCCAGCTCCTACCCCAGCACCAGCTCCAGAGCCAGTTCCAGAGCCAGAAGCTCCGGTTGCTCAGGTTGTTCGTGTTGAGCTGGACGTTAAGTTCGACTTCGACAAGGCCGTTGTTAAGCCTAACAGCTACGGCGACGTTAAAAACCTGGCCGACTTCATGGCTCAGTACCCAGCTACCAACGTAGAAGTTGCTGGTCACACTGACTCCGTAGGTCCAGACGCTTACAACCAGAAGCTGTCCCAGCGTCGTGCTGACGCTGTTAAGCAAGTCCTGGTTAAAGACGGCGTTGCTCCTAACCGTGTAACTGCTGTTGGTTACGGCGAATCCCGCCCAGTTGCTGACAACGCAACTGAAGCTGGTCGCGCTGTTAACCGTCGCGTAGAAGCGTCGGTTGAAGCTCAAGCTCAGTAATTACTGAGTAAAGAAAAGCCCGGCTCAGGCCGGGCTTTTTTTCGCCTGCGATTTGCCTCAGGCGCTTGCCGCAGCGGCGATGCCATCCATCTGTGCGGCGCCGGCAACCTGGCCAATCACCAGGATGGCCGGGCTCTTGAGCGCAAAGGCTTTTGCAGCTTCATGCATGGCCGCAAGCGAGCTGCGGCATTCGCGTTGCTGGGGCAACGAAGCGTTTTCGATCATTGCCACCGGCATATCCGCAGCCATGCCACCGTTGAGTAACTGCTCGCGGATTTCTTCTAGCTTGGCCACGCCCATATACACCACCAGCGTGGTGCCTCCCTCCGCCAGCGCACGCCAGTTCAGGCTGCTGTCATCCTGGGTATGCGCGGTGACCAAGGTCACTCCACGGCTCACGCCACGCAAGGTCAACGGGATATCGCACTGGGTCGCTCCCGCCAGCCCCGAGGTGATGCCATTGACCAATTCCACCTCGACGCCACGCTCGCGCAGCCAGGTTGCCTCTTCGCCACCGCGGCCAAAAATACACGGGTCGCCACCTTTGAGGCGTACCACGCACTTGCCCTGGCGCGCATAACGCAGCATCAGGCGGTGAATAAACTCCTGCGGGGTGGAGCGACAGCCCCCACGCTTGCCAACGGTAATCACCCGGGCGCTGGCGCAGTGTTCCAGTACTGCCGGGTTGACCAAGTCATCAATCAGCACAATATCCGCTGCATGCAGAGCCCGGACCGCCTTGAGGGTCAGCAACTCCGGATCACCCGGCCCTGCGCCTACCAGCCATACTTTTGCGCTCATGTTGTTCCCCTTACACACTGATGGCGATTGGCTGCGGGTTGCTGGCCAAAAGACGTTTGATTTCCGGCACGCAGGAGCCGCATTGGGTGCCGCAGCCCAGTGCCTGTTTGAGGCCATCCAGGTCCAGGCCGCTGCCGATACCGGCACACACGGCGTTTTCGCTGACGTTCTTGCAGTTGCACACAATCTTGTTGCTGGCCGTGGTACCGCCCGGTGGCGCGCTCAAGGGCGCCAGCAACCAGCGCCGCAGTTGCTCGTCGGCGCGGCCTTCCAGCCACAGGCTTTGCAGCCAGTGACGGGCCAGGGTTTCGCCGGCCAGGCGCAGGGCGGTGATGCGGCCTTTCTCGATTTTTACGCGCTTGCCGATTGAGCGGCGGGGGTCGTCATAGGCCATTACCGGGCCGTCGTTGAGGCCCAGCAGGTGGTCGATACGGGTCAACAGTTGCAGGTCGGGCGCCTCGGTATGCGCGGCGCGCACCAGCAACGCGGGGCGTTCACGGCCAGCCAGGCTCAGGCTGACGTAGGCAAAGGTTTCACACAGTGGGCGCAAGGCTTCGAAGTGCTGCTGCACATCGCCTTCGATCAGCGCAAACAGCTGCCATGGCAGTTGCACTGCTTCCAGGCGCACGCCGCTGTGCTTGAGCTCCGGCTGCTTGGACAAAGGGTCGAACGCCGGTTGCGTGAGGGTATTAACGCCGCCCTTGAGAAAACGGTCACCCCAGTGCATGGGCAGGAACGCTTGGCCGGGGCGCACACTGTCATCGCTGCCGACGGCGACGATCACGCTGCCGCGACGGCTTTTCAGGCTGACCAGGTCACCCTCTTTGAAACGGTGACGGCGCAGCTCGTCCGGGTGCAGGCTCAGCAGCGCCTCACTGACGTGCCCGAACAGCTGGGCGGCGGTGCCGGTGCGGCTCATGCCGTGCCATTGATCACGCAGGCGACCAGTGATCAGGGTCAACGGGAATCGCGCATCGCGCTGTTCCTTGGCGGCGCGATAAGGCTCGGCGACAAACCGCGCCCGCCCACTGTCAGTGGGGAAAATACCGTCGGTGTACAAGCGCGACGTACCCGCCTGCGCACCCTCGGGAAACGGCCACTGCTGCGGGCCGAGCCGGTCGAGCAGGGCATGGCTGATGCCGGACATATCCAGGTCACGGCCTTGAGTCAGTGGCTTGAATTCATCAAACAGCTGGGCCGCTTGTTCAAAGGCGAACAGGCTCGGCAACCCTGGACGCAGACGGCGCTCCAGGCGCTGGGCGAAATCCACCGTGATCGCCCAATCCGCGCGTGCTTCACCCGGTGGGTTGATGGCGCGGCGCACGTGGGAAATGCGCCGCTCGGAGTTGGTCACCGTGCCGTCTTTTTCACCCCAACTGGCGGCGGGCAGTAGCAGGTCGGCATAGGCGGCGGTTTCGGTGGTATGAAATGCTTCCTGCAACACCACGAACGGACACGCGGCCAAGGCTGCGCGCACCGCGTTCTGGTCGGGCAGGGATTGGGCAGGGTTGGTACAGGCGATCCACAGCGCCTTGATCTTGCCAGCCTGCACCTGTTCAAACAGTTCGATGGCGGTAAGGCCGGTGGTCGCGGGCAGTTGTTCCACGCCCCAATAGGCCGCCACTTCAGCGCGGTGTTCAGGGTTGGCCGCGTCGCGGTGGCCCGGCAGCAAATTGGACAGGCTGCCGGTTTCGCGCCCACCCATGGCGTTCGGTTGGCCGGTGAGGGAAAACGGCCCGCAGCCCGGGCGGCCAATGGTCCCCGTGGCTAAATGCAGGTTGATCAGTGCACTGTTTTTGGCGCTGCCAGCTGTGGACTGGTTAAGCCCCATGCACCACAGCGACAAAAAGCTGCTGGAGGTGCCGACCCACTGCGCGCACAGGCGCAACTGTTCGACGCTGATACCGCACAACTGCGTGACCATCTGCGGCGTGTAGTCATGCACCAGGCGCTTGAGATCGGCCAGGCCGTCGGTGTGGGCCTGGATAAACGCGCGGTCCACCCAGTCTTCCCACAGCAACAGATGCAAAATCCCGTGGAACAACGCCACATCCGTTCCCGGCAAGATGGCCAAGTGCAGGTCGGCCAAGTCGCAGGTGTCGGTACGCCGAGGGTCAATCACCAGCACTTTCATCTGCGGGCGTTGCGCCTTGGCTTGCTCCAGGCGTCGGAACAATACCGGGTGGGCGTAGGCCATATTGCTGCCGACGATCATCACGCAGTCGCTGTTTTCCAGGTCTTCATAGCTGCACGGCGGTGCATCGGCGCCCAGGCTGCGCTTGTAGCCGACCACCGCCGAAGACATGCATAGCCTAGAGTTGCTGTCGATATTGTTGGTGCCCACCAACGCCCGCGCCAACTTGTTGAAGCTGTAGTAGTCCTCGGTCAGCAGTTGCCCGGAGATATAGAACGCCACACTGTCGGGCCCGTGTTCGGCAATGGTATCGGCGAACACGTTGGCCGCATGTTCCAGGGCGGTGTCCCAGTCGGTGCGGGTGCGTGCCAGTGCTTTGCCCAAGCGTAATTGCGGGTAAAGCGCACGGGCGCTCAAGTCGCCGGTCAGGTGCAGGCTCGCACCTTTGCTGCACAACTTGCCGAAGTTGGCCGGATGGCTGAGGTCGCCTTGCACCCCCAGGATCTGTTCGCCGTCATGCTCGATCAGCACGCCGCAGCCCACCCCGCAATAACAGCAGGTGGACGCGGTGGTCTGGCGGTTCATCAACCCGCGTCCCGCAGGGCCAGCATCACCCGGCCGTTTTCGACCCGTGCCTGGTGATGGTGGGCACAGCCGATATCCGGGGCCTGGGCTTGGCCGGATTCAAGGTCGATCTGCCAATTGTGCAATGGGCAGGCCACACGCTTGCCATAGATCAAGCCTTGGGACAGCGGCCCGCCCTTGTGCGGGCAGCGGTCGTCGAGGGCAAAGACTTCGTCGTCACTGGTGCGAAAAATCGCGATGTCACCTTTGGGCCCGCTGATGATGCGCGAGCCCAGGGCGTTGATTTCGTCGAGGGCGCAGATATCCAGCCAGTTCATAGCGAGACCTCCAGGTGTTTGACAGGGATCACGTCGAATTCCTTTTTCAGCAGCGGCTGTTCCAGGCGTTCCTTCCACGGGTCCTGCTCGAATGACAACGAGAACTGCAAACGCTCATTGAGGGCCTGGCGGCGCGCCGGGTCTTCCAGCACGGCCTTTTTGATATGTTCCATGCCCACTCGCTGCAGGTAGTGCACGGTGCGTTCCAGGTAGAAGGCTTCTTCGCGGTACAACTGCAGGAACGCGCCGTTGTATTCACGTACTTCCTCGGCGGTTTTCACCTTGACGAAGAACTCCGCGACTTCGGTCTTGATCCCGCCGTTGCCGCCGATGTACATCTCCCAGCCCGAGTCGACACCGATAATGCCCACATCCTTGATGCCCGCTTCCGAGCAGTTGCGTGGGCACCCGGACACCGCCAACTTGACCTTGTGGGGTGACCACATATTGAACAGGTCATGCTCCAGCTCAATGCCCAGTTGCGTCGAGTTCTGCGTGCCAAACCGGCAGAACTCGCTGCCCACACAGGTTTTGACGGTGCGGATGGATTTGCCATAGGCATGCCCGGACGGCATATCCAGGTCCTTCCATACCCCTGGCAAGTCCTGCTTCTTGATACCGAGCAAGTCAATGCGCTGGCCGCCGGTGACCTTGACCATCGGCACGTTGTACTTGTCGGCCACATCGGCGATGCGGCGCAGCTCCGAAGGATTGGTCACGCCGCCCCACATCCGTGGCACCACAGAATAGGTGCCGTCTTTTTGAATATTGGCGTGGGCCCGTTCGTTGATCAGCCGCGATTGCGGGTCGTCCTTGGCTTCGCCGGGCCAGGTGGAGATCAGGTAATAGTTGAGCGCCGGGCGGCAGGTGGCGCAGCCATTGGGGGTGCGCCAGTTCAAGTAGCGCAGGGTGCTGTCGATGGTCAGCAGGTGCTGCTCGCGAATGGCCTGGCGGATCTGCCCGTGGTTGAGGTCGCTGCAGCCGCAGATGGCTTTTTCACTTTTGGGTTTGACGTCGGCGGCGCCGCCCACGGTGTTGATCAGGATCTGCTCGACCAACCCGGCACAGGAACCGCAGGAACTGGCGGCCTTGGTGTGTTTTTTCACCTCATCGACACTGAACAGCCCTTGTTCCTGGATCGCCTTGACGATGGTGCCCTTGCACACGCCATTGCAGCCGCAGACTTCGGCGCTGTCGGCCATGCTCATGGCTTTGTCCTGGCCTTGGTGGCCGACATCGCCGAGTGCATTTTCACCGAACATCAGGTGATCGCGGATTTCACCGATGGCGTGGTTCTCACGGATCTGGCGGAAATACCAGCCGCCATCGGCGGTATCGCCGTACAGGCAGGCGCCGACCAGGATGTCGTCCTTGATCACCAGCTTCTTGTACACGCCGCCAATCGGGTCGGAGAGGGTGATGGTCTCGGTGCCTTCGCCGCCCATGAAGTCGCCGGCGGAGAACAGGTCGATGCCGGTGACTTTCAGTTTTGTCGAGGTCACCGAGCCCTTGTAAGTGGCAAACCCCAGTTGGGCCAGGTGGTTGGCGCAGACCTTGGCCTGTTCGAACAACGGCGCCACCAGGCCATAGGCGATGCCGCGATGGCTGGCGCATTCACCGATGGCATAGATGCGCGGGTCGTAGGTTTGCATCGTGTCGTTGACCAGGATCCCACGGTTGCAGGGGATGCCGGACTTTTCCGCGAGTTCGGTGTTGGGGCGGATGCCGGCAGCCATCACCACCAGGTCGGCGGGGATGATGTCGCCATTTTTGAACTGCACCGAGCCGACGCGGCCGTTGCCGGCATCGTGCAGGGCCTGGGTTTGCTCGCACAGGCGAAACACCAGGCCGCGGCTCTCCAGCTCGGTTTGCAGTAGCTGGCCGCTGGTCTTGTCCAGTTGCCGCTCCAGCAGCCATTCACCGATGTGCACTACCGTCACGTGCATGCCGCGCAGCATCAGGCCGTTGGCCGCTTCCAGGCCGAGCAGGCCGCCGCCGATCACCACTGCATGCTTGTGGGTCTTGGCGGTGTCGATCATCGCCTGGGTGTCGGCGATGTCGCGGTAGCCAATCACGCCCTGCAGGGTATTGCCGGGAATCGGCAGGATAAACGGCGTGGAACCGGTGGCGATCAGCAGGCGATCATACTCGGCCTCGGTGCCGTCTTCGGCGATGACTTTGCGCTTGACCCGGTCGATCTGCACCACCTTGCGGTTGAGCAGCAACTTGACGTTGTTGTTCAGGTACCAATCCAGATCGTTGAGCACGATCTCCTCGAAGGTTTGCTCACCGGCCAGTACCGGCGACAGCAGGATGCGGTTGTAGTTGGTGTGAGGCTCGGCGCCGAACACGGTGATGTCGTACAGCTCGTTGCTCAGCTTGAGCAGTTCTTCCAGGGTGCGAACCCCGGCCATGCCGTTGCCGATCATCACCAGTTTGAGTTTTTTCATGTCGTTCTCCGCAATGGCTCGACAAATCGTGCGCAAACAAAAAAGGCGTCCCCGCTAGTCAGCTAGCGAGGACGCCTTTGTCCTGGTCCCGTTCTCTCGGGAAGCTCGGCCCTTCGTCGTTGAAGGAGCGGCTATATGTGGGGTGTTGGGAAAGCTAATGCAGCAGCTGTGCCAAGTCCCTATAGCCCCAGTTTTACTGGGCGTTTACACGCAGAACCGGCGGATTCTGCCCGTTAGTGGTGCAGCAGCCAGTACAGCAGCACCAGATTGAGCAACAGCGAAGCTGCCGCCAGGGTCTGCCAGACCTTCAAGGGTTCGCGTTCGAGCAAAGGCCGTGGGCGTAGGCTCAATTCGGGGCGGTCGGCCTGCTCCAGCACCAACAGCCATTCTTCGGCGGTTTCATAACGTTGGGCCGGGGCAGCGGTCACCGCCCGTTCCAGGCTGTGTGGCAACCACTCCGGCAAGTCGGGGCGATAACGGCTGGCGCTGACGGGCTGGTTAAACCTGGGCCGTTGGAAGGCCTCGATTTCACCGTAGGGGTAATGCCCGGTCAGCAGGTAATACAAGGTCACGCCGACGCTATACAAATCCTGTTGCGCCGTAGGCTGCTCGCCAGCGAACGCCTCGGGTGCGATAAAACTTGGGGTGCCGGGCAGCAGGTGGGCACGGTCCTCGGAGAGCCCGGGGCAATAGGCCAGGCCGAAGTCCAGCACCCGCAGTTCGCCATCGTCTCCCAGCAGCAGGTTTTCCGGCTTGATGTCGCGGTGCAGGATCTGCCGGCGATGCAGCAGGCCTACGGCGCGCAGCAAGCGTTCGGCAATCGACTGCCATTGCGCCAACGGCAGCGGGCCCTGTTGTTGGAACAGTTGGGCCAGGGTTTGCCCGGCGTATTCGCGCATCACGTAGTACAAATGTTGACGACCGCTGGCGGCATGCACTTCGGGAAAGGCGCGGCCGGCGACCCGGCGCAGAAACCATTCCTCCGATAACAAGGCCTGGGCCGCATCGGTATCCTCGCAACGCAACGGCAAGGTCTTGAGCAGCCAGGCTTGCCCCTGGGCATCGTGCACGCGGTAGAGCAACGACTGGCGACTCTGCGCCAGCACGCTTTGCATCTCCCAGCCTTCAAAGGTTTGCCCGACTTTCAGCGGTGGCGGCAGTGGCCATTGCTGCAACTGCACCAGGGCGTCGCCGAGGGTGGCCGCGCCGAGTTGATCGATGCGCACCAGCAAGGCGCTGGCGTTGTCTTGGCTACCCGCCAGATGGGCGGCGTTGACCAGGGTGTTGACGGCCAGTTCGAGGTCGCTTTGCTCGCGCAGGATCGCGCCGATGCTGTGGTCGCCCAGCGTGGCCCATACCCCGTCGCTGAGCAGCAGGAAACTTTCGCCCTCGCGCAGTTGGCCATCGAGGAAGTCCAGCACCAGGTGCTGATCCAGGCCGAGGGCGCGCTTGAGCACATGTTGCATCCCCGGCTGTTCCCACACATGGTCTTCGCTGATGCGCTGCAACTCGCCGTCGAACCAACGATACGCCCGGCAATCACCGACATGGGCCAGGGTGAAACGTTGGCCGCGAAACACCAGGGCGCTGAGGGTGGTGAGCAACGGCTGCCCGCCGCCGTTGGCTTGCAACCAGCGATTCTGCGCCAGTAACAGACGCTCCAGCGCCTGGGCCACGCTCCAGGTCTGTGGCGTGGCGTAGTAGTCCAGGGCCAGGGCCTGCAAGGTCGAGCGTGCGGCCAGGCCACCGTCGGCGCATTGGCTCACACCATCGGCCAGTGCGCACAGGTAGCCTTTGCTCGCGGCCAGTTCCGCCATGGGCGTGACCACCCGCAGCGCATCCTGGTTCTCGCTGCGTGGGCCGATGGCACTGGCCTGGGCGACGCTCAGTTGTAAGCTCATCAGACGCGGGCGGCGGTCACGGCGGCCGAACCCCAGGTAGTTCTCCAACGCCGTTTCACCCCGTGCAGGCCGAACCAGGCCAGCACACCAAGGCTGGCGAACAACCACAGGGCCAGTTGATAGCTACCGGTGCTCTGCTTGATAGCGCCCATGCCCGCCGCGAGGGCGAAGCCGCCGATGCCACCGGCCATGCCGATCAGGCCGGTCATGACGCCGATCTCACTGCGAAAACGCTGCGGCACCAGTTGGAATACCGCGCCATTGCCGGCGCCCAGGCCGAGCATGGTGCAGACGAAAAGCGCCAACGCCGCGTAGGAACTGGGCAGGTTGAACCCCACTGCCGCAATGCAGATCACCGCCACGCTGTACATGCCGAGCAGAGTCTTGATCCCGCCGAACCGGTCTGCCAGGGCGCCACCCAAGGGGCGCATCAGGCTGCCGCCGAACACACAGGCGGCGGTGTAGTAGCCGGCGGTCACCGGGCTCAGGCCGTACTGGTCGTTGAAGTAGCCGGGCAGGGCACTGGCCAGGCCGATAAACCCGCCGAAGGTCACGCTGTAGAAGAACATGAACCACCAGCTGTCACGGTCGCCCAGGGCCTTGAAGTAGTCGGCCATGGCTTTGGCTTTTGGCCGCTGAGGCGCATTGCGCGCCAGCCAGGCGAACACGATCAGGGTCAGCACCAGTGGGATCAGCGCAAAGCCGAACACGTTGCTCCAACCAAACGCGGCCGCCAGCACGGGCGCCAGCAGCGCGGCAAACACGGTGCCGGAGTTACCGGCGCCGGCGATGCCCATGGCTTTGCCCTGGTGCTCCGCCGGGTACCACTGGGACGCCAAGGGCAGGGCGACCGCAAAGGACGCGCCGGCCATGCCCAGGAACATGCCCAGCAACAACGCTTGTTCGTAGCTGTGGATCCCCAGTTTCCAGGCGCAGAACAGCGCCACGATCACAATCACCTGGCCAATCAGCCCGGCGGTCTTGGGCGACAGCTTGTCGGCCAGCATCCCCATCAAGAAGCGCAGCACCGCGCCCGCCAGGATCGGCGTGGCCACCACCAGGCCTCGCTGTTGGGTGGTCAGGTGCAAGTCAGCGGCAATCTGCACCGCCAGGGGGCCCAACAGGTACCAGACCATGAAGCTCAGGTCGAAATACAGGAACGCGGCAAACAGGGTCGGGGTGTGCCCGGATTTCCAGAAGCTTGATTTCATCACGCACCTCAACGGTTGGGGGTCTAGAAACGAAAAAACGCCGCCACCGGGTTCGCGAGGGCAAACCGGGTGGGCGACGTCTTTGTCGTGGAGGGGCAACCGCCGTTGGCTACCTGTGATAATTCTTTAGCAAGAGCTGAGCCACATCAGCCGAGCAACTCGCTCATGGCAATAATCTGCTCTGCCACCTGGATCAGTTTCTGTTGACGGCTCATGGCCTGGCGGCGCATCAGGGTGTAGGCCTCTTCTTCGTTACAGCTCTTCATCTTCATCAACAGGCCCTTGGCCAACTCGATACGCTTGCGTTCGGCCAGTTGCTGGTCGCGGGCATGCAGCTGGGCGCGCAGGGCCTGGTCACTCTCGAAGCGCGCCATGGCCACATCGAGGATCGGTTGCAGGCGCTGGGCCTGGATGCCTTCGACGATATAGGCACTGACGCCGGACTTGATGGCCTGGCGCATCACAGTCGGGTCGTGCTCATCGGTAAACATCACGATGGGCCGGGGCTGATCGCGGCTGACCAGCACCACTTGCTCCATCACATCGCGCCCGGGTGACTCGGTATCGATCAGGATCACATCCGGGCGCACTGTTTCGACGCGTGCGGGCAGGTCGATGGTCAAGCCGGACTCATCGATCACCTCGAAGCCGGCCTCGGTCAATGCGGCCTTGAGGCGCCCGACCTTGCGCGGGGTGTCGTTGATCAACAGGATTCGCAGCATCGTCGGGCTCCTGTCAGCGCAGCGCTTGGCGGTTGGCGTCATCGGCCAGGGCATGCAGCTGGAAGCTGCGCGCATAGCCGGCGGGGTCGCTGCCGTCCCAGGTCTTGCCGTCGAGCAACTGGCTGCGGCGCATGTCCGAGTTGCCTGCGGGAATGCCCAGCGTCTCGGCCGCCTGGCGGTACAGCGCCAGTTGCTGTACCTGCCGGGCGACGCCCAGGTAGTCCGGGTCTTCACGCAGCAAGCCCCAGCGCCGGAACTGGGTCATGAACCACATGCCATCGCTGAGGTAAGGCAGGTTCACCTCGCCGTTGGCGAAAAAGCGCAGTGCGTTGGGATCCTGCCACTGGTTGCCCAGGCCATCCTCATAGTGGCCCAGCAAGCGCGGTTCGATGCAGGCCACAGGCGCATCGAGGTATTCAGGGGCACTGAGCAACTGGGCGGTAGAGCGGCGGTTTTCACGGCTCTGCTCGATAAACCGGCTGGCCTCCAGGATCGCCATGACCAGCACGCGTGCGGTATTGGGGTAGGCGTCAACGAAGGCTTGGGTGCAGCCTAGGACTTTTTCCGGGTGGTCCGGCCAGATCGCCTGGCTGGTCGCCAGGGTAAAGCCCTGGTGCTGTTGCACTGCGCTGGCGCACCAGGGTTCGCCCACGCAAAGGCCGTCGATACGTCCGGCTTGCAGGTGCGCGACCATTTGTGGCGGCGGCACTACTACACTGTTCACATCCTGCAAGGGATGAATGCCTTGGCTCGCCAGCCAGTAATACAACCACATGGCGTGGGTGCCGGTGGGAAACGTCTGGGCGAAGGTCAGTTTTGTCCGGCTTTGGTGCACGTGGCGTTTCAATGCTTCAGGAGTGATCACTCCTTGCTGTTGTAGGCCATGGGACAGGTTGATGCCCTGGCCATTCTGGTTCAGCCCCATCAGCACCGCCATGGGGCTGGGGGCGACGCCGCCGATGCCCAGGTGCACGGCATAGATCAGCCCGTAGAGACTGTGGGCAGCGTCCAGTTCACCGCTGACCAGCTTGTCGCGCAGGTTGGCCCAGGACGCTTGGCGCTTGAGGTTGAGTGTGAGGCCGTAGGGTTGGGCGAAGCCCTGGGTGGCGGCGACCACCAGCGAGGCGCAATCGGTCAGGGCCATGAACCCCAGGTCCAGGCTGCTCTTTTCCGGGGCATCGCTGCCGTTTACCCAAGCCAGCGGATCGTTCATCAATACCTGCCTTTTTCTGAAAAAAAAGCGCCGTTTCCCAGGTTGGCGTATAGGCCATTGCAGGGGAACGACGCCTTTGTCCGTAGGCCCGTGCCGCCGTTGGTGCGAGCCTGATCCAGAGTGCAAAGCAAGGCACATGCCATGGGCAGGACGTCGCAGTTGTCCGTCAACTTTCCATCATGATTGATCCTCGTGCGCCTCGCAGTATGGCCGCTTCTTCAGACCAGACCGCCAGGCATACCCACGGTGCACGCTGATTACCTCGCAACCCTCAATTGTCGCTGGCTGTTCAGCGCGCTGCTGTGCGCCGCGCTGTTGCTGGGCAGTCGCACGGCCTGTGGCGAGGTGTTGCAGCTCTACGCTGCCGACGACACGAGAAGCTCGGCGGTGGTACTGCGGCATATTTCCGTCAGTAAGCTGCGCGGCATCATGCGCCGTGCGGGGCTGGAAGAGCCGCGTTACCCACTGCGTGAACACGGCGGGCGTACGTTCTATGTAACCGGCCCTTCCAGCTATGTCGACCAGGTGTTGCGTCTCGCCCAACGGATGGACCGACCCCCTCGCAAGGTGCCAGAGCGCGCCCCGGTATTTGGCGTGGTGAAAGTGATCAATGTCCTCGTGGACGATCACCTGCAGGGCGCGGGAGCCAACAAGGTCCAGGTACCGGGCATGGCCTCCATGCTCGAAGCTCGGCTATCCCAGGCGCAGAAGGACCAACGGGCCGACGGCCGTCTTGTGTTGATGGCTTATCCGGATACCAACAGTCTGTTGATCAAGGGCCCACCCGCCCAAGTGAAGGTTATCGAAAAACTGGTGGCCGAGCTGGATGTCGCCCAGGCGCTGGATGACGCCTCGCCAGGGCAGGCTGGCGTAGATGGCGACGGACTGCCCTGGATTGGCCCACCTCAGTTGAGCCCCGCGCAACACGAGCGTGTGCGACGTGCGTTCCTGGGAGCGGACCCTGAGTTTTCCCCCTGAAAAAGGCGTTTGTCCATGCACCTGGAAATATTGCTGCAGGAGCAACTGATCAGCCGCAAGCGTTTGGCCGCATTCGCACCGGGGAAGGTGCTGCCCTTGGACCCAGGCGTCACCCGCTGTGTGGAGGTGCGGGTCAATGGACAACTGATGGCAGTGGGAGAGTTGGTGCAGTTGGAGGATCGGCTAGGGGTTGAATTGCAGGAGACGTTTCAGGAGTGGTTGCCGCGATAAGCATAGGTATCTACACAACTTTGTGGGTTGTAACAGCAGACGGTAACCACGATGCGAAGCGAGTCGCTCTTGATCTTGCTCTTGATCTGCTTTTGATCTTAGGCGCCCCGTTAAACCACGCTGGCGGATTACGGGCACACCGAGCCTAGGCGAGGTGCCGAGTGGTGGGGCATGAGCGTTTTGCTTACTTTTGCGCTTTTCAAAAGTGAGCCGCCGTCAGGGCGGAACCCTAAGTGGCCGTTACCGCAGGAATGGATATGTACACAATCCAACTGTGTCGACTGTCAGGTCGCTATCGCAGGCAAGCCAGCTCCCACATTTGGATCGCGGGGCGTCAGTTAGAACAGCGTCGGCTATCCGGTCGTCACGGGAGCAAGCTCTCTCGCCGCAGGTCCAGCGTCGCACCAAAGTTGTGTAGATACCTATGCCGCGATAAGGGTGCGTTAGCGAATTGTCTGACCGGCAGTGGCCAAAAAAAGGCGAATGAATGGGTTTTTTCCTAACGCGGGTCTTCGAGCCGGTTTTTTATAGTCGTGCCAATGGCAGATGAGCTGGTCACACAATAAGGATTTGAATGTCAGTAGTCGACTACAGAGGTGCGTATGGCCGTCGTGACGGGTGAAACGACGACGTCCCTGGTTTTCGCGCGTTGGACCTTGCATGGCGACGGCCGGTTGACGGGCGTGGAGGCGGATATTCAGTTGCCTCCCAAGGAGGGGCACGTGCTGCGGTTGCTGCTGGCCTCCGGTGGCGCGTTGATGACCAAGGACCGTTTGCTGGAACTGGCCTGGCCTCGGGGCGAAGTGGCCGAAGAGTCACTCACGCGGTGTATTTATTCCCTGCGCAAGCACTTGAGGGCCGACAAAGGCTTTATCAAGACGATTTATGGCAAGGGCTATCGCTTTACCTGCCCGGTGCGCACAGGTGATCAACCCAGGGCAGTGGCACACGTGTGCGCCGTCTGTGGTCAGGCCAGCAATGTCCAGGGTTAAGGCATGGGGCAAAGGCCTGGTGGTCGGGGTATTGATGGGCAGCAGCCAGGCCTGGGCCTTTTGCTGGGAAGAGGCGGCCAGCCGCTACGACCTTGAGCCGGAATTGCTGCAAGCTATCGCCTCGGTCGAATCGGGTTACCGGGCGCAAGCGATGAACTACACCAACCGCAATGGCACGCGGGATATCGGCTTGATGCAAATCAACAGCATCCACTTGCCGCGCTTGCTCAAGCAGGGCATTACCGAAGAACGGCTGTTGAGCGAGCCTTGCCTGTCGGTGGAAGTAGGCGCCTCGATTCTTGCCGAATTTATCCAGCGTTTTGGCTACAACTGGACGGCGGTGGGGGCTTACAACGTGGGGCCGGGGCCCGGGCCACAGCGTGAGGCATTGCGTCTGCGCTACGCCGAAAGGATCTGGGTGCGTTATGAGGCGTTGACGGCGCAACGTCAATGAGATCAGGTGGCACGCCTCGCATGCAGGCCGCCACCCTGGCTATAATCAGCGCCACCTTTTGTCGCCATCCGAGTCTAGCCCGCCCATGTATACCCTGGCCCGCCAGCTGTTGTTCAAACTCTCCCCGGAAACCTCCCACGATCTGTCCCTGGACCTGATCGGTGCCGGTGGCCGCCTGGGGCTCAATGGCCTGGTATGCAAGGCACCGGCGAAAGTGCCGGTGTCGGTGATGGGGTTGAACTTCCCCAACCCGGTCGGGCTGGCAGCCGGCCTGGACAAGAACGGCGCGGCCATCGACGGGTTTGCGCAGTTGGGTTTCGGCTTTGTCGAAATCGGCACCGTGACGCCGCGGCCGCAACCGGGCAACCCCAAGCCGCGCATTTTCCGCCTGCCGGAAGCGGAGGCGATCATCAATCGCATGGGCTTCAACAACCTCGGGGTCGACCATCTGCTGTCGCGGGTTCAGGCGGCGAAATACACCGGCATCCTGGGTATCAACATCGGCAAGAACTTTGACACGCCAGTGGAGCGTGCCGTGGATGACTACCTGATTTGCCTGGACAAGGTCTACGCCCACGCCAGCTATGTCACCGTCAACGTCAGCTCGCCCAACACCCCGGGCCTGCGCAGCCTGCAATTTGGTGATTCCCTCAAGCAACTGCTCGAAGCCTTGCGCCAGCGCCAGGAAGACCTGGCCGTGCGTCACGGCAAGCGTGTGCCCCTGGCTATCAAGATCGCGCCGGACATGAGCGATGAAGAAACCGTACTGGTGGCCCAGGCCCTGGTGGATTCAGGGATGGATGCGGTGATTGCGACCAACACCACCCTCAGCCGCGTGGGCGTCGAAGGCCTGGCCCATGGTGACGAGGCGGGCGGCTTGTCGGGCGCGCCGGTGCGTGACAAGAGCACCCATATCGTCAAGGTGCTGGCGGCCGAGTTGGCCGGGCGTTTGCCGATCATCGCGGTGGGCGGTATCACCGAAGGCAAACACGCGGCTGAGAAGATCGCGGCCGGCGCCAGCCTGGTGCAGTTGTACTCCGGCTTTATCTACAAAGGCCCGGCGCTGATTCGCCAGTCGGTGGATGCCATCGCTGCCTTGCGCTGAGCAGGCAATAAAAAGGGCTCCGTAAAGGAGCCCCTGGGCCGAAGCCCGCCGCCCGGATGGGGCGCGCGTGGTTAAGTCGTTACAAAATCAAAGATGTGTGTGTCGCAATTAGATAGATCCCCTGATTAGCCGACGGCGTGAAGTTCGTTGAGTCTGTGGATGCCCGCAGTGCCAGTCATACCGTCCCAGTTGTCGCCGCGTCCTTCTCGCCAGCCGTTGATCCAGGCTTGGCGTACCGACGGTAGAGTAAATGGGCAAAGCTCACGGGATTTTCCATGAACGCCATATTGATATCCGCGTAAAAATGCTCTTTCCAACGGATCACGCTTAAGTCTTCTCATAGGGTGTTTCCCTCACTTGTTGACTGTCTAGATATCCTTCGGCCTTGTCCCAAGGCCGGGCAGAGTTTTTCTGCCGTTGGTGGGCTCGCTGCCGGCGTGGCGAGCCAAGTGTTGGCACCGTTACGGCGCCAACCTGTGTTGAGTTCTAACCAATAGGTCACATGTATTCAATGATCGTTTTGTCATAAGCACGTAACGATAACGATGCTATAGCCATAAGCTGGGCTGGTTATTCGCCCCTTTTATAGGGCAAAGCCAGCTATGATGTGCCCTGCAAAGAGGAAAGGTTTAATTCCTTAGTGAGAATGCCCGCCTGTTGCAGTCGGTTATTATTCGACGAAGGGTCGGAATATTTCTTTTTGTTGCGCAACATTCTTCTTCTGCCTCGCCCATAAAGGCTCAAGAGCCCGCCAGACGGGGTGGAACGGCACATTCGTGCCACGCGAGCACTCTTCGAGAAAAGTGCTTGATTGAAAACCGAACCGGCGATGCGTCGCCTGTTCACTTATTGCTGAAAAGCCTGGAATGCCCCATGTCGGACCGTTTTGAACTCTTCCTCACCTGCCCCAAGGGCCTCGAAGGCCTGCTGATCGAGGAAGCCGTCGGGCTTGGCCTTGAGGAAGCCCGCGAGCACACCTCGGCCGTGCGCGGCATGGCCGACATGGAAACCGCCTACCGCTTGTGCCTCTGGTCGCGCCTGGCCAACCGTGTGTTGCTGGTGCTCAAGCGCTTCCCGATGAAGGACGCCGAGGATCTTTACCACGGCGTGCTGGACATCGAATGGGCTGACCACATGGTCCCCGACGGTACCCTCGCGGTGGAGTTCAGCGGCCATGGCTCGGGCATCGACAACACCCACTTCGGCGCGCTGAAGGTCAAGGATGCGATTGTCGACAAACTGCGCACCCCGACCGGCGAACGTCCGTCCATCGACAAGATCAACCCTGACCTGCGCATTCACCTGCGCCTGGACCGTGGCGAAGCCATCCTGTCCCTGGACCTCTCCGGCCACAGCCTGCACCAGCGCGGCTACCGCCTGCAGCAGGGCGCGGCACCGCTGAAGGAAAACCTGGCGGCGGCGATCCTGATCCGCGCCGGCTGGCCGCGTATTGCAGCCGAAGGCGGCGCACTCACCGACCCGATGTGCGGTGTGGGTACCTTCCTGGTCGAGGGCGCGATGATCGCCGCCGACATGGCCCCCAACCTCAACCGTGAACTCTGGGGGTTCACTACCTGGCTGGGCCACGTCCCGGCGCTGTGGAAAAAACTGCACGCAGAAGCCACTGAGCGTGCCGCCATCGGCATGAACAAGCCGCCGCTGTGGGTGCGTGGCTATGAAGCCGACCCACGCTTGATCCAGCCTGCGCGCAATAACATCGAGCGCGCCGGGCTGAGCCATTGGATCAAGGTGTACCAGGGCGAAGTCGGTACTTTCGAGCCGCGCCCGGACCAGAACCAGAAAGGTCTGGTCATCTGCAACCCACCTTACGGCGAGCGCTTGGGTGATGAAGCCAGCCTGTTGTACCTCTACCAGAACCTCGGCGAGCGTCTGCGCCAGGCCTGCATGGGCTGGGAAGCGGCGGTGTTTACCGGCGCGCCAGACCTGGGCAAGCGCATGGGTATCCGTAGCCACAAACAGTATTCGTTCTGGAACGGCGCATTGCCGTGCAAGTTGCTGCTGATCAAGGTCAACCCGGATCAGTTCGTCACGGGCGAGCGCCGTACCCCGGAGCAGCGCCAGGCCGAACGTGAGCAAGCGGCTTACGACCAGGCCCCCAGCGAGCCGGCAGAGCGTCAGTACAACAAGAACGGCAACCCGATCAAACCCGCCCCGGCCCCTGTGGTGGAGCAAGCGCGCTTGAGCGAAGGCGGGCAGATGTTTGCCAACCGCCTGCAGAAGAACCTCAAGCTGTTGGGCAAATGGGCCAAGCGCGAAGGCGTGGATTGCTACCGTGTGTATGACGCCGACATGCCTGAGTACTCCATGGCCATCGACCTGTACCACGATTGGGTGCATGTGCAGGAATACGCCGCGCCAAAATCCATCGACCCGGAAAAAGCCTCGGCCCGCATGTTCGATGCCCTGGCGGCCATTCCCCAGGCACTGAACGTCGACAAGAGCCGTGTAGTGGTCAAGCGCCGTGAGCGTCAGAGCGGCACCAAGCAATACGAGCGTCAGAGTGCCCAAGGTAAATTCACCGAGGTCAGCGAAGGCGGCGTTAAGTTGCTGGTCAACCTCACCGATTACCTGGACACCGGCCTGTTCCTCGACCACCGCCCGATGCGCATGCGCATTCAGAAGGAAGCGGCGGGCAAGCGTTTCCTCAATTTGTATTGCTACACCGCCACCGCCAGTGTGCATGCTGCCAAGGGCGGCGCGCGCAGCACCACCAGTGTCGACCTGTCCAAGACCTACCTGGACTGGGCGCGTCGCAACTTCTCCCTCAACGGCTTTTCCGACAAGAACCGCCTGGAACAGGGTGACGTGATGGCGTGGCTGGACGCGAGCCGCGATGAATTCGACATGATCTTCATCGACCCGCCGACCTTCTCCAACTCCAAGCGCATGGAAGGCATCTTCGACGTGCAGCGTGACCATGTGCAGTTGCTCGACCTGGCCATGGCGCGCCTGGCGCCGGGTGGCGTGCTGTACTTCTCCAACAACTTTCGCAAGTTCCAGCTGGAAGACAACCTCAGCGAACGCTATGCGGTCGAGGAAATCAGCGACAAGACCATCGACCCGGATTTTGCGCGCAATGCCAAGATCCACCGCGCCTGGAAAATCACCGCCCGCTGATTTTCCCCTGTAGGAGCGAGCTTGCTCGCGAAGATCGTCAACGATACCGCGGATATCCTGGATGAACGCGGTGCCTGTGAGTTTTTCGCGAGCAAGCTCGCTCCTACAGTAAGCCTCTGTGGCGAGGGAGCTTGCTCCCTCGCCCACAATAAGTCCGTGACGGTTTTACGCTGGTCAAACACCCTGCCGATGGCTATAACTTAAGCCCTAGCCAAAGTGACACCCCCGCACACTGGCGCTGTGAGTGTTGCCTATGCCGATGCAAGTCGTTCGCCCGAAAATCCTTGGTTTTATCAGTGAGCAGGCATCGGCTTGGCTGGTGGCATTGGTGGTGTTATTAATCGGTAGCGCGCTGACGGTGGTTGTCGCGTGGGCGGCATCCGACTTATATCAGCAACAGGTGCGCCAGCGGTTCCAGTTGCTGGTCAACGAGCGCTACACCCGTATCCAGGAACGTTTCGAAGACCAGGAGCAACGCCTGGGCAGCTTGCAGCGTTTCTTCGTCAATTCCGGCGAGGTGTCCCGCGCCGAGTTCGATGGTTTCGCCAAACCGCTGTTGTTGCATGCCCGTGCTTATGCCTGGGCTCCACGGATATTTCGCACGCAGCGCAGCCTGTTTGAGCAGGACATTTCTCGCCAGCGCGGCATTCCCTTCAGTATCCGCGAACTGAATACTGCAGGTGAGTTGGCGCCAGCGGCCGAACGCGATGAATACGTACCGGTGCTGTACAGCCAGACACAAAGTCTGCTGGGCTCGCCGCTGGGCTTTGATCTGCTGGCCCAACCCCTGCGTCGCTCAGCCCTGGAGCGTGCGCAACAAAGCGGCCAGTTGGCGGTGTCGCAACCCATGCAGTTGGTGGGGGTGGAACCCGCTTATGCCGCAGGCGTGTTGTTGGTGGCGCCCGTGAGTAAACTCCCAGGTGCCGAGCCCTACGGCTATGTGATGGCGGTGATCAGCATGCGTCAGCTGGTAGCCGAGGGGTTGCCCAGGCCCAACCGGGACAACCTGGTGATGCAGATCGTAGACACCTCCGACACCCAGCAACGGGTGTTGTATGCCTCCAGCAACGCCTTGGGCAGCAGTGGCTTGACGGCTGCGCGCCGCCTAACCCTGGGCGATCATGTCTACGCCCTGAGCCTGAGCGCCAGCGAAGTGTTCGACAGGGCCAACCATTCTTCGATGCACACCATTCTGGCGATGGGCGTGCTGCTCAGCGCCTTGCTCAGTGCGCTGCTTTACATGCTGGTGAGCCAGCGCCAACGCGCACTGAAACTGGTGGAGCAACGCACCGTGCAATTGCGCGCCCGTGAGCAGGAGTTGCGTGGCGCCCATGGGCAATTGCGCAGCGTGCTGAATGCGGCGACTCAAGTGGCGATCATTGCCACGGACCTGCGCGGCGTGATCAACACCTTCAATGCTGGTGCCGAACAGATGCTGGGCTTTACGGCCGCGGAGGTGCTGGGGCATATGACCTTGGACCGTCTGCACGTAGCCATGGAACTCGACGCCCGCGCTGAGCCGTTGAGCAGGGCGCTGGGCAAGCGCATCCCCGCGAGCCAGGCGATGCTGGTGGAGAGCCCGGACAGTCAACATGAAGGCCGTGAGTGGACGCTGGTGCGCAAGGATGGCAGCCAGCTGACGGTCAACATGTTGCCGACCGTGCTCTTGGATGACCATGGCCTGTGGGTCGGGCACCTGGCGATTTACCTGGATGTCACCGAGCAAAAGCGTGCCTATGAGGCCCTTGCCGTACGCGACCGCCTGCTGAAAAAACTCAGCGCCCACGTGCCGGGTGGGATCTTCCAGTTCACCCTGGAGCCCCAGGACACCTGGCGTTTCATCTATGCCAGCGAAGGCATGCGCGATATCTATGAAATCGAGCTGGGCGTGTTGCAGCAGGATGCGGGCAAGGTGCTGGAGCGCATTCATCCTTTGGACCTGGAGCGCGTACGTGCGTCGATACGCCTGTCTGCGTTGCAACTGAGCCATTGGCGCGAAGAATACCGCGTGCAATTACCCCAGCGAGGCCTGCGCTGGATTCGCGGCGAAGCGACGCCGGAAGAGTTACCGGGCGGCGGTACGCTTTGGCACGGTTATGTGTCGGATATTTCTGATCTCAAACGGGTCGAGGAAGAACTGCGTGCGCTGTCCATCACCGACTCCCTGACAGGGATCTATAACCGTCGCTATTTCCAGGATCGCCTCAAGGGCGAAATGCTCCGGCTCAACCGTATGTCTGGCGCGCTGTCGTTGATCATGCTCGATATCGACCACTTCAAGCGCATCAACGATCAGCACGGCCATGCCGTGGGCGACGGCGTGCTGCAGGAGTTGTGCAAGCGTATCGGCCAACGCTTGCGCCGCACCGATGTATTTTGCCGGATCGGCGGGGAAGAGTTCGTGGTGCTGTGCCCCAACACCGATGGCGCCCAGGCCTACAGCCTGGCGATGCAGTTGTGGCAGTCGCTGCGCGATGCGTCGATGGAGCCGGTGGGGATGGTCACCGCCAGCTTCGGCGTGGCCAGTTGGCGGCTCGACGAAGGTATCGATGGCTTGCTGCTGCGCGCGGATTCGGCGGTGTACGTGGCCAAGCAGGCGGGCAGAGATCGGGTGCAGGTGTGTGGTCGCTGAGACGCGCTGATCGTTGATGATCGTTCCCACGCTCTGCGTGGGAATGCTGTTTTGGACGCTCTGCGTCCGCGCTCAAGGCTTGACGCGGAGCGTCTCAGGATGCATTCCCACGCAGAGCGTGGGAACGATCAGAGGGAGGCTTTAGAGGATCGGCGCGGCGGCAACGACCTTCGGCTGGCGATACAGGTCCAGCAGCACCTGATCCAGCACCGACGAGGCTCCCCACGGCTTGGAGTCGTTGAGAATCGCCACTACCGCCCAGGTATTGCCATTGTTGTCGCGGCTGTAGCCGGCGATGGCGCGTACGGTGTTCAAGGTGCCGGTCTTCACGTGGGCTTCGCCGCGCAGGGCGGTGGTTTTCAGGCGTTTACGCATGGTGCCGTCGGTGCCGGCGATCGGCATCGAGCTGATGTACTCAGCGGCATAAGGGCTTTTCCACGCGGCTTGCAGCATGGCCGCCATCTCGCGGGCGCTGACCCGTTCGGCGCGGGACAGGCCGGAGCCGTTTTCCATCACAAGGTGCGGCGCGGTGATGCCTTTCTTGGCCAGCCACTGGCGCACGACACGTTGCGCAGCCTTGGCATCGTCGCCATCGGCATCGTTGCGAAACTGTGCACCCAGGCTCAGGAACAACTGCTGGGCCATGGTGTTGTTACTGTATTTGTTGATGTCGCGGATGATCTCCGCCAGGTCCGGTGAGAAGGCGCGAGCCAGGACTTTGGCATCCTTGGGCACCGGTGCCTGGATATCACGGCCCTGGATGGTGCCGCCCAACTCCTTCCAGATCGCCCGCACGGCGCCTGCGGTGTAGGTGGCGTGGTCGAGCAGCGACAGGTAGGTCTGCGAGCTGCAGCCATCACCCAGTTGGCCGCTGACGGTCACGGTCACGCTGCCGTCGGCGGCGGTCACCGGGCTGTAGCGCACGTCACCGGTGCACTGTTTGGCGTTGGTGACTTTCACCTGGTTGTCGATGCGAATGCTCGCAATCGGCGGCTCGACCGACACGATCACCCGCCCTGAATCATTGCGGGTCACAAAGCGCAGGGCCTTGAGGTTGACCAGCAAGGCGTCGGGCTTGACCAGGAACGGCTTGTTCTCATCGTTGCCGTCGTCATTGAACTCGGGCAATTGCGGCTGGTTGAAGAAGTTACGGTCCAGCACCAGGTCGCCGGTGACTTGCTGCACGCCATTGGCACGCAGGTCGCGCATCAGCAGCCAGAGTTTTTCCATGTTCAGCTTGGGATCGCCGCCGCCCTTGAGGTACAGGTTGCCGCGCAACACGCCACCGCTGAGGGTGCCATCGGTGTAGAACTCGGTCTTCCACTGATGGTTGGGGCCGAGCATTTCCAGGGCCGCGTAAGTGGTGACCAGCTTCATGGTGGAAGCCGGGTTCACCGAGACGTCGGCGTTGAAAACCGTCGGGGTACCAGGGCCGTTCAGGGGCAGCATCACCAGGGACAGCGCGGTGTTTTGCAGCTTGGCCTTCTGCAAGGCCTGGGCAACGCTGGGTGGCAGGGTGTTATTGACGGGAGCGGCGCAAACGGAAAAGGCCAGGGGCAAGACAACACTGGCAAGTAACACGGAACGCAAAGATTTGATCATAAGAAATAAAACCCTACTGCTGAGGAGGGTGAAAAAGGCGAGGGGTATGGAAGAAAATCCCTCAGTGGTCACGAAAGTGTCGGCATTATGCCCCAAGCTGGCGCCACGTGTAGCTGAACGATAGCTGCTAATCGTGGTTTTTTTGCGTGCATTTGCCCGTCGGTCCCAGAGAGTCGGGCAATTGCCGCCTTAAACTGCTAAAGTGCCGCCCGTTAATACTTATGAGGATTGTTCCAATGGCGACTAACCGTTCCCAGCGTCTGCGCAAAAAACTGTGCGTTGATGAATTTCAAGAGCTGGGTTTCGAACTGAACCTGGACTTCAACGAAGGCCTGAGTGAAGAAGCTATCGACGCTTTCCTCGAAGCATTCATCAAAGAAGCCATGGAAGCCAACGGCCTGGGCTATGTCGGCGGCGATGACTACGGTCTGGTTTGCCTGCAGAAGCGTGGCTCGGTCTCCGAAGAGCAGCGTGCTGCGGTCGAAGCCTGGCTGAAAACCCGTTCCGAGCTGACCAAGGCTGAAGTCAGCCCGTTGCTGGACGTGTGGTATCCGGAAAAGCCGATCAACGCGGCTAAGTGATACTGAAAAAAACGGCGACCTGAGGGTCGCCGTTTTTTTATGCCTTGCGCCAATTCAGAATCAGCAGCGTCAACACCCCCGCCACAATCCCCCAGAACGCCGACCCGATGGAAAACAACGTCAAGCCTGACGCGGTGACCATAAAGGTGATCAGCGCCGCTTCCCGCTCCTTCGGCTCATTCATGGCGATGCTCAAGCCATTGATGATCGAGCCAAACAACGCCAACGCCGCAATCGACAGCACCAACTCCTTGGGCAGCGCCGCAAAGAGTGCCGCCAGCGTGGCGCCGAACACCCCGGCAATGCCGTAGAACACCCCGCACCACACCGCCGCGGTGTAGCGTTTGTTGCGGTCTTCATGGGCATGGGGCCCGGTGCAGATCGCGGCGCTGATCGCCGCCAGGTTGATGCCGTGGGAGCCGAACGGTGCCAGCACCAACGACGCCAGACCAGTGGTGGTGATCAACGGCGAAGCCGGCACGGTGTAGCCGTCGGCCCGCAGTACGGCTACGCCTGGCATGTTCTGCGAGGTCATGGCCACCACGAACAGCGGGATGCCGATGCTGATGGTCGCCGCCAGCGAGAAGTGCGGCGTGGTCCATACGGGCGTCGCCACTTCCAGATGAAAGCCGCTGAAGTCCAGCAGCCCCATCAGCCCTGACAAGGCGGTGCCGATGAGCAAGGCGGCCAGCACGGCATAGCGCGGCGACAGACGCTTGATGATCAGGTAGGTGAAGAACATCCCCAGCACCAGCCCGGTGCGGTGCTGGGCGGCGACGAAAATTTCGCTGCCGATCTTGAACAGAATCCCCGCCAGCAGCGCTGCCGCCAGTGATGCCGGAATCCGCTTGACCAGCTTCTCAAAGCTGCCGGTCAACCCGCAGAGCGTCACCAGTACCGCGCAGGTGATGTAGGCACCGATGGCCTCGCCATAACTCACGCCGCCCAGGCTTGTGATCAACAGCGCCGCGCCAGGGGTGGACCAGGCGATGGTGATGGGGGTGCGATAGCGCAGGGACAGGCCGATGCTGCACACCGCCATGCCGATGGAAATTGCCCAGATCCATGAAGATATCTGCGCGGTGGTCAAGCCGGCGGCCTGGCCGGCCTGGAACATCAGCACCAGGGAGCTGGTGTAGCCGGTCATCATGGCGATAAAGCCGGCGACGACGGCCGACGCAGAAGTGTCGGCCAGTGGGCGCAAGGGCGCTTGGGTGGCGTCGGTCATGGAGAGGTGTTCCTTTTACCTGACTCCGCACGCTGTAGGAGCGAGCTTGCTCGCGAAAATCGCCAACGATAACGCGGGCAATCAGATTAAACGCGGCGCCCTTGGGTTCTTCGCGAGCAAGCTCGCTCCTACAGTGGGATGTCGTTCATGGGAAATCGTGGAATCAAGCCTAAACTCAAACGTAACGAGTCATTGCAATACAGCCGAGCCCGCAAACAGCCGTACAGTGTGTTGGCGCAGTGGGTTGTGTACAATGTGCGCTGTTTTTAGGTGATACTTGCCAGCGACACGCTGTTGCCGTATTACCGTTAATTCGCCGTTCTCAAACCCGAGTGCCCATGAACGAACAGTTGCAACCTCTCAAGAAACAACCGCGAGCCGGCAAGGCCGGTCGCAGCGGAACCCAGGACGATATCGTCTATGCGCATATCTTCGAGGCGATCCTTGAACAACGCCTGGCGCCCGGAACCAAATTGAGTGAAGAGGCACTGGGCGAGATCTTCGGCGTGAGCCGCACCATCATTCGCCGCGCGCTGTCGCGCCTGGCCCATGAAAGCGTGGTGCTGCTGCGGCCCAATCGCGGAGCGGTGGTTGCCAGCCCAAGCGTCGAAGAAGCGCGCCAGGTGTTCATGGCCCGGCGCCTGGTGGAACGGGCGATCACGGAGTTGGCGGTGCAGCACGCCACGGCCGAGCAGTTGGCCGAGTTGCGCCAGATGGTCAACGACGAGCGCGACAGCTTCTCCCGTGGTGACCGTGGCGCCGGTATCCGCCTCTCCGGCGAATTCCACTTGAAGCTGGCCGAAGCCGCGAAGAACGCGCCGCTGATCAGCTTCCAGCGCAGCCTGGTGTCGCAGACGTCATTGATCATCGCCCAGTACGAAAGCGGCAACCGCTCGCACTGTTCCTACGATGAACACACCCAGTTGATCGATGCGATCGAAGCACGGGATGCGACGTTGGCGGTGAACTTGATGATGCATCACATGGATCACATCGACAGCAAGCTCAACCTCGATGAAGAGAGCGCGTCGGATGATTTGCATGCGGTGTTTTCGCATTTGTTGCAGACCAAGAAGCCAGGGCGTTCTTCAGTAAAACTCTAGTTTCCCTGGCTCACTGAGAACAAAATTGTGGGAGCGGGCTTGCTCGCGAATGCGGTGGATCAGTCAATATACCTAGAGACTGACACTGCGCATTCGCGAGCAAGCCCGCTCCCACATTTGTTTCGATGGTGTATCCGAAATCAGCGCTGGTGCACGAGCTGCCCGGCTGCATAGGTCTGTAGCACCGTCCGGTCATCCCCCAACGTCATCAGCACAAACAACGTCTCGGCAATGTTATTGGCCTGTTTCAGGCGATAGCTCAGCAGCGGCGTGGCGTTGTAATCCAGTACCAAAAAGTCCGCATCAGTGCCCGGCTGCAGGGTGCCGATCTTGTCTTCCAGGCGCAACGCCCGGGCGCCGCCCAGGGTTGCCAGGTACAGCGACTTGAACGGGCTCAACCGCGCACCTTGCAGTTGCATGACCTTGTACGCTTCGTTCAGGGTTTGCAGCAGCGAGAAGCTGGTGCCGCCGCCCACGTCGGTGCCCAGGCCCACGTTCAAGTTGTGTTTCTCGGCCATCGGCAGGTTGAACAAGCCACTGCCGAGGAAGAGGTTCGAGGTCGGGCAGAACGCGACTGCCGAGCCGGTCTCTGCCAGCCGTGCGCATTCGTCGTCACACAGGTGTACGCCGTGGGCAAACACCGAGCGCTCGCCGAGCAGCTTGTAATGGTCGTAGACATCCAGGTAGCCGTTGCGCTCCGGGAACAGCTCGTTTACCCACTCGATTTCCTGCTTGTTCTCGCTGATGTGGGTCTGCATGTACAGGTCTGGGTATTCGCCCAGCAACTGCCCGGCCAGCGTCAGTTGTTCCGGCGTGCTCGTAGGCGCGAAGCGGGGCGTCACCGCGTAATGCAGGCGCCCCTTGCCGTGCCAGCGTTCGATCAGTGCCTTGCTTTCCTGGTAGCTGGATTCGGCGGTGTCGGTCAGGTAGTCCGGTGCGTTGCGGTCCATCATCACCTTGCCGGCAATCATGCGCAGGTCGAGTTTCTCGGCCGCTTCAAAGAATGCATTCACCGATTGCGGGTGCACGCTGCCGAACACCAGCGCGGTGGTGGTGCCGTTACGCAGCAGTTCCTTGATGAAGATGTCCGCGACTTCTTCGGCGTGAGCCTGGTCGGCAAACTGGCTTTCACAGGGGAAGGTGTAGGTGTTGAGCCAGTCCAGCAACTGTTCGCCATAGGCGCCGACCATACCGGTCTGCGGCAAGTGGATATGGGTGTCGATCAAGCCAGGGGTGATCAGCGCGTCCTGGTAATGGGTGATGTCGATATCGGCGGGCAGGCTCGGCAGCAGGTCGCTGGCGTGGCCAAGGGCGCTGATCTGGCCGTTGTCGACCACTAGCAGGCCGTCCTCGAAATATTCGTAGGAGGCTTCGATCCCAACAACGGCAGGGTCGGCAATGCTGTGCAGGATGGCGGCACGGTAGGCTTTGCGAGTCAAAGGCATGATCGTCTCGATTTAGATAGCGTGGCTGCGGCGCGAAGCCGGCAGCAGTTTGGCAATAGGTTCGGCGCCGGCAAGCTGCTGGCCGAAATTGGCGTTATAGGTGGCGATGATTTCGCCGGCGATGGAGATGGCGATCTCCACCGGTAGCTTGCCTTTGACCTCGGGGAGGCCCATGGGGCAGCGCATGCGCTGTAACTGCGTGGCATCAAAGCCACGGTCACGCAGGCGGTGTTCAAATTTGACCCGCTTGGTTTTCGAGCCGATCAGGCCGAAGTAGGCGAAGTCGTTGCGCTTGAGCAGGGCGGCGGTCAGTTCCAGGTCCAGCGCGTGGTTGTGGGTCATGACGATGCAGTAACTGCCTGCCGGCAAGTCGGCAATTTCGTCGACCGGCTCTTCGCTGACGATTTTACGCACGCCTTGGGGGATATGCTGCGGGAATTCCTGCTCGCGGGAATCGATCCAGCGCACCCGGCAGGGCAGGCTTGCCAGCAATGGCACCAACGCACGGCCGACATGGCCGGCGCCAAATACGGCGATGTGCGCCTGCGCCTGGCCCATGGGCTCGAACAGCAGCACGGTCAAGCCGCCGCAGCACTGGCCCAGGCTGGCGCCGAGACTGAAGCGCTCCAGGTGAGTGTTCTGCTGGCCGCGTACCAACATGTCCCGGGCGATCTGCATCGCCTTGTATTCCAGGTGCCCGCCGCCGATGGTGTCGAAGGTTTGCGCGGCGCTGATGACCATTTTGGAACCGGCGTTGCGCGGGGTGGAGCCGAGTTCTTCGATGATGGTCACCAGTACGCAGGGTTCGCCCTGGTTTTGCAGGGTGGCGAGGGCGCTGATCCAGTTGTCCATGTCTACCTCAACATTTCTGCTGTTAGTTCGGCCGCTATCGCAGGCAAGCCAGCTCCCACATTTGATCGGGTTCGCACCTCAAAATGTGGGAGCCGGGCTTGCCCGCGATGGCAGCGCCTGGGTCTAGAGCGAAGCCAATTCAGTGTCAGCCTCGACAGCTTTCGCCACCTGCAACTGCCGCATCTGCTCACACCCCCACAACACCCGCTCGGGCGTGGCCGGCGCATCAATGTGGGGCTGATGGCGATAATCACCGAGGCTCGCCACCGCATCCTTGATCGCACACCACGACGCAATTCCGAGCATGAACGGCGGCTCGCCCACGGCCTTGGAATGGAACACTGTGTCCTCCGGGTTCTTGCGGTTCTCTACCAGCTTCACCCGCAGGTCCAGCGGCATGTCGGCCACCGCCGGGATTTTGTAGCTGGCCGGGCCGTTGGTCATCAGCTTGCCCTTGTTGTTCCACACCAGCTCTTCCATGGTCAGCCAGCCCATGCCCTGAATGAAGCCGCCTTCGACCTGGCCGATGTCGATGGCCGGGTTCAGCGAGGCGCCCACATCGTGCAGGATGTCGGTGCGCAGCATTTTGTATTCGCCGGTCAGGGTGTCGACGATTACTTCGCAGCAAGCCGCGCCGAACGCGTAGTAGTAGAACGGCCGCCCGCGTGACTGGCTGCGGTCGTAGAAGATTTTCGGGGTCTTGTAGAAGCCTGTGCTGGAGAGCGACACCTGGGCGAAATACGCCTGCTGGATCAACGCTTCGAAGCTGAGGATCTGCTCGCGCACGCGCACATGGCCGTTGCGAAACTCCACGTCCGCCTCGCTCACGTCGTACTTGCGCGCCGCAAATTCCACCAGGCGCTGCTTGATGGTTTCGGCCGCATTCTGCGCGGCCTTGCCGTTCAGGTCGGCGCCGCTGGAGGCCGCGGTGGGCGAGGTGTTGGGCACCTTGTCGGTGTTGGTGGCGGTGATCTGGACGCGGTCGATGTCTACCTGGAACACTTCGGCCACCACTTGCGCGACCTTGGTATTCAAGCCCTGGCCCATCTCGGTGCCGCCGTGGTTCAGGTGGATGCTGCCGTCGGTGTAGATATGGATCAGTGCGCCCGCCTGGTTGAGGAAGCTGGCGGTGAACGAAATACCGAATTTCACCGGGGTCAGCGCCAAGCCCTTTTTCAGGATCGGGCTGTGGGCGTTGTACAGCCGGATCGCTTCGCGGCGCTCGGCATATTGGCTGCTGGCTTCCAGCTCGGCGGTCATTTCTTCGAGCATGTTGTGCTCGACGGTCTGGTAGTAGTGGGTGACGTTGCGCTCGGTCTTGCCGTAGTAGTTGGCCTTGCGCACCGCCAGCGGGTCTTGGCCCAGATGGCGCGCGATGGCGTCCATCACCTCTTCGATGGCGACCATGCCCTGGGGGCCGCCAAAGCCGCGATAGGCGGTGTTGGAGGCGGTGTTGGTCTTGCAGCGATGGCCGTTGACCGTGGCGTCGCCCAGGTAATACGAGTTGTCGGCGTGGAACATGGCGCGGTCGACAATCGAGTTGGACAGGTCCGGCGAACAGCCGCAGTTACCTGCCAGCTCCAGGTTGATGCCGTGCAGGCGGCCGGTGTCGTCAAAGCCCACGTCGTATTCGATATAGAAGGGGTGGCGCTTGCCGGTCATCAGCATGTCTTCGACCCGTGGCAGGCGCATCTTGGTCGGCTGGCCGGTGAGGCGCGCCACCACGGCGCACAGGCACGCCGGGCTGGCAGCCTGGGTTTCCTTGCCGCCAAAACCACCGCCCATGCGGCGCATGTCCACCACAATCTTGTTCATCGACACATCCAGCACTTCGGCCACCAGCTTCTGCACTTCGGTGGGGTTTTGCGTGGAGCAGTAGACGATCATGCCGCCGTCTTCGGTGGGCATCACCGAAGAGATCTGGGTTTCCAGGTAAAAATGTTCCTGGCCGCCGATATGCAAAGTGCCCTGGATGCGGTGCTTGGCACTTGCCAGCGCAGCGGCCGAATCGCCGCGCTGGTGAGTGTGGCTGTCGAGCACGAAGTGCTTGTTGCGAAACGCCTCGACCACATCCAGCACTGGCTCCAAGTCTTCATATTCGATCACCGCCGCCATCGCCGCTTTGCGTGCGGTTTCCAGGTCGCGGGCGGCCACGGCCAGCACCACCTGGCCGACGAACTGCACGGTGTCGATGGCCAGCAGCGGGTCGCCGGGCATCAGCGGGCCGATGTCTTTCAGGCCTGGCACGTCTTCGTGGGTGATGACTATGCGTACGCCGTCGTAGGCATAGCAGGGCGCGGTGTCGATGCTGATGATGCGGGCGTGGGCGCGGTCGGACATGCGCGCATACAGGTGCAACTGGTTGGGGAATTCCAGGCGGTCGTCGATGTACTGCGCTTCACCGCTGACGTGCTTGGCGGCGCTGTCATGCTTGACGCTGCGACCGACCCCGGTGGTGAGGTCCTGGGCAAACAGTGCGGCAAGTTCGGCCTGGGTTTTTACCACGGCGTGATGGTTAGACATAAGCGGTCACCCGAGTCTCGATGTGCGGCGTTTGCAGTTCGATGAAGTATTTGCGCAGCAGGTTCTGCGCGCTGAGCAGGCGGTATTCCTTGCTGGCGCGAAAGTCCGACAGTGGGGTGAAGTCCTGTGCCAGGGCGGCGCAGGCTTTCTCGACCGTGGCCAAGTTCCAGATGGCGCCCGCCAACGCGGCCTCGCAATTTTTTGCGCGTTTTGGTGTAGCGGCCATGCCTCCGAAGGCAACGCGAGCCGCGCTGACCACACCGTTGTCGATCTTCAGGTTGAACGCTGCGCACACGGCGGAAATATCGTCGTCCAGGCGCTTGGACACCTTGTAGGCTCGAAACAGCGTGTGGCCTTTGGGCACGATGATGGTCTCGATGAACTCGCTGTCCTGGCGGGCGGTGACGCGGTAATCGATGAAGTAGTCTTCCAGCGCCAGGGTACGGCGGGTGTTGCCCTTGCACAGTACGATCTGCGCGCCCAGAGCTATCAGCAACGGCGGCGAATCCCCAATGGGCGAAGCGTTGCCGATATTGCCGCCCAGGGTGCCCTGGTTGCGAATTTGCAGGGAGGCGAAGCGCTGCAGCAGTTCGCCGAAGTCCGGGTATTCGTGGTGCAGCGCGGCGTAGCAGTCGGAGAGGGCGGTGGCCGCGCCGATTTCCAGGCGGTCGTCGAACTGCTCGATGCGCTTCATGGCTTCAATGTTGCCCACGTAGATCATCACCGGCAGGGTGCGGTGGAACTGGGTGACTTCCAGCGCCAGGTCAGTACCACCGGCCAGCAGGCGGGCTTGCGGGTAGGCGTCGTAGAGGTCGGCCAGGTCGGCGACGGTCAGCGGCACCAGGCAGCGCTTGTCACCGCTGTTGAGTTCACCGGTCTGGGTCGGCGCGATGGCCTTGAGGCGGGCGATGGTGTCAGCCTGGCGGCTGTCGAATTGATCTTGGGGTTTGTTGCAGCACGCCTGTTCAGCGGCCGCGAGGATCGGGCGATAACCGGTGCAGCGACACAAGTTGCCGGCCAGGGCTTCATGGGCTTTCTGGCTGTCTGGGGCATCGCTGTTTTTTTGCAGGGCAAACAGCGACATCACAAAACCTGGGGTGCAAAAGCCGCACTGCGAACCGTGGCACTCGACCATGGCCTGTTGCACGCTGTGCAGTTGGCCCTGGTGCTTGAGGTCTTCGACGCTGATCAGTTGTTTGCCGTGCAGTGACGACACAAATGTCAGGCAGGAGTTGAGGCTGCGATAACGAATCTGCTCGGCGCCTTGCTCGTCGGTGTGCAGCTCGCCGACCACCACGGTGCACGCGCCACAGTCGCCACTGGCGCAGCCTTCCTTGGTACCGGGTTTGCCCACATGCTCGCGCAGATAGTTGAGCACGGTCAGGTTGGGGTCCAGGGCGTGCTCGCTACGGAGTTCCTGGTTAAGTAAAAACTGGATCACGGAAGGCCTCGCAGACTCATTATTGTTGTTAACCGCTTTGCGCCGAATCTAGTCATGTCTGACTTTTCGGTCAATGGTTTTCTGACCTAAGGGTCAAGAAAATGCGGTCGCAACACGTTCAATTATGGTCCAGTCTTCTGGAACCGGCGTTTTTGGCGGCTTGCAGGCTTTCAACGTTGCTTATTTCATGCCAAATTCGCCACGGTGGGCGTAGCGCCATCAGCGGGCCAATGCGCTACACTGCCGCGCTTGTACCGATAGCAGATTTTGAAGGGAAAACATGACGTTCAAGGCGCCGGACAGTCTCGCCGAGCAAATTGCTCACCACCTCGCCGAACGTATCATTCGCGGCGATCTCAAGCCTGGGGAGCGGATCCAGGAACAGAAGGTCACGCTGGCGCTCAACGTCAGCCGTGGTTCCGTGCGCGAAGCCTTGCTGATCCTTGAACGCCGCCATCTGATTGCGATCCTGCCGCGCCGTGGCGCCCACGTCACCGAACTCACCGCGCACAAGGTGCAGAGCCTGTGTACGTTGATGGGCGAGATGTACATCCTGCTCGGCAATGCGGTTGCCGAAGGCTGGCAGACCCAGGCCGACATGGCGCCGTTCCTGCAGATCCAGCAACGCCTGCAACTGAGCCTGGAGCGCGAGGACATCCGCGCCTTCGTCGAAGAAAGCTTCAACGTGATGCGCGCTGCGTACCCCTTCGCCAACAACCCGTATTTGCAGGAAACCGTTGAAAACCTGCAGCCGGCGATGAACCGCGCTTATTACCTGGCCCTGGATCAGCGCAAGGCGTCCATGAGCGAGTTCCAGGCGCTGTTCGCGCAATTGCTCGCTGCGGTGCTTGCCCGTGACCTGGTGCAGATTCGCCTGGTGCTCACAGCCTATTGCCAGCGCAGCAGTTCGCTGGTCATCGCAGCCTTGGCGGACGTCTAAGCGTGCGGCTCAAGTGCATCAAGTTGGCGGGGTTCAAATCCTTCGTCGACCCCACCACCGTGAACTTCCCCAGCAACATGGCGGCGGTGGTGGGGCCCAATGGCTGCGGCAAGTCGAACATCATCGACGCCGTGCGTTGGGTGATGGGCGAGAGCTCGGCGAAAAACCTGCGCGGCGAGTCGATGACCGACGTCATCTTCAACGGCTCCACCAGCCGCAAGCCGGTGAGCCAGGCCAGTATCGAACTGGTATTCGATAATTCCGACGGCACCCTGATCGGCGAATACGCGGCCTACGCGGAAATCTCCATCCGTCGTAAAGTCACCCGCGACAGCCAGAACAGCTACTTCCTCAACGGCACCAAGTGTCGTCGTCGCGATATCACCGATATCTTCCTCGGCACCGGCCTGGGCCCGCGCAGCTACTCGATCATCGAGCAGGGCATGATCTCCAAGCTGATCGAGGCCAAGCCCGAAGACCTGCGTAACTTTATCGAAGAAGCGGCCGGTATCTCCAAGTACAAGGAGCGCCGCCGCGAGACTGAAAACCGTATCCGCCGTACCCATGAAAACCTCGCCCGCCTCACCGACCTGCGCGAAGAGCTGGAGCGCCAGCTCGAACGCCTGCACCGCCAGGCCCAGGCCGCCGAGAAGTATCAGGAATACAAGGGCGAGGAGCGCCAGCTCAAGGCGCAACTGTCGGCCCTGCGCTGGCAGGCATTGAATGATCAGGTGGGCCAGCGCGAAGCGATTATTGGCACCCAGGAAGTCAGCTTTGAAGCACTGGTGGCCGAGCAGCGTAACGCCGACGCCAGCATTGAACGCCTGCGTGACGGCCACCATGAGTTGTCCGAGCGCTTCAATCTGGTGCAGGGCCGCTTCTATTCGGTGGGCGGTGACATTGCCCGGGTCGAGCAGAGCATCCAGCACGGCCAGCAACGTTTGCGCCAGTTGCAGGACGACTTGAAGGAAGCCGAACGCGCACGCCTGGAAACCGAGTCGCACTTGGGCCATGACCGCACCTTGCTGCTGACCCTGGGCGAAGAGCTGGACATGCTCACCCCCGAGCAGGAAATCACCAGCGCCGCCGCCGAAGAAGCCGCCGCCGCCCTGGAAGAATCCGAAACCACCATGCACGGTTGGCAGGAACAGTGGGACGCCTTCAACCTGCGATCCGCCGAGCCACGCCGCCAGGCCGAGGTGCAGCAGTCGCGCATCCAGCAGCTGGAAACCAGCATGGAACGCCTGGCCGAACGCCAGCGCCGGCTGCAGGAAGAGCGCGTACTGCTCGCCGCCGACCCGGAAGACGCGGCAATCATGCAATTGAGCGAGCAACTGGCCGAAAGCGAAATGACCCTGGAAGAGCTGGAGGCCAGCGAAGAACAGCAAGTGGAGCGCCTGGAGCAACTGCGTCAGCAATTGCACACCGCGACCCAGGCGCAGCAGCAGGCCCAAGGCGATTTGCAGCGCCTCAATGGTCGGTTGGCTTCGCTGGAAGCCTTGCAGCAAGCCGCGCTCGACCCCGGCACCGGCACCGCCGAATGGCTGCGCGACCAGCATTTGGCCGAGCGCCCGCGTCTGGCCGAAGGCTTGAAAGTCGAAGCCGGCTGGGAACTGGCGGTGGAAACAGTGCTGGGCGCCGATCTGCAAGCGGTGCTGGTGGATGATTTCGGCGGCTTCGACCTGGCCGGGTTTGCCCAGGGCGATTTGCGCCTGCTCAGCCCGGCGGCTGATGGTGCGCGGGTGCCGGGCAGCTTGCTGGACAAGGTCGAGGCGGCGATAGATCTGTCGCCCTGGCTGGGCCAGGTCAGGCCGGTGGAGTCCCTTGAGCAAGCCCTGGCCCAACGCGGGCAATTGGCGGCTGGCGAAAGCCTGATCAGCCGCGATGGCTATTGGGTCGGCCGCCACTTCCTGCGCGTGCGCCGCGCCAGTGAAGCGGAAAGTGGCGTATTGGCCCGTGGCCAGGAAATCGTCAACCTGAGCGCCGAGCGTGAAGAACGCGAAGCCACCCTGGAAAGCCTGGAAACTGAATTGCAAACCCTGCGCGCCACCCAGCGCCAGCAGGAAACCGGCCGCGAACACCTGCGTCGGCTGTTGCAGGACGAAGCGCGCCAGCAAGGCGAGTTGAAAGCCCAACTGTCGGCGAGCAGGGCCAAGGTCGAACAATTGACCCTGCGCCGCACCCGTCTTGACGAAGAAGTGGCCGAGATGGGCGAACAGCGCGCCCTGGAACACGAACAGATCGGTGAAGCGCGCCTGCACTTGCAGGAAGCCCTCGACAGCATGGCCCTGGACACCGAACAGCGCGAATTGCTGCTGGCCCAGCGCGACAGCCTGCGCGAGCGCCTTGACCGCGTGCGCCAGGAAGCCCGGCAGCACAAGGATCATGCCCATCAGTTGGCCGTACGCCTGGGCTCGTTGCGCGCCCAGCATGATTCCACGCGCCAGGCCCTTGAACGCCTGGAGATGCAGTCCGAACGCCTGACCGAAAAGCGCGAGCAACTGAGCCTCAACCTGGAGGAGGGCGAGGCGCCGCTGGAAGAGCTGCGCCTTAAGCTTGAGGAATTGCTCGACAAGCGCATGACCGTCGACGTCGAACTCAAGACCGCACAGATCGCCCTGGAAGACGCCGACCGTGAACTGCGCGACGCCGAAAAGCGTCGCACCATGGCCGAGCAGCAGTCCCAGTTGATCCGCGGCCAGCTCGAACAACAGCGCATGGAATGGCAAGCCCTCAGCGTGCGCCGCAAGACCTTGCAAGACCAATTGCTGGAAGACGGCTATGACCTGCACGGCGTACTCAACACCCTGACCGCCCAGGCCAACGAGAAAGACGCCGAAGAAGAACTTGAACGGATTGCCGCACGTATTCAGCGCTTGGGCGCGATCAACCTCGCCGCCATTGATGAGTACCAGCAGCAGTCCGAGCGTAAACGTTATCTGGATGCCCAGGACGCCGATCTGGTTGAAGCCCTGGACACGTTGGAAAACGTGATCCGCAAGATCGACAAGGAAACCCGTAACCGCTTCAAAGATACCTTTGATCAGATTAATGGCGGTTTACAGGCGTTATTCCCAAAAGTTTTCGGTGGTGGCAGCGCCTACTTGGAACTGACGGGCGAAGATCTACTCGATACAGGGGTAACGATCATGGCGCGGCCTCCGGGCAAGAAGAACAGCACCATCCATTTGTTGTCCGGTGGCGAGAAAGCCCTGACCGCATTGGCCCTGGTATTTGCCATCTTCAAGTTGAACCCGGCGCCGTTCTGCATGCTCGACGAAGTTGACGCACCGCTGGATGACGCTAACGTTGGACGCTACGCTCGGTTGGTTAAAGAGATGTCCCAGACCGTGCAGTTCATCTATATCACCCACAACAAGATCGCCATGGAAATGGCCGACCAGTTGATGGGCGTGACGATGCATGAGCCGGGATGTTCGCGATTGGTAGCAGTGGATGTGGAAGAGGCGATGGCGATGGTGGAATCCTGAGCCATGCCGGAGAGAGAATTTACAGCGCGGCGTAGGGCGATTTACCGGTCTGGGGAAAGTGGCAAATGGACATATTTGTTCAAGGCATTTTGACAGACGGTGTAAAGTTATCTTTGGTCGTGCTAGTTTAATGTCAATTTTTCGTGTGCGTGGGCAAAACGTCAGTCAGAACATAGAGTTGGCGCCACGTTTTAAAGCGGTTTGCACGGTGCTAAACCCCTTATTTTTCAGCATTTTTTATTAGAGGCACGGGATTACATGGAAATCGGTCTGCGCGAGTGGCTGATCGTCATCGGCATTATTGTCATTGCCGGTATTCTTTTTGATGGCTGGCGCCGCATGCGCGGTGGCAAGGGCAAGCTCAAGTTCCGTCTGGACCGAAACCTGTCCAACTTGCCTGACGACGACGGCGCCGCCGAGCTGCTGGGGCCGCCCCGTGTGCTGGATACCCATAAAGAGCCGCAACTGGACGAGCACGACCTGCCGTCGATGAGCGCGCCGCTGCGTGAAGCCCGTGAGCCGTCGTCCAAGCGTGGCAAGCGCGGGAGCGCGGCGGTTGCCGAGCCGCACCAGGGCGACCTGAACCTCGACGTCGATGATGGCCCGAGCTTCAGCAGCCGCGATGACGATTTCCCGGACGAGACGTCCAGCAAGAGCGCGGCACGTCAATCGGTGAACGATCAGCCGGCGGCCGAAGAGGTCCTGGTGATCAGCGTGATCTGCCGCGACGCCGGCGGTTTCAAAGGCCCGGCACTCTTGCAGAACATCCTCGAAAGCGGCCTGCGTTTCGGCGAGATGGATATCTTCCATCGTCACGAAAGCATGGCCGGTAACGGCGAAGTGCTGTTCTCCATGGCCAACGCGGTCAAGCCGGGCACCTTCGATCTGGACGATATCGACCTGTTCAGCACCCCGGCGGTGAGTTTCTTCCTTGGCCTGCCAGGCCCGCGTCACCCCAAACAAGCGTTCGACGTGATGGTGGCCGCCGCCCGCAAGCTGTCCCAGGAACTCAACGGCGAGCTCAAGGACGACCAACGCAGCGTGCTCACCGCCCAGACCATCGAACACTACCGTCAGCGCATCGTCGAGTTCGAGCGTCGCGCCCTGACACAGAAACGCTGAGGATCGATCTTAAGCGTTGTCTGTAGAATCCGTGCACTAACATATTGAGCAGCTTCGGCTGCTCTTTTGCTTTATGAGAGAACACCCATGACCGCCGCCCATACCCGCATTCTCGAACTGCGCGCTGAACTGGATCAGCACAACTACCGCTACCACGTCCTCGACGAGCCGAGTATTCCGGACGCCGAGTACGACCGCCTGTTCCACGAGCTCAAGGCCCTGGAGGCCGAGCACCCGGAGCTGGTGACGCGTGATTCGCCGACGCAGCGGGTTGGCAGTGCGGCGTTGTCGGCGTTCACCCAGGTCAAGCACGAGATCCCGATGCTCAGCCTGGGCAACGCCTTTGATGAAACCACCATGCTGGAGTTTGATCGCCGGGTCACCGAGGGTCTTGATCTGCCGGTGGGCGATCTGTTTGGCGCTGGCGCGGCGGTGGAATACAGCTGCGAGCCGAAGCTGGACGGCCTGGCGGTCAGCCTGCTGTACCAGGATGGCGAGTTGGTACGCGGTGCTACCCGGGGTGATGGCACCACCGGCGAGGACATCAGCGTCAACGTGCGCACGGTGCGCAATATCCCGCTGAAACTGCACGGCAC